>Ga0335081_10000562_pt1 | contig 62537 bp, 55 predicted proteins | sample Lox_Sample_35_FD_206713 | JGI IMG/M metagenome (GOLD analysis project Ga0335081, IMG submission 206713) | Soil microbial communities from Loxahatchee National Wildlife Refuge, Florida, United States - Lox_Sample_3.5 | ecosystem: Environmental > Terrestrial > Soil > Wetlands | place: USA...
GCGCGGGCCCGTGCCCTACGCCGCCCCGTCGTATGACAGCGGGCCGCTGCGCAACACCGGGCCGACCTACGACACCGGCCCGACCTACGACAGCGGCCCGATGTACGAAGGCGGCCCGGCCTACGACAGCGGCCCGATGTACGACAGCAGCCCGATGTACGACAGCGGGCGCTCCGGCGGACCCGGCTACGCCGACCGCCCTAGCTCCGCCGATCGCCCAGGTTACGGCGGCAGCCCGGGCTTCCCTGGCGATTCCGGCTATGCGGACCCTGGCGATTCCGGCTATGCGGACCCTGGCTATTCCGGCCGCCCTGACCGCTCGGACGGCTCCGGCGTTCCCGGCGGCACTGGCAGGCACGGCACGAGCGGCTACGGCATCCCTTACGGCCGCGAGCAGGCCCATCACGACTCACCTGGCTACCGGCAGGTTCCGCGCCCCGAACGATCGATGCCGACAGGAAGCACGATCTACACGACATCGCCGCGGCCGGCCGACGGTGCCCGGGCGGGCTACGCGGGGCCAAGGCCCGATCCAGACGACCCTATGTCCGACACGAGCACCCTCGGTTTGCGTCCGATGCGGGCGCCCAACCGCGAGGCCCATCCCGGCCAGGGCGACGATCTTGCCGCGGAGCGCGGCGCGCCGACCGCCTCGTACCGAGTGCCCTGAGCCGGCCGGGCCGACCGCTTCCCGGTCCGCCCGCAGCTGAGCGCTTCCCCCGTCGCCGGACCGATCCGCCGACATTGACCACTCTGAGAAATTGCTTGATCACCGTCTGTTATGGGGCGCTCGCGAGCGGGAATATCGAGGCGGTTAGGGGAAGGGGGGAAACAGACGTGGCTCAGAAGGTCTCAGTCACATTCGCCTGTGACTACGACTCAAAGGAGATTCCAAGCGGCGAGCATCTGACTCGCGCGTTCAGCCTCGACGGCAGGGATTACGAGATCGACCTCTGCGAGAAGCACAGCCAGAAGTTCGACGAAGTGATGAAGCGCTTCGCGGACCGGGCTCGCAAGGCGTCGACGAAGGTCAGCCGGACGAAGCGGCGGACAACGGCACACCGCCGCCGCAGCGCCGAGATTCGCGCCTGGGCCAAGCGCTCGGGCATGGAGGTCAGCGATCGCGGCCGGATTCCGACCCAGGTCATCAAGAAGTACGAGGCGAATCACTAAGGGTCCGCGCACGCACAGGTGGTGGCCGGCACCAGGGGGCCGGCCACCACCTTTCGTTCCTGCACGACCCTGTCAGTCCTGCACAGGAGCGTCAGTCCTGCACAGGAGCACTGCCCTCGCCCGAAGCGCTGCCGCCGTCGCCAGGAGGGCTGGCCGGCTTGTCCGCGTGATCGGGTGTCGCCGCGGCGTGGTCAGGGCCGACCGCCGGGCTCTGGGCTACGGCCGCCAGGTCCTGCGCGAGCGCCGCCATGCCCTCGGCCAGCGCGGCCATGCCCTGTGGGCCAGGCACGCCGACCGCCTGGCCCGGCGGTGCGGGCTCGGCCGGCGGTGCGGTGCGCAGCGGCGTCACCGCGGCGGCGAGCACCTCGGAGTTCGGCAGGTAGACGAGGCCCTCGTCGGTCGCCATCTTGACATAGGTGATGCTGAATTCGGTCACCGTGCCATCGATCGCCCCGCCAAGCGCCCCGGCCTTGATCCGCACCTGGTCGCCGACCTTGAACGGATGCGCGAATTGCAGCATCACCCCGGCGAAAAGGTTCGACAGCGACTGCTGGGCGGCGATCGTGATCAGCACGCCGGTGACCGCTCCACCGACCACGAGCTGCGCAACCCGGAAACCGAGCATGGACAGGCTGACCAGGATCACCACGCAGATGCCCAGCAAGATCATGACATAGCGAACAATATCACCGTATCCGATACCAATGAACCGCTCAAGGACAGAGCGCGCCCAGCGGGCCCAGGCAAAGGTCGAGATCAGCGCGAGCACGAAGAAGATCGCGGTGCCGCCGATGGTGATCACGTGGCCGATGCCGATCGAGAACGGCGGGTACAGCCTGGCCTCCGCCAACTGCTGGGCGTTGGTGATGCGGAGCGGTACGCCCTCCAGGTACACGCCCACCGCGGCGGCGAGCGCGAGGATCAGCGTGCTGATCGCCCGCAGGGGCCGATTGGGCGGCCGCTGCTCGTCGGACTCGGCGCGCTCGCCTCGTGCTTCATGCTCCGGCCTCATCACGTCAACCGTACCGAGAAACGCCGGGTCCCGTAGCCCTGGCGCACAGGCTACGGGACCCAGGCGATCGCGCGGGTTACCCCGCTACTAGAGGTCGAACAGCGGCTTGCCGACCGGGAAGACGGGCCGCCCCTTCAGGCCATTCATCACGCCGGCCGCCGAGGTGTACCAGGCGACCGCGGCCGTGACGACGCCGATGATGCCGCCGATCTGGATCATGGTCGTGTCGGGGAACATGACGTAGGGCGGCAGGGCCGGCTTCTTGGTGGCGAAGTTCCCGATGACCAGGAAGACCTCGGTGAGCTCCAGGGTCAGGAAGACCAGGAACACGGCCATGTTCAGCTGGGTGCTGATGATCAGCATGTAGGTGTTGAAGATCAGGAAGGCGAGCAGGATCCAGCCCAGGTCCCTGTTCAACTGGAGCGGATTGGTGGCACCCGGCGCTGTGAAGTGCAGCCACAGGCCGACCCCGATCCAGAACCCGCCGTAGGTCGAGAACGCGGTCGCGCCGAAGACGTTCTTGTTGCGGAACTCCCACATCCCGGCCAGCAGTTGCGCGAGCCCGCCGTAGGCGATCGCGTATCCCCACCAGTCGAACCCGGTACTGGTCTTCGCCCAGCCCGCGTTGACGGCGGACAGCAGGAACGTGGTGAGGGCGAAGGCCGCCAGGCCGAGTGGCGCCGGATCCGCGATCGCCGGTGCCGGCGCTGCGGGAGCTTCGGTAGCAGTACTCACGTGCATCCTCCTCAGGAGGTCGGTGCCGTTCCGGCTTGGGCTCCGGCACGGCGCAGGGAATTAGACGGAACCGAACACAAGCGGTGTCGCGGGCCATGAAGGCCGCAACGACGGGATGCCGGAACCTGCGGATACCCGATCCCGCAACAAGAGCATGGCCATATAGCGGGTGGCGCGGCCCTGACGTAGCCAATTGCCCATGATCCGGCCTTCCCGGCTTCCATGCTGGCTGCCATCGAAGGCACACCAGACTCATCTGGAAGTTCTGCACTGAGCGTAACTCTGGTGCAGCGATTGCGGGAGACCCAAATTGCCAGGAATAAGCCGCCAGCGTTGTGGGGAGTCCCTCATCGAAACACCATAAAAGCCGTATTATGGTCAAACCATATGACAAGTCTCACCCGTTTCAGGCACCCCAGATGGAATGGAGAGGCCGTTTCTGCGCAGAGTGCTCAGGGTGACGCAAGCCGGCTGAGCTGGACAGGGACCTCGGCGGCCGCGGCGCGGTCGACCAGGAACAGGGTCTGCTGGACACCGCGCGCGCCGGCCGCGGGCACCTGGACCGGGCCGGCGCCGGACAGCGCCAGCCGCACGGCGCCTGCCTTCTCCGGACCGGATGCGAGTATCCATACCTCGGAGGCCGATCTGATAGCCGGCAGCGTGAGCGACAGCCTGACCGGCGGCGGCTTCGGCGCGCCGCGCACCGCCACCACGGTCCGCTCCTCCTCGTACAGCGCGGGCAGGCCAGGGAAGAGCGAGGCCACATGGGCATCCGGGCCGATCCCCAGCATCAGCACGTCGAACCTCGGGACGCCGTGGCGGTCCTGTGGCTGGCACGCGGCCCGCAGCGCCACGGCATACCGGTCGGCGGCCGCCTCGGGATCGGGGCCGTCGGGGCCATCGGAACCGGCCATCGGATGCACCCGCTCGGGCAGCACATCCACGTGGTCGAGCAGTGCGCTGCGCGCTCCCGTCTCGTTGCGCTCGGGGTCGCCGGCCGGCAGGAACCGCTCGTCGCCCCACCAGATCTCGACCCGCCGCCAGTCGACGGCATCCCTGGCCGGCTCGGCCGCCAGCTCGGCGAGCACCTGAGTGCCGATGCCGCCTCCGGTCAGCACCACCGACGCCAGCCCCTTCGCCGATACCGCATCGACGAGCCTGGTCACGAGCCTGGCCGCCACCGCCTGGGCGAGCAGCTGCCCGTCGCGGTGGACGAGGATCTGCGGAACGCTAATCGTGCTGCTCCTTCGCATCGGCCAGTCCGTCAGTAGGCCTGGTCTGGTCCGCGAGCAGCGCCAGCGCCTCGCCGTAGACCTCGTCGGGATCCAGCCTGCGCAGCTCCTCGGCAAGCAGGTCGGCCGTCTCCCTGCGATCCAGCGTCACGTGCCGCGGCGGCTCGCCCGGACTGGAGAGCGTGGCGTTCCTGCCGTCCGTCCTGCTGATCGCGATCTCGCCGCCGGTGGCGGCCACCGTCACCGCGGTGATGCCCGGCCCCGGCGACGTGCAGCGGTCGACCGGGACCCGCAGGCGGCTCGCCAGCCACGCGGCCATCAGCTCGGCGCTGGGGTTCTCGGCCTCCGCGGTCACCTGCGCCCCGGAGATCCCGCCGTAGGGCCGGTCGAGTATCGAGGCCAGCAGCGACCGCCAGTTCGTGGTCCGCGTCCAGGACAGGTCGGTGTCTCCCGGCCGGTAGCCCACGGCCAGCCTGGCAAGCGCCTGGAGCGGAGCCTGGCTGGCCGCGGCATCGGTGATCCTGCGCTGGGCCAGCAGCCCGAGCGGATCGCCGGCCGGGACCTGAGGGCTCTTGCCCGGCCACCAGGTCACCACCGGCGTGTCGGATACGAGCAGCGGCACGACGACGGAGTCCGCGTGATCCTTCAGCTCGCCGTAGATCCGCAGCAGCACCATCTGGCCCGGGGCGCTCTCGCCGACGGAGATCTCGGCATCGAGCCTGCGCTGACCCCGGCCGTCACGTGCGATCACGCCGATCACCCGGCACGGATGCTCCCGGCCGGCCTGGCTTGCGGCCCGTATCGCGTCGTACTGCGCCGACTCGTCGGTCATGATGATCAGGTTGAGCACCACGCCGGTCGCCAGCCCGCCCATCCGCTGGCTGGCGCGCAGCACCTCGGTCCGCACGGCGCTCGTCGTGGTATCGGTCAGCTCTACCCGCATCGCAGCGCACCGCCCCCGCTACAGCCGCCGCCAGGACCGGCCGTCGCGCGCCATCATGGCGTCAGCACCGGCCGGACCGGCGGAACCCGCCGGATACTGCTCCGGGCGGCCGTCGGCGGCCCAGAACTCCTCGATCGGGTCGAGAATCTTCCACGACAGCTCGACCTCCTCATGCCGCGGGAACAGCGGCGGATCGCCGACGAGCACGTCGAGCAGCAGCCGCTCGTACGCCTCCGGGCTGGTCTCGGTGAACGACTCGCCGTAGGCGAAGTCCATGTTCACGTCCCTGACCTCCATCGCCGACCCTGGCACCTTAGACCCGAACCTCATCGTCACGCCCTCGTCCGGCTGCACGCGGATCACCAGGGCGTTCTGGCCGAGCTCGCGAGCGTCGGTGGCGTTGAACGGCAGGTGCGGCGCGCGCTGGAAGATCACCGCGATCTCGGTCATCCTGGTGGACAGGCGCTTGCCGGCGCGCAGGTAGAACGGTACGCCGGCCCACCGCCTGGTATCCACGCCCAGCCTGATGGCCGCGTAGGTCTCGGTCACCGAGTCCGGTGCGATTCCGTCCTCGGCCAGAAAGGCGCGGACCGGGAGCCCGCCCTGCCAGCCCGCGGCGTACTGGCCGCGCGCCGTGCCCGCAGCCAGGTCGGCGGGGATCTGCACCGCGGACAGCGCCTTGGCCTTTTCGTTGCGCAGCGCGTCGGAGTCGAAGGAGACCGGCTCCTCCATCGCGGTCAGCGCGAGCAGCTGGAGCAGGTGATTCTGGATCACGTCCCTGGCCGCGCCGATCCCGTCGTAGTACCCGGCGCGGCCGCCCACGCCGATGTCCTCGGCCATCGTGATCTGGACGTGATCGACGTACCTGCGGTTCCAGATCGGCTCGAACAGGGTGTTGGCGAACCGCAGCGCGAGCAGGTTCTGCACCGTCTCCTTGCCGAGGTAATGGTCGATGCGGAAGACCGAGCGCGGCGGGAAGACCGCGGCCAGCATGTCATTGAGCGCGATCGCGCTTGCCAGGTCGTGGCCGAACGGCTTCTCGATCACCACCCGACGCCAGCCGGGTACGCCTGGCCCGCCATGCAGCCCCGATCGCTCGAGCTGGCTCACCACCACAGGGAACTGACCCGGCGGTATCGACAGGTAGAAGGCGCGATTTCCGCCGGTGCCTCGCTCGACGTCCAGCCTGGCCACCGTCGCCGCGAGCCGGTCGTAAGCCTGCGGATCGGAGAACTCGCCGCTGACGAACCTGACACCCTCGCAGACCTGCTTCCACACCTCTTCGCGGAAGGCCGTCCGCGCGAACTCCCGCACCGCGTCATAGGTCAGGTTGATGAAGTCCTGGTCGACCCAGTTCCTGCGGGCGAACCCGACCAGGGAGAAGCCTGGCGGCAGCAGGCCGCGGTTGGCCAGGTCGTAGATGGCGGGCAGCAACCGCTTGCGTGCGAGATCGCCGGTGATGCCGAACATGACGAGCACGCTCGGCTCGGCGATCCGCGGAATCCGGCGGTCGCGCGGATCACGGAGCGGATTGCTCATCTGCCGGCGGGGGGCCTGACGCCGCTCTTCGCGGGGTCGAGCTGTTTGTCGATGGTCGCGAGCACGTCGGTCCACGAGTCGGTGAACTTGCGCACGCCCTCGTCCTCGAGCACGGCCACCACATCGTTGTAGCTGACTCCGAGCCTCTCAAGCTCCGCGAAGACCGCCCTGGCCTCGTCATAGGTGCCTGCGATGACGTTGCCCGCCGCCGTCCCGTGATCGGCCGTGGCGTGCAGCGTGGCCTCGGGCATGGTGTTCACGGTGTCCGGCGCCACCAGCTCGTCCACGTACATGGTGTCCGGGTAGGCCGGGTCCTTGGTGCTGGTCGACGCCCACAGCGGGCGCTGCACCTTCGCGCCGCGCCTGGCCAGCGCGGCCCACCTCGGACTGGCGAAGTGCTGCTCGAACAGCTCGTAGGCGAGCCTGGCGTTGGCAACGGCCGCCTTGCCGCGCATCGCCTTGGTCTCCGGCGTGCCGAGCGCGTCGAGCCGCTTGTCCACCTCGGTGTCCACCCGGCTGACAAAGAACGAGGCCACCGAACCCAGCGCGGCCAGGTGGTGGTCGGAGGCGGACTCGAGCCCGGTCATGAACGCGTCCATCACCTGCTCGTACCTGGCGAGCGAGAAGATCAGCGTGACGTTGACGCTGACGCCCTCCGCCAGGCAGGTGGTGATCGCAGGCAGCCCGGCGGGCGTGGCCGGGATCTTGATGAAGAGGTTCGGCCGGTCCACCGTCCACCACAGCGCCCGCGCCTCGGCGACGGTCCGTGCCGTGTCGGCGGCCAGGCGCGGGTCGACCTCGATCGAGACCCGCCCGTCCACGCCACCCGAGCTGTCGTAGACCGGGCGAAGCACGTCGCAGGCCCACCGGATGTCGTAGGTGGTCAGCGCCCGCGCCGCCTCGTCTACCCCGACTCCGCGCAGCGCAAGCTCGGCGAGCTGCGAGTCGTAGGCGGTGCCCTGTTCCATGGCGTGGGCGAAGATCGTGGGGTTGGACGTCACCCCCCGGACGTAGTCGTCCCTGACCAGCGCGGCCAGGTTGCCGGTGGACAGCCGATCGCGGCTGATGTCATCGAGCCAGATCGACACGCCGTCGGCGGTCAGCCTGGCGAGTATGTCCCGCTTGTCGTGTTCTCCGGTCATGGCCGTTCCTTCCCTGCGAGCCAGGATCAGCCCGCGCTCCGGTCGATGCTGCGCCGCGCGGCCTGCGCCACCCGCTCGGGGGTGATGCCGAATTCGGCGTAGAGCTTCTCGTAGGCGGCCGACGCGCCGAAGTGCTCAAGGCTGATCATCTCGCCCGCATCGCCGACGATGCCGCGCCAGCCGAGGCCGACGCCCGCCTCCACGCTGACCCGTGCCCGCACCGACGGCGGCAGCACCTCGTCGCGGTAGGCCTCGTCCTGCTCGGCGAACCACTCAAGGCACGGCATCGACACCACCCGGGTGGCCACCTGCTCGCGCAGCAGGGCCTCCCGCGCGGCAAGCGCGATGTGCACCTCGCTGCCGGTGGCGACGATGATCACCTCGGGCTCGCCGCCCGGCGCCTCGGCCAGCACGTACCCGCCGAACATCGTGCCTTCGGCACTGGCCAGCACCGTGCCTTCGGCACTGGCCAGCACCGTGCCTTCGGCACTGGCCAGGGACCCGCGGTCAAGCACCGGCACCTTCTGCCTGGTCAGGCAGAGGCCAGCCGGCCGACGGGTGCGCTCAAGAATGGTCCGCCACGCCACCGCCGTCTCGTTCGCGTCGGCCGGCCGCACCACGTCGAAGCCGGGGATCGCGCGCAGCGCCCACAGTTGCTCAACCGGCTGGTGGGTGGGACCGTCCTCGCCGAGGCCGATCGAGTCGTGCGTCCAGACGAAGGTCACCGGCAGTTCCATCAGCGCGGCCATCCGCACCGCCGGCCGCATGTAGTCGCTGAAGACCAGGAAGGTGCCGCCGTACGGCCTGGTGAGGCCGTGCAGCGCGATGCCGTTCAGGACACCCCCCATCCCGAACTCCCTGATCCCGAAGTGCAGCGTCCTGCCGTACGGGTTGCCGGGGAACATCTTGGTCTGGTGCTCAAGCGGGATGAACGACGGCTCCGCGGCCATCGTGGTGTCGTTGCTGCCCGCCAGGTCGGCGGAGCCGCCCCATAGCTCGGGGAGCACGGGCGCCAGTGCGTTAAGAACCTTGCCAGAGGCCGATCGGGTGGCCATCTCGCCGGAATCGGGCGCGAAGACCGGCAGCGCCTGCGTCCAGCCGTCCGGCAGCGCCCTGGCCGCGAGCCGGTCGAGCAGGACGTGGCGGCCAGGGTTCGCCGCTGCCCAGCGGCCGAAATCCTCGTCCCAGCGGGCGCGGGCGAGCTTGCCGCGCTCGGCGACCGCACGGGCACGTGTCAGCGCCTCGTCCTCCACCGGGAAGAAAACTGCGGGGTCGAAGCCGAGTATCTCCTTGGTGGCGGCGACCTCGGGCGCGCCGAGCGCCGACCCGTGCGCCTCGCCGGTGTTCTGCTTGTCCGGTGCGGGCCAGCCGATGATGGTGGACAGCGCGATGATCGACGGCGCGGCGGCGTGATCCCTCGCGGCGATCAGCGCTTCGTAGAGCGCCCGCACGTCCTCGTGGTACCCGCCGGGCGTCCGCCAGCTCACCCGCTGGGTGTGCCAGCCGTAGGCCGCGTACCTAGCGAGCACGTCCTCGGACTTGGCGATCGCCGTGTCGTCCTCGATCGAGATGTGGTTGTCGTCGTAGAGCAGCACCAGGTTGCCGAGCTGCTGGTGCGCGGCGAGCGACGAGACCTCGTGGCTGATGCCTTCCTCGATGTCGCCGTCCGAGGCGAACACGTAGATGTGATGGTCGAACGGGCTCTGTCCGGCCGGGGCGTCCGGGTCGAGCAGCCCGCGCTCGCGCCGGGCCGCCATCGCCATCCCCACCGCGTTGGCCAGGCCCTGGCCGAGCGGGCCCGTGGTGGTCTCCACCCCCGGGGTCAGCAGGTGCTCGGGATGGCCAGGGGTGAGGCTGCCCCAGGTGCGCAGGGCCTTGAGGTCGTCCAGGGTGAGCCCGTAGCCGGAGAAGTAGAGCTGGATGTACAGGGTCAGGCTGGAGTGCCCGCAGGACAGCACGAACCTGTCCCTGCCCAGCCAGTTCGGGTCGGCGGGGTCGTGCCTGAGCACCCGCTGAAACAGCAGGTAGGCGGCGGGCGCCAGGCTCATCGCGGTGCCCGGGTGGCCGGAGCCCGCCTTCTGGACCGCGTCCATGGCCAGCACGCGGACCAGGTCCACCGCCCGCGCGTCGGTCGCCGTCCACTCCAAGTCCGTCTGGCTCACCGGCTTGCCCCTCCTGCCGTGAATCACCTCGTCAAGACCCGACCCTATCCTCGTACTCTGCCGCGAAAGCAGTCGCCTAATCGCCCAGCGTTCGCAGGAAGTTCAGCAGCGCGGCGCTGACCTCGCCGGGGTGGGTGACGTTCGACGCGTGCGTGCCGCCGTCCACGACGGCGAGCGTCACCGGGCCTCCCAGGCCATCGCGCAGCTGCTCGGCCTTGGCCATGGGGATGGCGGCGTCGGCGGTGCCGTGCACGATCAGGGCAGGGCAGCCGATCTCGCCGATCCGGCCGGTGATGTCGTCGCGGTCGATCAGGCAGCGGAACGCCAGCGTGGACTGCTCGGGATCGATGGCCGCCCACTTGGCGTACCAGTCGTCCCACTCGCCGGGCCCCAGGATGATCGCCGCGACGAGCTCCTGCACCGGGCCAGGACCGGACTCCAGCCAGACCTGGTGCATCTGCTCGTAGCCTGGCACCGAGGCCGGGTCCTCGAGGCCGGCCTGGGTGTCGATCAGGATCAGGCCGCGCACCCGCTCCGGCGCGAGCAGCGCGGCCCGCAGGCTGAGGAACCCGCCCTGTGACATTCCGCCGAGCACGGCCCGCTCGATCCCGAGGTGGTCGAGCAGGCCGAGCACGTCGCTCGCGGAGTCCCAGTAGGTGAACGGGCCGGGCGCCCTGGTGGGCCCGTGGCCGCGCTCGTCCCAGGTGATCACCCGGTACTCCGGTGACAGCGCCTGCACCTGGGCGTCAAACATCGTGTGGTCCATCAGGTACCCGTGACTCAGCACGACGGCGGGCCCGGCGCCGCCCGAGTCGTAATAGCTGATCTCGGTTCCGTTGATCGCGGCAGTCGGCATAGGGCGGAAGCTACCGCATGCCGGCATTGCCGGAAAGGGCGGCGTCGGCGCCGGTCACGGCCGTCTGCGGATCCTGCCCGGCGACGCCCCGATCGCGCAGCGCGAAGTTCAGCCTGAGCACCGCGATCCAGATCAGCGCGGTGTTCGCGACATGCACCCAGACCAGCCCGGCGGGCAGGTGGGAGAAGTACTGCAGGTAGCCGATCACGCCCTGCAGCGCGATCAGCCCGGCGCTGATCCAGCCGAGCCGCACCGCAGCCGGCGGCGCCTCGGTGAGCATCAACGTGGCGGCCGTCATGATGGCGAGCGTGCCGAGCACCCAGCCGATGTCGGCGTGCAGCTGGGTGACCGCGGTCAGCGAGAGGAACCGGTAGCGCGGGGCGCCCGCCGCCCCGGCCAGCGGGCCTGTGCCGGTCACCAGCGTCCCCGCGATCATCTGCACGAAGGTCACCGCCAGCAGCGCCAGCGCCACGAGCCGGACGAGCGGCTGCACGAGCGGCCTGGCGGGCCCGGTGCCCTCGGCGCACCTGACGTACAGGGCCACGGCCGCGGCCAGCACCGGCAGGGTGGCGATGAAGTGCAGCGAGACCCAGAACGGCGCCAGGTGGGTGAGCACGACGATCCCGCCGACGACGGCCTGGACGGCGATCCCGGCCGGCTGCGCCGCGGCCAGCCAGACCAGATCGCGCCGTCGCCTGCCGCGATCGCGGTACCGCCAGGCCGCGACGAAAACAGCCACGGCGATAACGAAGATCCCCGCGGTCACCAGGCGGTTGCCGAACTCGACCCACCGGTGGATCAGCGGGTCACCGCTCGCGCCGGCTGCGACCAGGTTGGCCGCCGTGCACTTGGGCCAGGTCGTGCAGCCAAGGCCGGACTGGCTGAGCCGCACCGCACCGCCGGTCCAGATGATCGCGGCCGAGGCGACCACGCCGGCCAGCGCCAGCCCGCGCATTGCGCGCAGCGACGGGGGCGGCAGAGCGGTCACGGACCTATCGTAAGGTCACCGGACCACAGGGCGGCCCCGGCACTCGCCACGGTCACGCAGCCGATCGCGATCCACTGCCAGGCCGACAGCGCCTGGCTCAGCATGACCACGCCGACCAGCGCGGCCACGGCGGGCTCCAGGCTCATCCAGATGCCGAACACCCGCGGCGGCACCCGCCGCAGCGTCTCAAGCTCGAACCGGTAGGGGATCACCGAGGAGAGCAGGCCGATCGCGAGCCCGGCGCCGAGCACGGCAGGCCTGAGCAGCCGCGCGCCCGCGCTGATGACGGCGGCGGGCGTGACCACGACCGACGCGACCGCCATCGCGATGGCCAGGCCAGACGAGCCGCTGAACCGCCGGCCGGTGGACGCGGCGAGCAGGATGTAGCACGCCCAGGACGCGGCGGCGACCAGCGCGAAGATCACCCCGAAGAGCTCGGCGTGCGCGTGCGGCCCGGCCTGGCCGCCGACCCTGGCCGCGCCGATGCCGCCGATGCCGAGCAGCGCGACACCGGTTCCGGCCAGCGCCACCCACAGCAGGTCGATGACCCGGCGAGAGGACGCGATCGCCACGCCGAGCGGCCCGAGGAACTCGATCGTGACCGCGATGCCGAGCGGGATCCTGGCGAACGCCTGGTAGATGGAGAAGTTCATCAGCCCGAGCGTGACGCCGAAGGCGGCCACGACGGCAGCGTCCCGCCAGGCATGGTCGGCGATCACACCGCGGACGGCCCTGACCGTCGGCCTGGCGCCAAGGCCGACAAGCACCAGCGTGGCCGCCCACAGCCGGACCCCGGTCAGGCCGGCCGCCGAGACGGTGCCGAACATCCTGGCCGCGATGCCCGCACCGACCTGGACGCTCAGGATCCCCGCGCCGAGCAGCAAGGGCGGCGGGACCCTGCCGAGCGGCCCCGGACCCGGCGGGCAGGCGACCGTGGGCTCGGCGGCCTTGCGGACCTGGGCGGACGGCATGGGCGCCCGCTACTCCCAGCGGAAGGTGCGGGCCGCGATCGCGATGCCGGCCACCGCCCAGACCGCAAGCACCACCAGGTCCCTGACCGGCAGCCCGGCGCCGTAGCGCAGCACCCCGCGCAGGCCGTCGGACAGGGCGCCCGACGGCAGCAGCCGCAGCGCCGGCCTGACCGCGGCGGGGAACTTGGTCAGCGGGAACACCACGCCGCCGACCCCGAGCAGCACCAGGTAGATCAGGTTCGCCGCGGCCAGAGTGGCCTCGGCTCGCAACGTGCCGGCCATCAGCATGGCCAGGCCGCTGAACGCCGCGCTGCCGAGCGCGAGCACCAGCAGCGCGACCGCCGCGCCGGACGCAACCGGATGCCAGCCAAGCAGCAGGCTGACCGCCACGATGATCACGACCTGGCCGAGTTCGACCACCGCCACCGTCGCGGCCTTGGCCATGATCAGGCCGTGCCTGGACAGCGGGGTGGCGCCGAGCCGCTTGAGCACGCCGTACCTGCGCTCGAACGCAGTGCCGATCGCCAGGCTGGTGAACGAGGTGGACATGACGGCCAGCGCCAGGATGCCGGGCGCGATGAAGCCGATCCGGCTGCCGTGGCCCACGCTGATCAGCGCCTCCGAGCTGAACACCACGAGCAGCAGCACGGGGATGATCAGGGTGAGCAGCAGCTGCTCGCCGTTGCGGACCAGCGTGCGCAGCTCGAGGCCGGCCTGCGCGGTCACCATCCTGGGCAGCGGCGCGGCACCGGGGGACGGGGCGGGCCAGGTGGTCATGCCCGCATCTCCCTTCCGGTCATCTCGAGGAACACGTCCTCGAGCGACCTGGTCTCGATCCGCAGCTCGTGCGCGAGCACGCCCTGCTCGGCGCACCAGGCGGTGACGGTCGCGACGACCTGGGGATCGACCCCGCTGGGCAGCTCGATCAGGTAGACGCCGGCCGGCGACTCCTTCACCGTGGCGCCGAGCGGCAGCGCGGAGTGCAGGCCCGAGGTGTCGAGCCCTGGCTCGGCGCGGAAGCGCAGCTGGCCCTGGCTCCCGGTGAGCTCGGCCGGGGTGCCCGCGGCGACCAGCGCGCCCCGGTCCACGATCACCACCTGGTCGGCCAGCCGCTCGGCCTCCTCCAGGTAGTGCGTGGTCAAGATCACGGTGGCGCCGGACTCGCGCAGCCCGGTAATCAGGTCCCAGGTGGCGTGCCTGGCCTGCGGGTCAAGGCCGGCTGTCGGCTCGTCGAGGAACACGAGTTCGGGGCGTCCGATCACCGCGGCGGCCAGCGAGAGCCGCTGCTGCTGCCCGCCGGAGAGCCGCCGGAACGGCGTGCGCACCGACCCGCCGAGGCCGAGCCTGTCGATCAGCATGGCCGGCTCGAGCGGGCTGGCGTAGAAGCGGGCCAGCACGCCCAGATAGTCGGCGGCCCTGGCGGAGGTGGGGATGCCGCCCGACTGGAGCATCACGCCGACCCTGGGGCGCAGCGCACGCGCGTCCCGGCAAGGATCAAGGCCGAGCACCCGCACCGCGCCGGCGTCCGGCCGGCGGTAGCCCTCGCAGATCTCCACCGTGGTGGTCTTACCCGCGCCGTTGGGCCCGAGCACCGCGGTGATCAGGCCCCGCTCGGCCCGCATCGACAGACCGTCCACCGCGGTGGTCCGCCCGTACTTCTTGACCAGGCCGCTGATCTCAACGGCCGGCGCATCGCTCACGCGAGTGAGTCTAGGGGTGCCGCGCGGCGGCCGGGGCCGCCACGAGCCTCGCGAAGACCGGCGCGGGGCCGGGCAGCACGCCCTCGATGCCGGTGCACTGAGCCGCGATCCGCCTGGCGGCGTCGGGCAGGAACGGGCCGAGCTGGCCGGCCAGCTCGGCACACGCGCCCAGCAGCGCTGCGAGCACGTCGTCGAGGTCGGCGCCTGCCTGCCGGCTGCCAGCGGCCTCGGCCCTGGCCAGCTCCCACGGCCTGACCTGGCTGATCGCGGTGTTGGCCGCGTCGGCGATGGCCACGACGGCGGCTGCGGCCCGGCGGAAGTCGCCCACCGCAAGCGCCGAGTCGATCACGTCAGGCGCCCTGGCGCAGGCGGCAAGGATCTCCCGCCCGCCCGGCCAGCCGCCCGGGCCGGCCTGCGGAACGCGGCCAGACCGGTACCTGCCGATCATCGCGACCACCCGGTTCACCAGGTTGCCGATGCCGTTCGCCAGCTCGTCGTCCGACCTGGCCACCAGACGCTCAGGGGTGAAGTCGACGTCCCCGACCCGGGGTACTTCCCGCAGCAGCCACCACCGCAGCGCGTCGGTGCCGTACCTGGCGGCCAGCGCGGCCGGGTCGGCCAGCGCGCCGGTCGCGTCCGATTTGCTGATCTTCTGGCCGCCGGCCGTCAGGTAGTCATGCACCAGCAGGTCGGTGGGCAGTGGCAGGCCGACCGAGAGCAGCATGGCCGGCCAGTACACCGCGTGGAACCTGAGCACGCCCTTGCCGAGCAGGTGGATCCGCCGCCCCGAGCCGGCCCACCAGCGATCGAGGTCGGCGGCACCGGTGCCGTAGCCGAGCGCGGTGACGTAGTTGCCGAGCGCGTCCCACCAGACGTAGATCACCTGGCCTGGGTCGCCGGGCACCGGGATTCCCCAGCCATGGGCGCGGGCGGTGGAGCGGGAGATCGAGAGGTCGGCCAGCCCGGCGGCAAGAAACCCGAGCACCTCGTTGCGCCGGCCGGCCGGCTCGATCCTGAGCCGGCCCGTCGTGATCTGCTCGGCGAGCCGGCCCGCGTACCTGGAGAGCCTGAAGAACCAGTTCTCCTCGGCGACCGGCTCGGCCGCGGTGCCGTGCTCGGGGCAGCGGCCTGCCGTGAGCTCGGCCGATGCGTAGAACTGCTCGCAGCCGACGCAGTACAGCCCCTGGTAGTGCCCGCGATAGATGTCCCCGGCCTGCGCGCAGGCTCGCCACAGCCGCTCCACGCCGGCCCGGTGCCGCGGGTCGCTGCTCGTCCTGATCACGTCGTCGACGCTGAGCGAGAGCGGTCCGGCCAGCGCCGCGAACTCGGCGGCGTTGGCGTCGACGAACTCCTGCACGCCGATGCCCGCGGCGCCGGCCGCGAGCACGTTCTTCAGCGCGTTGTCGTCGGTGCCGGTCTGGAACCTGACCGGCTCGCCGCGGCCGCGGTGGTGCCTGGCGAGCACGTCGGCCTGGACCAGCTCGAGCGCGTGACCGAGATGCGGCCTGGCGTTGACGTATGGGATCGTGGTGGTGATGTACGTGGCGGTGCTGTCGCCGTGCGGTGCCATGGGAACTCCAGAAACCGGGGCTCAGGCTCCGCATAAGAAGACGAGGCCCCGTAGCAGGGCCTCGGAAGAAACTCATCCGTGCGACGTCAGCGGCCCCGCGCGCGGGGCATCATGGCCTGGCGTCCGAATCTCGTCACGCACCGATCCTACGCCGGATGTCGAGCGGATTAATTCCGCCGCTCGTCGCCCCGTGGGGCGATTGGCAGTGCCGACGGGAAAAGAGCAGAATGTCGGGGGAGCCGGGACCTGCCGTGAGGGGAGCACAATGGCCGCGACGCAATGGGACAGCTCGGGTTCGGCGCGCCGGGCCCTGATCGGCATCGTCAGTGACCCGCACTACGGTGCAGGGGCGCTGTCGCAGCCGGCTGTCATGTCCAACCTGCTGAAGGACCTGCTGCCGGACGAGCCGAGGGAGGCCGGCCTGCTGGTGGCCGCCGCCCAGGCCGACCTGGCCGGAACCTTGCGCGGGTACGCGGCGCAGGGCGTAGACGCGAGCACAGCCACCCGGCTGACCGCCGGCTCCTTCGCCAGCAACACCTCGCACACGCCCGAGGCCTGCTCCTGGGTGGTCACCGAGCTCGCGATGGCGCTCGGCATGGGCCCGGCGGCCCAGTACCCCGCGGCGGGCGGCACGCCGCTCGTCCAGCCCACGATTCAGGCGCCCGACCCCGCGCAGCCCACCTTCACCCCCGCGGCGACGGCCGCGCCACAGCCGGCCTACCAGGCCGCCGGACAGCCACAGCCGAACGCGGCCACGGCCTACCCTGCGTGGCAACCTGGCTGGCCAGCGCCCGGGCAGCCCAGCCAGCCCAGCCAGGCGGGACCGGCCGGGCCCAAGCCGGTGGCCGGCGGCGTCGCTGGCCTGATCGGGGCCGTGCTGCTGCTGCTCGGCTGCGTGGTGCCGTTCGTGAAGTTCAGCGGTGAGCCGGCGGCCAGCCTCTTCACGGGTTATAGCGGCGCGCCGACCAGCGAGACGTTCTGGTTCGCCATCGAGCCGGGCGGCGTCCTGGCGATCACCCTGGTGCTTTCCCTGCTGCTGCTGGTGCGCGGCCGACAGCGCACCCTGGCCGCCGGAATGCTGATCGCATTCGGAATCCAGACCGTGCTCCTCTTCGCCGGCTATGTCTTCGTGGTCTACTCGCCCACCAAGCGGGAGGCAGGCGGCGTGCTCGGGATACTGGCGGGCGTGGTCATCGTGCTGGCCGGCGTGCTGTGCCTGACAGCGAACAAGGCCGGCTCGGCGGGCCAGGCTCAGCAGGCTCCGGTCAGCCCGTACTGACGAACGCGGCGATCCTGGCCGACTGGTCAAGCCTGCTCGGCTCGTGCACGTACATCATGTGGCCGGCCTCGTAATAGGCGAACTCGATGTTGGCGGCGAGCTCGGCTGGGACCGGCAGGTGCGCGATGTCGTTCTGGGCCGCGAAGTACGGGGTGGCCGCGTCGTAATAGCCGCAGGCGATATGCACCCGCAGGTGCGGGTTCGCGCGCATCGCCGCGGCCAGCTTGTCGAGCACGAAAAGCGGCTGCGCCTCGAACTCCTTGAACGACCACGGGTGGACCAGGTCGGTGAGCACCTCGTAGGGCAGGTCGCTCGAGTAGCCGAGTTCGGCGCGCACGTAGTGGTTGAGTGCGGCGGCATACGGCCCCGTGATCGCGTCCATGGACGGGTCGGCTGACCACCGCTCCATGCCGTAGTCGCTGTCCCAGCCGGTGAACCTGCCGTCCAGCCGGCCGGCCGTGCGGCGCTGGTCGCGCAGCAGCTCGGTCAGGAACCGCACGTGCTCGGGGCGGAGGTTCACCTCGTCCACGTACTGCGGTGACAGCCCGCACAGCGCCGCGATCCGCTCGATCGCCGCGATCTTGTCGTCGTACAGCAGCCGCGAGCCCAGCGCCAGGGCCCGCTGGTAGTCGCCCGCCGCGAACTCCTCCGCCTCGGCGAGCACGTCGCCGAGCGGGCGGTCGCCGTGCTTGCCGTGGTAGCTGGCGATCGCCGCATAGGTCGGCAGGTAGTTCACGTAGGCGCTGTCATTGCCCGGCGAGAACATGCCCGACCCGCCGTTGAGGAAGGCGGAGATGAGGATCAGGCCGTTCAGGTACATCCCGTGGCGCTGCTGCAGGTACTCGGCGAGCCCGGCGGCCCTGGTAGTGCCGTACGACTCGCCGCACAGGTACTTGGGCGACATCCAGCGGCCGTTCCGCGTGGTCCACAGCCTGATCACCTCGCCGACCGACTCGATGTCGCCGCCGTATCCGTGGAACTCCTTGCTCTTGCCGCCCTTGACCGCGCGCGAGTAGCCGGTCGATACCGGGTCGATGAAGACCAGGTCGGAGTGGGCCAGCAGGGTCTGCTCGTTGTCCTGCAGGCCGTAAGGCGGTGGCAGCAGGTCCCCGGCATCTCCCATCAGCACCCGGCGCGGACCGAGCAGGCCGAGGTGCAGCCAGATGCTTGACGAGCCTGGCCCCCCGTTGAACGCGAACGTCACCGGCCGCCCGTTGGGCACGGCCCGGTCGCCGTCCTCAGCGGGCGCCACGTCGGCCGTGTAGGCGACCACGAACACCTCGGCGGTGGCCTCGGCGCCGTCGAACTTGTGGTCGGTGTGGCCCTCCCTGCGCAGCACCATCCGGCCCGCGGTGACCGTGTAGACGAGCTCGGTGCCGCCGATGCTGATCGAGTGCCTGGTGGTCACCAGGTCGTCGGCGGGCTCTGCCTTCGCCGCGGACTCCGTCTTCGCCGCGGACGCCGCCTTTGCCGGCGTCGGCTCGGCCGCCTCGTCTGGTCCGCGCTCGTCAGCTGGCATCCTGGCTCCTTCGGAGGTGGGCGATTCGATCGCGTTCGACCCGCTGTGTCCCGGAGGAAGGCTAGCCGGCCGCGGCCCGCACCAGCCCGCGGAACAGGGCCAGGTCGTCGCCCGCCTCAGGGTGCCACTGCACGGCCACGGTGAACGGGTGCCCGCGGTCGGCCGCGCCGCCGAACTCGACCGCCTCGATCGTGCCGTCCTCGGCCCAGGCCGTGGCGACCAGGCCGTCCCCGAGCCGGTCGATGGCCTGGTGGTGGTGGGTCGGCACGCCGATGAGGGCCCCGTCGGCGCACTGGCCGCCGAGCAACCCGGCCAGCCGACTGGCCGGGTCCACGATTATCTTGTGCTCGCCCATCGCGCCGGGCGTGGGGGAGTGCTCGTCGTGGCCGACCACGTCGGGCAGATGCTGCACCAGCGTGCCGCCCAGCGCCACGTTCATCAGCTGCATGCCGCGGCAGATGCCGAGCAGCGGCAGCCCGGCCGCGATCACGTCGCCGAACAGCGCGATCTCCGCCTCGTCCCGCTCCGGGCGCACCACCGTGGTGCGCGGGCCAGGCTGCTGGCCGTACCTGCCGGGCTCCAGGTCAGGACCGCCGGAGATGATCAGGCCGTCCAGCCTGCCGATCACCGCCGCAACACCGGGGACCGGCGGCAGCAGCACGGGAATGCCGCCCGCGGCCACGACCTGGTCGACGTAGTTCTGCGGAACCAAGGCGGCCGGCTGGTCCCAGACCCCCCACCTGGCCCGCTCGCCGTAGGCGCTGATGCCGATGACCGGGCTCATAGCGGCGTCACGTAGGCCCCGGCGATTCCGCCGTCCACCAGGAACTGCGACGCCGTGATGAACGAGGCGTCGTCGCTGGCCAGGAACGCAACGGCGGCCGCGATCTCCTCCGGCTCGGCGAACCTGCCGACCGGCACGTGCACCAGCCTGCGCGCCGCGCGCTCGGGATCCTTGGCGAACAGCTCCCGCAGCAGCTGTGTGTTCACCGGGCCTGGGCACAGCGCGTTGACCCTGATCCCCTCCCGCGCGAACTGCACCCCGAGCTCACGGCTCAGCGCGAGCACGCCGCCCTTGGACGCCGTGTAGGAGATCTGAGAGGTGGCGGCGCCGAGCACGGCGACGAACGATGCCGTGTTGATGATCGAGCCCTTGCCCTGCCGTTGCATGTGCGGCAGCACGTACTTGCAGCACAGGTAGACCGACGTCAGGTTGACTTCCTGCACCCGCCGCCACGCGTCGATGCCGGTGGTCAGGATCGAGTCGTCGTCGGGCGGCGAGATGCCCGCGTTGTTGAACGCTATGTCGATCCTGCCGAACTCGGCGGCGACCTCGTCGAAGAGCCGGCGGACGTCGTCCTCGCTCGCCACGTCGGCGGGCATGAACCGGCCGCCGGTCTCCTGCGCGGCGGCCCGCCCGGCGGCCTCGTCGATGTCGACTGCGACGATCCTGGCTCCCTCAGAAGCCATCCGCCTGGCGCTGGCCAGTCCGATGCCGCTGCCGGCGCCGGTGACGACGGCGACCCGGTCCTGCAGGCGCTGCATGACGAGAGCTCCCCTTGGCTTCGAGGTTCAGTCCTAGGTGGCGATGAACACGTTCTTGGTCTCGGTGAACGAGTCGAGCGCGTCGGGGCCGAGCTCGCGGCCCAGGCCGGACTGCTTGAACCCGCCGAACGGGGTCCAGTACCGCACCGACGAGTGCGAGTTGACCGAGAGGTTTCCGGTCTCGACCCCGCGTGCCACTCGGATCGCCCGGCCGACGTCGCGCGTCCAGATCGACCCCGACAGGCCGTACGGCGTGTCGTTGGCGATCTGGATCGCGTCGGCCTCGTCATCGAACGGCGTCACCGTGACCACCGGTCCGAACACCTCCTGAGTGTAGGCGGGTGCGTCGAGAGCTATCGGCGCGAGCACGGTGGGCGGGAACCAGTAGCCCGGCCCGTCCGGCGCGGTGCCGCGGATCGCCACCGGCGCATCGTCAGGGACATACGCCGAAACGGATGCCAGCTGGCCGGCCGAGATCAGCGGGCCCATCTCGGTGTCGGCCCGTGCCGGGTCGCCGACCCGCACGCCCTTCACGGCAGGCTCGAGCAGCTCCATGAACCGGTCGAGCACGGTCCGCTGCACCAGGATCCGCGATCGCGCGCAGCAGTCCTGCCCGGCGTTGTCGAAGACCGCGTAGGGCGCGGTCGCCGCCGCCTTCTCGACGTCGGCGTCGGCGAAGACGATGTTGGCGCTCTTGCCGCCGAGCTCCAGCGTCAGCCGCTTCACCTGCCTGGCGCAGCCCGCCATGATCTGCTGGCCGACCTCGGTCGAGCCAGTGAAAACGATCTTGCGCACCGCCGGATGGTCGACCAGGCGCTGGCCGACCACCGATCCCTTGCCCGGCAGCACCTGGAACACGTGCTCGGGCAGCCCGGCCTCCAGCGCGAGCTCGCCGATCCGCAGCGCGGTCAGCGGCGTCATCTCCGCCGGCTTGGCGACCACCGCGTTGCCGGCCGCCAGCGCGGGCGCCATGCCCCAGGACAGGATCGGCATCGGGAAGTTCCACGGCACGATCAGCCCGACCACGCCGATCGGCTCGGCGAAGGTCACGTCGAGCCCGCCGGACACGGGGATCTGCCTGCCGGTCAGCCGCTCGGGCGCGGCGGCGTAATAGTGCAGGACGTCGCGTACCTGGCCGGCCTCCCAGCGTGCCGCGCCGACCGGGTGGCCAGAGTTCGCCACCTCAAGCTGCGCGAGTTCCTCGGCGTGCGCGTCGACCTGCCCGGCGAACGCGCGCAGCAGCCTTGCCCGGTCGCCGGGCGCCACCTCGCGCCAGGTCCGCTGCGCCCGTTCCGCCCTGGTAATAGCGGCGTCGGCTTCCTGCGCCGACGTGCCGGGCACGGTACGCACGGGCTGCTCGGTGGCGGGGTTGAGCACCGTGTATGAGCTGGTCATGGTCATCACAACCGCTCGAAGCAGCGGCGCAGTTCCCAGTCGGTGACCGCGGCGTCGAAGGCCGCGAGCTCGACCCTGGCGTAGTTCGCGTAGTGGCTGACCACCTCGTCTCCGAACGCCTCCCTCGCCAGCCCGCTCTTCTCCCACAGCTCGAGCGCGTCGCGCAGCGTGTGCGGCACCTTCGGCCCGTCATCGGCGTACGCGTTGCCCGCGTAGGCGTCCTCCAGGCTCAGCTCGGCGTCGATACCGTTCAGGCCGGCCGCGATCATCCCGGCGATCGCCAGGTAGGGATTCACGTCGCCGCCCGGGGTACGGTTCTCCACCCGCAGCGCGTGGCCGCGGCCCACCAGCCGCAGCGCGCAGGTCCTGTTGTCCACCCCCCATCGGACCGCGGTGGGTGCGAAGCTGCCGGGCACGAACCGCTTGTAGGAGTTGACGTTCGGCGCGTACAGCAGGGTCAGCTCACGCATCGCGGCGACCTGGCCGGCCAGGAAGTGCTCGCCGAGCCTGGACAGGCCGTGCGGCCTGTCGCCGGCCAGGAACGGCTCCCCGCCGACGCCAGGGCGGCCGCCAGGGCCATCCACGGCCGTTCGCAGCGACAGGTGGATGTGGCAGGAGTTGCCCTCACGCAGGTTCGGCTTGGCCATGAACGTCAGCGACATGCCCTCCTGCGCGGCGATCTCCTTCGCCCCGGTCTTGTAGATGGAGTGGTTGTCGCACGTGGTGACGGCATCGGCGTAGCGGAACGCGATCTCGTGCTGGCCGAGGTTGCACTCGCCCTTGGCCGACTCCACGTACATGCCCGCGCCGCCCATGCCGGCGGTGATCCGGCGCAGCAGCGGGTCGATCCGCGAGGTGCCGAGTATCGAGTAGTCGACGTTGTACTGGTTGGCCGGCACCAGCCCGGCGTAGCCCTTGTCGGCGGCCTGCTCGTAGCTGTCGCGGTAGACGATGAACTCAAGCTCGGTACCGGCCAGCGCGGTCCAGCCGCGCTCGGCCAGCCTGGCCGTCTGCGCCCGCAGGATCTGGCGCGGCGAGGCCACGACGGGATCGCCGTCGAACCAGGTCAGGTCGGCAAGCAGCATGGCCGTGTCCGGCAGCCACGGCACGCGGCGCAGCGTGCTCAGGTCGGGAGCGAGGACGAAGTCGCCGTAGCCCCGCTCCCACGAGGACATCGCGTAGCCGCCGACGGTGTTCATCTCCACGTCCACCGCGAGCAGGTAGTTGCAGCCCTCGGCGCCGTGGTGCGCCACCTCGTCGAAGAAGTACTCCGCCGACAGCCGCTTGCCCTGGAGCCGCCCCTGCATGTCGGTGAACGCGAGGATCACCGTATCGACCTCGCCAGCCTCCGCCGCGACCTGCAGCTCGGCCAGACTCAGCATCCCCGGCCTGGCGGCCGCGCCGCCGTGCCCCTGCGTCATAGCAGCCTTCCTCAGAGCGCCTCGAGGTCCCGCTCGATCGCGGCCAGTTCCTCGGCAGTGCCCTGCACCCGCGGTCCGGTAAACCAGTTCTTCGCCGACACCAGCCAGTAGATCCCGGCGAAGCCGATCACCACCAGCACCGCCACGACGGTGTAGTTGAAGTTGCCCCTGGTGACCGGGCTGACCGTGGGCAGCATGAACAAGATCGCGATGAAGATCACCCAGATCACCGAGATCGTGCCGACGAGGTAGCTCCACCGGCCGAGGTGCCAGGGCCCGCGCTTGAAGTTCTCGCCCTGGCGCAGCCGCAGGAACGTCGGGATCACGTAGGCCACGTACAGGCCGATCGTGGCGATCGAGGTGACGGCCGCGTAGGCGGTGCCGTTCCACAGGTCGGGCAGCGCCAGGATGAACGCGAAGCCGGCGGCCAGCCAGATCGCGTTGGTCGGCGTCCTCGTCCGGTGGTTCACCTTGTGCCAGAAGGCCGAGCCTGGCAGCGCGCCGTCGCGGGAGAACGCGTAGATCATCCGGGAGTTCGCGGTCACCGAGGACATGCCGCAGAACAGCTGGGCGAAGATCACGATCAGCAGCAGCAGCTTGGCGCCGGTAGACCCGATCGCGTGGTACAGGATCTCGGCCGGCGGGACTCCGGTCACCTTGGCCGCGAGATCCTGCTGGTAGTGGCCGTTCTGGATCGCGAACGTGATGCCGATCAGCAGGACCCACCCGGCGAACAGCGAGACCACGATCGACATCACGATGCCACGCGGACCTGAGCGGGACGCGCCGTGGGTCTCCTCGGTCATGTGCGCGGACGCGTCGTACCCGGTGAACGTGTACTGGCCGAGCAGCAGGCCGAGCAGCAGCACGTAGAACAGGCTGTGCCAGCCGGTGCCGTTGAAGGTCGAGGTGAACACCTTGCTCGCCGGGTAGTGGTGCGACGGCACGAACGCGAGCACGGCCACGATGATCAGCACGCCGAGAATGTGCCACCAGACGCTCACGTCGTTCAGCAGCGCCACCAGCCTGATGCCGAACTGGTTGAGCAGGCCGTGCAGCAGCAGCACGAAGAAGTAGATGATGACCGTGTGCTGGGCCGTCGTCGCGAAGCCCCACTGCAGCGCGAGCAGCGAGTTGATGAAGAAGGCCGCGCCGAAGTCGATGCCCGCGGTGATCGCCACCTGGCCGAGGAAGTTGAACCAGCCCGTGAACCAGGACCAGGCGGCGCCGTTCCGCTTGGCCAGCTTGGCCGCCCAGTAGTAGAGCCCGCCCGCCGTCGGGAAGCTGGAGCAGACCTCGGCCATCGCCAGGCCCACGAACAGCGTCATGATGCCGACGATCGGCCAGCCCCACACGATGTCGGCCGGGCCGCCGGTGTTCATCGCGTAGCCGTACAGCGTCATGCAGCCGGACAGGATCGAGATGATCGTGAACGAGACCGCGAAGTTCGAGAAGCCCGACATCCGCCTGCGCAGTTCCTGCGCGTAGCCGAGCCTGTGCAGTTGTTCCTCGTCGCTGAGTGCCGCCTCGGCGGGGGCTTCGTCGTGGACCGCCACAGCATGCTCCTTAGGTCGTGGGCCCGCCTGGCCAGCCGTTGCCCGCGCGGCCTGGTCGGGGAGAAATCAGGGGGTCTGGTGCCGACAGAGATTTAATGGTCTAATAACAGACCAATTGATGGTCTAGCTGGGTCAGATGTCAAGAGTTCCGGCCAGAAAGATCAGCAACGTGCAGGCTCCGGCACGCGGGTAAGGGGAGGCCCGCGTGCCGGACTCCGCCGGGGACATCCCGTCGTGAAGAAGGCAGTACCCGTGAGCGTCAGCGTTGACCTGAGCGGGGTCCTGCGCCCGGTGCGCGAGGGCAACGCGTTCGAGGAGACCGTCGAGCGGCTGCTCACCGTGATCAAGCTTGGCCTGATCGGGCCGGGCGAACGGTTCCCCGCCGAGCGCGATCTCGCCGCCCAGCTCGGGATCAGCAGGCTGACCCTGCGGGACGCGATCGGCGAGCTGGCCAGGGCAGGTTACGTGGAGTCCAGGCGGGGCAGGCTGGGCGGCACCTTCAGCACCTACACCAGGCCGGCGCCCAACGTGGGCGAGTTGCGCAGGCTGGCGACCGAGCACGGCGAAAAGCTCACCGACGCGCTGACGCTCAGGTACGCGGTAGAGACCGGGGCGGCCGACATGCTGGCGCAGCAGCTTGCGGACGGCGGTGCCCGCGCCCAGCGGGACGCCCTGCTTGACCGGCTCGCCGAGGTGAACGCCGCCGGCCCGCAGGACTACCGCAGGCTCGACACCCTGTTTCACCTGGCGATCGCCGAGCTGACCGGGTCGAACCTGCTGTCCACCGCCTGCGCCGAGGCCAGGATGCGGCTGAACGACCTGCTCAATGCGATCCCGGTGCTCGGGCCCAACATCGCGCACGCCGCCGCCCAGCACGCCCAGATCGTGGCCGCGATCTGCGCCGGCGACCCTGATGCGGCCCGCGCGGCCGTGGCCGAGCACCTGGCGGGCACCGGCGCGCTGCTGCGCGGCTTCCTGGGCTGAGCGAGCCGGGCCGAGCGAGCTGAGCTGAGCTAGCTGCCCAGGTTCAGCGGGTGGTGGCAGGCGGCCAGGTGCCCGGCACCGCCCCTGGCGACCAGCGGCGGCTCCTGCGCCGAGCAGATGTCGGTGGCATACGGGCAGCGAGGATGGAAGCGGCAGCCCGACGGGGGCTGGATCGGGCTCGGCACGTCACCCTCGAGCACGATCTGCCTGCGCTGCGCGGTCACCGCCGGATCGGGGATCGGGACCGCCGACAGCAGCGCCTCGGTGTAGGGATGCACCGGCCTGGTGTAGAGCTCCTCAGCCGGGGAGAGCTCGACGATCTTGCCCAGGTACATCACGGCGATCCGGTCCGATACGTGCCTGACCACGCCGAGGTCATGCGCGATGAAGATGTAGGTCAGGCCGAGCGAGTCCTGCAGGTCGTCGAGCAGGTTGATCACCTGGGCCCTGATCGACACGTCGAGGGCCGAGACCGGCTCGTCGGCGATGATCAGCCTGGGGTGCAGGGCGAGCGCCCTGGCCACCCCGATCCGCTGGCGCTGGCCGCCGGAGAACTCATGCGGGTACCGGTTCACGTGCTCGGGCGACAGGCCGACCAGCGCGAGCAGCTCGCGCACCCGGTCCTTGATCTGCTTGCGGGTCAGGTGACCGTGAATCCGCAGCGGGTCGGCAATGATCGTCCCGACCCGCTTGCGCGGGTTGAGCGAGGCGTAGGGGTCCTGGAACACCATCTGCATGTCGCCGCGGATCGGCCGCAGCTTGCGCCTGGACAGCCGCGAGATGTCCCTGCCGCCGAACCGCACGGTGCCCTCGGTGAGGTCGTAGAGCCTGATGATGCACCGGCCGAGGGTGGACTTGCCGCATCCGGACTCGCCGACCAGCCCGATCGTCTCGCCGGCCCGCACCTCGATGCTGACGTCGTCTACCGCGTGCACCCGGCCGATCTCGCGCTGGAACACGATCCCGCGCCTGATGGGGAAGTACTTCTTCAGGTGCTCGACCGAGAGCAGGACCGTCCCGTCCGACGTCACCGCGGCGTCCGATGTCACCGTGCCATCTGAGGTCATGGCGGCATCCGACGTCATGGGGCCCCCTCGACCAGCTCGGGATGGATCGTCGTGTCCCTGCGCTCCCGCTTGGCCGCCGGGTCCAGGTGGCAGGCGTCGGTATGCCCGATCGCGACCTTGCCGGTCAGCGCGGGCTCGGCATCGCACCGGTCGATCCGCTGCGGGCAGCGCGGCCCGAACGCGCAGCCGGCCGGAAGGCCGATCAGCGACGGCGGCATGCCGGGGATCGCCGTCAGCCGCCGCGGCTTGGGCCGGTCGATCCTCGCGATCGAACCGAGCAGCCCCCAGGTGTAGGGGTGCTGCGCGTCGTAGAACACGTCCTCCTTGGTGCCCTGCTCGATGATCCGGCCCGCGTACATCACCGCCACCCGGTCGGCCACGTCGGCCACCACGCCCATGTCGTGGGTGATCAGGACCACCGCGGAGCCGTAGTCGTCCTTGAGCTTCTTGATCAGCTTGAGTATCTGCGCCTGGATGGTCACGTCCAGCGCGGTGGTCGGCTCGTCGGCGATCAGCAGGCTCGGACTGCACGAGAGCGCCATCGCGATCATGACCCGCTGGCGCATGCCGCCGGAGAACTGGTGCGGGAAGTCGTCCACCCGCTCGGCCGGGTGCGGGATGCCGACCGCGCCGAGCAGCTCGATCGCCCTGGCCCGCGCCGCGCGCCTGGACACCTGCTCGTGCGCCCTGATCTGCTCGCAGATCTGCCAGCCCACGCGGTACACCGGGTTCAGGGAGGTCATCGGGTCCTGGAAGATCATCGCAATCTCGGCGCCGCGTACCTGGCGCAGCGCGGTCGAGCTCAGCGACATCAGGTCGCGGCCCTTGTAGATCACCTCGCCCTCGAACCGCGCGTTGGGATCGATGATCAGCCGCATCACCGACATCATCGTGACGCTCTTGCCAGAGCCCGACTCGCCCACGATGCCGAGCGTCTCGCCCTCGGAGACGGTGAACGACACCCCGTCCACGGCCTTGACCAGCCCGTCCTCGGTGCGGAAGCTCACCTTCAGGTCGCGCACCGCAAGCAACTCGGTCATGCTGCCTGCCCCCACTCGCCTCCGGGGAACCCGACCGGCTCGCTCATGCGGGCCGGACTCTCGGGTCGAGGCCGGCATAGGCGATGTCCACGATCGTGTTCGCGACCACGATGAAGAACGCGCCGTAGATGACCGTGGCCATGATCGTCGGCAGGTCCAGGTTGGTGAGCGACTGGTAGACGAGGAATCCCACGCCGTGGATGCCGAAGACCACCTCGGTGAGCAGCGCCCCGCCGCCGACCAGCGCGCCGAAGTCCAGGCCGAACAGGCTCACGAAGGTGATCATCGAGGTGCGCAGCGTGTGGCGGACCAGCACCCGCCGCTCGGTCAGGCCCTTGGCGCGGGCGGTCCTGACGTAGTCCTCGCTCTGAATCTCGATCAGGTTCGCCCTGAGCACGCGCGCGTAGAACCCGATGTACAGGATCGAGAGCGTGATCCAGGGGAACACCAGGCCCTTGAACCACAGCGAGGGGCTCTGCGTGAACGCCGTGTACCCGAGCGGCGGGACCCAGCTGAACAGGAAGCTATCGTGCAGCCGGCTCTGGGTGATCAGGTTGACCACCTCGCCGAGCCAGAACACGGGCATGGAGATACCGATCAGCGCGAGCACCATCAGCAGCGGATCGAGCAGCGTCCCGCGCAGCAGGGCGGCGGCCACGCCCATCGCGATCGCCACCACGACCCAGATGATCGCCGCGCCGAACACCAGCGAGAGCGTCGCGGGGGTCGCCGCGAAGATCTCGGGGATCACCTTCTGGCCCTGGTTTGAGTACGACACCAGGTCCCTGGTGATGAAGATCTTCTGCATCATCAGGCCGTACTGCACGGGGAACGGCCGGTTCAGGCCGAACTGCTGGCGGATCTCGGCCAGGATCGCCGGGCTCGGGTTGCGCCCGGCGATCTGCCTGGCCGGGTCGATCCCCGGCGTCTTGAAGAAGAGCACGAAGACCGTGACCGTGATCGCGAACATGACCACGACGGTCCACAGGACCCGGCGCACGATGAACGTGAGCATCAGCCCTCCACCCGCAGCTTGGCGCGCGGGTCGAGCGCGTCCCTGACGCCATCGCCGAGCACGTTCAGCGCCAGGACGGTCAGCACGATCATGATGCCGGGGGCGATCGCGACCCACGGCCTGGTGTAGAGCAGGTCCTGGCCGTCGTTGATGATCGTGCCCCAGCTCGCGTTCGGCGGCTGCACCCCGATGGACAGGAACGACAGCGCGGACTCGGTCAGGATCGTGGTGGCGATCATCAGCGGCAGCAGCACCACGACCTGCGAGATCACGTTCGGCATGACGTCGGAGAAGATCAGGCGGAGGTCCGAGGAGCCCTGCGCGATCGCGGCCTGGACGAACTCCTTCTCGCTCACCGACAGCACGTGACCCCTGATCGGCCGGTACACGTAGGGCAGGTAGATGAACGCGATGATGATGGTCGGCAGCCAGAGGCTGGATGCCACCAGGTGCAGCGGGCCGAGCGAGAGCCCGTTGGCCGAGGTGAGCAGCACCGTGGAGATCGAGATCGCCAGCAGGTAGACGGGGAACGCCCAGATCAGGTCCATGATCCGGGAGAGCACCGCGTCCACCAGCCCGCCGAAGTACCCCGCGATCAGCGCCACCACGGTCGCGATGAGGCAGCAGATCACCGCCGAGCCGACGCCTACCTCGAGCGAACTCCGCCCGCCGTACAGAACCCGCGCGGCCACGTCCCTGCCGAGCTCGTCGGCACCGAGGAAGTAGTGGCTGAAGTGCCAGGTGGGGGGGAGCGGGGTCTCGCCGAGATGGAGCGTTCCGCCGCCCTGCTGCATCAGCGGCACGCGCTTGCCGTTAACGATCGTGGTCCCGTCCAGGTTCGCCGCGAACGGGTTGTCGTGCGCGACGTGATGGGCGTAGAACGGCGCGGCGAAGCTGACCACCACGATCAGCAGGAACAGGCCGAGCGCGGCCATCGCCAGCCGGTTGCGCCAGAGCCGCCTGGCCGCCAGCGCCCACGGGCTTCGCCCGGTGACGCCGGCGGCCTGCACCTCCTGCGACGGCGGCTCGGCAGATTCGACGAACGCGACCGCCATCGGCTAGCCCGCTAGCCCAGCCACTGCTGGTCAATCAGGATGTACCACTGCGGGTTCCACTCGTAGCCGTGCACGTTCTTGGCCAGGAAGTCGATCTGCTTGGGGTTGTACATGTCGACCCACGGCGCCTGGTCGGTGACCTCCCGGTCCACCGTGGCCCACTCGTTGTTGGATGCGGTCGGGTTGGTCTCGCCCAGGATGTTGGCCTTGTTCATCTGGGCCTGGATCGCCGGGTCGCAGAACTCGGCGATGTTCGGGCTCGCGTTGCTGCCCGGGTGGATGCTGCCGCAGCCGAGCAGCACGTTGAGGAAGTCGGACGCGGCCGGGTAGTCCTGGTACCAGGCCGAGTAGGTGACGTTCCACTTGTGGATGTTGTCGGAGTTCTGGATGAACGGGTACTGGATGCCCGAGGTCAGCAGCTGCGTGCTGGCGTTGTAGCCGATCGCGTCGAGGTCGGAGACCATCTGCGCGGCAAGCGCCTTGCCGAGCTCGTCAGTGGTGCTGTTGACCACCACCTTCATCCCCTTGGTGCCGGACTGGGCCACGAGCTGCCTGGCCTTCGCGAGGTCGGGGCCGGTCCACTTGGTGAAGTTCGTCCCCGAGGTGTACGGGCAGTACGGCTTGTAGCCGGGGAAGTTGGGGGGCAGGATCTGGCACGTAGGCACCGCCAGTGACGGCCCGCCGGCGATCTTGACGTAAGCGGAACGGTTCGCCGCGTAGTTGATCGCCTGCCTGGCCTTGAGGTTGTTGAACGGCGGGACCTTGGTGTTCAGCGCCCAGTACCAGTCCGCGGTGAGCGAGTTCACGTGCACCTGGCTGGCGTACTGCGGGCTGTTCAGCTCGGCCAGCCGGTCGGCGGGGATCGTGTCCCCGTCGAACACCTCGTCGGCCTGGCCGTTCTCGACCTCGGTGACCTCGTCGGAGACGGTGAGGCCGTACTTCTCGATGATCTCGTTCGGGTAGCCGGCCGGCTGGGCCGCCTTGTTCCACACGTGGAAGTACGGGTTCCTGACCAGCGCCGCCTCGGTGTTGGGGTTGTAGGACTTCCACATATAGGGCCCGGTGCCCGGCGGCACGCTGTTGCCGGTGAGCTTGGGCGAGGTGCTGGCCGGCACCACGTAGGCGAACGGCAGCGCGAGCTTGTCAAGGAACTGCGGGTCGGGGGCGGTGAGGTGGAAGGTCAGCGTATAGCTGCTGTCGTTGGCGACCACGCCGGAGCTGAGGTTGCAGACCTTCAGCGTGCACTTGCTGGCGCCGACGATGCCGGAGTAGAAGGTCGTCGGGCCCGGCACGGTGAACTGGCGCTCGAAGGTCTTGACGAAGTCGCTGGGCTTCATCACCTCGCCGTTGGAGAACTTGATCCCGCGCCTGATGTGGAACGTGTAGGTCTTGCCGCCGTCCGTGGGCTGCGGGATCGAGACAGCCAGGTCAGGGACCAGCTTCGTGCCAGGCAGGCCGCCGACCCGCTGGAACTGGACCAGCCCGTCGTGGGTGTCGATCAGCAGCTGCCACTCCTCCAGCGTGTAGTTCTGCGCCGGGTCGGCGGTACCGAAGTTGGAGTTCGCCAAGATGGTGTAGACGCCGCCGGCATGCGGCTGGGACGACGAGCCGGTCGACTTCGTCGATGGCGCGGCCGAGCTGCTGCACGCGGCCACCGCGAGCACCAGGGCCGCCAGGCCTGCCACGCCAGCGCGCCGCACCAGACGGCCAGGCCGACCCGGGCGGGCCGGTTCGGGAAGTCTGGGAGTAATAAATGCGATATGGGGCATCTGGCACCTCCTTATTGGCTGTTATACATCTCATCGACCTATGCCGTAAGGAGGGAGCGGATAACGCTTTGGGTGCGGCGCCCCGGTCAGGGCCGGATCTGGTCGACAGCGATGACCATGCGCTCGGGGCCGCGCAGGTTGAAGTTCGGCTTGTACGCCACCGAGGCCTCGTCCAGCCGGGGCCGCTCCAGCCGCTCGGCGATCACCCGCAGCGCGATCGTCGCCTCGAGCCTGGCCAGCGGCGCTCCCAGGCAGAAATGCGGCCCGGCGGCGAACGCCAGGTGCTCCCTGGCGCCGCGCCTGATCTCGAACTCGTCGGCGCGGGCGAACACCGAGCCGTCCCGGCCCGCGGCCGCGAGCAGGAGCAGAAGCACGGCGCCTTCGGCCGGCCGCAGCCCGCCGAGCTCCATGCCGTTCCGCGCCACCCGGGCGGTGAGCTGGACCGGCGGGTCGTAGCGCAGCGTCTCCTCGACCGCGCCGGCCGCCAGCGACGGGTCCGCGGCGAGCGCGTCGAACTGGCCGGGGTGCCGCAGCAGGGCGAGCATGGCGTTCGCGATCAGCCCGACGGTGGTCTCGTGGCCGGCCACGAGCAGCAGCACGCAGGTCGCGATCAGCTCGTCCACGGTCAGCCGCTGGCCCTCGTTCTCGGCCCTGATCAGCTGCGTCAGCAGGTCGTCGCCGGGATCGGACCTGCGAGCCTCGATCAGCTCGGTGAAGTACTCGCCGAACTCCAGCCCCGCCTGCTCGGCCGCCGCCTGCTCGGCCGGGTCAAGCGGACCGAAGCTCGGCTGCACCGAGTGCGCCAGCTTGGCCGACCATCCGGCGAACCTGGCGTGGTCGGCGGGGGGCACGCCCAGCAGCTCGGAGATGATCCGCACCGGCAGCGGATAGGCGAGCTGGCCGATCAGCTCGATCTGGCCCCCGTGCGCGGTGCTAGCTGAGGCCGCGCTCGCCGCGCTGTTAGCTGAGGCCGCGCTCGCGGCTGTGGAAAGCAACTCAGCGGTGACCTGCTCGATCCGAGGTGCCAGCCCGGCCACGACCCGCGGCGTGAACGCACGCGACACCAGCCCGCGCAGCCTGGTGTGGTCGGGCGGATCGAGCGACAGGAACGACCGCGGCCGGTCGCGCTCGGCCAGCTCGGGCGGCGCGAGCCTGGACCGCTCGCGCTCGCTGCTGGCGCGCGGGTCGCGCAGGATCGCCGAGCAGTCGCGGTACCTGCCGAACACCACGAGCGAGCCGTCGAGCACGGCGAACGGCGAGTGCTCGCGCAGCCGTCCGAGCAGCGGGTAGGGATCGGGGATGACGGCCGGGTCGGCCAGGCTGGCCAGGTCGGCCAGGCCGGGCACCTCGCCGGCCACGATCTGGTCAGCTCCCATTGCGCCCGCCCTTGTCCCGCCCGCCATGTCCTGATAGGACCCTAAACGCTACGGCCGCCGCCAGGGAACGGGGCCGGTTTGCGGCACGGGAACGATTTACGGCACAATGATGTTGTGAAATACGTGGGACAGTCATCCGAGCAGGGCACGCGGGCACGCGTGGCCGGTGAGCAGAGCACGCGCGCGCGGGTGGCCAGGCTGATCCTGGAGAACGGCCCGGTCTCGGCGGCGGTGCTCGGCACCAGCCTGGGGCTGACCCCCGCGGCGGTGCGCCGCCACCTCGACCACCTGCTCTCCGAGGGGATGATCGAGAGCCGGACCGCCAGGGTGTACGGCAACCGCGGCCGCGGCCGCCCGGCCAGGCTGTTCGCGATCACCGACGCCGGCCGGAGCGCGTTCGAGCACACCTACGACGACCTCGCGCTGAGCGCGCTGCGGTTCCTCGCCGAGCGGGACGGCCCGCAGGCCGTCGCCGAGTTCGCCCGCCGCCAGGTGTCCGAGCTCGAGCGCAAGTACCGCCCGGCAGTCAGCGCTGCGGCACCCGGCGGTAGGGTCAGGGCGCTCGCCGCCGCCCTGTCCGCCGACGGCTATGCCGCGTCGGCCACGGTCGTCACCGCAGGCCGCGCCGACGCGGCCGGCCAGCAACTGTGCCAGCACCACTGCCCGGTGGCTCACGTCGCAGCGGAGTACCCGCAGCTCTGCGAGGCGGAGACCGAGGCGTTCGGCCGGCTGCTCGGCACCCCGGTGCAGCGCCTGGCCACCATCGCCCGCGGCGACGGCGTGTGCACCACCCACGTCACCGCACCATCGCTCGTCACCCACCCATCCATCACCGAGGTCGGAGGCCTGTCCGCATGACCACCACCGCCCGCCCGGAACTCGACGGACTTGACCGGTACAAGTTCGGCTGGGCCGACTCAGACGCGGCAGGCGCGAGCGCGCGCCGCGGCCTGTCCGAGGACGTCGTCCGCGACATCTCCGCAAAGAAGAACGAGCCGGAGTGGATGCTCAGGCTACGGCTGCGCGGCCTCGAGCTGTTCAGGCGCAAGCCCATGCCGACCTGGGGCTCCGACCTGTCCGGCATCGACTTCGAGAACATCAAGTACTTCGTGCGCTCGACCGAGAAGCAGGCGGCGAGCTGGGATGACCTTCCCGCCGACATCAAGAGCACCTACGACAAGCTCGGCATCCCCGAGGCTGAGAAGCAGCGGCTGATCGCCGGCGTCGCCGCCCAGTATGAGTCGGAAGTCGTTTATCACAAGATCCGCGAAGATCTAGAGGAAAAGGGCGTCATCTTCCTCGACACCGACACCGCGCTCAAGGAGCACCCCGACCTGTTCAGGGAGTACTTCGCGACCGTCATCCCGGTCGGCGACAACAAGTTCGCCGCGCTGAACACGGCGGTCTGGAGCGGCGGGAGCTTCATCTACGTGCCCAAGGGCGTGCATGTGGAGATTCCGCTGCAGGCCTACTTCCGGATCAACACCGAGAACATGGGCCAGTTCGAGCGGACCCTGATCATCGTCGACGAGGACGCGTACGTGCACTACGTCGAGGGCTGCACCGCGCCGATCTACTCATCGGACTCGCTGCACTCGGCGGTGGTCGAGATCATCGTCAAGAAGAACGCGCGCTGCCGGTACACCACGATCCAGAACTGGTCGAACAACGTCTACAACCTGGTCACCAAGCGGGCCGTGGCCCAGGCTGGGGCGACCATGGAATGGGTTGACGGGAACATCGGCTCCAAGGTGACGATGAAGTACCCGGCCGTCTACCTGATGGGAGAGCAGGCCAGGGGCGAAACCCTGTCGGTGGCGTTCGCCGGCAAGGGCCAGCACCAGGACGCCGGCGCGAAGATGGTGCACTGCGCGCCCAACACCTCGTCCACGATCATCTCCAAGTCGGTGGCTAGGGCCGGCGGCCGCACCTCCTATCGCGGCCTGGTCCAGGTGCAGGAGGGCGCCGAGCACTCCAGGTCCACGGTCAAGTGCGACGCGCTGCTCGTGGACACGGTGAGCAGGTCGGACACCTACCCGTACGTGGACGTCCGCGAGGACGACGTGGAGATGGGGCACGAGGCGACCGTGTCGAAGATCTCCGATGACCAGCTGTTCTACCTGATGAGCCGCGGCATGACCGAGGACGAGGCGATGGCGACGATCGTCCGAGGCTTCGTCGAGCCGATCGCCAGGGAACTGCCGATGGAGTACGCGCTCGAGCTGAACCGGCTGATCGAGCTGCAGATGGAAGGGGCAGTCGGCTGATGAGTCAGCTCCAGGGGGCTGTCGAGAACGCCGGCCCCGTCTCCAAGCTGCACGCGAGGGAGTCGTTCGACCCGGTGGATTTCCCGGTTCCGACCGGACGGGAAGAGGAGTGGCGGTTCACGCCGCTGCGGCGGCTTCGGGGGCTGCACGTCGATGCGCCGTTCGACGGCAAGGTCGGTATCGAGGTCGATGCCGACCCCGAGATCCCAGTCGTGCTTGCGCAACACGGGGATCCTCGGATCGGCATCGCCCTCGTGCCCTCGGACCGGGTCAGTGCGCGAGCCTTCGCGGCGGCCGGCGAGGTGACCATACTGACGGTGCCTGACGGCTTTGCCGCTTCGCGGCCCGCCGTGATCTCGGTGCGCGGCGATGACTCGTCGGTGGCCGCGGCGGGGCACGTCGTCGTCGAGGTAGGAGCTAACGCGTCGGCCGTCGTGGTGCTGGATTACGCGGGGTCGGCCACGTACGCGGACAACGTCGAGTTCGTGGTGGGGGACGGGGCGCGGCTGAGCGTCGTGTCCCTGCAGGACTGGGATGGCGATTCGGTGCACCTGTCGCACCAGCATGCGCTGGTGGGCAGGGACGCGTCGTTCTCGCACACCGCGGTGTCGCTGGGCGGGGGGGTGGTGCGGGTGGCGCCATCGGTCAGGTACGCCGGGCCAGGCGGCAACGCCGAGCTGCGCGGGCTGTACTTCGCCGACGCCGGTCAGCACCTCGAGCACCGGCTGTTTGTGGATCACAGCGCGCCCGACTGCCGCAGCAGGGTCACCTACAAGGGCGCGCTGCAGGGTGACGACGCCCACACGGTCTGGATCGGCGACGTGGTCATCAGGCCAGAGGCGACAGGCACGGACTCGTACGAGAGCAACAGGAACCTGGTGCTGACCGACGGCACCAGGGTGGACTCGGTGCCCAACCTGGAGATCCTGACCGGGGAGGTCACCAGGGCCGGGCATGCGAGCACCAGCGGCCGGCTCGAGGACCAGCACCTGTTCTACCTGATGGCCAGGGGCATCCCGCTGGCCGAGGCCAGGCGCCTGGTGATCAGGGGGTTCTTCGGCGAGCTGATCGGCGAGATCGCGGTGCCCGAGCTTGCCCAGCGGATCACGGCCGCGATCGAGGTGGAGCTTGCGAGGGGTATGGGGCCGGGGAGCACGCCGTGACCGAGTTCGTGCGCGCGTGCGCGCTTGCCGAAGTGCCCGAGCAGGGCACGCTCGGCGTCGAGCTGAACGGCGTCCAGCTAGTGATCATCAGGAGCGAGGGCGAGGTGTATGCCCTAGCCGAGTTCTGCACGCACGAGGACGTCTCGCTGGTCGACGGCGAGGTCTACGACCACACGGTGGAGTGCTGGCTGCACGGCTCCTGCTTCGACCTGCGCTCGGGCAAGCCGACCGGCCCGCCGGCCAGCAGGCCAATCGCGACCTACCAGGTGCGGGTCGAGAGCGGCGACGTCTACGTCGCGCTATGACCGGCACCACCTGACCATGTTGAGCTAAGGAGAGAGATGTCCACCCTTGAGATCCGCGACCTGCACGTCAGCGTCACCGGGCGAGGCGGCGAGAGCCAGGAAATCCTGCGCGGCGTCGACCTGACCGTCGCGGCCGGGCAGACGCACGCGATCATGGGCCCGAACGGCTCTGGCAAGTCCACCCTGGCCTACTCGATCGCCGGTCACCCGAAGTACTTGGTGACCAGCGGGTCGGTGACCATGGACGGCCAGGACGTGCTGGCGATGAGCGTGGACGCGCGGGCCAGGGCCGGGCTGTTCCTCGCCATGCAGTACCCGGTCGAGGTCCCCGGCGTCACGGTCGCGAACTTCCTGCGCACCGCGGTGACGGCGGTGCGGGGCGAGGCACCTCGGGTGCGCGACTTCATCAAGGAGATGAACGCCGCGATGAAGGACCTTGCCATCGACCCGGCCTTCGCACAGCGCAACCTCAACGAGGGCTTCTCCGGCGGGGAGAAGAAGCGGCACGAGATCCTGCAGCTCAGGCTGCTCGACCCGAAGATCGCGATCCTGGACGAGACCGACTCTGGCCTGGACATCGACGCGCTCAAGGTGGTGTCCGAGGGCGTCAACGCCTACCGCGAGGGCCCGGGCCACGGGGTACTGCTGATCACGCACTACACCAGGATCCTGCGCTACGTCCGGCCTGACTTCGTGCACGTGTTCGTCGGCGGCAGGATCGTGCAGGAGGGCGGGCCCGAGCTCGCCGACGAGCTCGAGGCCAGCGGGTACGAGCGGTTCCTTACCGGGGTCTCGTCATGAGTGCCGTGCCGGAGGCGCGTTCGACGAGCATCGACGTCGCGCGGGTGCGCAAGGACTTCCCGATCCTGGACCGGACCGTGCGGGCCGGCCGGCCGCTGGTCTACCTGGACAGCGCGAACACCTCGCAGAAGCCGCGCCAGGTGATCGACACGATCAGCGAGTTCTACGAACGGCACAACGCCAACATCCACCGCGCCACGCACGAGCTCAGCGAGGAGGCCACCGAGGCGTACGAGGGCGCCAGGATCAAGGTGGCCGGGTTCATCGGGGCGGCCGACGAGACCGAGGTGGTGTTCACCAAGAACGTCTCTGAGGCGATCAACCTGGTGGCCTACTCGATCGGGAACGCGACCGCGGCGGGCGGCCCCGGCCGGCTGGCACTGTCGCCGGGCGACGAGATCGTCATCACCGAGATGGAGCACCACTCCAACATCGTCCCCTGGCAGATGCTCTGCCAGCGGACTGGCGCCAGGCTGCGCTGGTTCGGCGTGACGCCGGACGGCAGGCTCGACCTGGCGGCGGCCGACCAGCTGATCACGGCGCGGACCAGGCTGGTCGCGCTCGCGCACCAGTCCAATGTGCTCGGCACCATCAACCCGGTGGCCGAGATCGCCGCCCGCGCGCACGCGGTCAGCGCGCTCGTGCTGGTGGACGCCGCCCAGTCGGCACCCCACGGGCTGGTGGACACCAGGTCGCTCGGCGCCGACCTAGTCGGCTTCACCGGCCACAAGATGTGCGGCCCGACCGGCATCGGAGTGCTGTGGGGCCGCCGTGACCTGCTCGACGACATGCCGCCGTTCCTCGGCGGCGGCGAGATGATCGAGAGCGTCTTGATGGACAGGTCCACCTACGCGCCGCCGCCGCACAAGTTCGAGGCCGGCACGATGCCGATCGCCCAGGCCGTCGGGCTCGGCGCGGCCGTGGACTACCTCACCGAGGTAGGCCTGGACGCCGTCCGCGCGCACGAGCAGGCCCTGCTGCGCCGTGCCCTGCTGGCCCTCGGCGAGATCGACGGGCTGCGGATACTCGGGCCGGCCGAGCCGGCCGACCGGGGGGGTGCGATTTCGTTCACTATCGAGGGCATCCACCCGCATGACGTCAGCCAGGTGCTCGACGACCGCGGCGTGGCGGTGCGGGCCGGGCACCACTGCGCCTGGCCGCTGCACCGCGCGCTCGGGGTTCAGTCCTCCACCAGGGCGAGCCTCTACCTGTACAACACCGCCGACGAGGTGGATGCGCTCGCCGGCGGAATAAGGGCAGCGCAGAAGTTCTTCGGGACACAGTGATGCAGCTCGAGTCGATGTACCAGGAGATCATCCTGGACCACTACAGGCACCCGCACCACAAGGGCCTCCGAGAGCCTTTCGACGCGCAGGTCCACCACGTCAACCCGACCTGCGGTGACGAGGTGACACTCAGGGTGACGCTGAAGGACGGGTCGGAGCCGGTGGTGGCCGACGTCTCCTACGACGCGCTCGGCTGCTCGATCAGCCAGGCCAGCGTGTCGGTACTGACCGACCTGGTGATCGGCAGGACGGTCAGCGAGGCCATGGCGGTCTGCGACGCGTTCGGCGAGCTCATGCGTTCCCGCGACGCCGCCGAGCCCGATGAGGACACCCTTGGCGACGCGGTGGTGTTCGCCGGGGTGGCGAAGTACCCAGCCAGGATCAAGTGCGCGCTGCTTGGCTGGATGGCGTGGAAGGACGCGACCGCGCAGGCGATGGCTAAGGAGTCACCATGACCCAAACCACCGAGATCGATGACGTGCTCGAGGCACTGCGCGACGTGGTCGACCCCGAGCTCGGGGTCAACGTCGTTGACCTCGGCCTGGTCTACGGCGTCACCATGGACGCCGACCGGGTCGCCACCATCGACATGACCCTGACCAGCGCCGCCTGCCCGCTCACCGACGTGATCGAGGACCAGACCCAGGCGGCGCTCGAGGGGCTGGTCAGCGACTTCCGCATCAACTGGGTGTGGCTGCCGCCGTGGGGCCCGGAAAAGATCACCGAGGACGGCCGCGAGCAGCTACGCGCGCTCGGCTTCAACGTGTGAGCCGCTCGCCGGCGGAGCGACGAACGTGACGGCGGGCCGGAAGTTCGCCCGCCTGGCCGCACGGCGCAGCGCGGCCAGCGCGGCCGGGCCGGCGATCACCACCGCGAGCGCGGTCGTGACGGCCCTGCCGGTGTCCCAGCCGAGCGAGGTCGTGGCGTCGAACAGCAGGTAGCGGTGCCACTGCTCGGTGAAGGAGAGCCCTGGCCGGTAGGCGATCGAGCTTGACGGGTCGAGCGAGAACGGCCAGAACGACAGGTTGAGCAAAAACCCGAACAGGTAGCCGGCGAACGCGCCGTAGAGCGCCAGCATGGCGATCTCGGTCTTGCCGCGGGCCGACGGCAGCAGGCCGGCCAGCATGCCCACCCAGGCGCAGCCGAACATCTGGTAGGGCAGCCACGGCCCGACGCCTCCGACCAGCAGGGCGGAGGCGAATAGCGAGGTGCAGCCGAGCGCGAACCCGAATCCGGCGCCGTACACCCGCCCGGCCAGGACCAGGATGAAGAACACCGTCTCGATCCCGGCGGTGCCCGCGCCGAGCGGCCGGAGCCCGGCGTTGACCGCGGAGAGCACGCCGAGCATGGCCAGAGCCTTGGCGTCGATCCCGCCGTCCGCGACCTCGGCGAACACCACGGCGAGCACGAGGGCGAGCAGCCCGCCGAAGAGCAGCGGCGCGGTCTGCGCGGACGAGAACGCTCCGGGCGTGACGACGAACGGCCACGCGAACGCCACCAGGCCGAGGAACGAGGCCATCGCGACCGCGACGGCCGACCGTGGCCTGACCTTGATCGCGAGCCGCCGCATCACGAGGCCGGCGCAGGCTCGAGAGCGGCGGCGACCTGAGCCGCCGTGAGGTAAGGGAGCGGGGCGAGTACCTTGGCGGCCTGCGGCGCGAAGGCGGGCGAGGCCGTGAGCACGGTGGCCGACGGCCCGTCGCTGACGATCTCGCCGTCGGCCAGCACCACCACCCGGTCGCAGCTGCGCGCGGCGAACTCCACGTCGTGGGTGGCGATCACAATGGCGTGCCCCGCGTCGGCGAGCAGATCGAGCGCGCCCGCCAGGCCGGCCTTGGCGTGATAGTCGAGCCCGCGGGTTGGCTCGTCGAGCAGCATCACCGCGGGCGCGGCGGCGAGTTGGATCGCGAGCACGAGGCTGAGCTGCTGGCCGGCCGACAGGTCCCTCGGGTGCGCATCCGGCGGGACGTCAGGCGCGATCGCGTCCAGGATCTCCCTGGCCGTGCGCCGCTGGCCCGGCCTGGCGGCCTCGTGTCGGGCGTCCCGGTCGGCCTGGGCGAGCTCGGCGGCGACGGTGTCCAGGTACAGCAGGTCGGTGGGGATCTGCGGGACCAGGCCGACCAGGCGCCTGGCCTGCGCCGGCGACAGCCTGGCCGGGTCCTGACCGGAGGGGCCTGCGCTGACCGTGCCGCCGGCCCGCTCGCCGGTCCCCTGCAGGGCCCAGAGCAGCGAGGACTTCCCTGAGCCGTTCCTGCCCATCAGCGCGGTGATCTCGCCGGGCAGCAGCGCCAGGTCTGCGCCCGCGACCGCGATCAGCGGGCCGTACCTGACCACGACGCCGCGCGCGGTCAGCACCGGACCGGCTCCGGCGCGCGAGACATGACCGGGCACCGGCGGCGCGGCGGGCAGCCTGGCGCGCAGCGGCGCGGCCAGGCGGCGGGCGTCGCGCACCGAGAGCGGCAGCGGGTCCCACCCGGCGAGCCTGCCGATCTCGACCACGGGCGGGCGGACGTCAGCCGAGCGCAGCACCTGCGCCGGCGCCCCGGAGACCGCGGTGCCGTCGCCGGCCAGCCAGACCAGCCGATCGGCGTAGGGCAGCACGCGTTCCAGCCGGTGCTCGGCAAGGACGACGGTGACGCCCAGGTCGTGCACCAAGCGGGTGATGGCGGCGAGCACGTCCTCGGCGGAGACCGGGTCGAGCGCCGAGGTCGGCTCGTCGAGAACGAGCACCCGCGGGTGCGCGGTCAGCGCGGCGCCGATCGCGACCCGCTGCTGCTGTCCGCCGGAGAGCGCGCGCAGCGGCCGGTCCCGCAGGCCGGCGATGCCGAGCAGGTCCAGGGTCTCCTCCAGCCTGGCCCGCATCGCGAGCGGGTCGACCGCGAGCTGCTCCATCGTGTAGGCAAGCTCCTCGTCCACGGTGTCGGTCACGAACCCAGCGGCCGGGTCCTGGCCGACCAGGCCGACGACGTCGGCAAGCTCGCGCGGCCGGAACGCCGCGGTGTCACGGCCGCCGGTGATCACCCGGCCGGTCAGGGTGCCGCCGGTGAAGTACGGCACCAGGCCGTTGATCGCGGCGAGCAGCGTCGACTTGCCGCTGCCGGTACGGCCGACGACCAGGCAGAGCTCGCCCTCGTCGATCTCCAGGTCGATGTCGCGCAGCACGGGCTCCCGAGCGCCGTCGTACCGCACCCCGACATGGTCGAAGCTGATCACGGCTCGGCGCTCGGGATCGGCTGGGGTCGCCCGCCGCGTGGCACCGGGGCGGCCGCTAGTGCCCGCGTGGCCGCGGGTGTCGGCGGCGGTGCGGCGAGCACCGCGAGCACGGACAGGGCCAGTGCGGCGACAGGCAGCGGCGGCAGGGCGGGCCAGCGCAGCGGGTAGACACCGGGGTTGAGCGCCGCCGGGTTGTAGCCAGTGCCCAGGCAGAACACGACGGCGCCCGCCACGCCGCAGCCGGTCACCACCCACTCTGGCCAGCCCCACGGATCGGGACGGTACCGGCTGCGGGAGACCCGCCTGCTGCCGAGCGCCAGCCCGGCGACGCACGCCGCGGCGCCAGCCGCGAACGCGGCCGCGCCGGCTCCGCCAGGCAGCCCGGCCCCGAGCAGCCCGTAGCCGCCGAGGCACAGCCCAGCGAGGCCGGCCAGAAGCAGCGCCGCGGTCAGGCGGCGGTTCGCCGGAGTCGCCGCGCTGGTGCGGCCGTAGCCGCGCGTGTCCATGCTCGCGGCAAGCAGCAGCGACCGGTCGAGCGCGTCGTGCAGCACCGGGATCGCGATCGCCCGCAGCGCGCGGACGCCGCGGCCGGCCGCGCCGCGCAGCCGCCTGGCGCGGCGCACCCGCTGGACGCTCTCGACCAGCTGCGGCGCCACGGAGAGCGCCACGGTGACGGCCACGCCGAGCTCGTAGAGCGCGCCGGGCAGCACCCGAAGCGCCCGCTTGGGATTGGCGAGCGTGTTCGCCGCTCCGACGCAGCACAGCATGCAGGCCAGGCGCATTCCGTCCAGGCTGGCGGACAGCACGGCCTGCAGCGACACCGCCCCGCCGATCTGGATGCCCGAGTACCAGCTCGGCATCGGCAGCTGCGGCAGCCAGAACAAGATGACCTCGCCCGGCGCCACCGGGCTCTCGAAAACCACGCGGAACAGCACCCGAACCGCGATCACGGTGAGCGCCAGCATCAGGTAGAAGCGGTAGCCCCTGGCCCAGGGCGCGCTGCCGCGCCGCGTCGTGACGGCCAGGCCGAGCACCGCGAAGATGAGCGCGAGCAGCAGCGGGTTGCTCGTGCGGCTGGCCGCGGTCGCGAGCGCGATCGCCCACGCCCACCAGGCCACCGGGTGCAGCGCGCGGGGGAGCCGGCTCGCGATCACGGGCGCCTGGCGCGGCGACGGACCGAGATGGCGCCGGCGGCCGCGATCACGGCAACCAGGGCGACGGCGATCAGCGTCGGCGCGTACGACCCGCCGGAGGCTGGCGCGCCGCGCCGGACGGGCTCCGCGTCGAGCAGCGCCCGCAGGCCGGTCCCGCTGCGCAGCTGGCCCGGGCTGAACGTCGGGACCGCCGAGCCAGCCGAGCCCCCCACAGTGGTGCCGCCGAAGAGCCACAGCTCGATGCTGCCCGGAGCCGGACGGTAGGCCAGCGCGCCCGTCTGGCTGTAAGTCCAGCTGTCCTGGCCAGGCCCGGCCCGCCACAAGGCCCAGTACGCGCCGGCCGGCGGCGTCAGCACGCACGCGTCCTGCCTCGTGGTCGGCAGCTGGGCACCGTGGCGGAAGCCGACGTAGCCGATCCGGCAAATGAACCCCGGCCCGTCGTGATCGGTGCCGGTGGTGTGCCAGCCGCCCTCGTTGAGCAGGGCGAAGCCGCTGGTCGGCGTCGCGCCGCAGGCGCGCAGCAGCGGGCCGCCCCAGTGCCCGAAGTCCACCACCAGGAGCACGCCCGACCTCGCCGTGCAGTCGCGCACCGGCAGCGCCCCGGCCTGCTTGCGGACGGCCCGGTCCAGGCTGACGCGCAGCGTGCCGTACGGGACGCCGACAGCGCCGCTGACGGCCTGAGCGGAGGCACGCAGGTTCGACCCGCGCTGGCCGCCGACCGCCGCGTTGAAGCCGCCGTCACCGTTCTGTTCGCTGGCCAGGAACGCGCGGGCCGCGGTGATCTGGGCGCGGTACCTCGCCGCCCGCAGGCTCAGCGCCTGGATCGCGAGCGCGGCCGAGTTGACCGAGTCGCCGCCGGCGCCGCGGAACCCGCCGTCGTGCTCCTGCCGCCCGGCTATCCACGCGAGGCCAGCGGCCACATCGGCGGCGGCCCGTGCGCCGTGAGCCAGCACGAGCGCCATCGCCGCCATCGCCGTGCTGTCCACATCGGAACCACCGCCGCGCGGTACCAGGCTGGGGAACGCGCCGTCTGGGTAGCGCAGGCCCTCGAGGTAGCTGACCGGCGCGACGGCGGGCTGGCCGGCCCGCAGCAGGGCCAGCACGCCGAGCGCCTGGTCGAAGACGGAGGACGCGTAGGTGAAGCTGCCCGTGCCTGGGCAGCGTGCCCGGCCGCCGGCCCCCGGCCTCTGGCACACGGCGGCGTCAAGCGCCGCGATCAGGTCATGGCCGCCGAACCGGCGCGGATTGGCGCCGACGACCTCGGCGAGCAGCGCCTCCTTGCCGATCGGGCCGCCGGCCGCGAACCTGGTGCCGATGCCGGTCCAGTCGTTCACCGTCTTGCCTGCCGCGTCCTTGCCGCCGGCGTCGAGGAACGCCACGATGCGCCGGAGCGCAGCGTCCTGATCCGCGGTCGCGGCCAGCGCGAGCGCGCCGTCGATGGTCAGGCCGAAATCGGCATAGGGCGCGATGGACTGGTAGTAATGGCCGTCGACCAGGTTCGCGGACGAGACCAGATAGGCGGTGGCCGACGCCAGGTCAGGGGTGGCCCGCATGACCTCGGCACGCGCCGGGAGCAGCGGTACGCTCGCGGCCGCTGCGGCCAGGGCGACGAACGCCGCCAGGCAGACAATGACGCGGGCGAGGCCGGGCGGCATGTCACTCCCCGGGTTACGGGCCACCGCGCGAAACCCCAGCCTCCGGCTCTCCGGAGTGAACCTGACGCTCCGCGCCGCAGACCACGACGACGCTGGACGGGCTCCCAGCCAGGTGCTCCGACTCGCCCGCGCACGGCGGGCCCACGGCTGCGGGTCAGTGCCGGGTTCCGACCGGCTTCCCCTGATGCGCTGGAGGCCATCTGGACCCTACACTAAGTGCCGGCACACCGGCACGGCACACTACTTGCCGGCACACCGGCATGGCACACTGAGCGCCGGAATAACTGAACAGGCGAGATGGCGGGGGAAGTCCGGTGAGATCCCGGCGCTGACCCGCAACGGTAGTGCCGCGCGTGCGCGGCGAGTCCGATTACCTGCCCTGCTCGCTGCAACGCTCCTTCACCTGTCGTGGTCCGCAGGCCGGAGCCTGGTTCGCCGACGGCGAGCCCGGTCCGGAATAGCCGGACCGGAAAGGGCCCACTCGATGACCCGCTCGCGTTTCCGGTCATTCCCCGCCGCGCTTGCGGCGCTCGCACTCGCCGTCACCGCCGCTGCCGCGGCCCAGCCCGCGCTCGCGGTCAGACCGCAAGTCGTCACCAGAGCCGACGCGGCCGCCGGGTGGCTGGCCAGGCAGATGACCGACGGCAACCACTTCGTCACCACGCTCGACGGAACCAGCTACCCGAACCAGGGCATGACCATCGATGCCATCTTCGCGTTCGCCGCCACCGGCAGCGCGCAGGAGTACGGCACCCGCGCCACCGCCTGGCTGAGCAGGCGGCACATCCTGGCCAACTACATCGGAAAGGGGACCACGTCCTACGCCGGCGCCACCGCCAAGGTCGCGCTAGCCGCCGAGATCCGCGGGCTCAACCCGGCCAGCTTCGGCGGGGTCAACCTGATCGCCAGGCTGGGCAAGCTGTACACCCCGTCCGGCAGGTACTCCGACCACTCCACATACGGCGACTTCAGCAACGCGTTCAGCCAGTCCCTGGCCATTTTGGCGCTCACCAGGAACGGCGGAGCTCCGGCCAGGGCGGTGACTTTCCTGGTGCACAGCGAGTGCGCGAACGGCGGGTTCCCGCTCGACTTCGCCCAGAAGGCGTGCGTCAGCGACAGCGACGCCACAGCGATGGACGTCCAGGCGCTGCTGGCGGCCGGGTCGCGCGGCCCGGCCATGCGCGGGCTGCGCTGGCTGGCGCGCACGCAGGCGGCGGACGGGGGCTTCGTCGGCGAGGGCGATGGCACGGCGCCCAACGCCGACAGCACTGGCCTGGCCGGCGAGGCGTTCGCCGCCGCGGGCTGGACGCGCCAGGCAGCGCTGGCCCGCAGGTTCCTGCTCGGGCTGCAGGTGGGCTGCTCGGCACCGGCAGGGCAGCGCGGGGCCATCGACTACCACAAGGGCCACTTCGCCATCGCCACGGACGTCGAGGCCACCGCGCAGGGCGAACTCGGCATCGCCGACATCGGGCTTTCCAGCCTGACGTCGCGGGGCGCGGTCAGCGACGACCCGAGGCTGGTGTGCTCGTGATGCACGGGCTGAAGACGCTCGCCGGACCGGTGCTGCTCGCCGCCGCGCTGGTCATCCCGGCCGCGGCACGGGCGCCGGCCAGGGCCGCTGCGACGGCCGCCTGCACCGACAAGGCGGGCGTCACCGTCGTGGTGGACTTCACCAAGCTGCATGGCTCGGTCAAGGTGGGCTGCGCAGGGAAGAGGCCGGCCACCGGGCTTGCCGCGCTCACGCAGGCGGGCTTCAGCTACACCTTCGTGGCGCGGATGCCCGGCTTCATCTGCACCATCGACCGCCTGCCCAGGCGCTGCAACGGCGCGCCGGCCTCGGCATACTGGTCCTACTGGCACGCCAGGCCGCACGGGAAGTGGCAGTACAGCAGCCTCGGCGCCGCGAGCTACCACCCGAAGCCCGGATGGGTCGAGGGCTGGGCGTTCGGATCGGGCAAGCCGCCGCGGGTGTCGCCGCCGTGATGCCGGGTGGCGGCGCTTGGCTTGCGCGGTATCGGGCAAGTAACCACCCATGAGTCCCGGGGTGCTGTACGTGATCTGCTGTGCGGCACCCCAAGCGCTCAGGGCAGACGCGCTGCTCGCCAGGGCGCAGGCCCGCGGCTGGGAAACCTGCCTGATCTGCACGCCCACGGTCGCGCGCTGGCTCGCCGCCGAGCTGCCCGCGCTCGCCAACCTGACCGGGCATCCGGTACGCAGCCAGTACAAAATGCCCGCCGAGCCCGATGTGCTACCGCCGCCAGACGCCATGCTCGTGGCCCCCGCTACGGCGAACACGATCAGCAAGTGGGCGCTTGGCATCAGCGACAACCTGGCGCTCGGGCTGATCACCGAGGCGATCGGGCTGCGGCTGCCGATCGTGGCGCTGCCCAGCGCGAGCGAAGCCCAGGCCGCGCACCCAGCGTTCGGCCGCAACGTCGACCTGCTGCGCGCGGCCGGGGTGACGTTCCTGCCTGGCCGACTGGCGCATCCCGATGTCCCGTCCGCCGATGCCGACGCGCTGGCCTGGGACGCCGCGCTTGACGAGCTCGACCGGCGGGCGGCGGCGCGTCTGGTCTGACCGGCAGCCGCTACCCTTTCGACCTGTGGCGCAGCAGCGGCCGGGCACGTCCCGCAAGATCGAGGTGGCACCGCAGCGGCTGGTCGGCTGGATCGACTCGTTCGGCGAGCGGCACGGCGGCGCGATGACCGCGCACGCGGCGGCCGACGCGGTACTCTTCGCCGCCGCGGACGGGGCGCAGGCTCGCTGCCTGGCGCCGTTCCCGCCGCTGCGGGCGATCGACGACGGCGATCCGAGGTCGCTGGCCGGGCTGCTGGCCGAGCACGCGACGGCCGAGCGCACCGTGGGAGTGCTGCTGGTCAGGCTGGGCGGCTACGCGGCCGGGGTCTTTACCGGCACCGAGCCTGTGCTCGCCGCCAGCAAGGTGGGCAGCAGGCTCGTGCACGGCCGCAGCGCGGCGGGCGGCACGTCGCAGCGCAGGTTCGCCAGGCGCAGGGAGAACCAGGCGCACCAGGCGCTCGCCGCCGCCGCCGACACCGCGGCCGCGGTCTTCGCGCCGTACCGGCTCGACGCTGTCGTGCTCGGCGGCGACCGGCGGTCGGTGGCCGGCCTTCGAGCCGATCCTCGGCTCGCCGGGTACTTCGAGCTCGCGGTCGATGCGTTCCTGACCGTGCCCGACCCGCGGCTGACGGTGCTGCGCGACACTCCGCGGCTGTTCCGGGCGATCAGGATCACGCTGAGCGAGCCCGAGCCGGCCGAGCCCGACTAGCGTGCGTGCTCGTCCGCGTCGGCGGGAGCGTGCCCGTTGCCGCTGGGTGAGGAGTTCATCGCGTCAGTGCCCGTCGCCCAGCCACTCGGCGCGGCCTGCTTGCTCCGCAGCCGGAAGGCGGCCACCGCGCTGGCCGCCGCGGTCAGGACGGCAGCGACCGGCACGGCCCACCGGCGCCGGGATGGCTTGTCCGGCTCGATCCGCTCGGCGGCCGCCGTGAGCATCGAGGAGACCTTCGGGGCCACCTTGTCCTGCAGTACCTGGCCGGTGCGCTCGACCTGCGGCGCCGCCCAGGCGCGCGTCTTGTGCAGCTGGCGGCCTGCCGCCTGCCTGGTGCTCTCCGCGAGCGGCTTGAGCTGCTCGGCGACGGGCTTCATCTGGGCCGCCGCCTGGCGGGCCCTGGCCATCGCGTCGTCGGTCTTCTTGCTGCGGGACATGTCAACCTCCGCGGGCTGCTCGGGTATCACCGCGTTCGGCAACCGACCTTCCCCGCGGCGGCCAGGTCATGCATGCGGCAGGCTCACCCGGGCACCTCGCTGAGGTCGTCGGCCCACATCGTGTGGAAGGGGCCGCTGGCGTCTACCCGGTGATAGGTGTGCGCGCCGAAGTTGTCGCGCAGCCCCTGGATCAGCGCGGCGGGCAGCCGGTCGCGGCGCAGCCCGTCGAAGTAGGCGAGCGAGGACGAGAACGCCGGGGCGGGCACCCCCGCGAGCGCCGCGTCCGAGACCACCCGGCGCCAGCTGGATAGGCCTGCGGAGACGGCGTCGGCGAAGTATGGCGCCACCAGCAGGCTGGCCAGGTCGGGGTCCTCGTCGTAGGCCTCCCTGATCCGGTTGAGGAACCTGGCCCTGATGATGCAGCCGCCGCGCCAGATGGTGGCCATGGCGCCGCGGTCGATATCCCAGCCGTACTCCTCGCTGCCCGCCTTGATGTGGTCGAAGCCCTGCGCGTAGGCCACCACCTTCGACGCGTACAGGGCCTTGCGCACGTCCTCGGTGAACGCGGCCCGGTCGCCCGCCTCCCACGGGCGCAGGTCGCTGGTGAAGACCTTGCGGGCCGCGGCGCGCTGCTCGGCGTGTCCGGACAGCGACCTGGCGAAGGTGGCCTCGGCGATCCCGGTGATCGGGATGCCGAGGTCGAGCGCGCTCTGCACGGTCCAGCGCCCGGTGCCCTTCTGCTCGGCCTGGTCGAGCACGATGTCCACGAACGGCCGACCGGTGGCGGCGTCCACGTGCCCGAGCACGTCGGCGGTGATCTCGATCAGGAACGACTCGAGGTCACCCGAGTTCCAGGTGCGGAACGTCTCGGCCAGCTCGGCCGGGCTCGCTCCGGTGCCCGCTCGCAGCAGGTCGTAGGCCTCGGCGATCAGCTGCATGTCGGCGTACTCGATGCCGTTGTGCACCATCTTGACGAAATGCCCGGCGCCGTCCGGGCCGACGTGCACGCAGCACGGCGTGCCGTCCACCTGAGCCGCGATCGACTCGAACATGGGGCCGAGCGTCCGGTAGGACTCCGCCGAGCCGCCGGGCATGATGCTCGGCCCGTTCAGCGCGCCCTCCTCGCCGCCTGATACGCCCGAGCCGACGAAGTGCAGGCCGCGGGCCCGAAGGTCCTGCTCGCGGCGCCGGGTGTCGGTGTAGTGCGCGTTGCCGCAGTCGATCACGATGTCGCCCGCGTCGAGCAGCGGGACAAGCTCCGCGATCACCGTGTCGGTCGGCTCGCCGGCCTTGACCATGATGATGATCGCCCGTGGCCGGCGGAGCGAGGCGACGAAGTCCGCCATCGACTCCGACGGCACGAAGTCGCCCTCGTGCCCGTGCTCGGCGACCAGGCTGCGGGTACGCTCGTACGTGCGGTTGTGCAGCGCGACCCGGTATCCGTGCCTGGCCAGGTTCCTGGCGAGGTTGCGGCCCATCACGGCCAGCCCGGTGACGCCGATCTGCGCAGTGCCCCGCTCGTCACTCATGCTTGCTCCATCCGCGCTCTGCCCGGTCACCGCTCTGCCCTGTCACCGCTCTGCCCTGTCACCGCTATGCCCCTGTCACACAGCAATCATCCACCACGGCCTGCTATGGTGGTGCGGTCATGATGCGCCAGCTGCTCCTTCGCAGCCGCGGCGAGGCCGGGTAGAGGTCGGCCCCTCGTCGCGGGGGCATTGCGCTGCGCCGACCCGATTCCCTTCCGGAAATCTCCCCAGGAGCAGCTCTCATGACACAGCCAAGCTTCGCCCAGCGCACGTCCGGCATGCCGTGCCACCGCTACCGCCCGTTCCGCCCGGTCGACCTGCCTGACCGGCAGTGGCCGTCCCGCGTCATCACCGTCGCGCCCCGCTGGCTCTCGACCGACCTGCGCGACGGCAACCAGGCCCTGATCGACCCGATGAACGCCGCGCGCAAGCAGGCCATGTTCGACCTGCTCGTCACGATGGGCTACAAGGAGATCGAGGTCGGCTTCCCCGCCGCGAGCCAGACGGACTTCGACTTCGTCCGCAGCCTGATCGAATCCGGGTGCGTACCCGATGACGTGCGAATTTCCGTTCTGACCCAAGCTCGTGAGGAGCTCATCGAGCGGACAGTCACCTCGCTGGCCGGATCCCGCCAGGCCACCGTGCACCTGTACAACGCGGCAGCGCCGATGTTCCGAAGCGTGGTCTTCGGCTGGGACGGCGACGGCCGCGAGGAGTGCAAGGCCGTGGCCGTGGAGGGCACCCGCGCGGTGGTCAAGTTCGCCGAGCAGTACCTGCCCGGCACCGACTTCGGCTACGAGTACTCGCCCGAGATCTTCATGGACACCGAGCTTGACTTCGCCGTCGAGATCTGCGAGGCCGTGATGGACGTCTGGCAGCCCGCGGCCGGCCGGGAGATCGTACTCAACCTGCCCTGCACCGTGGAGCGGTCCACCCCGAACGTCTATGCCGACCAGATCGAGTGGATGAGCAGGCACCTGAGCAGGCGCGAGCACATCGCGCTCTCCGTGCATACCCACAACGACCGCGGCACCGCGGTGGCCGACGCGGAGCTCGCGATGCTGGCCGGGGCGCAGCGGGTGGAGGGCTGCCTGTTCGGCAACGGGGAGCGGTCAGGCAACGTCGACCTGGTCACGCTCGGCCTGAACCTGTACAGCCAGGGGATCGACCCGATGATCGACTTCAGTGACATCGACGAGATCAGGCGCACCGCGGAGTACTGCAACAGGATCAGCGTGCACGAGCGGCACCCCTACGCCGGGGACCTGGTCTACACCTCGTTCTCGGGCTCGCACCAGGACGCGATCAAGAAGGGCTTCGACCGGCTTGAGGCGATCGCCGAGCAGGCGGGCGTCCCGGCGCGCGAGCTGCCGTGGGAGATGCCGTACCTGCCGATCGACCCCAAGGACGTGGGCCGGTCCTATGAGGCCGTGATCAGGGTCAACTCCCAGTCCGGCAAGGGCGGCGTGGCCTACATCATGAAGCACGACCATCACCTCGACCTGCCTCGGCGGCTTCAGATCGAGTTCAGCCAGGTGATACAGCGGCATACCGACACCGAGGGCGGCGAGGTCGACGCGGCTCAGATGTGGCAGGCGTTCGAGGCCGAGTACCTGGCGCCCGGTGAGTTCGAGCTGCTCAGCTTCGCGGCGACGACCGAGGAGAGCACCGAGCGGATCAGCACAAGGATCCGTGCCTTCGGCGTGGAGCACGCGCTGTCCGGCGTCGGCAACGGGCCGATCGCCGCGTTCTGCCAGGCGATCTCCGAGCCGAACCTCGGGCTGGGCGGGGTCGGGGTGCGGGTGCTCGACTACACCGAGCACGCGCTGTCGGCCGGACGCGATGCCGAGGCCGCCGCGTACCTGGAGATCGAGATCGGTGATCGCGTGTACTGGGGCGTCGGGATCAGCGAGTCGATCGTCCGGGCCTCGCTGCGCGCGGTGATCAGCGCGCTGAACCGGGCGGCCCGCCGCCGCGCCGTGACCTGAGGCCAGGTAGGATAACCGCATGCATCCGCTCACCTCATGACGGGACACCCGGCGCCGCTGGGCGGCGTCCGCCGGCCGATGTCCGTTATGTTCTGTTAGAGAACTTTCGAAGGTGAGCGAATCCCGATGATCTCAGTCAGTGATGTCGAGCTGCGCGCCGGCGCGCGCTTGTTGGTCGATGGCGTGACCTTCCAGGTAGCGGCGGGGGACAAGATCGGGCTGGTCGGCCGGAACGGGGCCGGGAAGACCACGCTGCTCAAGGTGCTGGCCGGGGAGGCGCAGCCCGCCGCGGGTGCCGTGCGGTGCGGCGGGACGGTCGGCTACCTGCCGCAGGACACCAGGACCGGCGACCTCGAGGTCCTGGCCACCGACCGGATACTCCAGGCCCGCGGCCTCGACGAGGTGCTTGCCGGGATGCGGCAGGCCGAGCTCGGCATGGCCGAGGCGAACCCGGCCAGGCGGGATGCGGCCGTCCGCAGGTACAGCCAGCTCGAGGAGCGGCTCACCGTGCTCGGCGGCTACGCCGCCGAGTCCGAGGCGGCCGCGATGGCATCGAGCCTCGGGCTGCCCGGCCGAGTGCTCAGGCAGCCGCTGCGGACGCTGTCCGGCGGCCAGCGGCGCCGGGTCGAGCTGGCCAGGATCCTGTTCAGCGGCGCGAGCACGCTGCTGCTCGACGAGCCGACCAACCACCTGGATGCCGACTCGGTGACCTGGCTGCGTGATCACCTGCGCGGGTTCCGCGGCGGGCTGATCGTGATCAGCCACGACACCGACCTGCTCGCCGCACTGGTGACCAAGGTCTTCCACCTCGACGCGGACCGGGCCGTGATCGACATCTACAACGTCGGCTGGAAGGCCTACCTGGAGCAGCGGGAGACCGACGCGAGGCGCAGGCGGCGCGAGCGGGTCAACGCCGAGCGGCAGGCCGCCGCGCTGCAGTCCCAGGCCGACAAGATGCGGGCCAAGGCGACCAAGGCCAGGGCGGCGCAGAACATGGCCAAGCGGGCGGAGCGACTGCTCGCCGGGGTCAGCGCGGACCGCGCGCCCGACCGGGTAGCTCGGCTGCGCTTCCCCGAGCCCGCGCACTGCGGGAAGGTGCCGCTGGCCGCCGAGGGCCTGTCCAAGTCCTACGGGTCGCTTGAGGTCTTCACCGACGTGGACATGGCCGTCGACAAGGGCGCCAGGATCGTGGTGCTCGGGCTGAACGGCGCGGGCAAGACCACGCTGCTCAGGCTGCTCGCCGGAGTCGAGCCGCCGGACACCGGCGAGGTCCGGCCAGGGCACGGCCTGAAGCTCGGCTACTACGCCCAGGAGCACGAGACTCTGGATAACGGGCGGACCGTGCTCGACAACATGAAGACGGCCGCGCCGGACATGACCGAGGTCGAGCAGCGCAGGATACTCGGGTCGTTCCTGTTCACCGGGGACGACGTGGCCAAGCCGGCCTACGTGCTGTCCGGCGGGGAGAAGACCAGGCTGGCGCTGGCGCTGCTCGTCGTGTCCGGCGCGAACGTGCTGCTGCTCGACGAGCCGACCAACAACCTCGATCCGGCCAGCCGCGCCGAGATCCTGTCCGCGCTGCGCCGTTACGCCGGAGCGATCGTGCTGGTCACTCACGACGAGGGAGCGGTGGAGGCGCTCGGGCCTGAGCGGGTGCTGCTGCTACCCGACGGGGTGGAGGACCTGTGGAGCGCCGACCTCGCCGACCTGGTCGCGCTGGCGTAGCCGATGCCACCAAGCGCGCCGTTTGCCTGCACTGATGGATAGGCGCCGTGATGGTCGGCAAATGTCGCAATCTTTTGCGGCCGTGTGGGTAGCCGATCACGACATCTTGCGTGATCATGGCGGGATACGGAATGCGGCTAAGCTCCGAGGTACATGGCGTCGCAAACGTATGCAGGGCCGTCTGGAGTTCACCGGGAGGAAGGCGTGACCGAGACCCTCAAGAAGGGCACTAGGGTGACCGGTGCCGATCGCACTAAGCTGGCGTCTGACCTGCAGGAGCGGTACAGCGCCGGGGAGAGCATTCGGGCTCTGGCCGCGTCGACCGGCAGGTCGTACGGGTTCATTCACCGCATCCTGGCCGAGTCTGGCGTGAAGCTCCGCAGCCGGGGCGGCGCGACCAGGGGGCGCAAGGGGAGCTAGCCATACCAGGGGGGTCGGCGTGACGAGCAGCCGGACCGAAGTGACAGCCAGCGGACTGAGGCTCGCGATCGACGGTCAGGTGGCCACCGTCACGCTCGCACGGCCAGAGCGCCGCAATGCGATGACTCCCGCCGTCTGGCACGGCCTCGCCGACATCGGCGCCAGCATGCCATCCGACGTCCGCGTCGTCGTGGTCCGCGGCGAAGGCCCGTCCTTCTGCGCCGGGATCGACCTGCGCCTGCTGTCCGGGGAGGGCGTCCCCGGCGATGGCGCGATCGCGAGGCCAGAAGACGACGACTTCGATGCCAGGGTCGCCGGATACCAGGCCGGGTACCTGTGGCTGCGTGACCCGTCGATCGTGTCCGTCGCCGCGGTGCAGGGTCACGCGATCGGGGCCGGGTTCCAGCTCGTGCTCTCCTGCGACCTGCGGATCCTGGCCGATGACGCCAGGCTCTGCATGAAGGAGCCCGCGCTCGGGCTGGTTCCCGACCTGACCGGAACGCATCCGCTCGTGCAGATCGTCGGCCTGCCGCGCGCGATCGAGCTGTGCCTGACCGCGCGCACGATCACGGCCACCGAGGCGCTGCTGCTGCGGCTTGCCGAGCTCGTCGTGCCCGCCGGTGATCTCGACTCGGCCGTCGCCGACCTCGTGGCCGCGCTGCTGGCCACCGACGCCAGGGCCGCCAGGGCCACCAAGGCGCTGCTGCAGCAGGCAGCCGGCCACACGCTGGCCGAGCAGGCCGCCGCCGAGCGCCGGGCCCAGGCCGAACTGCTCCGTGGCCGGCAGTCCAGCTAGCACGGCTGGGTTCGCCGTGAGCGGAGCGGGGAAGGATAGCCGGCTCCGCGCGGTTGCCTCGGCATGAGTTACAACAGCTGGCATGCGATGCGGTCGTTCTCGCGCGACCGGTCGGTCACCACGCAGCAGCTCACGGCCGGCACGGTGCGCCGCATCTTCGCCTACGCCCGGCCGTACCGCCGCCAGCTCGCCGTCTTCCTGCTGATCGTCTCGCTCGACGCCGTGGTCACCGTCGCCGTCCCGCTGCTGCTGCGCAGGCTGATCGATAACGGCATTCTGCCCAAGAACCTCGGCGTCGTGATCGCCATCGGCTCCCTGGTCGCCGGCCTGGCGCTGTTCGACGCGCTGCTGAGCATCGGCCAGAGGTGGTATTCGGCCAGGATCGGCGAGGGGCTGATCTACGACCTGCGGACCGAAGTGTTCCGCCACGTGCAACGGCAGCCGATCGCCTTCTTTACCAGAACGCAGACCGGGTCGCTGGTCAGCAGGCTCAACAGTGATGTGATCGGCGCGCAGCAGGCACTGACGTCCACGCTGTCCTCGGTCGTCGCCAACGTGCTCTCGCTGACCCTTGTGCTGATCGCCATGCTGCTGCTGTCCTGGCAGATCACGGTCGTGGCGCTCGTGCTGATCCCGTTGTTCATACTCCCGGCGCGGCTGGTAGGCCGCAGGCTGCAGCGGCTGACCAGGGAGTCGATGCAGCTCGACGCCGCGATGGGCACGACCATGACCGAGCGGTTCAACGTGGCGGGCGCGATGCTGGTCAAGCTGTTCGGCCGGCCTGGCGAGGAGGCCGACACGTTCGGCTACCGTGCCTCCAGGGTGCGCGACATCGGCGTGGTGACGGCACTGTACGGGTCGTCATTGTTCGTCGCGCTGACGCTGCTGGCCAGCCTGGCCACCGCGGCCGTCTACGGCCTCGGCGGTGCGCTCGTGATCGACGACTTCTTCAAGATCGGCACCCTGGTCGCGCTGGCCGCGCTGATCAGCCGGCTGTACGGGCCGATCACCTCGCTCTCCAACGTTCAGGTCGACGTGATGACCGCCCTGGTCAGCTTCGACCGGGTGTTCGAGGTGCTCGATCTCAAGCCGCTGATCGACGACGCGCCCGACGCCGTGCCGCTGCGCACCGGGCCGGAGGCGCCGGAGATCAGCTTCGAGAACGTCAGGTTCAGGTACCCCACGGCTGCGGAGGTCTCGCTGGCCTCGCTCGAGTCGATCGCCCTGCCGATGCCCGAGCGCACCGACGCCAACGCCGACGTGCTGAAAGACGTCAGCTTCACCGCCCCGGCCGGCCAGCTCACCGCACTGGTGGGGCCGTCAGGCGCCGGCAAGACCACGATCACCCACCTGGTCGCCAGGCTCTATGACCCGCTCTCCGGCACCGTGCGGATCGGCGGCACGGACATCAGGGGCGTCACCCAGGACTCGCTGCACGGCGTCGTCGGCGTGGTGACGCAGGATGCGCACATGTTCCACGACACGATCAGGGCCAACCTGACCTACGCCAGGCCCGGCGCCACCGAGGCCGACCTGATCGAGGCCTGCAAGGCGGCTCAGATCTGGTCGCTGGTCTCTGTCCTGCCCGACGGCCTGGACACCGTCGTCGGCGACCGCGGCTACCGGCTGTCGGGCGGCGAGAAGCAGCGGATCGCGCTGGCCAGGCTGCTGCTGAAGGCACCGTCGGTGGTCGTGCTCGACGAGGCGACCGCGCACCTGGACTCCGAGTCCGAGGCCGCGGTGCAGCGGGCACTCAAGACCGCGCTCGCCGGACGCACCTCACTGGTGATCGCGCACCGGCTGTCCACGATCATCTCGGCCGACCAGATCCTCGTCATCGACGACGGGCAGGTGACCGAGCGCGGCACGCACGAGGAACTCCTCGCCGCCGGAGGCCTGTACACCGAGCTGTACCACACCCAGTTCGCGAGTCAGGAGCAGGCCGGACACGGCCACGCGGCCGCCGTCGGCGGCCGCGTGGCGAAGTAATACCTGTCAGATGCGGCGGCGGCCGCGCTCCAGGCCGCTGATCCGCATCAGCAGCAGCACGACGATCGCGCCAAGTATTGAGCCGAGGATCCCCGCGGTGTGGAACTTGTCGGGGGCGATCCTGTGGTACTCGATGATGTTCCAGATAAATCCACCCACGAACGAGCCGACGATGCCGAGCAGGATCGTCCCGAGCAGTCCGATCGGGTCGCGGCCAGGAACCAGGAGGCGCGCCACGGCGCCCGCGATCAGGCCGATGACGAGCAGGATGATGATGTAAGTGAGCATGGCGCCCTAGCTACCGCCTTTCCGGCGCTTCATGCGGGCCGCGAGGCGCCGATTACTCGCGGCAATAGCCAAACCACCCGCAGTGAGTGGCGTAGCGGCTCGCCAGCAGGCAAGATTCGGGCTCGTGGGCATTCCGATCGCGCTGCTCGCCTACCCGTTGCGATGGGTGCTGCAACTGGGCTGGCTGCTGATCACGCGGGGCGGCCTGGTGTTCTATGCATGCCTGGTCGGCATGTTCGCAGCCGGGGCCGTGGCGCGCCTGCCCACGCTGAAGATGGGCTTCGAGGCCGTGCGGCCGGATCGGATCCCCCGGCGTGCCGCCTCAGGCGGCGAACGCGGGCGGCGGGCTGTGACTGTGCACGGTCCGGCCGTCTGGGCTGACCGCAGTGGTCGTCCCGTCCGCGTGGAGCCTGATCGCCCAGCCCCAGCGGTGCACGAGTATCAGGTGGTGGAAGGTGCACAGCAGGAGCAGGTTGGTGAGCTTGGTGGCGCCGCCCTCGCTGCGCGGCCGGATATGGTGCACCTGGCAGGCGGCCGGGGGCCGGTCACAGCCCGGGAAGGCACAGTGCCTGTCCCTGACGATCACAGCGCGGCGCAGTTGCGGCGGGACGACCTCGGTCGCGGCGCCGACGTCCAGGGGCAGGCTGACCGAGGCGGCGGCTCCGACGAGCCGGCTGGTGCGCAACCAGGAGGCGAGCCCGCCGGGGCCGGAGAGGAGCGCGACAGCGGTCGCGATCACGTCCTGCGCGTCCTGGTCGGGGGCGCCGCGGTCGCGGTCGCCGCGATCGCCCGCGGGTTGGTCCGCCGCGGAGCCCGGGGCCCGGCCGGGGGCAAGCCGCGCCGGTAGCTCAAGGTCGACCCGGCCGGTCACGATCGGGACCACGGAGGCGTCGAGCCAGCCGAGCCCGGCCAGCACCATCTGGACGGCATCGGCCGCAGAATGCGGACGACGGCCGTCGCGCTGGGGTTGCGGCTGCTGGGGGTTGCGGCTGCTCGGGTTGGGGCTGTTCGGGTTGTGGCTCAGGCATGGCCGACACCGCCTCCTCGACTCTCGCAGTGGACCCGCACGCGGGTACGGCTCTTTGGCCGCCAAGCTGCCGATCATCAGTGGAGGGCCAGCCGAGCCGGGAAGCGGAGTCCTGCGGCAAATCAGCGCGTCGGGCGCGCCATCTACGTATCTCCCGGTGGCGCCATCTCTCTAGAACTTATATTCGTATCCTAACGGCACCCGCTGACACTCTTGTGGCCGACACGCGGGTCGGCGAGACGAAAAGGGCCGGGCCCGCGGGACTGGGCGGGCAGGGCTGGGCCAGCGCTCACCTCACGGGCCGAACGACTGAATGTAGCGGTTCGGTGAGCCGACGCCGGTGACGTCGTCGTAGCCGGGGACGGCGCGCAGCGCCGCGGCGCCCTCGCCGTTGATGCCGAGCGTGTCGAGCAGCGTCACGAACGCGCCGCGGTCGAGCGATGGGTGGATGAACGCGTTGTCGACCACGTGCAGCATCCCGGAGCCGCGCGGATGATCGGTGACGTCCCGGAACGCGGACGTGCCGTACCTGGCGTAGATCAGCGGATTGGCGAAGCCGAGCACGTGGCCGACCGCCTGCTGCGCGTCGGCCTCGATTGCGGCGAACACCGGGCAGGCGAGGCTGGTGCCGCCGACCACGGCCAGCGCGAACGCGTAGGACCTGCCGTTCGGCTGCAGCGTGGTCTGCCCGACCAGCAGCCCGGTCGCCGGGTCGGCGACGGCGGACACGTCGGGGATCACCCGCATCGGCCCCGGGCTCACCTTGCCGTCGGGCAGGTGGGTGGCCAGCCCGGTGGGCACCACGCCTGCCTGGTAGGCGGGCTGGCGGTAGACGACGCTGACGCCGCCGCCGCCCGATCCGTTGTAAAGCCTCGGATACTCACCGGGCGGCGGGAACTCCCAGTGCCGACCACCGCGCTGCAGCGGGTCGATGATCGAGCCCCACGAGGTCTCGAACAGGTAGCGCTGGTTCCTGCCGATCGCGAGGCTGGTGCCGCCCACGGCCGTCACCCACGGCGATGACGACGGGTAGCTCACCTGGATCCGGTTGGACCTGGCGCTCGCCGGGGTCTCGTCAGGTGCGTTGTAGCCGTGGTCGCCGGTGGAGAAGTAAAAGCCGATGCCCTCGGCGGCCCCGAGCTTGAATATCCGGTCGGCCGCGGCCGCGGCCGGGCCGAACTCGTCGGCCGGGTTGCTCCACGAGTCGCTGACGATGCTGGCCAGGTGCCGGTTGACCACCAGCGCATCGGCCTCGAGCAGGTCGGCGTTCCCGCAGCTGCCTGCGGCCACGAACCTGACCTTCGCCGCCGGCGCCATGCCGTGCAGCGCCTCAACGTCCAGCGTCTGCTCGCCGTACCAGCCCTGTGCCCCGCAGGAGCGCAGCTGGGTATACCGACCGGTCTGGTAGATCGTGAACTGGCCAGGCCGGAACTGCGGATCGCCGGTGAGCCTGGCGTACCTGTTGGCATCGGCCAGCAGCGTGGGCGAGCGGTAGGCGTCCACGATGGCCACCGTCTGGCCGGCGCCGGTCATCCCCGAGGCCGTGACGTGATAGGCGCCGCGGATCTGGCTCGGCCGGTAGCCGCAGATCGCCCACGGCCAGTGTCGGCCGCCCGCGCGCGGTTTGCCGTAGGCCACCCGCTGGCCGAAGTAGTGCGAGCACGGGCCCTTGCGCCAGCCGTTCGGCCCGGGCGGCGGCAGCTTGGCATCCAGGCGAAGCAGCGACGGCTCCGACACGTACCTGGCGCTATCCAGGCCGCTGACCGCGAGCACCGCGCCGGCCACCCGGGCCGGGATCGTCGCCGCCCGGGCCGGGGCGCGGTCGCTGCGGCCGTCAGGGCCGCGGTAGGTGCGGAAGCTCACGTGGAAGGCGCGGCCCGCCGCGGCCAGCGAGCCGGCGGCCGCCACGTAGGCCCCGGCGGCGCCGGTGGCCTGCACCGAGGTGATCCGCAGTCCCGAGGACGAGAGCCAGGCCCTGACCGAGCGCACCTGCGCCCGGTTAGGCCCGAACCTGCGCAGCACCTGGGCCGGGGTGAGGAACTTGCGGTAGCTCGGGTTGCCGGGAGTGGAGACAGCGGTCGCGAACGCGGTCAGCCCGGCCCCGTCATGCCCCGCAAGGTACACCTGGAGCCGGACGGGCCCGGCCGCGGCGGCCGAGACCTGGCGCGAGCGAGCCGCCCAGACCGGGTGACTGCCCGGCACCGTGATCCTCGGCATCCCCCGCCCTTGAGCCCCGGACCGCGCCGCCCCGGACCGCGCCGCCCCGGCCATCGGCAGCCCGACGGCAAGCAGCGCGCTTGCCGCGAAGATCGGGCCTAGCCCGACGAGCCTGGTGTAACGCCTCATGCGGTCCCTCCATCACGGCCGGACGGCCAACAGCCCTGGTCAACCGGAATAGTCATGACGCGAGACCGGCAGCGGTTATCTCCGCCGAACGCAAAGACCTGGCCCCATCGTGCTGGCCGGCCGGGCTGGCCGGCCGGGCTGGCTGGCCGTGCTGGCCGACCCGGAGTGGCCGCAGTGCCACACTTGGTCTCAGCCATGCCTCCACGCCCGTACATCCTGATCGTCAACGGACGGAAGGTCCGCCAGCCGGTGTTCGTCATCGGTGCACCGCACTCGGGAGCGGACCTGCTCACGCGCGCGCTTAAGCAGACGCCCGGCTTTCACATCACCGTGGGCCAGCCCAGCGTGCTCGGCGTCGTGGTGGCGTTCGCCAGGGCGCCGTCCATTCAGGAGGGCAGGGGAGAGGCAGCGGCGACGGTGCTGCGGGACGCGTTCGCGCAGGCCTGGCAGGTCAGCGCACACGCCTGCATGACCTGCCAGCCCGACTGCCAGGACGCCACGGGCCGGTCCGCGGCGGGGACCTGCGTGGACGAGCGTGAGATCACCAGGTACGGCGACGCCACGCCCGCGCTGATGTACTGCGCAGAGGCGCTAGTCGACGCGTTCCCCGACGCCAAGCTCGTGCAGATCATCAGGGACGGCCGGGCGGTGGTGGCCGCGATGCTGTCCGACCCCGAGGAGCTTGCCTGGTTCCGGCGGGGCGTGGCCAACGTGGACAGCGAGTTCCCCAACCCGTTCTTCGGCGTGGAGACCGAGGACGACCGTGCGGCCTGGCCCAAGCTGACCGCGGCCGGCAAGTGCGCGATGCGCTGGCGCGGATCGGTGCACAAGATGGCGCGGCTGCGCAACAGCATGAGTGCCGAGCAGCTCACCACCTTCCGCTACGAGCAGCTTGTCGCCCAGCCGAATGCCGCGAGCAAGGCGCTTGCCGCGTTCATCGAGGCCGACGTGCACCGGATCGAGGTACCGCGGCGCAAGGAGACCGACAGCTGGCGGCGGCTGCTCAGCCCGGCACAGCTCGCTGAGATCGAGAACGTGGCCGGCCAGCAGCTGCGCAGGATCGGTTACGGCGCCTAACCTCCCCGCCGGCTCATTCCGCGCTCGTGGTTCTCCAGGTTGAGCGCGGCGAGCACGAGCGGCACGTGGCTGAACGCCTGAGGCGTGTTGCCCACCTGGCGGCCGTAACGCGGGTCGTACTCCTCGCTGAGCAGCCCCACGTCGCTGCGCAGCCTGAGCAGGCGCTCGAACAGGGCGACGGCCTCCTTCTCGTCCCCGATCAGGTCGAGCGCGTTGACCAGCCAGAAGCTGCAGGCCAGAAACGCGCCCTCGCCGCCGGGCAGGCCGTCCACCGACTGAACGCCGGACGGGCCAGCCGCGGGCAGCGAGTAGCGCATCAGCAGGCCGTCCCTGGTCAGCTCGCGCTGGATGGTGCGGACCGTGGACATCATCCGCGCGTCCTCCGGCGGCAGGAAGCCCACCTCGAGCATCATCAGCACCGCGGCGTCAAGCTCGGCGCTGCCGTAGTACTGGGTGAAGGTGCCGCGGCTCCCGTCGTAGCCGCGCTCGCAGACCTGGGCGTGGATCGCATCCCTGGCGTGGCGCCAGCGCTGGACGGTCGAGTCAGGCACGCCGGCCCGGCCCGACTCGGTCATCTTGATCCTGCGGTCGAACGCCACCCACGCCATCACCTTGGAGTGCACAAAGTGGCGGCGCGGCCCGCGCACCTCCCAGAGGCCCTCGTCCGGCTCGGCCCAGTGCTGCTCAAGGTAGCCGAGCAGCTGGTCGATCAGGCTCGTGGTGTGCTTGTCGAAGCTGAG
>Ga0335081_10000565_pt1 | contig 62304 bp, 59 predicted proteins | sample Lox_Sample_35_FD_206713 | JGI IMG/M metagenome (GOLD analysis project Ga0335081, IMG submission 206713) | Soil microbial communities from Loxahatchee National Wildlife Refuge, Florida, United States - Lox_Sample_3.5 | ecosystem: Environmental > Terrestrial > Soil > Wetlands | place: USA...
GGATTCCATTCTGTAATAAAGGGTAAGACTTCTTCTACGCCGCGGAGGAACACAGCGGGCAAGCGCCGGTGTTGCGATATTCGACAACGGCCTCCAGTTTCTTGGCCAGTATCTCAAACCCGGCGTGCACGCCTTCCCCGACTTCACGTTCGACATTCTCGAACTTCTCTTCCAGATGTTGTTGTTCAGCAGGCGACAGGTTCTGCTGCGCCAATGGGAACAACAGGAAATCCTCCTTCCAGATGTGCGCTGGGTACAGTTCGACGAGCTGCTGGAGCAGATCGATAACACGGTACCGCACTGCCCCCGGGTTGTGGACGTAAGCTTCTGCCACTTTCGCCAATTGACCAACCAGTTGCTTGGCCAGGCGATGCTCTCTTTCTAAGGATTCCAACTCGCGCCTGGTGCTTACGTTGGCGTTGGTTGCCAGCAGAGGAAACAGATGCTGTTCTTCCTTTTCGTGATGGCACTGATCGGCAAACACACGTAGGAATTGCACGAGATCGGCCAGCACACTGGGATCAACTTGCTTGCCGGAATCGAGCAGTTCCGCGACCGCACTCATGCCGGCCACAACTTGCTGAATCACGTGGTGATCGTGTTTCAATTCGTGAATGAAGTCACTCATGGCATTTCTCCTTCTTCCGGTCGGGCCGCGCAAGAATTAGCAGGAATGTGCTTTCGCGAATTGCCTCCACGTCGTGAGATACGTCGCGGTCGAGCGCCAGCAACTCTCCCCTGGGTACTTCCACGGTTGCATCGGGGAGGTGGAGGCGTACATGACCAGCGAGCGTCAGAATGGCAAACCGTGCACTCGTCTTATGCTGTTTGAAACGGGTCCCGGCTTTCATCGAGACCAGGACAATACGGAGATCAGGGTACTTGACCAGCGTTCGGGCACTGCGACCGGCATCCGTCTGCCAGGCCTCTTCCTTCCACATGCTTTGTACTTCAGTTGGAATCAATACCTGTAGCAGCGAGCTCCCGAGGTGCGGAAGCCGGTTCAGTCCATAGGGAGATCCCTCAATTTGCGATGTGACGCACTGGGTAGCCATATCTTTGTATTCCTTTCGGCCAAGTCAATCGGCAGCGACGGCGCGGGTTACCACAGGATTACTGCCCTCGGGAAACTGCTCCAGGGGAACAACAGAAATTCCTTCCCGTAAGGAGAATCGGAGCGAGTATTGGCGCGAGCAATCACCACAAAGCCAGAAGAACACGCTGGCTTGCGAGGGTTTGCTCTCGCAGATCGCATTCGGAATGTCCCTGCACGGCTCCACGGGCCTCCGTACATCGAAACGGTACAGCCTTCCTCCCCTGAGGTAGTGAAAGGGTTTTCCGCACTGTGGGTTGGAGCATTCGGAAATCATGGCCAACTCCCGCCGTTACGACCGGCTGAAACCAATGTGCCGCGTGTGAGGAAAACGCACAATGAAGCGTTCGTACTGGAATCGGGGACAGTTGTACGGGGGCTGTTAGATGAGCTTCCGCTGGATCGCATTCATGACTGCTTCCAGGCGGTTGTGGGTGCGGAGTTTCTGGTTGATGTGGTGAAGATGATTGCGGAGGGTCTGCGGGCTGATACTCAAAGAGCTCGCGACCTCATCGCTATCCTTACCTTCGGCGAACAGGCGCAAGACGTGCTTCTCTTGCTCCGATAGCGCAGGAGCCGGTTCCGCTCGCACAGAAGCTTCGGCAAGCGAGCTCACCTGCTTCGACAATTCCAGCATCTTCTGCGTCAACTCTTCGTTTTTCTTCTGCTTAGTAATGTCGTGCGCCATGTGCACCATCAGGCGGCGTCCCGTGCGCTGATTATCGAACACAATGGTAGACATATTGACCCACAACCGCTCGCCTGAGCGAGTCTTAACGCTCATATCGAAGTTGGGAATTTCCGTATTCCCCCCCGTGCATTCGGCCACGCTGCAGTGCTGGTGGCATACCCGAGTACCCAATGCCCCCATGCCTTCGAGAATGTCATAGCAAGTCTTGTGGATCGCTTCCGCTGCGGAGTAGCCCAACAATTTCTCTGCAGCCTTGTTCCAAGACAGGATCTCGCCTTCTTCCGTCACCGAGAATGCCGCGTCGGTGGTTCCTTGGAGCAGTGCAAACAGCTCACTCTCAAGCATTTACCTGCTCCTGGGACAACTGACTATGCCGATGGTACGAATGCTCCATTGAGATCCATCGCCTCCCGATACAAGTATAGGGCAGTCGGCATAGAAGGACTCGAATGGGTCCCAATCGCCGGCAGGAAGAGATGCGATATGGCTCGAAGAGTTCATTCCTTAATAGAAGGCATTCCTTCGTTCGTTTGCAGTTTGATCTTCGCGTTCATAATGACGGGCAGTTCGGCGCTGTGGGCACAAGCAACTATGTCTAGCACGAAAAACCCCGCGCCGACTGTGGACATCGTTCGTGATCCGGCCGATGTTCCAAATCCCATTGGAAGCCGAGCACCGACGACAGTTCACGTCACGCTCACCGCCGAGGAGGTAATGGGGCAACTCGATCCCGCTAGCGGCACAACCTATCGTTATTGGACATTTAACGGCAAAGTCCCGGGGCCGATGATCCGCGTGCGGCAAGGAGACATGGTCGAGGTCACGCTTCGCAATGACGCCCGCAGCCGCATGGTTCACTCCGTGGATTTCCACGCTGCGCTAGGCCCGGGCGGCGGCGCAGCATTTTCGCAGGCGATACCGGGGCAAGCGAAAACCTTCACCTTCCAGGCAACTTCGCCGGGATTGTTCATGTATCACTGCGGAACACCCATGATTGCCGAGCACATTGCCAATGGAATGTATGGGCTGATTCTGGTCGAACCTTCCGGCGGACTGTCTCGTGTCGATCATGAGTATTACTTCATGCAAGGCGAGGTCTACACGACAGCGGCGAAGGGCAAAGCGGGATTGCAACAGTTCAGCGACACGAAGCTCATAGACGAAGATCCTGAGTACTTCGTGTTCAACGGGGCTGTGGATGCACTGACGAAACGCCACCCGCTGCGTGCCAACGAAGGCGAAACGGTGCGGTTGTTCTTTGGGGACGCCGGACCGAACGCGACATCTTCACTGCATGTGGTCGGAGAAATCTTCACCCGCGACTATCTGCAGGGCTCCCTGACCTCACCTCCGCTGACCGGAGTTCAAACGGCCGCCGTGCCGCCAGGCAGCGCAGCGATCCTTGAACTCACGGCAAGCGTGCCCGGTCAGTTCAGCATCATGGATCACGCCATGGCCCGAATGGCCAAGGGACTGCTTGCCATCCTGGACGTGACGGGAGCCGAGAACGCCACGCTGATGCATGCCGGGCCGGCATCGCCAATTGAAAGCTCGCAAGCATCAACGGCTTTAGTGACAGGGATGACCCAAAGCGATGGAGCCGCCAATATAGAGAACAATCCAGGCTCAGCAGATGCAGCCTCTGATTCCTCGACCGCCACGATTGAGAAACAACGAGGCAGTTCTCAGGAGATGGCAGGCATGGCGATGGAAATTGCTGCTGAAACGACGAAGGACACAGGACGTGCGCAGTCTGCATCGGCCCTGCCGGCAATAAGGCCGCGAGCATCGAATGTCATCCAGTTGAACGGCTGCTTGACTCTTTTGGAAGACGGGCGGGTGATGCTGCACGTGCTCCCATCCGCCAGAACTTACCGCATGGAGGCGCGACCCCTATTGTTTTCACAAAACGCGAACCGGCTGGTGCACGTCACTGGACGGTTCGGCAGCGTGGTCGCGGTCGAGGACCCGCGCATTCCGAGCTTCGTCGTGGATAAGCTGGAGGAGCTCGCGCCGAACTGTTCCGTGAAGATAACACCGGCCATGCTGCGCAAGGTCGCCGAGAAAGAGGCTGCTCTGACAACTGCCGCGCAAGCCACGGTGTCGGGGAAAGGCAGTGTGAACATGGGCGACATGTCCTTTCTTCCGGCCACCATCACTGTGAATGCGGGCGAGAGAGTCGTGTGGAAGAACTCCTCTTTCGCGGTACATAACGTTGTGGACGACGCCAACAAGGCCACTTCCGTAATCGACGTGAAGCTGCCAGCCGGCGTGCAGCCGTTCGATTCAGGTTACCTGCAGCCTGGTCAAATCTATTCCCGCGTGTTCACGGTGCCGGGAGTTTACCGCTACGTTTGCACGCTGCATGAGGCCAACGGCATGAAAGGAGTCGTCATTGTCCGACCATCGGCAGTTTTGGCGGCACGAAAATAGCTGCCATGCCAGGGAACGGCCTGATGTCAGCAGTCCTGCTAAGGTGCCGACGCAATCTGAGATTGGCGTGCATCCAAACGAGGAAATATAAGGAGGACGAGATGAGTTCGACTGGTTCGGAGATCGCTGGCGCCGAGGCCCTGCCTCTGTCAGGCCTGGTGAACTATCAGGAAGGGTCGGTTGTAAGCCGGGTTATTCTCAAACGAGACGAGGGGAATGTGACAGTGTTCGCGTTCGACGAGGGCCAGGGCCTCAGCGAACATACCTCTCCTTTCGATGCTCTTGTACAAGTGATCGAGGGAGATGCCGAGGTAACCGTGGCCAGCAAGCCGATTGCGGTGAAGCCTGGCCAGGTCGTCCTGTTGCCAGCGGAAAAGCCTCACGCCGTAAAGGCGATCACGCGCTTCAAGATGACGCTTACGATGATCCGTTCCTGATCGAACCAGCGCCATTGCAATCTATGGGACGCCTTGTCACAAACGGTATTCCCGTTTCATCGCTAAGGGACAAATGAACCATTTCGCCGAGGTCTGGGCCGGTGTAGTTCTTGATTGAGCGGCGGTAAATTCGGCGCGGGCCAATGGAAGTCGGAATGGAACATCGAGGATTTGGAGGCCTCCAATCATGACAGCGAGCACCTGTCAGCCTGGCAGCGGGAAAAAAGACCTGAATCGGCTGCCGTTCTGACACCATTCTCGACGACGGACTGCGTTTCAGGAGCGGGTTCCCATTCGATCCAGTCAGCTCCGAACAACTCAACTGGATGCTGGGTTCGAACGGTTCCATTCCCGCAGCGCAGATCATCAGCCGAGCAGTATTTATCACATCCCCAGCACGTGCGCTCCGGATGTTTCGGATGGAGTGGAATTTTGGCCTTCGGCACCATTGTCCGTCCTCAGTTGTATTCGAGGAGCCGCCTTTCTCCTTCGAGGGCTCGTAGCGGAGCGATGTCCTGGGTAAGTTCGACTGTCCCCAGGTAAGCTCCATCTTTGTCTCGTACGGCGAAGTAGCGAACGTGAACGAACTTCCCTTGGAAGTTGATCCAAAATTCGGCGACGTTCTCGCGACCCGCGCGGAAGTCTTCGAGAATCTTATTCACCGTATCGACGCTCTTGGGAGGATGGCAGTGCTGAACCTCGCGGCCAATGATGGCCTTACTGCGGGCAAAGATTCGACTCGGACCTTCACTGAAGAAGGCGACACGGTCGTCGGCATCAACGAAGGTTAGATCTAAGGGCAGCGTGGATAGAACAGCCGTCAGTTGTTCGACGGTGACGTGGCCCGTGGGCATTATGATGGCTCCGTCTTTCGGTACCGAATTGCTCGCCGGGCCTGCCGCCATCGGCCGCTCGCGATGCGGGACCTGGGTACCGCAGAGCAGGATTTCGCTCACGCCTGCCAAACGAATCCGCGCGCCGCCAATGCGTGGTTTCTTCGTGGCTTCATTGCCTGGAAACGAGGGGATGCCCGCCAGGCTTCGTCGGATCTGAACTCTGCACGCAATGCCCGCGGAGCCGACTGGAAGCCCTCCGGTTCAGTGCTTGAAGGCGACGTGCAACACCGCATGTATAGCGAATCCGGCTTCCTTAACGTATTTGAGCAGCAATGGGATGGTTCTCAAGATCTGGCGCAGGCATACGCTCCGCTGGATGCGTATTTGCGTCGCCTGCGGTAACGCGAACCTTGGGCTGCCAAATGCAGCAGGGTTCCTCGGCAAACGGGTCGCCGGTCAGCGCATAGGCTCGGGCCCTGGATCCTCCGCAGACTTCGCGGAATTCGCAGATCCCGCATTTGCCCTTCAAATTTGAACTGTCGCGCAAACCCACGAACAGCGGCGAATTCCGGTAGAGTTCCGTCAGCGACTGCTTGCGCACGTTGCCTGCCGAGAGCGGCAGGAAACCGCTGGGGAATACTTCTCCTAGATGCGAGATGAAGACGAAGCCTTTGCCGTCATTGATGCCGCGCGGAGCGCGCCCAATTCCATCCGCGGTGCTCGTTCCGATTAGAGCTGGCAGAGACTGTCCATTCCCTTTGCGCTTTTCTTCCGTTCGGCGCTGCAGCAGCAACCGGCGGTAATGCTGCGCTTCGGTGCTCTTGATATCGAACGATACCCGGCGCGAAGTCTCGTACAGCTTCTCGAATACTTGCTCGAACTCTTCGGCTGAGATCAAATCGATCGCTGAGCCACGCCCGGTTGGGACCAGGAAGAAAACACTCCACAGCACGATGTCTAGCTGTTCGAGTAGAGCGATCATTGAGTCGAGGTGCTGCAGATTGTGACGGGTGATGGTGGTGTTGATCTGGACGGGCAGTCCGATCTCGCGCGCCCAGCGCACGGCCGAGAGTGTCCAGTCATAGGAACCCGGCACACGGCGGAAAGCGTCATGCAGCGTGGCATTCGATCCATCCAGGCTGATCGCGAGTCTCGCCAGACCGCATTCTTTCAGCCTCTTGATAGCTTCCTTGGTAAGGAGAGGGGTGGCGCTCGGCGTAAGAGAAATGCGCACGCCGTGATTTGACGCATATTCAACCAATTCGAAGATATCGGGGCGTTTCAGGGGATCGCCACCTGTCAGCACGAAAACCGGTGCCTCCACCGCTTTGACTTCATCGATCAAACGCTTGGCTTCTTGCGTGGTCAGTTCCAAGGCGCTGCGCAAAGGTTGCGCGCAGGCGCGGCAATGGACGCACGCGAGGTCACAGGCCTGCGTGGTTTCCCAAATCACGATGAACGGTCGCTCATTGAAATCGAGACGCGGTTCCATTTCGTCCCCTCCCACATCCTTTCATCCAGGCTGACAGATCGATCACCGCATGCCTATGACTGATGTCACAGTGGACGCCTGTGACTTATGTCATTGGCGCTGAGCCTGCCCGGTTGCAAGATCTGGGAGACGAGGTGAAAAACATGCCGGCTCGGGAGATCACCAAAGACACCAGCGTGGCGGAAATCGTAAAGCTCTGTCCCGGTGCTCGACGAATTTTCGATCAGCACGGGCTCAAAGGCTGCGGGGGCGAGCACGGTCCCAGCGAGCCGTTGTCATTCTTTGCGGCTGTCCACCAGGCGAATCTGGAAGAACTGCTCCGAGAGATCAATGCCGAGATGGCAGACCCTTCCAGCAAACCTTACGTTTACAAAGCCAGCGTCGAAGACTACATCTACCGGCGCTTCTTCAAGGCCGGTGTCGCGATCGTATTGACGGTCGGCTGTCTTTGGGGTGCGATCAATTTGCTTCAGATCGCGATGGGTAAGAATTTCCTCAATCTGCATCTGCTGCCCTCGATTCACGCGCACGCCCACGCCATGATCTTCGGCTGGGTAGGAATGTTTGTGATGGGCTTCGCCTACCAGTCCTTCCCCCGCTTTAAGAACTGCAAGCTCTGGCGGCCGGAACTGGCGAACCTGAGTTTTTATCTTCTGGGCACTGGAATCGCTGCGGGCCTGATCGCCGACGTGATGCCGACGACGCTTGTTCCGCTCGTACTCGGCGCGATATCCGGGGCAAGCGAGATCACAGCTGTGGTCCTCTTCATGACAGTGCTGTACCGAACGGCGCAACAATCAGTCGGGCCGCACAACCCCTATGAAAAATTCATCGCCACGTCCTTCGTTTGGTTCCTTCTCGGCACGGTCCTCGAAGCCGTATTTTTCTTTGCCAAGGCTACGGCGCACTCGGAACATTCCCTGGTCATGCGGATCGCACTGATTGACGGCCCGCTTCGCGACATCCAGCTTCTGGGTTTTGCCGCCCTGATCATCGCTGGTGTGAGCCAGCGCTTTGTGCCCCACGTCTTCGGCCTCGGGAAACCCGTGCACGATCGTCAGTCGCTGATTTTTTGGCTGATGAACGGCAGCCTGATTCTGAATATCGCCAGCTACGTTCTGCTCCTCACCACACACAATCTCTATTCCGCCGTCGGCCTCGAACTCGCCTATCTCCTGATGCCCGTGTGGGCGGTCTTGCTGGCCATTCAGATTGGTGTTTTCAGGAGACCCTCCCAGCCAGATCGCACGTTCAAATTCGTTCGCGCTGCCTACGTTTGGTTGATCATCGCCTGCGCCATGATGCCGTTCTTTCCGCTCTATGGAGCGCTCACCCATCAGGTGTTCGCGCACACATACATGGGATCTCACCGGCACGCCTTCACTGTGGGTTTTATTAGCATGATGATCCTGGGCGTTTCCGCCCGAGTGGTTCCTATCCTCGCTGGCGTCGACGCGAAGCGGATGGACACGTTGTGGGCTCCGTTTGTTCTGTTCAATGCTGGCTGCGCGGGACGGGTAGTGTTGCAGGTGCTGACCGATTTCATCCCTGGCATTGCCTACGCGCTCATCGGATTCACTGGATTTGTTGAACTTGCCGCTCTCGCGTGGTGGGGTATGGAGCTGTGGCGAACCATGAACCTGGCCGCAAAAGGCGGCGAGGTATCGATGGCGATGCCATTTCCTGTCCCGGCCCGTTAGCTGCGACACCTCTGCTTCCGGCATGGTTGCGTACAATAAATTCCATGGCGGAAACGAAAGTGAATCATGCCCAAACGCTCGCGAAAGTCCCGATCTTTTCCGGTCTAGCCGAGGACGAGCTGGCCTTTCTCACGCAGCGCGCGGTTCCACGCCACCATGCTGCGGGCGAGATTGTCTTTTCCGAAGGCGAGCCCTGCGTGGGATTGTACGTTGTGGAATCGGGCCATATCCGCATCTTCAAGAGTTCTTCTGGCGGCCGGGAGCACGTGCTCAGTGTGGATGGACCGGGCAGTTCTGTGGCCGAACTGCCGGTCTTTGACGGGGGCAATTACCCCGCGTCGGTTGCCGCCATCGATGACGCCACGCTCCTGTTCATCAGCAAGCAGGATTTCCAGGCGCTCTGTCTCTCTCATCCCCAGGTTGCACTGAAGGTCTTACGTGTGGTCGGCGCTCGTCTGCGAAGGCTGGTCGGCATTATCGAGGAGCTTTCTTTCACCACAGTGCGGCACCGGCTGGCGTCGTATCTGCTTCGGCAAGCACGCAAGGAGGGAAAGCGCCGAAACAACGGCGTTGAGATCCTGCTGCCTGCGAGCAACCAGGAATTCGCAGCGCAGATCGGAACCGTACGCGAACTCGTATCCCGCAACCTCAGCCGGCTCCAGGCCGAAGGGGTACTCGAGGTCGATGGCCGCAGCGTACTCATCCGGGATCTGAAGGCCCTGGAAGACGAAACGAAAGACCAGGAGTAGCTGCCGGCTCCCACCATTCCTCGTCTCGCGACCACAGCAGCGGGCGCCTCGCGCATTCCTCAATTCACACATTCGCAAAGGCCGGATGAGTTTCAAAATCGTCGAGCGTGGGTGCCTCGAAGACGATCACGTGCCGAGAGCGGTATGTCCGCGCAGTGCCGCACTTTTCGCAGCACACTTCAAATGGAGGAATCCTGGGAACATACCACTGGTAGATCCTGGGAGCTGAGATAACCTCGACCAGCGGGATGCGATGATCACACTGCCGGCAGTCGATTCCGAAATACACAGAGGTGGTCAACGGAACCTCCGCGCGTTCGATCGCGGTCTGCCCAGACCTCGTCTTCAAGGCCGTTGGGGTGCCCAGCACACTATCCCGGAGTTCTTCACGACACAATGACTTTTGTCACAGAGATCGCCTTGGGTTAGAAGTTGGGAAACAGCGGTGAGTCGGTCAAGGCCACTCTCCTCTGAGTTCATCCCTCACGCAAAAAAGTTCGAAAAGTCTCGCGGAACGTGACAAAAGTCATCGTTCTCTGCCACACGCTCCGTTAGGGTCGGAAGGTAGCAACCGGGCAACGTGTTCGACGGCGCAGGTTGCGAGGAGAAACTGAGATGAGTGTTAGCACAGCAAGGACGGTACGGGAGTTGGCGCTGGAGATTCCGGAAGCCACGCGCATATTCGAAAAGATCGGAATTGATTACTGCTGCGGGGGAAACAAGTCGCTCGAAGAGGCATGCGCCACTGCGAATCTTTCCGTGGACGAAGTACTCGATTCCCTGGAACTCGCGGAGCAGACCGCCCGGGCAAAACAGAAGGATCGCAACTGGCAGGTCGAACCGCTGGTGGAGTTGGTCGCCCACATCAACAGCAAACACCACAAGTACACGCGCGAGGCGATCGCCAGGCTCGGGCCGCTGTTCGACAAGGTGGTCTCGGTACACGGCAAGAACCATCCTGAGCTACAGCAAATCCGCGCCAGCTTTCAAGAAGTCGCCCAGGAACTCACCACGCACATGATGAAGGAAGAGATGGTGCTGTTCCCATATATTGTGAGGATGGAGGAGGCTGTGATCCAAAAGGAACCGGTCCTGCCGGCGCCATTTGGAACTGTGCAGAACCCGGTCGCGATGATGATGCACGAACACGACTCCGCTGGCGATGCTTTGCGCGCGATGCGTCAGGCCAGCGCGGGGTATATGCCTCCCGGCGATGCCTGCATCAGCTACCAGACGTTGTACAAAGCTTTGGCAGATTTTGAAGCCGACCTCCATCAACACATTCATCTGGAGAACAACATCCTGTTCCCGCGGGCGGTCGCGATGGAACCCGGGCACGGAGAGAAACGGAGAGAGAATGGCTGCACCTGCAACGCGCATTGAAGCCCAGGCCGGCCGGTCGCTCACTCCGGGGGAAATCATCGAGACCACGCGGGCACGGGAGACCAGCCTCTCCCGCTTGCTCGTGCTTTACATCGCAACGGGTCTCGTGTTCATGCTGTTGCCGGGAACATTCCTGGGCGTCTGGAATTTGTTGGCGATCAGTAGCCGCCACGCTGCGAGTTCGGTCTCGGCCGGATGGATCCAGGCACACGGCCACGCACAGATCTTCGGCTGGATTGGCACATTCATCCTGGGTATCGGCTTCTATTCCATTCCGAAGTTGAGGCGCATGAATCCGTTCGCGCTCCGGGCTGCATGGGCGTGCTGGGCGCTTTGGACGTTGGGCGTGAGCCTGCGTTGGTTAGCCGGTGTCTACCAGTGGCAATGGCGTATCGTGCTCCCGGTATCCGCCGCCCTCGAACTGCTTGCCTTCGTAATCTTCTTCCATTCGGTTTCCGGTCACCGACCTCAGGATTCTGGCAAACAGAAGCTGGACGAATGGGTGCTCGTGGTGATCGTGGCCGCAGTGGGTCTGCTGCTCACGCTGCTCGTCAACCTGGGCACGACGTTGTTCCTAGCCTATCGTGGTGTTTCGCCGGATCTCCCAACCCAATTCGACCAACGGTTCCTGGTTCTCGAAACCTGGGGATTCCTGGTTCCGTTCGTCTGGGGGTTCAGCGCCAAGTGGCTGCCGGTTTTCCTGGGATTGCGCGCGGTACGCGGGCGCGTGCTGCTCCTGGCAGTTGCTGTGAACTCAGAGGGCGTGTTTGCCGCCATGACCGGCTGGATGAGAACGTCCGTGCTGTTGCTGTTGGGCGGGATCATCGTCGCAGTTTGGGCCCTCCGCTTCTTCGAGCCTACACAGCAGCCCGCGAAGGTAAAGGGCGTGCACGCGAGCTTTCCCGTATTTGTGCGCTTGGCGTACGGCTGGGCCATCATCGCGGCTGCGCTCGGAATCTGGGCCAGCGCGGTCGAAGGGTCTCACGGTATTTGGGGCGCATCTCGCCACGCGTTGACCGTAGGCTTTTTGGCCACCATGGTATTCAGCATAGGCCCGAGAATTCTGCCGGCCTTTTCCGGAATGCACTTGCTCTTCAGCACCAAACTGATGTTTCTTTCACTGCTGCTGCTGGGGACAGGGTGCCTGCTTCGGGTTAGCTCCGAGATCCTCGCCTATCAAGGCTTCGCGGGATGGGCATGGTCGTGGCTTCCGGTGTCGGCTGTGATAGAGATGACGGCGGTCACGATTTTTGCGATCAATCTGCTCGGCACCTTCATGAGTCGTCCCACATCCCGGTTGGTATAGCGCGACTCCACATTTCAGGGACACAATGTCCAACGCGAGTTTAGTTGACTTGAATCCAGCCCAAGGCAAAGTTGGTTGGAGGGTCTTGAGACACGAGCATGACCGGCACTTGGACGATACTGCAGCATGTAGAGTGGGAAGGCCCGGGACTGATTGCTGCCGAGGCTCAGAAACGAGGTCTACAGACAGACATTTGGCGCCTGGACCTGGGAGCCGGCCTTCCGTGTCCTGATCGTGTTGAAGGCTTGGTTGTGATGGGCGGTCCTATGGCAGCTTATGAAAGAGATAAGCATCCCTTTTTGGCAGAAGAGTCGAGTCTCATCGCAGAACTTGTCCGGCGCGATCGTCCCGTGCTTGGTGTGTGTCTGGGGGCCCAGTTGCTCGCTCAAGCGCTCGGGGCGAGAGTGTTTCCGGGACATGGACAAGAAATCGGTTTTGGATTCGTCGAGCTGACTGCGGAGGGAAAGCGCGACGCACTGTTCGGACCTGACGGACCGTCCGTTCCCGTCTTTCATTGGCACGGAGATACCTTCGATTTACCCGCGGAGGCCACCTTGCTGGCTTCGAGCGCGGAGTATCCGCACCAGGCGTTTCGCTTTGGAACCCACGCATATGGCTTGCAGTTCCACGTTGAGCCGGACTCGGATACCTGGTCGGCTTGGCATGAGCAGTTGCCGCCTGGTTTGATTGAGCAAGCAGAGCAGCGGTGTTCCGACGTCAACCGAGTTGGCCGAAGCATTCTTGCCAGGTCCTTTGATGTCGCTGTGGGCAGCGGCCTCGGCATCGAGAGAAGACCCAAAACTTAGGCGTTCCTGTTGCCGTCAGCATGTATTTTTGTCTCTCTGAGACTTTTGTCACAGCGCTATTCCTCACGGCCGGTAAACTGAGACTATGCCTGTCCAGATTGGCGCTAGGAGCCACAACTTTACTGACCCAACCGGCCTGCTTTCTGACTGCCACCGGCGCGTCGAGATGTTCCTTGGCTCGCTCGAGGCCGTCGCAGGCGTGATCGATGGTCCTGCCACCGAGGAGACCAGCCGAGCGCTGGAGTCCGCCTTGCGCTACTTCGCCCAGGCTGCACCAAAACATACAGCCGATGAGGAAGAGTCGCTATTTCCCCGGTTGCGTCAGATCCATGACCCGGAAGTCGAGGCTGTCTTCTCAAAGCTGGAGCAGTTGGAGGAAGAGCACGTCTGGGCAGCCCCGTTGCATGCAGAAGTGGACCGTCTCGGGGCGCAGTATCTCTCTGCGGGCAGTCTGTCCAGGTGTGAAGTCAGCGACTTTCGCAGAGCCGTCGCCAGTCTCGCAGCAATGTACAAAAAGCACATTAGTATCGAGGACAGCCAGGTATTTCCCCTAGCGACCCGAGTGTTGTCCGATGCCGAGAAGATGGCCATTGCTGAGGAAATGGCAGGTCGCAGGAAAGTCAGAGTCGTAACCGAAATATCTGCGGGTCGTAAGTAGAACCGAGGAGTTATTCCCGCTAACTGCGGAAGAGTTATTTCGCCGGCTCGCTGAACTGCTAGAAACCGAAATCGATTACAGAACTCAGACAATGTGCTCCCCGCAACTCTGAAATAATTCGTCTTCGCTGCGTCTTTCATCATGAGCAATCTTCCAACGGGATAACCCACAACAAAGAAGATAGGACCGGTAGGGTCCTGCCGCATTCAGATGATTCGATGTGAAAACGCGCGGCATGCCAGGAGATAGACGCTGGGGTGTGCAAATGGATGCCCGCTATTCTTGCAGATCGGTGCACAGGGTGTGGGTTGTGCGTGGATGCCTGCGACCCTAAGTCTTTAGCGATGGTGGGCGGGATTGCGGTGCTTACTCTCCCGGAAACTTGCGGAAGTGAGGAGCATTGCATCGCAGTTTGCCGCGATGATGCGATTCAAATGGCGTGGTTGTCTTTTTCCGGAGATCGTAGCGTCGGCAAGTGGCGAGAAGAAATCATGCAGGCGACGACCGTGCCATCCGAGCCTGTAGCCGATGCCACGATGATGAAATGAACCGTCTGCACCGATGGTATTGCCGGTCAAGCCAATGGAGAAAGAAGCTCGAAACCGAAATCCTGCCCTGGTCACTCGAAGGGGTCAGACTTGGGGATGATGTCCTCGAAGTCGGGCCAGGTCCAGGTCTGACGACAGACTGGCTGCGGCATCGTTGCACCAGACTTACCTGCCTCGAACTGGATCCAGAACTCGCAAGTTCTCTTGCCCGCAGAATGGCAGGAAGCCGCATCCGCGTAGACCGTGGCGACGGAACAGCCATGCCGTATCCGGATTGCTCCTTTTCAAGCGTGGTCTTGTTTACCGTGCTGCACCACGTTCCTTCTACCGAGCTGCAAAATCAGGTTTTCTCCGAGGCCTGCCGTGTTCTTAAGCCGGGCGGCACCCTCGCTGGAGTGGATAGCACGCAGTCTTTAATGATGAGGATCTTTCACGTGGGGGACACAATGGTCCTTGTCGATCCAACAGGACTTGAGGCCAGGCTCGAGTCCGCCGGCTTTGCTGAGGCCACAGCCGAGATCGGGACGGGGCGGTTTCGGTTCCGTGCTCTTCGTCCCGTCAAGCCATATTCGTAATATTGCAACTTACGACCACAACGATCTTACGAAGGAAGCTAATGCTGTGCCACGGGCTTGGAGAACCTGCCGACTGCGGCCGAGTTGGATCTTATAGCCGGAGTGCCGAACACTCAGTCGCTGCGTCACCCACGGCATTCGACCGTTTCTGTCGATCGATGCCCCTGAGAAGAATTTCGTAATCCGGCGGGTTAATCATAGTTTTCATAGCGAATTGACTCTCCGTTCCAGCCTAAGCTTTTCAGCAAGTCGCGATTGACCGACACCATCTTATCGAGACCACAAATGTAGGCCTGCATGTCCTGACGTCCATCCACAATTTCTCTCACGTGTTCTTGAACATACCCCCGTAGCCCGCGCCATTCGAGGCCGCCCTGGCTGAGCGTTGGCACAAAATGGAAATTAGCGTGTTCGGCCTCAAGGCACTCGAAATCCTTCCGATAATAGATGTCCTGCTCGAAGCGCGCGCCAAACAACAACCAGAAATGGTGTGACAGTGCAACGAACGGAGGTCCTGTCTGGTTGTCAGGCGTCCGGCTAAACAGCGCCCGCAGCATCGATCGAAACGGGGCGATCCCGGTTCCGGTGGCGATCAGCAGAGTATCGCGCAGCGACGGTCGCAAGATGAAATCGCCGAACGGGCCCTGAAAGGATATTTTCGCGCCTTCCTCCAAATCGCAAAGATAGTTGGACATGAAGCCGTCCACGACGCGATTCAGACAAAATGCAAACTCTTTGCCCTCCGACGGCGCCGAGACAATCGAGTAGGCCCGTGTGATCTCCTCGCCTTGAGGAGTGGTCGCTCTGACCGAAAGCCATTGCCCGGGAACAAAGCCGAAGCGCGCGACTCCTTGGACCTCGAACTCCAGGTGCTTCGTCAGTTGAGAGAGTGGAATTGAGCGGGTTAGCCGCGCAGCTAGGGTTCGAAATTGTGCCATTGTCTATCTAGATGATGAAAGTCAGCGGGCGATCGCCACGAGCGGTGCCGCCTGCTCCAGTTCATCTTGCAACGTTCCGCAGTCGTTAGGTCAGATGACAGACATCCTCTCTCACGGTACGAACGAACTATTTGAGCAACCAGCGGACCGTGCGGAAACAGAGAGCGGAGCAGAGGGATTCCACGAACAGCGCATGATTCCGTTAGCATATCCGGACATGCCAAGTAGTATTTGCGTCGGTTTTCAATCGTTACTCTCACCGCTTCCTTCCCGTCCTTTGAGACCATTGCTAAGCTTGGGTGGACAAATTCTGTTCTGGAGCAGAAAAGCAGCATGAAACGTACTACAAAGATCGTCGTTTACGAAAAGCCGACGTGAACGAAGTGCCGCGAGGTCAAGAGGGTCTTGACCGAAAAGGGCATGGATTTTGAGAGCATCAACTACCTTGAGAGTCCTCTTTCCGAGAAAGAGCTGAAGAAACTGCTGCACGATGCCAGGCTGAAGCCAATCGATGCGATTCGCACCAATGAAGCGGAATACCGACGACAAGTCGCCGGCAAGGATTTAAGCGAGGAGCAACTGATCCGGGTCATGGTCAAATACCCTGAGCTCATTCAGAGGCCGATCGTCGCGCGCGGGAACCAGGCTGTTCTGGCACGACCAGCAGACAAACTCAAAGAACTCGGGATCAAGTGAGCGAGTCTGCTGGTTTTCGGTTGTTCGTGAAACATCCTGGCGCTAGATCTCTCGGCGTCCGAGTACGCGGCTGGTCAGCGCAAGTGTGGCAGCGCTCCAGACGAGTCCGGCGAAGGAGAGCGCTGTAACGGCTAAGGCTGTGCTGCCCAGTGTCTTCACCAGAGCTGATCCGGCAGCGCCGAAGATTGTCGCTCCACCCAGGATCAAAAGGCCGGCAACGCGGGCGAGGTCCACCGGATTACCAAACAGCGAAAGCAGAATGAAGGCGCGCGACGTGTGCGGGCTGACCAGGCAGGCCAGTCCCATCACGACCAAGTCGTAAAACAGGACAAAGGCGAACCACATTGCCAGGGCAATGCCCAAGGCGCGCGTACGGCTTTCACTCACGATAGACGCAAATGCACCCAAGCACAGAAAAGTCAACAATAAGAGCAGGGTCAGGACAAGGAAGCCGAGATACCGCATGATTCCATCGGTGCCCGATTGCGCGGCAACGACGAATCCGGAAACTCCGAAGCCGAAAATGACGGCGACTGCCAAGGAAGCAAAGAGGCCGAGAATCTTGCCCAGGAGCACCTCTGTGCGGGACACCGGCTGTGAAAACAAGAACTCAGCTGCACCTTTGTCTCCGCTGAAACTCGAGGTTGCCGCGGCTAAAGCCAGCATGGGTACGAGGTACAAGACCAGGTTTAGAAGGCTGGCGGTGGTGCGGGTGAACCCTTCGAAGCCGACCACAACCGAGGTCACCATTCCAAAGTAGGAGATGGCTATGGTGAGAACCCCGAATACTAAAGCAAAGATCTGAACCCATCTGGTCCGAAGAGTGATACGCAACTCCTGACGGGCAAGAACCCCGATATTTCCAATATCCATGTCGTCCTCAGTTCAGCGCCTTGGCTGTCTGTTGCTTGCGTTTGTGCTCATCGCGCTCATATCTTGCGCCCACAGTTCATCGAACGTGACTGGGCGGCCGAGTGGTTTGCTTGAAACGTGTGCGGCATCATTCGTGTTGCGAAACGCGACCAGGCCGCTCGCCATGGGGCTGGAAACGCTGGTCGCGAGCTTCACGAAATACGACTGTCGTGCGTCGATCCAATCGGTGCCCGTGCGATAATCCGTTACGTAAAATCTCGCCGTGGACGCCTCTTTCGCGTGGGCATGCGCGAAGCGCAGCATGCAAGCGATATCGTCGAATTTGTCGACGGTTCCATCCTGCTCAACCAGTTCCGCGGCGTAGCGGCGTTCCGAGATGGCCATGCGGCAGGATGCACAGGCATCATCGGCGTTGATTGGCACCGGGCCTTTCGGCTTAGATTCGCAAGCTACCAGCAGCAGAAGCGCCAGTAGCGTTCCCAGCGTTCTCACGGGTATACCTCAGATAAAGACTCTCGAGTGACGGATCCTCGGTTGAAAACTTCTCGATGCCGGCACCGCCACTTTCGAGCGTGCGCAGCAGTTCGAGACGGTTCGCCGCAGACGCCGTGACCACCAGGTCGGATCCTATGATCTCGGCTGAAACCACGCCCGCGCGGCTCACAAGCTCAACAAATTCGGTGCGCACTTCGCGAAGCGTGATCCGCATTACGGCATGTTGTGCCAATCGATCGCGGAAGTGTCGGATCGATTCACATGCCGCCAGACGTCCACGCACCAGAATCGCGACCCGGTCGGCGACCGCTTCGACTTCAGTGAGAGCATGGGAAGAAAGAAGGACGGTCTGCCCACGAGCACGCATGGCCAACACCAATGCCCGAAAGCGCGACACGGCATCGGGATCCAGTCCGGCGGTGGGCTCATCCAGCACGACCACGGAAGTTTCAGGCATCAGGGCAACCGCAATACCAAGGCGCTGAAGCATGCCTGCCGAATATTCGCGAACGGCGCGATTGCTAAAGCCGTTCAACTGTGAAACCTCAAGCGCGCGCTCCCTGAACTTTGGATCAAGCTTGCGCAAGCGGCTGTAGAACCCGATTACCTCCTTGCCCGTAAGGTTTTCGGGAAAGCTGACCTTTTGTGGCAGATAGCTCAGCCAGTCTCGCTTCTGACCTGCGATCGGCGCTCCGTTTGCGAGGATCTCCCCACGCGTAGGAGATATCAATCCGGCGATGCATTTCATCGTGGTTGATTTCCCGCTGCCATTTGGGCCAACGAGGGCAAGAATTTCTCCCGCCCTGGCTTCGAAAGAAACATCGTCCACGGCTAAGAATGCGCCGAACCGTTTTGTCAGACCTCGCACTTCGATCATCTGTGAATCCCCGATCTGAAAATCCCCAGGGTTGAAATGACGAGCACACCTGGTACCAACATGGCGAGCAGCAGGTGTGGCGCACGCTCCGTGGGGTCCGGCGGCAACCAATCCATTGCGGCCGGCTTCGTCAGCGGGCGGCTGTCGGTTTCTTGCTCCGTCTCGAACAGCGGAAAGCCGCGCTCGGCGAGTGCCAGTGACCGAGCGGCGGGACTGAACAAGTACAAACGCAGCAAGGGCGTCTGGGCCTCCAGATGTTCAAATATGTTTTGAATGCGGTAGGGCGCATCCCCAACGCCGTCTCCGTCCAGATCGAAGCCGTCGTAATCGCTCCAGTAATTTCCGGCGAGAGGACCATTCCAGCGGTTGTTGGTGTGGCTTCCAATGACTTCGAGCGGGCTGAGGTTTTCGACGATGTTGTTCTTTTCAAACAAATTGTCAACCGCACTGGAGAAAACCTTCAGGGCGAGATCATTGCCTGACACGAGATTGTGCCGTAGTGTGCTTTCTGTCAGGGCCTCCATGAAAATGCCGACCGCATTGTCGGCAATGACGTTTTCTTCCGCGACGCAATTGTCGTCGGATTGAAACAGGATGCCGTAGGAAGCGAAACCACGATTGTGGAGAAATGCGTTGCGTCGGAAATGAATCCGCTTGGAATACATGATGGCGGCGCCGGCAACGTTGTTGTAAAACAGGTTTCGCTCAAAATCGTTGTCGTCCGAATACATGTAGTGGAGCCCGTACCGCAGGTCGTGGACCCGGTTGTCGCGGATCACGCTGTGATAGGCGTTTTGCAGGTACATGCCATCCCGAGCGTCGAAAATTGTGTTTCTCTCCAGCGTGTTGTAGCTCGAGTTCCAGATGTGGATTCCGCTGCCACGGTCGCCCAAGTCTCGCAGAGGCCTGCCCTGAATGGTGTTGCCACCGATGTAGTTGTGATCGGACTGGAGGAGGTAAATTCCGAAGAGCACATCGCGCAGCTGGTTGTTCTCGATCCGGTTGTTGCGCGACTTTATGAGAATGCCGGAATCTTCATCCACCAGCATTCCCCCGCTGTGTTCGATGACGAAACCCTGCACGGTGCAGTCGTCAGCCGCCACCGTGACCACACTGGCGTATCCGCGGCCTCGAATGACCGGCCTGTCGATACCAGCCAGAACCACCGAACGATCAAGGGCCACGTTCTCAGAGTAGATCCCTGAATGCACCTCAATGACATCTCCACGTCCTGCGGCTTGTATGGCCGCTGAAATTGAGGTGATCGGCCCGCTAGGGGAGACCACAATGGTGCGAGCGCAAAGCGGCTCGGCCATTGCCAGGCATGCCGTCAGCAACATGCCTGTGACCACGTCGCGCCTGATATTCCGGTATTGCTTCAGCATCGGCATTAGAGCCACACGAAGGTGTTACACGCTGCCTTGCGGTTTCACCGATTCCTTCTTGGATCTGGCCGAGAGCCAGATCGCGATCACGAGCAGGACAGTAAAGGCCAGCATCAGGTAAGTCCCGGTTGAGGGATAGTTGAAAACGGTGAAGTTTGCGATTTGCTGCGAACCAAACAGCGGCGGGGTAAACGGCTTCACCTTGACCGCGGCCGTGGGGTCCAAATTGTGACCATACGTGTAGAGACGGTTATAAAAGTGCCACAATGAAAACAGCCCGAACCAGCCAAACATTACGAGTACATCCACGAGTGAAGCCATTCTGCCGATGACGACCGAACGAAGGCTGAAGATGATGAAGAAGCCCAGCATCAGCGGGATCCACTGAAATTCGGTGAAATCCGCCTCCTGCAGTGGATGCATGCCGATGTAATGGTTCAGCGAGTTGATCTCTCTCAAGTCATCCCGATTAGGACTCTGGCCACCACGCAATGTCCCTGCATAGATGTTCAAGTTCAGTCCGTCCGGAAATTGATTCGAGTACAAGGTCATTGTGTACAAAGGAAAGAAGAAAGCGGGCAGAAGGAGCACGGCTGCGACCAGAATCGCGATCCGGCTGCTAAGCCTCAGGGGCCGCTCAAAGAAGCGGGTCTCTTTCGTCAGAAAGCTTTCCAAATGCGCCGGCTCGGCGGGAACTGCTGAAGCTGTCGCGACTAACATCGTCCACCTCCTCAAGTCAGGCGATCTGGGCTCAACGGGACCCCAGCTTTGCCACTTGCGTATGTGATTGCCGCGGTTTCGCGGCGTGGGCACTGGCCGTGCCATTGGGCTTTACCAGCAAGTATCCCTGCATCTCCTGATGGAGGGCAGAACAGAAATTGGTGCAGTAGTAAGCGAACACGCCTGGTTTATTGGCGACGAACTCGATCGTCTTGGTCTCGCCCGGATCAACCACGATCTGGAGGTTGTATTCCTGGAGCCCGAAACCGTGGAGTTCGTCGACGGTCTGTTCGATGTTGGTGAGATAGATGGTTACATGATCGCCCTGATTGACTTCCACTTTATTGGGCTCGAAGTTGCTCCGGACCGCGGTCATGTGCACAACCACATTGGTTCCATTACGCTCAATCTTTGCGTTTTTCACGTCCCAGATGGCGTTGGGATTCTTGTTCTCCGACTGGGCATACACTTCGATCGGTTTGAGACGATCGGCGCGGATGATCTGCGCGTAATGCGGTTCGGGCTCGGTGAAGGCGTCATAGAGCAGCTTCATCTTGTCGCCGGTGATGTCGATCAGTTGTGAGCTCTCTGGTTGCGACGGGCCGACACTGATGTGACGCCCGTGCGACAGCTTATTCAAGGCCAGAACGTATTTGCCCTCAGGATGAACCGTGTCGCCGCCGGGTACCGCAAGGTGCCCGATGTTGTAGGAGACGGGAATCTTGTCTACCACCTCCCAAGTGCCTAGTTTCCATTTGGCGATGGCGCTCTCGACAAACAGGCTGGTGTAGGCGTAACCCTGGTCGTCAAATTGCGTATGGAGTGGGCCAAGTCCTACATTCACCTCGGCCTCTTTTACGGCGTCGTAGTTCACCACTGGAATGCCGTCCTCATTGCCGGTGAAGTTCTTGTCCTGGATGGCCTTTTGTAGCTTGTCAAAGTTGAAGACGGTGGTGACCCCCATCAGTTTTCCGCTGCCCACGAAGTACTTGCCGTCCGGAGTCACGTCCACGCCGTGCGGGCTCTTCGAGCAGGGAACGAGGTAGACGATACCTGGCACGTCGCGAGGATCAATGATCTTGGCGCCATCCAGAATTTTGAACTTTCCACTCTTTACTGCCGCTTCGGCGGCCTTCCAATTGACGGCGGCAATGTAGTCGCGGTCCTTCTGCGTGGAAGTAACTTCGAGTTTCCCGGTAGCCCGCTCCGTGTTATAGGAAGTCCAAAATGCCCAGCCATTGCTGGGGCCCTTGCCAACGGAGCCGAGATCGAAATCGAATGGCGGCACCAGAACCTGCCAGCCAAGGCTCAGATGTCCAGTCTGGGGGTCTACCGACAGACCGCTCAGTACACCGTGATACGTCGTGGCGTACTGTTCGATAGGTGCGTACGTACCTTTGGGCAACGGAATTGAGAAGCGCGACGCGGCAAGGACGTATTCCGTGTTGGGAGTCACAAAAGAAGAGCCGTGATTGCCGGAGATATTGGGGATGGGCCCAAAGATTTCCTTGGTCTTGAAATCCCGGAGATCAATCCGCGCGACACGATCATTTGCGTTGTCATTGACGAACAACCAGCGACCATCGTAGTCGCCATTGGTTTCACTCATCGCTGGGTGGTGGACATCTCCCCAGGTGTAGTTGCCGAGCATCGCCTTGGTTTCCTTGTCAAAGCCATACCCAGTACCGGGATAAGGAGTGAAGACCGGGATGGTCGCGATATGGCGCATGGAAGGAATGCCCGATATGTAGACGTTCCCTGACTGGCCCCCGGAATAGAAAATGTAGTACTGGTCCAGGTCGCCCGGCGCGACATAGGTGGCGGAAGCGGATTGCTCGATGTCGCCACGCTGTTGCACTTTTGGTCTGCGTGCGCAACTCGGCACAAACACTAGCAACACCGGCAGAACACCCAGTAATAATGCTGTTTGAAGAATGCGTTTCATAAACTCTCCTCTCAAAGCCCTCACTTTTTCCCCTTGCTCGTCTTCGCTTCCTGTTCCACAAGTTTTTGATTGGCGATCTTTAACTTCGCGATCGCTTCTCGCCGTTCGTCCTCGCTTAAGTGAATTTGCGTAGCCAGCACCACAGACATGGTGCCGGTTGGATTCATCAGAAAGTCGTCCAGCGGTCTCCCGAAGCGAGACGGCACATCGGTCACGGCTTTCGCCAAATCGGGACCGATCTTGGTGGCCGATTCGATGCCCAAGCTGCTAACGTCGTGGCAAACGAAGCAGGTATGCTTGACGAAGAACGCACCCTCGCCGGTAAGCATCTGCTGTTCCTTTGCTTTCTCTTCTGGAGTCGGGAAGTCGCCCAGTTTAACCCCAGCCATAAACTGCATTGGAAATGGCGTTCTCTTCCAGCTCATTACCAACATGCTCAGTGCCTGCGCCTCGCGTGTGTTGAAGCCGAAGGTGGGCATTACCGTACCGGGTGCCATCGCTTTGGGTTCCTTCAAATGTGCAACATGCCAGGCGAACTCGGATTCCACGCCGATTAAGCGCGAGTAGTCGTGTTGCTCGGTGGCCTTGTCGCCTTCATACGTAAGATCAGGGCCAATCACGCCTCCGCGGCCATTGATTTTGTGACACGCGCGACATCCTTTTTGCTGGACCAAGGCTTTGGCTTCATTGATGTAGGCGGCACCGGGCGTTTCGCGGTCATAGCGATGGCACAGGTTGCAGTTGATCTGCATCGGTGCGCGCCAGTCGCTCACGGAGTAAGTCTTGCTCACATCTTTTGCCAGCAACGGCTGTTCCCAGTCCTTCAGGTCGGTTGCGTGGGCCGAGTCCATATCTGTGGCGTAACCTTGGCCGCCATGGCAACTCGTGCAGCCGTAAGCTTCGATCGGATGTTTTTCGAGAATTTGGCGGCTATGGGTGCGGTAGGGCTCGGGTGCGTTCTCAAAGCCTTTCCAGTCGACGGCCTGATGGCAGGTCGTGCAGCGGTCCACACGGTTCAGATCGCGAGCCCAGATCTGCTGTGGCCCGCTCGGCACCTGCTCGGCGCGTGCAACGCCATATCGCTTGAGGACCATGTCATGAAATTCCTGCTGGTACGCTTTCCATTCCGGCTGAAAGTAGTCGGCGTACACGAGGACGGTCACGAGCAGAATCCCTGCGCCGCATATGAAAATCCCGATGATGTCCCAATTCCTTTTCTTCATCGAAACGTTCCTTCTCCTCAGAACCGCGTCGGAGTCTCCGGCCACGGCTGCCACGGCCAATACAAGTGCCACGACGGGCCGCGCATGAAAGTCCCAACCACCGTGAGCAGTACAACCACGAGCACAACCGCGAGAAAAACCATGTTTTGTCGTTGGCGTTCTTTGGCAAACCAAACCCCCGTAGCACGCACCGAGCTGCGGTCCAGATACGGCCAGGCCGCCAGCAACAGAACGAGCAGACCGGGCACGAGAACACCACCGATGAATGCACCGCTCACCGTGTAGCTACCGAGATGCACTGTGGTATCGGCCACCAGTTCCTGCAGCCACAGGAAGTACCAGGGCGCTTTGGCCGGATTGGGAGTCACCAGGGGATTCGCCGCCTGCTCTAGCGGCGCATGAACCAAGAATCCCAAGAGCAAGGTCACCAACATCGTGGTGAGAATCACCAGCAGCAGCCGCCGTGTAAGGGCGGGGGAGGACTCCACCAGGTGTTCGTCCTGATCGATGTAGGAGGTTTCGACCTGTACAGTGCGGCCGGAGGTGATTCCCAGCAGCGAATAGGTCTTCGCCCTTAGGGGGGCCGATGTCTTCGTTTTCTCATCTTGCGCCAACCGATCTACACAAGCGAGGCCGCCATCCTTGCGGATGCGCCACATGTGCCAGGAAAACAGCAACAGTACGGCGGTGGGCAAAACAAAGCAATGCAGCACGTAGAAACGGAGGAGGGTGTTCAGGTCGATATCGTTGCCACCCAGAAGAAAGAACCGGATCTTGTCTCCAATCAGAGGCACGGCGCTGGCGATGTTTGTGCCCACCGTAATTGCCCAGTAAGCCAGTTGGTCCCAGGGCAACAGGTATCCAGTGAACGAAAGCAGCAGAGTGAACAGGAGCAGGACGATGCCGAGAATCCAGTTCACGGGGCGATTCTGGTTCGCTCCTGCACCATTCTTGTAAGCGCCAGTGAGAAAGGCCCGCATCATGTGCAGGAAAACCGCCACGACCATGAGGTGGGCCGCGATGCGGTGAACGGCGCGGATGAATCCTCCGTACGACGCTACAAACTCGATGTCCTTCACCGACGGATAAGCGCGTTCTACGGAGGGTACATACAAGAACATCAAGATGAGGCCGGTGGCGCATAACACAAAGAAGAGCACGGCCGAGATCGTGCCCAGCCAGAACGAGTAACGTAAGCTCAAGCTTGGGCGCGATATCTTCGCAGGGAACCAGTGCAGCAGTAGGTTGCGTACGACCGAATCACTCGACTCCCGCAGGCTTCTCGGATTCCAGGTCCAGGTCAGCGTTTCCCAGTGCTCTTTGAGTTTCATCCGTCTTCTCTCTTTACCTTTTTTTGCTGCCTCAAGCGTTCAAGCGAAAATCGTGGTGAACCGGCTGCGAGCTGTTGACCACCAACTGCCCATCATCCGGAGAAACTTCCATTCGGTACCAATCGAGTGGCCGCGGCGCGGGGCCGGCATAGTTCGTGCCGTCGCCGTAGTACTTCGAGCCGTGACACGGGCACTGAAATTCCTGTGCAATCTGGGTTGGCTTTCCTCCAATCTCCACGGTCTTCGGCTGGTTGAGATTCAGCATTTTGACCGTGCAGCCCAAGTGCGTGCACACGGCGGAGATGGCGTACAAACCGCGCTGGTCACGTCCGATGAACAAGCGGTGATCTTCGAGATAAGTGATTCCCTGGGCGAAGGCTTCGGGTAACCCAACTTTGTAAGTCCGCGGTGCTTCGTAGAGCACGTTGGGCACAAGCGCTCGCACCATTGCGAACAGTTGCCCTGCCAGGCCGGCCAGCAGTGCACCCAACCCGAGGTTACGCAGAAAACTACGCCGGGCGGGTGCTTCCACAGAGTCCAGGTTTCTGTGCTCCGCGGTTGGTGCCGAGGGCAGCTTCGTGCTCTTCATAAAAGAAAACCTCCATCGTCATGGCATCGGTTGGGCAGCGTATGGCGCAGAGCCCGCAGCGGATGCAGTCACTCTCGTCTTTGATCATGGCTGCTGCCGGCTTTCCGTCTGCCGAAAATCCGTAATGGCTCGCTATCTCTGACAACGAACCATTCTCTATTCCGAGTTCTTCCAGCGGAACCAGCTTGAGACACTGGTTCGGGCACACTTCGACGCAGCGATTGCAGAGAACGCACTTTTCCGCGTCGTAGATGGTCTGAATGTGGCAGGAGAGGCAGCGTTCCGCCTGGATTCGCGCCTCTGCTTCCGAGTAGCTCAGTTCGACTTGCGCTACACCCGTGCGGCGGTCGAGCGGTATGGTCGGAGGTGCGTGGCGTGGCAGTTTCTCATAGTCTTCCGGCATGCGGTAGCTGCGGGTCGGCAATTTGCGGAAGGAGATCTGCATCTGTGGCGGAGCATCTTTTCCCCGCAGGTAGTTGTCGATCGAGCGCGCCCCCAGTTTTCCGTTGGCGATGGCTTCAATCAAGTTGCGTGGCCCAAACGCAGCATCTCCGCCGGCAAAGATTCCGGGGGAGGAGGTTGCCAACGTGGCGGAATCTACTTTGATCGTTCCTTGCGGTGTCAGCGCAAGGCCGTTCTCCGGCTTCAGAAAGGAGAGTTCTGCTCGCTGGCCAATGGCGAGGATTGCCAAGTCAGTTTCGACGGTCTCCTGGATCGTTGAATCGTACACAGGGTTGAAGCGCCCATTCTCGTCGTAGGTGCGCGAGACACCGATCAGTTCAATGGCCTTGACCCGGCCGTTGTCGCCTAGGAAACGGCGCATCCCGCGTTGTGTCTGAAAAACGATTCCTTCCCGGCGGGCCTCCTCGAATTCCTCATGACCCTGTTGGGTGCGCAGTACTGGCATCTCCTCGAAGGATTCGAGGCTGACAATGCGCACTTCTTCGACCCCGGCGCGTAGAGCGGCACGGGCCGCATCGATCGCCGTGTGCAGTGTGCCTTCGGAATCAGGAGTCGTGGAAGTGGAACTGGTCGACCGTAAGGCGGCGCGGGCTGCGTCGAAGGCAACAAACCCGCCGCCGATCACGACCACCCGACGTCCCAGCGTCACTTTGTAGCCGCGGTTTACATTCAGCAGAAAATCTACGGCTTTGACGATCCCGTCCAGATTCGATCCTTCCACCTGAACGTCGCGGCCGCTTTGTGTTCCAACCGCAAGGAAAAGCGCCTCAAAACCTTGCTCTCGCAATTCCTTGATCCCAAATTCGGGACTTAACGGAGTGTTAAGCTTGACCTCGACACCTAACTGTAGAATCGTCTGAATTTCACGCTCGAGCAGGTGCCGATTCAACCGGAATTCCGGGATGCCTTGAATCATCATTCCGCCGAGGATCGCCGAGGCCTCAAACACTGTGGGGCTGTACCCCATGACCGCCAGGTCGTGCGCGCAGGAGAGGCCGGAAGGGCCTGCTCCAATCACCGCTACTTTCTTCCCGCCGCCTACCTGCTTCCGGCTTTCGGCCAGGATCGGCAAATGCCAGCTGATCTTGCTCCCTTGTTCTGTAGCGCCACTTGCCAGAGACTGCCGGGCTAGCGGAGCCGACGACTCCGGCCCGTAAAGCTCGCAGACAAACCCTTTCAGCGCGCGAATGGATACCGGCTTGTCGATGACCCCACGGCGGCAGCGGTCCTCACAGGGAGCCGCACACACCCGGCCGCAAACGGATGCGAAAGGATTCGGCGAACAAGCAGTCAGATATGCCTGCTTATACTCACCTTGGGCGATCAGTTGGACATAGCGCCCGGCATCCGTGTGGACCGGACAAGCAGCCTGGCACGGAACCAATTCCTTGAAGAAATCGGCGTCAGGAATGCTGACACGATACCTGGGAATATCGCTCATGATTATCCTTTTCCAGTCCATCGATCACGCCGCAACTCTCTTTCCATGCACGGCGACCTGTGAGCACGGGGTAGAACATCCGGCGAGAGTAGTTGACATCCTGCATGCATGAAGAGCGATGACTTTTGTCACACAATCTGGAACTGCTCTGCTGCCCGTGAATCATGCATCGTTCCGTAGTCTTAGCGTCAGGTGACAGACATCCTCTCACAAGGTACGAATGAACTATTTGAGGAAGCTGCGCGCTGTGAGGAAATGGGAGGCGAGATAAGGGCCTGTGGCCGCTCTAGGAATCGCGGACAAGAAGGGAGTACTTAAACCATGAACAGAAAGGCGACCGAAGAACTGGAACACGAACACCGCATCATTCAGCAGGTTGTTGGCGCCATGGCTGTGCTCGTAGAAAAACTTGAATCGGGCACGGAGGTCGATCACGCTGTATTCACCGATCTGTCTGAGTTCCTCCAGACGTTTGGAGACACCTGCCACCATGGGAAAGAGGAGGATTACCTCTTCAAGCTTCTCGAGAAGAAAGGAGTCCCGGTAAGTGGCTGTCCGCTCGCGGTTCTCGTCCACGACCACGAAAAGGGCAGAAAGCTGATGGCCGATCTGAAGCTCGATGTCGAGCTCTATCGAAGACTTCCAAGTGAAGGCCGCCAGGGACTGATCAACACCTTGCGGAAGCTCGTTGAGCTCTATCCCTCGCATATCTGGAAAGAAGACTACCTTCTGTTTCCCATGGCCGAGAAACTGCTGAGCGAGAGCGAGCAGAAGGAATTGTCAGCTCAGTTTGCGCAACACGAGGCACAGATTGGCATCGATGTTCACCATGGGTTCGAACAACTGGCTGGGCGCATCCTGGAGATGATCTGCGGCGAAACGACCTCATGCCACGCGGCATGATCGATGGAGTGGCTACAGATGCCTATTGTGAGATTGCAAATCGATGTTTCCGGCACCCTAGGAGAGGAAGTGTGGCGCAATCTTCGCCACTTCGATCTGGCGGAGGTAGTATCCATGGAATCCCATCTTGAAAGCGGGAAGATGTGCAAGCATCCTGCTGATGCGGTGCACCCCGAGGGCGAATTTATCAGCGCCACGATCCAAGTGGAAACCATGCTGCTGGCACAATACGCGGTAGCCCATTACCTCGAACAGGACCATGTGTTGGATGCCGACGTGACCAGCGAGTATAGGTTTGAATCTTGTCCATTTGCGGTTTAGGCTCAGACACCGTGAATGTTGAGGTAGAGCTCTGTCTGCTTCACGCGCCAAGAAAGAGCCCTACTCAGCCCAAGTTGTCAGCCCAACTGCAATCCATCTTCAACGACTTCTCAAGGATTTACGCAGCCACCCACAACCAGCTAAGTTGTTGTAAATCCTAGTTAACGCCACACTGAAAAGGCTGGCGTCGGCGGTTCAACTCCGTCCCTGGCCACCATGTTTCCCATGTCCGTTCCGGAGACATGGTCACAGAACAGACCAACCCCACTCATCGCCAACCCTAGTTCACTTGTCCGTCCCGTCGGCCGCACACTTCCTAATACTGCTAAGTATTTTCAAGTGATTGCAAACTTGGCGCTTGAAATGGAGCACAAATTCCCGTTTTGTACGTCTAACCAGCAGTCGGCTTGCTGGGCAAACTTCAGGCTGAGCCACAACGGGACCATGGCGACGCTACATGAGGAACTAGACCGAGTCTTCTTTGAGAGTGGGATTGTCCGGGTCGGCGCCTTTCGTTGCCACCCTGAGCAACCCTGCTTTCATGATACGGGTCCCATCAGACACTGCTGTTTTGTCTTTCCACGCACTGCGGTAGAAATCCAGCATGAGCATGAGCCGGCCTTCGTTACTAATGCGAATGTCGTAACGTTCTACAACGTCGGCCAGGTGTATTGGAGAAATCCTATTAGTCCAAAAGGGGACAATTGTGATTGGTTTGGTGTCGACCCGGAACTGGTACGGCATGCAGTCCGAGAATTTGATCCCTGTGTCGATAATCGTCCCGAACGGCCCTTCCAGCTTTCGCATGGATGGAGTGATGCCGCGACTTATTTGCTGCAACGGCGTTTGTTCACCTGGGTTACCGGCAGCAAGCCAGTCGATCCGCTGGCGGTCGAGGAATCTGTCATTGAATTACTGGATCGGGTCGTTCGTTCTGCTTATTCCGCTCGCGTTCCATATACCAGACCGCACATAACATTAAGCCACCGCGACACAGTTCACGATGTAGAAACCATTCTCAGCAGGCCGGCGGAGGAGCGGTTAACCCTGAAGAGTATTGCTCGCGAAGTGGGATTGTCGGCATTCCATGTTTGCCGCCTGTTTCGGCGGGTCACGGGGATGAGGTTACAGCAATACCGCTTGCGTCTCCGGCTCCGCGAGGCACTCGCAGAAGTGGTAGGGTCTCGGCGCTCGCTGACTGACATCGCTCTTGATGCGGGCTTTTCAAGCCATAGCCATTTCACTGACATCTTTCATCACGAATTTCAGACGACACCCTCCTCTCTTCGTACGGCCTTTCCGGGCAATTTTCTAATAGGACATTCTGCGCCGCCTGGAATAGCAATATCCGCGTGATTCTCTCCGAGCAATTTCCTGATAGCGCCACTCCTCAGTTTGGCCCCACAGTAGGTCTGTGCTGATCGTCGCCTTACAGTGGCTCTTCGTCAGCAGATTTTTTGAAAGCAGGATAAAGCCAATGAAAGTGCAGTCGCGGGTTGCAACAGTGCGGTGGTTAACGTCTTCGCTGGTTGCAATATTTTCAGCTTTGCTTTGCCTGTCGCTTGCTGTCGTGGCGCAATCGACCCCTTCGATGCAGGATGCGGAAAAAAAATATCAAGATAAAAACTGGCAGGTGGCAGCGAGTGCATATGAAACAATCACCCGGGAAGACCCGTCGAACAACCTGGCATGGCTACATCTAGGCTCGTCGTATCAGAAATTGCAGCAATTCGAGAAAGCTGTCGCGGCCTTCCAGCACTTGGAGAAGGATCCGAATTTCGCCGCTCCCGCTTTGTATCGTGAGGCTACTTCCTTGGCCAGGTTGAACCAGAAGGACGAAGCGCTCACGACGCTTGATAAGGCCGTCGCGGCCGGGTTCGCCAGGTTGCAGCTGTTGAAGGAGGACCCGGATCTTGCTTCCCTGCGCGATGATCCCGGTTTCGCGAAAATCGTTGAGAAGGCCGATGTAATGGTGCACCCCTGCGAGCACCAGGCCGAATATCGCCAGTTCGACTTCTGGATTGGCGAATGGGATGTGGTGACCACGCAAGGGCATGATCCGGCAGGCACCAGCAGTATCCAGCTTATTCTCGACAAGTGCGTGATTTTTGAGAACTGGACCGGTGGTGTAACCGGAAAAAGCTTCAATCATTACGACCCGGCTACAAAGAAGTGGATTCAGGATTGGGTCGACAGTGCGTCGAGCGGAGTCCACTTTGAAGGGGAGCTTGAGAACGGTGTTATGAGCTTTTATGCCGACAGCCTCAATCCGGACGGGACGCGCGCGCGTCGTCACTTGCAATTTTTCAAGCTGGACGACGATCACGTCCGCCAGTTCAGCCAGCAATCCACCGACGGCGGCAAAACGTGGAGCGTCGAATACGACCTCACATACAACCGCAAAAAGTCATGAAGGCAACACCACAAAAATATTGATTCGCACGCGGAGATGATTATGAACAACCGATGTGTTTGCGCGTTCCTTGCGATGGTTTTGCTGACTCTTCCGCTCACGGCGCAAATAATGTCGGAACTTGCGGTTCCGCCGAACGGCAACAATGAGAGGGCCGAGGTCTCGCAGTGGATTGGGCTGGTCAAGGTCAGCATCGAGTACCACAGCCCGAATGTTCACGGGGGAGGCGGTGCGGATCGGACGGGGCATATCTGGGGAGAACTCGTGCATTACGGTTTCCTGGACGAAGGACTTGGTCCATCCCGCTCAACCCCTTGGCGCGCCGGAGCAAACGAAACTACCACAATCACCTTCTCTCACGACGTGAAGATTGAAGGTAAAGATCTTAAAGCGGGCACTTACGGACTGTTCCTCGAACTAGAGAAAGACGGACCCTGGACCTGGATCTTCTCCCACGACTCAGGTGGCTGGGGCAGTTTCCAATACGATCCCCAAAATGACGCGCTTCGCGTGAGTGTAGATCCGCAAGACGCGCCCTATACAGAGTTTCTCACCTATGGCTTCGATGAACGCCGTCCGGATTCGGCTCTGGCCTTTTTGCAGTGGGAGAAGAGGAGGATCGCTTTTCATGTCAACGTCCCAAACATCAACGACCTCTATCTGGCGGAGATCAGGGAACAACTGCAGTCCTGGCCTGGTTTCAAATACCAAAACTGGCAGGCCGCCGCGCAATTTTGCCTCATGCACCAGATGAATCTGGAGGAGGCGCTGGTCTGGGCGGACAAAGCTATCAGCCATCCCTTCCGCGGAGTGCCGGGAGGGCGCGAGGACTTTTCAACTCTTCAGACCAAGGCGGCGATCCTCCGCGCCCTGGGGCGTACCCAGGAAGCCGATGAAGTCGCAAGGAGAGCTTTCCAGATGAAGAATTCCGACGTGATCACGGTCTACCGTACGGGGCTGGGATTACTGGCTGCCGGGCAAAAAGCGCAGGCCCTCGAAACCATGGAGTTTAACAAGAAAGAACATCCGGACGAAAAATTCTGGACGCGCATGGGACTGGCGCGAGTGTACGCCGTCAGTGGCAATAAGAGCGCTGCAATCGGGAACTGGGAGGAAGCCATCGCCAATGTGCCGGACGACATGAAGCCCCAAATTCCTGACATGGAGAGAACGATTACTCAGCTCAAGCGAAGTCAGTGAACCAAGTCGATGATTTTGGCGGACGTTGGCGACGAATGTGATCCGACAGTTCAAAAAAGTAACTGAAAAGATTGGCGGCGTTTCTGGCCACCACCTTTTCAGTCACTGAAGTAGTCAATCCGAGCGCTTTGCCAGTTTCCAATCAGGCTGTTAAGTCGAAACGATCGGCGTTCATCACTTTGGTCCATGCCGCCACGAAGTCCTTCGCGAACTTCTCCTTTGCGTCTTCGCAGGCATAAACTTCGGCGATTGCGCGCAGCTGGGAGTGCGAACCAAAGATCAGATCGACACGGCTGGCAGTCCATTTGACCTGGTTCTTCTTCCGGTCGCGCCCCTCGTACACGGCTCCAGAGCCATTGGATTCAGTGGATGGCTGCCATTGCGTATTCATATCGAGCAGGTTGACGAAGAAGTCGTTGGTCAGCGTCTCCGGCCGCTTGGTGAAGACGCCGTGCTTAGACTTCCCGACATTTGCGCCCAAAACGCGCAGGCCACCGACGAGGACCGTCAGCTCGGGCGCTGTCAGACGAAGCAACTGTGCCTTGTCCACTAACAGCTCCTCAGGCGACAAACGTTGCTTTCCGTGGATATAGTTGCGGAATCCGTCTGCCCGTGGCTCGAGAGGTTCGAAGGACTCGACGTCGGTTTGCTCTTGCGACGCGTCCATGCGCCCAGGAGTGAATGGAACTTTCAGCTTAAGCCCGGCCCTTTTCGCGGCTTCCTCGACCGCCGCGCAGCCACCCAGAACGATCAGGTCGGCAAGTGAAACCTTCTTCTTGTCAGTGTTGAACTCTTTCTGGATGGCCTCCAGCTTTTTCAGAACTTTCGCCAGTTCAGCCGGCTGGTTCACCTCCCAATCCTTCTGTGGTGCGAGACGAATGCGAGCGCCGTTCGCTCCGCCGCGCTTGTCAGAGCCACGGAAGGTCGATGCCGAGGCCCAAGCCACAGAGACCAGCTGCGAGATCGACAGTCCGGATTTGAGGATCTTTTCTTTCAGCGCAGCAATGTCTTTGTCTCCGATCAGTTTGTGATTCACCGCGGGGATCGGGTCTTGCCATGAGAGGTGCTCGCTGGGAACGAGCGGGCCGAGATAACGCTGAATGGGACCCATATCGCGGTGCGTCAGCTTGAACCACGCCCGCGCAAACGCGTCCGCGAACTGATCCGGATGCTCGTAAAAGCGCCGTGAAATCTTTTCGTAAGCCGGGTCGAAGCGCAAGGACAGATCCGTGGTCAGCATCGTCGGCGCATGACGCTTGGACGGATCGTGCGCATCGGGCACCGTGGCAGCACCATTCTTAGCTACCCACTGGTGGGCGCCAGCCGGGCTCTTGGTGAGTTCCCATTCGTTCTTGAACAGGTTCTCGAAAAAGTTGTTGCTCCACTTGGTCGGGGTAGTGGTCCAGGTAACTTCAAGGCCGCTGCCGATAGCGTCGCCGCCTTTGCCCGTCCTGAATGTGCTCTTCCAGCCCAGGCCCTGCAGTTCGATGTCGGCACCCTCTGGCTCGGGCCCGACATATTGGATCGGAACCGCTGCGCCGTGAGTCTTGCCGAAAGTGTGACCACCGGCAATCAGCGCGACGGTTTCTTCATCGTTCATTGCCATGCGGCGGAAGGTTTCGCGAATGTCCTTGGCGGCAGCAAGGGGATCCGGGTTGGCATTCGGCCCTTCCGGATTCACATAGATCAGACCCATCTGCACGGCGCCGAGCGGGTTCTCAAGATCACGTTCGCCGCTGTAGCGCTCATCAGCGAGCCACTTACCTTCGGGGCCCCAGTAGATGTCCTCTTCGGGTTCCCATGTGTCGGGGCGTCCGCCGCCGAAACCGAAAGTCTTGAAGCCCATCGACTCGAGGGCCACATTGCCGGCAAGAATCATCAAATCGGCCCAGGAAATTTTCCGGCCGTATTTCTGCTTGATCGGCCACAGTAACCGGCGCGCCTTATCAAGGTTCACGTTGTCCGGCCAGCTATTGAGTGGCGCAAATCGTTGTTGTCCGGCGCCGGCGCCGCCGCGGCCATCGCCGATGCGATAGGTGCCTGCGCTGTGCCATGCCATGCGGATAAACAGCGGTCCGTAGTGCCCGAAATCGGCCGGCCACCATTCCTGTGAGTCCGTCATCAAGGCATGAAGGTCCTTGACCACCGCCTTCAGGTCGAGGCTCTTGAATTCCTTGGCATAGTCGAATTCTTCTCCCATGGGATTGGATAGCGGAGAGTTGTGGTGAAGCACCTGAAGGTTCAGCTGATTCGGCCACCAGTCGGCATTCTTGTGAAATTGACGAGCGTCATGTGCTACCGGACACTTGGATTCAGTTGAAGTGAATTGTTCCTGAGTAGGGGGGACAGTGGCCCCCGCTGCAGTTGCGAGTTTGTTCTCCATATATTTATTTTCCTTTTGAATTAATCAAACTGTTATGAGCCACGCAATATTCTAGTCTTCCAGTTCGCACAATGGCTGTGAGGAAGACCGTTGAGCCGCGAACCGTACGCCGCCAAAATTAATGCGAAGCCTGCCGACGAGCGCACTTCGTGCAAAGCCCGCGGAAAATGAGTTCGCATTCGCGAAGGACCCGCTTACCGAGCGAGCCGGCCTCAGGCCTCGGCACTTTGTACCACTGAATGTCCTCAACATTGCCGCAGCGGTCGCAGATGAAGTGGTGGTGGCGCATGCCTTTCGCATCGAATCGCGCGGCGCGCCCTTCAACGGCCACTTCACGCACCAAGCCCGCCCGCACCAAGTCCCGCAGATTGTTATAAGTCGTGGCCCGGGAAGAGCGCGGATCCATGCGATTCACGGCTTCAAAAATCTCCGCCGCCGTGGGATGCCGGTTGCATTCCATCAGGAATGCCATCACCGCGTAGCGCTGCGGCGTACAGCGCAAGCCGCTTCCCTCCAAAGACCTCTGAATCGCAGCAGCCTTCATGGCTATTTAGAATATATCTAATGTGACAATTTATCAAGACTGGTACTTTGTTTGTATTTGCCGGGCCTGTAGTTGAGGCGGATACAAACGCCATTACTTGCTTTGCGTGAGGGCAGCGATCGTGGCGTTGGCCTCTCTGATGTAATCGGAAGGGGCAAGAAGAATTTGTATCCCCCGCACGCCTGCGGAAACGGAGATCACATCAAACAGTTCGGCCGACTCATCCACGTATAAGGGGTAGTCCTTCTTGCTGGCGAGCGCAGTCACTCCGCCCCGGATGTAGCCGGTAAGGGCGAGCAGTTCTTTGACCGCGACAAGCTGGATCTTGCGGTTTCCAGAGGCGTCTGCCAGGGTCTTGAGGTCGAGTTCGGAATCTGCCGGGATGGCCGCCATGCAGGTTCCGTTGCGGTCGCCACGCGCCACGAGCGTCTTGAACACCTGCTCTGGAGGCAAGCCGATCTTTGCCGCGACGGTTTCCGCCGCCAGATTTTCAGGATCGACGGCATACTCCCTCAGTTCGTATAGAATGCCCAACCGGTCAAGGAGGCGCGCCGCGTTCGTCTTGTGGGCCATGAACTATGCCAATGACGATACTCAGTTCGGGATTGCCTTAGTTCCCGTGCCGTGCCTCGTAAGCGGCAATAGCAGATTCGTGCTTCAGAGTTAGTCCTATTTCATCCAAGCCTTCCAGCAGGCAATGTCGGGTGAATTCGTCGATCTGAAAGGACGCGGAGAATCCATTTGTGTCAGCAACTGTGCAGTTCTCCAGGTCAGCAGTAAGTACGTAGTCCTGTGTGCTCGAAGCCCGGCGAACGACTTCGGCGACCTGCTCTTCGGCAAGCACCATGGTAAGCACACCGTTCTTGACGCAGTTATTGGCAAAAATATCGGCGAATGAAGACGCGATCACTACCCTGAATCCGAAGTCTTGCAACGCCCAGACGGCATGTTCACGCGAGGATCCGCAGCCGAAGTTTTTGCCCGCGGCCAGGATGCTTGCGCCTGCATACCGCGGCTGGTTGAGCACGAAGCAGGGATCGGGAGCGCCATTCGGCAAGCGTCGCCAGTCATGAAAAAGAAATTCGCCAAAACCGGTGCGCTCGATTCGTTTGAGAAACTGCTTCGGAATGATTTGATCGGTATCGATGTTTGCGCGGTAGAGTGGCGCAAGCCGCCCGGTGTGAATGCGAAATGGTTTCATGGCTGGAACTTCCACTTGCGCACATCGGTGAAATGTCCCGTAATGGCCGCCGCAGCTGCCATCATCGGGCTGACGAGATGGGTGCGGCCTCCGCGGCCCTGTCGGCCTTCGAAATTGCGATTGCTGGTCGAGGCGCAACGCTCACCGGGTTGCAGGATGTCGGGATTCATTCCCAAACACATGGAACATCCCGATTCCCGCCATTCAAAACCGGCGTCCCGGAAGATTCGGTCGAGACCTTCTCGTTCCGCATCGCGTTTTATCGCCTGTGATCCGGGCACAACCATCGCTCGAACTTTGTCGTCCACCCGATAGCCCTTCACAACCCGAGCAGCGGCACGCAAATCCTCCATTCGCGAATTGGTGCAAGAGCCGATAAAAACGCGATCAATCGATATGGCCTCAATCGCCGTCCCGGCTTCGAGCCCCATGTATGCCAGCATCTGATGGAACGCCGCAACATCGCTCATCTCGCCGGCTTGTGGAACTTCGCCGGTTACCGGGACCACCATGCCGGGATTTGTTCCCCAGGTGACCAGCGGCGCAATCGCGGAAGCATCAATTTGTAGAGTCGCGTCATACCTGCATCCAGCATCGGACGAGAAACTCCGCCAACGTGCTACTGCTTTGGTCCAATCGTTCGCTCGGGGAGCGAAGCGCCGATTTTTTAGATATGCGAACGTAACTTTGTCAGGGGCGATCATTGCCGCTCGCGCTCCGGCTTCGATGCTCATGTTGCAGAGAGTCATTCGCCCTTCCATGGAAAGTGAGCGCACCGCCTCGCCAGCGTACTCAATGACGTGACCGGTGGCGCCATCGGTGCCGATCTGTCGAATGACTCCGAGTGCCAGGTCCTTCGCGGAGACACCCTCACCGAGACGCCCGTTTATCTGAATCAACATGCTCTTCGGTTTGCGTTGCGGGAGGCATTGAGTGGCGAGCACGTGTTCCACTTCGGAGGTCCCGATACCGAATGCCAGCGCACCGAACGCGCCGTGCGTGCTGGTGTGACTGTCGCCACACACGATGGTCATTCCCGGCTGTGTCAGCCCTAACTCCGGCCCAATCACGTGAACGATACCCTGATCGGGCGAGGCGAGATCGAAGAGAGGGATTCCGAATTCTCTGCAGTTGCGTTGCAAAGCCTCGATCTGTGATAGAGCAGTCGGGTCGAGGATTGGAGTGCCGCGTGGTTCGGTGGGAACATTGTGATCGACCGTTGCAAAGGTGCGCTGCGGCTGCCGTACCTTGCGTCCCGCGGCCCGCAGGCCATCGAAAGCCTGCGGAGACGTGACTTCGTGCACCAGATGAAGATCGATATAAAGAAGAGGCAGTCGGCCGTCAGGAACACAAACGATGTGTTCATCCCAGATCTTGTCTAGCAATGTGCAAGGCTGTGACATGGTCGTTCTGCACTTACTCACGCATAACTCGCGGGTGCCAATTGACTTTGAGTCTTCACCGCTGTGGCTACGGCTTGTCCCATCTCCGCTGTGCTAATTGCTGTCTCGTCCCCGATTGCAATATCGCGTGTGCGATGTCCCGCAATCAGCACTGACTTTACTGCCTCTTCAATGCAGGTTGCTTCGCTGGTCAGCTGGAATGAATGCCGCAGCATCATGGCGACAGAAAGAATGGCCCCCAACGGATTCGCGACCCCGCGCCCTGCAAGGTTCGGTGCCGAGCCGTGTACCGGCTCATACAAAGCTACCCGGCCGCCGATGCTGGCCGAAGGGAGCATGCCGATCGAGCCGACGACGCTGCCTGCCTGGTCAGAAAGAATGTCGCCAAACATGTTTTCCGTGAGCACCACATCAAATGACGCCGGTTGCGATACCAGCGCCATAGCGGCCGAATCGACGTACATGTGTGAGAGCTGCACGTCAGGAAATGTTTTAGCCACTTGAGTCACTACCTCGCGCCACAGGCGAGAGCAGTCCAACACATTGGCTTTGTCAACAGAAGTCACTTTGCGGCGGCGGGACCTGGCGAGCTCAAAGGCAACTTCCGCGATACGAATGATCTCCGGCTCGCTGTAGCGCATCGTGTCGGTGGCCGTGCGGGTTCCTGCCTCAGTGACGGTGGATCTCGGTTCGCCGAAGTAAATGCCTCCCAGCAGCTCCCTCACAATAAGAACGTCCGTTCCCCGCACCACATCGGCCCGCAGAGGCGAGCGCTTTTCGAGAGCAGCAAAACACGCGGCAGGACGAAGGTTGGCGAAGACGCCGAGTTGTTTGCGCAGCCTCAGCAAGCCTTTTTCCGGGCGCAGATGCGGAGGAAAGTCGTCAAAAGCAGGGCCGCCGACCGCACCCAGCAACACCGCATCGGCGGACAGGCAACTCTCAATCGTAGCTGGCGGCAAAGGATCGTTGCTGGAAAGAAGTCCAGCGCCACCGACATCTCGCCGGGTCAGTTGAATCTGATGACCGAAAACCTCCCCGATGCTTTGCAGCACGCGAACAGCCTCAGTCGTGACTTCCGGGCCGATGCCGTCCCCGGGAAGAGTCGTAATGTTGAGTTGCATTCTCGAACTATACACCCCAGAGATCGTCTTCCCGTTGCGGATGGTCAAGCCGCATCTGTGCCGCCGGGATGATCGGATTCGCGAGATTCCCATGCGATGAAGGAGCGACAGATTTAGGCGCTTCCCTGCGATCGTGATTCGCACCTGCGCCCGGTGTGGCGGCGATTGCTAGAGCTTTCGCGTTCTCAGACAGAATTGACCGCGGACTCGCCTTCATGGTGCCGATCAGCTCCAGCAAGTGATGGTCTTCGACCTGCTTGATGCGATCCGCCAGTACAACGAACCGGCGGTAGATCTCATCGATTTCGCGCCGCTCGAACTTGAAGCCAAGCCCTTCACAGCGGAGACCGAGCGCGTGACGACCCGAATGCTTCCCGAGCACTAAGGTCGAGTCCGGCACTCCCACGGATTGAGGCGTCATGATTTCGTAAGTCAGTGGATTTTTCAGCATGCCGTCCTGGTGGATTCCGGCCTCGTGGGCAAACGCATTCCGGCCAATAACGGCCTTGTTGGGCTGCACCGCGACGCCCGTAATCTCGCTCAGCATCTGGCTGGTGGGAAAGAGTTGCTCGGCAACCACTGCCGTCTCGTATGCGAACTTGTCACGCCGGACTCGCATCGCCATCACGATTTCTTCTAGAGCGGAGTTGCCGGCGCGTTCGCCAATTCCATTGATGGTGCATTCCACTTGCCGCGCTCCGGCCTCAATCGCCGCCAGCGTGTTCGCGACTGCAAGTCCGAGATCGTTATGGCAGTGGGCGGAGATTGTGACATTCTCAATTCTGCGAACTCGCTCGCGAATCTTCTGAATGAGTCCGCCAAACTCGATGGGGGTTGTATAGCCGACGGTATCCGGGATATTTACTGTTGTAGCCCCGCAGTCCACTGCAGCCTGCACAACTTCACAGAGGAAGTCGGAGTCACTGCGCGTGGCGTCTTCCGGCGAGAACTCGACGTCCTGGCAAAAGCTCTTGGCCAATCGGACCGCCTCGGCGGCCTGCTGCACACATTGTTGCCGGGAAATACGAAGTTTGTACTGCAGATGAATGTCAGAAGTGGCCAGAAACACGTGAATACGAGCCTGAGCGGCGCCTTGCACCGCCCGCCAGGCACGCTCGATGTCCGGCGCGCAGGCACGCGCTAACCCGGCGATGACTGGTCGCCGGACCACGGCAGAAATCGCCTGCACGGCAGCGAAGTCGCCCTCGGAAGCCATGGGAAAGCCAGCCTCGATCGCGTCCACTCCCAGGCGATCGAGTTGATGTGCCATTTTCAGCTTTTCTGCCACATTCATGCTGCAACCCGGAGATTGCTCTCCGTCTCGCAGCGTAGTATCGAAAATCGTGATGCGCGGCCGTTCCATGGACAGTCCTCCCTGAACCAATCGAGCTCTGATGCTAGGGTAGGAAGCTATTTAAGAAAAGCTTATAATGTTTACAGAAGCATTAGAAACGCTTAACATCATAAGTCCTGTTAATGACCGCGCAAGTCTGACTGAAGAGTGAGCTTATGGATCTGGGACAGCTGGAAGTTTTTTTGACGGTCGCGAGGGAAAAGAGATTTTCGCGAGCCGCCGAAAAACTCTATCGCACTCAATCGGCGGTGAGTCAGTCGATTCGCAAGCTGGAAGAAGAGATCGGTGAGGCGCTATTTGACCGCTCTTCGCGCGAAGGCCTGCTGACAGACGCCGGCCGCGTGCTGCAGGAATATGCCGAGCGCATGCTGAATCTCCGCGCCGAAACGCGGGAGGCGTTGGTCGAGCTACGAGAGCTGCATAAAGGAAAGCTGGTGATTGCAGCCAATGAATTTACCAGTCTTTACCTGTTGCCGGTGCTGGCGGAGTTTGGGCGTCTGCACCCGATGGTGAAAATCACCGTCAACCGTTCTCTGGGCGGGCAAATTCCCGACGATGTTCTGCGGCACAACTCTGAACTGGGGATTCTCAGCTACGACCCGCAAGACAGCCAACTGCGTTCACTGGTGGTTTATCTGGACGAGTTGATCTTTGTCATTCCGCCGAATCATCCTTTGGCCAATCAGAAGGAAGTAAGCATTCGACAGTTGGGCGCAGAATCGTTCGTGGCCCACAATGTCCCCTCGCCCTATCGCGAGAAAGTGATTCAAGCTTTTCAGCGGCACAAAACCCCGTTGCACATGAATATCGAGTTGCCGACTCTGCAGGCCATCAAACGTTTTGTGGCCATGGGCAACGGCGTTGCTTTGGTTCCGGAGATCAGCGTCGAAAGCGAACTGGCGCGAGGAGAACTGGTAAGCATTCCGGTCCGCGAACTGCATTTGCAGCGGAAGCTCCGGCTGATTTACCGTAAGTCCGCCAGCCTTTCGCATGCTGCCCGCGCTTTCCTCAAGGTGGTTGAGGCCTTCGCGCGCAAATACAAGGGCCGATACCGCTTCCAATCGGAACGCTAGACTGCCGAACTGTTTAACCGCGGCCCTGCTGTTAAAAGCTATATTTCAAACCGAACTGCATAGTGCGCGAACGGTGTGCCTCGATCGGGTGCAGGAAAGAACTGCCGGCAAGGCAACTGGAGTCGCCCGCGGAGTTGGCCAGTCCGCCATAACAGGTAATGGTGTTATTCGCCTGATTGCCGCGGTCCTGGTCGTAAATGATGAACTGTGTGTGATTGAAGATATTGTAGGTTTCAGCGCGAAATTCAAGCGAACTGCCTTCGGTGACCTTGAAGTGCTTCAACAACGAGATATCGAAGTTCAGGCGGCTGGGATTATTGAGGAAATTCCTGCCAGCGTTGCCGAACGTGAGTCCCGTGGGAGCGGCAAAAGCTGCGGGATTGAGTAGGGACGGCCCAATGCTGCGGGGATTGTCACTCCCATATGGCGCACGCGCCTGCGGATCGCCAATGACATCGGGATACGAGCCGGCACCGACACCATTTGCCACGCCCGCATTATCGAGCACGGAGACGCCGTCGGAGCTGGCGCCATTGATCACGCTGAATGGGGTTCCTGACTGATACGTCGTGATCCCGGAGATTTCCCAGCCATCCAGCAAAGTGTGGCCGAGACGGGAAGAGATGTCAGGCATCGGAGCATTGCTGGAGTTCTCGTCGTAGCCGATGTCCGAAAACCAATAGCGCAATTTGGAGACCACGTGATCCAGCTTGTAGAGATAACTGACATTCAGCAAGTGCCGCTGGTCAAAGTTGGAACTGGCCTTATTGGAAGCCAGATCATAGGCATTGACCAGGGTGGTATCGGAACGGTCCGACGAATCGTCAATCGAGTGGCTGTAGGAATATGCAACTCCAACCGTAACCGGGCCGGTCGTATGGCGAATTGTCATCTGCAAGGCGTGATAAGTCGAATCGGCGACATTCTGCAGGGAAAAGATCCTGCCAAGGCCGGGTGCGAACGTGCGCAGGGAATTCGGATCGGGCACGCCCGTACCCGGAGTGCCAAAGCACGCTGCCTCCAAGTTCACAAAACCTGGTTGGCCAATCGTGACTTTGGGAAACTGCTGGCCTTGCGTGATGATCGTCCCGGGATTGGGAAATAGCGTGAAGCTCTGGGTGTCGAAGCTGTCGCAGGTATCTTGTGTAATGGCTTGTCCGGGCTGGAATGGGTTTTGGCCAGCGGCAACAGGTCGCAGCTGGTTGATCTGCAGGTCGGTCGTCAAGTGTGTTCCCTTGCTGCCCACATAGGCAATCGTGCCCACAGTGTCTTTGTTCAGCTGGCGCTGCAGGCTGAAACTCCACTGTTGTACGTAGGGCCACACGGCGCGCGTGGGAATCGCAGTCACGTTTAATGGGTAGGCTCCGGATCCTCGGCACGGTCCGGCACCGCCTGGCAGCTGCCCGATACCTCCAATGCAGTCGTAGCTGAAGGGGCGGTTCTGGGTCATGTTGAGGATCAGGGGCGCACTGCCCTCGAGTGACCCGGTGTTCGCCTCATTGCCGGCACCGTGCTCGAAGAAGACTCCATAACCTCCGCGGATGGAGGTTTTGCCATCGCCGTGAGGATCGTAGGCGAACCCGACTCGCGGAGCGGGATTGAACAGATGTCCGCTCATGCATCCGTCCGGTACGCCGTTGACTCCGCAACGCACCAGACCGTTCGTAATCCGCGGATCGAGATTGGATGGGTTCAGCGGAATCGGAGTGCAGAGGAATCCCGACTGGTTGCAAGTGCCAGGCACCGCCAAACCTCCGGTGAAGGTGTCTATTGTACTGGCTGCAGCCAACGACGTGCTGAATGCCGACGGCACCCAGTTGTAGACATTGTTGTACTTCTCGTGCCACAAGCCAAAGAGGCTGATGCGCATACCAAGATTCAAGGTAAGGCGTGAATTTACGCGCCAATCGTCCTGGAAATAAGGTTCCACTACGTTGTAGCGGTTGTAGTAGTTGCCCTGCGCGCTGTCTTGTGTGAAGTATTTGATTCCGCCGGATGCATTCGGACGGAAGCTTCCCGGCCCGACCAGGAAATCTGCGAATGCATTGCCGATACTGAAAGAACTGCTGACGTTGCTGAAACCGAGAATGCCCTGAAGATCGCCGGTATTTGCGCCGACCGCCTGATTGAGTTCGTTGCGCTGCGCAATGATCCATTGCACGCCCATCTGCAGAGTGTGTTTGCCCAAGACGTTGCTGACATCGTCGCGGAAGTTATACATGGGGTTCGAGTGGTGCCACGGCAGGTATCCGGGATCGACGGCGAAACCGTATCCGCCATAGGCAGCGTTTGTTCCCCCAATGACGATGCCCGGCATCTTGCCGCCGAATCCGTTGTTGAACAGATAGCCCATGGTCAGCCCTTCCGGACGCTCAATCCGCGCTCCATTCGAGTCGATGTTCTTGAGGGTGATGTGGTCGGTGGTGTAACTGAAAATAAATTCATTCAGCAAGGTGGGCGATATTGTATTCGTGAGATGCGCCAGCACGCTGATTCCGGGGCCGGTGAACGCGCTCTGCACAGTAGGAAAGCTGTTTTGGATCGTGGCCCACTGAGGCGTTAAAACCGTTGTGTTCCAGGCGTCGTGGATGTATCGCAAACTCAATTTAGTGCTGGGAGTGAAGTTGTGGTCGATTTTGAACAGCTCTTCCCGCCAGTAAGTGCTGGGAGAAACATCGCTCACGAAGCACGATCCAATGCTCGAGTTGCAGCCCTCGGTCGCGTTGGGCAAGGGAATGATGTTGTTGGCCATGAGTGCGGCGGCGTTAGGATCAATCGGGATAATATTTCCCGGGTACGACAGAAATGTGTGCGCCTGCTGTGAACTGTTTGAGATTCCTGGACAGTCGGGATACACCGGGCCGTGGTATGTCGCATCGTTAGCGCGGTGGAAAACGGCCTGCGTTCCCGGAAGCCCGTTCATTGCCGGCAAAGTGAAAGGACACACATCGCTGAAGTTCCCGGATACTTCCGCCACTGAGGGTACGGCTTGGTTATATGGCGTGGGGGTGCGCTCTAGCCGCCACTCCTCGGAGAAGAAAAAGTATGTCTTGTCCTTTGACCGGTTATAGAAACCCGGGATATACAGCGGGCCTCCGAGAGTGAATCCGAAGTCATTACGGCGATAGAGCGGCGTCCGGCCCGGACGGTCGAAGTAATTCCGCGCATTGAACAATTCATTGCGCAGAAATTCGTAGGCGACCCCGTGGAACCGATTGGTGCCGGATTTGACCTCTGCCAAAACTGTACCTGAGGCGCTTCGACCATACATGGCGCCGTAGTTCGAAGTCAGCACCTGCACTGAGTTCAAAGCATCGAGGCTGGGATAAACAATCAGGGTGCTTTGATTTCCATTCAGTCCCACGTTCATTACGTCGCCGCCATCGACGTTGAACGAGTTGTATTCGACGCGGCCACCGTTCACGCTGTACCGAACGCTGCCGAGCACTCCTACTTTGGCTTCATCCTGCCCGGTCTGGTTGCTGACGCCGGGTGTCAAGGCGATCAATTGAGTAAAATTGCGGCCGTTCAGACCCAGTGTGACCAGTTCTTTTTGCGTAATAGTGCCAACAATCTGGGAGGTTTCGGTTTCAACCTGTGAGACCTTTTGCCCTTCGACGTTGACCTGGGTCACCTCTCCGGCAGGCTCCAGCGTGGCGTCGATCGGCAGACTCAGGCCTGCGGTCAGCGCCAGCCCTTGCGTCTGAAAATCCTTGAACTTCGCCACAGAGATCGTGAGGGTGTAGGTGCCGGGCGGTAAATCCTTGACGGCATACTGGCCCTGATCGTTCGAGGTGGCCGTCCAACTCTGGCCGGTTGGGTTCTTAACCGTAACAGTAGCGCCCGGGAGTACGGCCCCCGTCTGGTCAGTAACAACCCCGCTGACAGACGCGGCACCAGTGGGAGTCGACGTTTGCCCCAACGCGACACCCAATAGAAAACCAGCAGAAATGCACAGACACAAAAAAAGTGTGACCAATCGCACGCCGCTACCCTTTGTCTTTGGGAGTAAAGAGCGCCACATAGTGCCAGAGAGAAAGTGACGAAATGATGACGGGAAGGTTAATTTCAGATGAAAACTAGGGTTGAGCTTCGTGGCCTGTGTCGGCATTGTTCGTGCAGCAACGAACATCGCCCCAGGCGCGCCATTCCTGCTCCGTTTCTAGTGCAAGCGCGAAGCCCCGAAAAGGAAAGCCCAGCCAAATTCACGGGAATTTAATTTTGCGGTCGTTTTCTTGAAACACAATTTGGAGATATTCCCGGCGACTCGTATTCCCAGAATTTTGCGTTTGGGCGCGGCTCTTCGGGTTTGTGCCGCGGCGCGAGTCGAGTGTGCTTGCTGGGCCGCCTCACGAATCCTGGCGTGCGATAGCTGGCTGACGCACTGCCACAGCTCAAACGGGGGAAGGAACCCCATAGCCGCGCAAATTTGCGCCACGAGGAATTGAAATGACCAAGCGAACGAGCAGCATTACGGCAGCGCTGGCGCTTGCCGTGTTTTCTTTGGCTGGAATGAATACTTTTGCACAAACTGTACAATTTAATGGGGCCGGCTCTTCGGCCATGTTCCAAACCTTCGCTCTCGCCGCCTACAGCAGCGCTTCCTGCGGAACGAACATTTGGACCAAGAAAGGCGGCGCTTCCGGTATCGACAGCCGCCGTGGCGACATCCCTGCCCAGACCGGCAACATCTGGATCGTCTGGAACAGCAACAAGACCGTGGTCTGCGCCTACCTCAGCGTCGACTCCATCGTCGGCAACATCCTGTTCTTTGCCGTCCCTCGCGCGACTCTCTCCATTCCGTCTGGTGAAGTCGGCACCAATGGCGACAACCTGATTCCCACCCTGACCGATGTTCCGTTGGATCAGACGGTTTACAACGAGCTGAACAACGTCGCTTTCAACGCTGCCATGTCGGACATCCGCGCTGAAGACGCCCTCTTCGGCGTGAACCGCGCACTCGCGCCGTTGGATCCCAACTACAACGGCTTGGGATATACGGGTGACGGTTTGGTGGGTACGCCGATCGTGAGCTCACAGAGCAGCGCAAGTGCAACCCCCGTCGCCTTCGCACTTACCGGCAAAGATCCGATTTCGGGCGGCACGGTGCCTGCCTGGACATCGACCAACGTAGGTGCGAACCCCATTGTCGTCTTTGTAAACACCCAAGACACTTCTTCCGGCGGCTTCGGTAACGCGAATTTTAATAACGTTGACCGCTTTGCCTTGACGGGAATGGTGAACGGCACTCTGACCCGCACCCGCGACATCACGAACGTGCCAGGGCTGCCCTCTGTCGGCGCTCACGTTTTCTTGCGTGAGCCTCTCTCCGGAACCTACAACACCTTTGAGTTCAATGTCCCGCGCAGCGCGGAAATTGGCTCGACCCAGGAACTGGGTGTTGACCCCAGCCAGCCTGGCGGGAACCCTCTGAACATCACCTATCCCAGCGGTGGCACGCGCGAGCGCGTTGTCGGCACCGGCGAAATGGTCAAGACGGTCGGCGCGACCACTGACTCCCTCGGCTACTCCTTCTGGGGTACCGGAAATTTCGCCAAGGTTCTCACCACCACCAAGTATCTCTCGGTAGATGGCATCGATCCGCTGAACTACTCCTGGTACCAGAGCCACGGTAATATTCCCAACTGCATCATCCCCTGCAAGGGCCTGATCCCGTTCATCAACATTCTGAACGGCTCTTACCCGATCTGGACCATCCTACGGGTTACGACTGCGACCCCGGTTCCGACTGGCGTGGCGAAGCTGATTACCAATTCGAACAAGACTGCTATCAGCGTTCCCGACTACGTCCCGTTCAAGTCGGTCGCGGTCTTCCGCTCACACTTCGATCGTCCGGGTGAAGCTCATGCGGCCTCGAACGGCAACGCGGGCGAACCAGCCGAAGCCGGTGGCGATGAAGGCGGAGCGGTTTTCCCCATCAATGCCGACAACGACTACTTTGCTGACACCGGCCTGCAATTGCTGGGCATGAAACAGTAACTCCCTCTGGCGAGATTCCGGAGGCGGGCTCTACGGCCCGCTTCCGGTCCGTCAGGCAATACAGTTCGGGTGCGGTATGAAGTTCGTTGTCGAAGTTCCCGACCAGGAAGTCTTCGAAGCTGCGGAAGAGCCCGAGGACTTGGCCTTGGAAATTGCCGAAGTCATCATGAACGAGATTTTTGATTTCAGCTCGCTGACAGTGGTGTGTCAGCCGAGCCACGCGACGAAGTGAGTTCGAGCAGCGGATGCAGAGTTCTAATCAGCGATATTGGGGCCATGCAGCGGTCACGCTGCTAATGGTCTTTTTGTGCCTCGGATCTTTTCCGTCACATGCACAACAATCTCCGGACGCGAAGGGAGCGGCCCACTCAGTCGGCAATGTCGAGGATTGGACCTCTCTCACCCTCGCCGGAAGCGATTTGCGTCCCGAAGAGCCGGTGCTGGGAGAGAAAGCAGATCTCCCGGATTTCACCCGCGAATTGATTCAGGTCAAGTGGCGGCTGGGTGATCCCATCGATCTTTACATCATCCGGCCAAAGAATGTGGCAAAGCCTCCGGTAGTTCTCTACCTTTACAGCTATCCCTCCGAGACCGACCGCTTCCGCAATGACGAGTACTGCTCTCGAATCACGCAAAACGGTTTTGCCGCGGTTGGTTTCGTGTCCGCTCTCACTGGCCAACGCTTCTCCATGCGGCCGATGAAGGAGTGGTTTGTGAGCGAGTTGCAGGAATCGCTGGCCACTTCTGTGCACGACGTGCAAATGATTCTGAACTTCCTCGGCCAGCGCCACGATCTCGACCTGAACCGCGTCGGAATGTTCGGCACCGGTTCCGGCGCGACGATTGCGATTCTGGCCGCGGCGGCCGACCCGCGCATCAAGGCCATCGATCTGCTGGAGCCCTGGGGCGATTGGCCGAACTGGCTGGCGAAATCTTCGATCATTCCGGAGAACGAGCGCCCGAACTACCTGAAGCCGGAATTTCTGAAAAAGGTTGCCCCGCTGGATCCGGTGAAATGGCTGCCTGAGCTGAAAACCGGACACATTCGAATTCAGAATCTGGCAGACGATACTGTCACTCCAACGGTAGCTCAGGAACACATCGAGGCCGCGGCACCGCCCGACGCCAAGGTTCAACGGTTCATAAACGGGCAACGATTTTACTCGGCGGCTGCCGGGGGCAGGATCTTTGAGTGGATCAAGCAACAACTGCAACCCGGATCGCAATCTCTGGCGGCGACGCAGGCCCTTCATGCCGCCCCCACTCCTGAAAAAAGTCAGGAGCGCAGTCCCAATGACTGACCTTTTCGCAAACAAATCGGTATTACACGTTTTCCAACGGAAGACGGAATTGCTACGCGCGTGGACCGCGCGACACCCCAATCGGAGCCCCGAAATGTCGAGCAAATTGTGGCGCGTTGGTTGTCTGGTTCTTGCGTTGTGCACAGCTGCAGTACTGATCAGTTGCGGAGGAGCCACTTCGGCTCCGATTAGCGGCTTCAACGCCTTACCCGAAGTGTCCGTGTCGGTCACCCCGGCATCGATGGATACCACCACTGACTCTATTCACACTTTCACCGCCATCGTAAATAACAGCAATGTCCAGGGCGTGCAATGGGAGGTCAACGGCGTGCCGGGAGGCGGCGGTGACATCGGTACGATCGACAAGAACGGCAACTACACCGCCCCGCACTACGTCCCCAATCCCGCTAATGTCACTATCACCGCCATCGCCGACGCCGATAATACTAAGACCGGCAACGCCACGGCCATCGTCACCGGCAGGCTGCTTCCTGCAACGGTGATTATGTCGCCGACCTCTGCGGCTCTGCAGGTGGGGACCGAGGTCAATCTTGCAGGCGGCGTACTCGGTCCCGCCGACACTACCGTGGTCTGGCAGGTGAACGGCATCCCCGACGGAAATTCCACTGTCGGAACGATTACGCCGGGCAGCAATAACACTGCGGTTTACACCGCGCCGGCCAAGGTCCCCAATCCCGCGACCGTTAGCATTCAGGCCGTGTCTCATGCTGAACCAGACAAGATGGCCGTTTGCCCGACGACCATCTCCCTGAATACACCGACGGTTGCCACGGTAACGCTGACGCCTGTCGTTGTCGTCGATCAGGCGCAGCACAGTTTCACCTTCCACGCCGATGTGATCAACGATTCCGACAACTCGGTTTACTGGACCGTGGACGGCGATACCGGGGGAAGCCAGCTCAACGGCACAATCGCATCCGAGGGGCCGGACATCGGTGTCTATACCGCTCCCACGACTGTCCCGCTGAACTACAACACGGTGACTGTCAAAGCCATTTCAAACGGCCAGCCTTCACGATCGGCTGCCGCGATCATGGGTATCTCGGCCCCGCCACCGCTCGGCGTGAGCGTCAACGTCGTCGGAGGAACCAGCGTCGAGATCGGTTCGAGCCTAGGCGTCACCGCGACGGTAGCCAACGCAGAGACGCAAAGCGTGACCTGGAAGGTCAACGGAATCACCGGCGGAAACGCGCAGTACGGCACAATTGTCCCGATTGTGGGCAATACCAATCAGGCGACCTATTATCCTCCGGCGCAGCTTCCGGCGCAGGAAACGGTCGTGGTTTCGGCGGTTCCGGATGCCGACCCGCAGATCGCGGGCGTGCTCCCCGTCACCATTGAGTTGGCCGCGGTGCAAGTCACGGTGACGCCAGGGAAAGTTCAGCTAGGCATCACTCAGCAGACGCAATTCACTGCGTCGATTACCAATCTGAGCAATCAAAACGCGAATTGGTATGTAGGACAAGGAAATACGTTTGTACTTGGCGGAAACGCGACACTAGGAACGATCTCGCCATCCAGCAACGCGAACGTCGTGACTTATACCGCACCCGCTGCTGTTCCCGCGAATCCGACCGTCGTAATCAAGGCGGTGTCGGAAGCCGTGCCTAGCGCATTTGGCACTGCAACTGTGACCCTGAGCAAGAATCCGGTGGTTACAGTTTCCATTACGCCGTCTACACCGCAACAGGTGCAGGTCAATGACAGCGTCGGGCCTTACAGCGCGGTGGTGACGGGCGATGTCAATCAGGATGTGAACTGGTACGTCTGTTCTGATCCAAATACTTGCTATCAGGATGGCAATGCCACGCTTGGGATGATGATTCCTTCTCCCGACGATCTCACGAAAGAGCTGTACATTGCTCCGCCGATCGTCCCCAGCCCATCGACCGTGTTCGTCGAGGCGCGGTCAGTGGATTTCCCCAACGCGATCTCGAATCTTGACGCCGTTACGGTTCAGAACGAACAGCAGCAGCCGCAGGTGCAGATCGACCCGCAGCCTTATGCGCTTCTTCCCGGTGGGAACGAACAGGTGTATGCGGTCGTCACCGACATCGACGACCATACTGTCGACTGGAGCTTGACGCTTCCTGACGGTGAGCAGTGTACGCAGGCAACATGCGGCAGCGTAAGTCCGATCGAGACCAATAATGCTCCTACGACCTACACTGCACCGCAAACCATTCCCCAGGACCCTTACTACGTGAGTATCACGGCGACGTCCAAAGCACTCCCCAGTGTGAAGGGCACTGCCCAAATTGAGATTAGCAATAACGTCGTTTGGTCCGTCTCAATTAATCCTTCTCAGCCGCCGCCGATTCAGGCTGGATCCAGCAACGTCATAACCTTCAGCGTCGTAATCAACAACGCCCCACTAGACACCACGACGCTTTGGTCCCTAGGATGCATTTCGGAAGCCCCGAAGGAGTTCGGGGAGCCTATAAATTGCGGGTCACCCAAGGATAACGGGGACGGCACCGGATGCATTGTGAGCCAGGACGGTCAGCAGTCAGCCTGCCCATTCGGCGGCCTCTCCCTACTAGGGGAGAACCAGTATGTGCAGTACAGCCCCCCTCCCAAGCTAGGCAACAATTTTCAAGAAAACTATTGCACGGATACGCCGGGTCCTGACGGCTTTATTCCTCTGTCGGCCACCATCGGAGGCCAAGGAGGAAACTGCGTCGGCCAAAGCTGCACCGCGATCGTTTGCATTGAAGTTACGCCGTCGGGCGACACGAGGATCGTACCGCCGCAGCGAAAGAAGCCGGTGAATTGGAAGCAGAACCTTGAAAAGCGCTGAGCATGACGGTACGTGAGAGATCGATCGCGGTAGTTTGAGCGTGCTTTGCGTTTGGCCCGAGATTGGGCAGCCCATCGCTGCACGGGTGGGCTGCCAATAGTTTTCAGAGCTTCTAGTTTTTCGCTAACCGCAGAGTGCGGGCCCAGATTTTTACAGGTCGCATCTCGGTTTTAGGCCGCGCACCTCTTCCGGTACAATCCCTCAGCCGATGCCTAGCGACAGTGACAGCCACAACGAGTGGGATCGCGTCGCCTCTAGCGCACAGTTCCGCGACTTGATGGCGATCAAGAAAGTCTTCATCGTTCCGGCTTTTTTGTTTTTTTTGCTTTACTACTTTCTTCTTCCCGTCCTCGTCGGCTATGCGCCCAAGCTGATGTCAACCCGCGTCATCGGTACCATGACATTGGCCTACGTTTTTGCGCTTTCGCAGTTCGTCGTAGGCTGGCTGATCGCCTGGCTCTACCTCAAAGCTGCCGCGCGTTTCGACAGCTTGGCTGAAGACATTCTCGAAGACCTCAACCGCCAGGAGCCGCCCGCGTGACGCTCGCGCTGGCCATTTTTGCCGCATTCATCGCCAGCACGCTCGCGATCACCTTCTGGGCGGCGCGGCGCTCGCGTGGGGCGAGCGCTTACTTCGCTGCCGGACGCCGCATCACCGCCTGGCAGAACGGATTTGCCGTTGCTGGCGACTTCATGAGCGCCGCGTCGTTCCTGGGCGTCGTCGGCCTCATCGCGCTGCAGGGCTTTGATGGATTTTTGTACGCGGTTGGCGGCTTCGTCGCGTACGTGACGATCCTTTTGCTGATTGCCGAGCCGCTGCGCAACACGGGGAAATACACGATGGGTGATGTGCTGGCGTACCGGCTGCGGCCTCGGCCAGTGCGAGCCCTTGCCGCTATCAGCACGCTGACAACCGTCGTCTTTTACATGATTACCCAGATGGTCGGAGCGGGCGCGCTGGTCGGCCTGCTGCTGGCCGATTCCGGAGTCACCTACAACCAGGCGGTGATCGGCGTTGGCATTCTGATGATGATCTACGTGATCTTCGGCGGAATGCTCGCCACCACCTGGGTGCAGATCATCAAAGCCATGCTGTTGTCAGCGTGCGCGGTGGTCCTGACGCTGCTCGTGCTTGCTCACTTTCATTTTCACCTGTTGGACTTCTTTGCCGCCGCAAGCCAAGTGATGTACCAGCAGAACGGCGAGACCGTGGTGCGCGATTTTCTTCAACCCGGTCTGCGATATCGTCCGCCGCACGGACCGCTGGACCTGATTTCGCTGGGATTGATCTTTGTCTTCGGCACTGCCGGCCTGCCCCACATTCTGGTGAAGTTTTATACCGTGCCTGATGCGAAAACCGCGCGCAACAGCGTGGTGTGGGCCATGATCCTGATCGGCAGCTTCTACGTCATGACTTCCGTGCTCGGGCTTGGCGCTGCGGTCATCGTCGGGCCGGATTACGTGGTCACACACGGTGGCACCAACATGAGCGGCATTCTTTTGGCGCAGACGCTGGGTGGAAATGTGTTTCTCGCGATCGTTTCCGCGGTGGCGTTTGCCACGATCCTTGCAGTAGTTGCCGGCTTGACGATCAGCGCGTCAACCTCTTTTGCCCACGATTTCTGGATCAACGTGGTTCACCACGGCAGGGAAGCGCATTCCGGCGAGGCGGTTCTGGTGGCACGCATAGCGGCTTTGGTGGTGGGAGCAGTTTCGATTGCCATTGCTATCGGACTGGGGCCGACATCGAATGCCGGTATTCTTGGAACGTTTGGGATGGCGGTCGCCGCTTCCGCCAATTTCCCCGTGCTTCTGCTTTCGATCTTCTGGCGCCGCTTCAATACGGCAGGTGCGATTTCAGGCATGTCGGTCGGCCTGCTGTCCGCCCTGGTGCTGATCGTTGCCGGTCCGAACTTCATGGGCATCGATGCAGCGAACGTGACTGGCGCCGTCCATCATCTGATTCAAGCTAATCCTTGGTTTCCCTTGGAGAACGTCGGAATTCTCAGCGTGCCTCTTGGGTTCATGGCCGCGATCATCGGAACGTTGCTGAGCGGGGAACCAGATGCCGAGGCGAAGTTCAATGAGTTGATGGTTCGCGCCAACATCGGGCTAGGCGCAGAGAAGGCCTCGGGACACTAGGGCGAAGATCAAATGTTGTCCGCCTTCATCTCGCGGCTGATGTACTCCGCCTGCCGCAGCGCCAACGCCACTATCGTCAGCGTCGGATTCGCGCAGCCCGGCGTGCTCAGCACGCTACCGTCTGAGACGAAAAGGTTTTTGACGTCGTGAGTCTGGCCCCAGGCATTGGTCACACCCTCTCGTGGATCGGCACTCATGCGCGCAGTGCACAAGTTGTGAGTAGCCGGGGGCGTCGGACCAACAATCACCCGCTTCGCGCCGACCGTCTCATAGATCTTCGACATTTGTCCTTGCGCATGTCTGCGCAATGCCCGGTCGTTGTCATGTTCGTCGACGTGCACGTTGGCTACTGGCAAGCCATGAGCGTCTTTCACCCCGGAGTTCAGGGTAATACGATTGTCGGACCGTGGCAGGTCTTCGCCGTTGACGAACATTCCTGCGAGATTGCGGTAGTCTTCCATGATCGACGCAAAGTCGCGCCCCCATCCGTAAGGCAAGCCGACCAGCGGCAGCGTTGGGAGATCCAAGGCCACCAGTTCGATGCGATATCCGCCAACAAATCCGCGCTGAGGCTTATTGATCGCCTCATCTTCGATCACGCCGGCCAGCGTCGCTCCGCGCCACGAATACACCGGCTTTTCGAAAATGCCCCAGACGAAACCGGTGATCTGGTGGCAATAGTTGCGCCCAACCTGCCCGAAGGAGTTCGCCAGGCCGTGAGGAAATTTGTTGGATTCTGAAAGCAGCAGCAATCGTGGCGTCTCGATCGCATTTCCCGCCACGCACACCAGGCGTGCTTTTTGTCGTTGCTCTTCGCCTTGGCTGTCACGATAAACAACAGCATTGACGAGTCCGTTTGGACCGTGTTCGATACGCGTGACTGTGGACTCGATCCGCAAATCCAGGTTGCCGGTGGCTTCTGCGCTCGGAATGTCGGTATAAAGCGTGCTCCACTTCGCGCCCATCTTGCATCCCTGCACGCAAAAGCCTTGCTGGATGCAGAATCCGCGGCCATCGTAGGACCGCGAGTTGATCGCCATGTGGCCGGTGTGGACCTGCTTGTATCCAAGTTTCTTTGCCCCCGCGTACATCACTTTGAAGTTGTTGGAGGCGGGCAGGCCCGGCATGCCGTTGCGCCGGGTCACTCCCAGTCGTGACTCAGCCAGTTCGTAATACTTTTGCAGTTCTGCGTAAGAGATGGGCCAATCGATCAGCGAAGCGCCGGGCACATTGCCGTAAATCGTTCTTGCGCGCAGTTCCCATTCCTGCAGCCGCGGCGCTGAAGCTGTCCAATGGACCGTCGTGCCGCCCACCGTTTTGCAGTGCCATACGGGCAGCGTGGGAAAATCGCGCGCCACGCCCCAGTCACCGCTCTGAGTTCGGCGGTCCAGCCACGTGAGTTGTGCAAAGGCCTCGCCGGGAACCTGCGAAAACGTGTCGAGGGATTGCCGTTTGCCCGCTTCGAGCAGAACGACCTTGATTCCGCGACGCGTCAGTTCGTGCGCCAGCGTTCCGCCCCCGGCGCCAGAGCCGACGATCACTACCGCGTTCGCATCATTGAGATCAATCTTTGCCATAGCTGCTCAAATCGGCATCGGGCCGCTATCTTCAATCGGGACTTCAGGCAGCCAGCGCAGATCATTGAAGCCGCGAGTGAGATAGCCGCCTTTCGTAAATGCCTCCCCCTCGTAGCCGAAATACGCGTAAGCCATCGGAGTGGTGTAAAGAATCTCGACAGTTCTCCGCCGCATTGTTCTGAAGAATTCCGAAGCCTCGATTTTCTTCAGCGCTGCGACGCGTTCGGCCTCCGGCTTTGATGCGAAGCCGCTTCCGAGACTGGCAATCCCTTCGTGAATCATTCCATGGAGATTCGAATCTTTCGTTGCATCACGATCGATCGCCTGAATGACCAGCGCGTAGGCGGCATCGTCAAGCTTGTCGTGCGGCATGATGGTTCGTGAAACACGCATCAGCACCGTTCCTTCAGGACTCGTGAAGGCCGTCAGATCGACAGCCCAGGCGCGGCCAGGAGCAATCAAAGCAAGCGGGCTGCCCGCGACGACCAGACCGGTTATCAGGCCCGTGGTGGCCTTCAAAAACTCGCGTCGCGGAAGGATTTCATCAGCCATGGGATTTTCCTGAATCTGAATGTGACGCGTGTTACCGATACCTCGGCGGATTGACCGACTGATCCATGCCCATGCACGTCTGCCCGCCTTTGGCGACGTTCACGCTGATCAACCGTGCTTCCTTTGCAGCGAACGCTTCCTTGAGCGCTGGCTCCAAGTCTTCGGGCTTGTCCACTTCTCGCGCCACCATGCCGTAGCCTCGCGCGATTTTGACGATGTCAATTCCCGGGAGGTCCATTCCGGCTACGTTGCGTCCCACCTGCGTGAAATCGCAGAATGACTTCAATGCGGAATAGTCTCCGTTGCGCAACACGATCACGATCACCGGCGCTTTCTGTTGTACTGCTGACCACAATGCCTGAATCGAATACTGAATTGAGCCATCGCCGATAGGACACACCACTCGCCGCTGTTTGTGAGCCATTTGCAACCCGACCGCAGCAGGCAGGCCAAATCCGAGGACGCCATTCGGGACGGAATAGAAGGAGCCAGGTTCGTCGAGCATTAAATGACGATCGAGATCGCCTTTCGAAGATGGACACTCCTCAGCGATCACCGCATCGCGCGGCATCACGCGATTCAAAACACTGAACAAGTAAGCCGGACTGATGGGATGACTGGCCGTTGGCGACAGCGGCAGCGTTTGCGCATCAACAATTCGCTTCCTGGCGTTCGCGTGATCGCGCAGGTATTTTGCCGCGAACTTGAGATTGCCGACAATGCCAGTTCCCGCCAAGGCCGCCGCTGCGTCACTCAGTGAATTCGTGATCTGAAAAAGTTTGGTGCCTGGCTTGACGGTATCACCCGGCACGTAAGCGTAGTAAAGAAAAACCGGCGCTCCCAGGACAACAACTGTGTCGTACCCTGCAAGCTGATCGGCGAGCGGCTTCTGCGCCGGCAGGAGGCCTCCTCGAAACAGCCGATGAGTCCGCGGGAAGGTCCAGCGCGGGGGAATCGGCTGCTGAAAGACGTCGGCATTGAGGTGCTCCGCCAATGCCACAGCTTCGTACCATGCATTGTCCTCTTCGATCTGCGCACCCGTGATCAATGCCGGATTTTTGCTCGCATCCAGAGCGCGTACGAGCTCGTCCAGCGCCGCAGAATCCGGCAAGGCCGCCGCCTTGATCTTGCGAGGCGTCACTGGTGCACACTCGTGAATCCAATCGTCCATGGGGATCGACAGGAACACCGGCCCCATCGGTGGTTGTGTCGCTAGATAGTAACCACGCGCGATGGCGGCGGGAACATCCTCCGCACGATGCGGTTCGTACACCCACTTTACGTATGGCCGAACGGTCTCGACGGAACGGCTGATCAAGAATGGCTCTGCCAGAATCTGGCGACGGTCTTGCTGTCCGGTAGTTATGACAAGCGGAACGTGAGCGTGCCAGGCATCGGCTATCGCCGAGAGTCCGTTACCGGTGCTGGCAAGCGAGTGCAGGTTGACGAACACGGTTTTCCCTGTACCCAACGAATAGCCCAGCGCCATTCCCGCGGCCGCACGTTCGTGCAACCCGAGGACGTATTGCAAGTCCGCGGGCATGTCGCGCAGGAAGGGCAGTTCGGTCGATCCGGGATTGCCGAAGATCACCGTCATTCCTAGATCGCGCAACAGCTGATAAGTAACTTCCCGAACTGTGCTCAAGGTGTGCTCCGCAGTGGATCAGTGTAACCCGGACGTTGATTTCGCGTTTCGCGGGATGCTATCGTCTCACACTCGCGGCGGCAAGTGAAACGGCGGCACTAGAAATCAGAATGGCGGTCACAATTTGCATCGTCGGATCTGGCGCGCTGGGCAGTGTGATCGCCGCGCATCTGGCTCGCTTGCCGGATGTGGAAGTGCATATCTACGACGTCTCAGAGGCGACAACACGTGCAGTTCAAGAACGCGGTTTGCGGGTCAGTGGCGCTGTGGACTTCACCGCCAAAATTCATGCCACCTCACAGCAACAAGAAATTCCACCGTGCGAATTCGGCATCGTCGCCACGAAGAGCATTCATACTCGCACGGCGATCGAGCAAACCGCCCACATCTTCATGAACGCTGCCGTATGCTCGGTGCAAAATGGCCTGGGCAATGAGGAAATCATCGCCGAGCATGTGCGGTATGTGATCCGCGGCGCCACTACGATGGCAGCTCACTTGATTGCTCCGGGTCACGCCGGATTTGAGTTTTACAGTAATTTGTGGATCGGCCCATTCGAGCCTTCAAACATACCGTATGAGCTTGTTGCCCAGCTTGCGGAGATCATGAATCACGCCGGGCTACGGGTAATGCCCATGCAAGATGCCCGTGGCGCGCAATGGACGAAATTGATCTTCAATGCCGCAGTCAATCCGGTCGGGGCTCTAACGCAACTTCATCACGGGGCAGCAACTCGCTTCGACCCAACCGGTGCGCTGTACGAGGCCATTCTGCGCGAGGGAGAAGCGGTGGCCACGGCGCTTGGCATTCGACTGCACGGTGATCCCCGAGAAATGATTGCCGAAGGCGCGCGTGCGCCCGGCAAGCGAAACGTCAGCATGTTGCTCGATATTCTGGCCCGGCGTCCGACCGAGGTCGATTTCATTAACGGCGCAATTGCGGATTATGGCGAAAAACTCAGGGTGCCTGTTCCCCTCAATCGCGCGATGTGGCGCCTGATTCGCGGATTGGAGCATTCGTGGAGCGATCCTGCCTGAGCTACTGCGAAATTCTCGTGCCGTTCACCTTCACGCGGAAGAGCACGTAGGGCTTCTTGCGCAGGTCTTGACCGTTATGGAAGGTTCCTTGCCGCTCGATCTGGTTGACCGTGAAATAGAGAAACCCATCCGCCGCCAACGACAGGGTATCCGGCCATAACACGCGCGGATCATGCACCAGGGTTTCGAAGTCGCCGTTCGCAGACCAGCGGCGGACGGCGTCGTGCTCGTAGTCGCTGAGATACACTCGGCCTTGAGCATCGGACTCAAGACCGTCGCTCGCGCCACCTTTCTCGCCCAGATCCTTCACGGTCGCTGCGACCTCCGCATCCGACTTGTGCTGGTCGGCGAGCGCATCCACACTCCCGCTGTAGAAATGACGACTGGTCAACGGGCAGTAATAAAGGGTCTTGCCATCCGGGCTGATCGCAATTCCATCGGAGCCGACCGCAAATTTCTGCGGCGCTTGCCCCGGAAGCCTTAGCTGCATAATCTCGCCTTCTACCACCGGCACAAACTGCGGATCCGGCCGCGTCGAAGGATGAGTGTGCAGCCGCCGCCAGCTTTTGCCGCTCGCAAGATCGACAACGATGATGCCGTTGGGACCGGGCGTGGAGGAATCGGTGATGAAGGCCATTCCTTTTGTGCCGCGCCGCAGATCGAAGCGCACGTCATTGACGTAGCTCGTGGTCAACACCACATCCGCCGGAAAAACAATCTTCTGAAAAATCTGGTTCGTCTTCAGATCGACGCCGAGCAGTTTCGCCCCGCCCGGCTTGACCGGCCCGAACGCAATGCTTCCGGTGTCGAGAATCCACACACGCTCACCCGATGGGTCGACCACAATGCTTTGCACCGATACCAGCTTCTCCGCCGGGTTGTCGCCGTCGTTGTAACGATTGATCTCAACATCCGGAAACGGAACAGCTTTGCCGGTCTTGACCTCTGCAACCGTGAAGTCGACTTTGTCGCCCCAGCGCGGAAAGTTCACAAAGATTCTTCCGCTGTTCGCAACCGAAACTCCGGTCGGCATCGCGCCGTCGAACGTTGCAACTACTTCCAGTTGCCCGACAGTTTGATCCTTTGCCACCTCCCGGGCGTAGCCGCTAATTGACAACGAGCAGAGAGCAACAACCGCTGTACAAAAGTTCATCGCTGTTTGCGTCATAGCCTGATCCTTCGGCATTTATTCATGAATGTGTGTTTCAGTAACGCGGCCGGGTTGCAGCTTGATTCGATGTTCGATGCCGCCATCCCGGTAGAAGTTCGCAATGGAATACGTTAGTCCAGTGAACACATGCCGGTGGGGGCCGCCGGAAGTCAATCCGCCTTCGAAGCCGCCATCGATCACTAGCCTCGGCGTGATCGTGTACGTCAGCGCCCATAGCGACGAGGCAAAGCCGGGAGTCGAGCGATCAAGGGTGGTATCTCCGTAAAACTCGCCGGTGAACTGCAGGTTGCCGCGGATCACGCGGGAAAATGCCAAGTTTAGCTGATCGTTGCTGCCGAACCCCGGCACGTCTCGCCCAACCAGGAAATGCGTGATGTTGAAATCGAAGTGAATTTTCGCAATGTCCTTGCTCGCCAGAAACGTGAATGCATGGTCCACGTGCCCCGATCCCAATCCATCCACCGTGCTCGCAGTCGGCGTCTTCAGAGCGTAGCCGAAAGAGAGGGTTGGCACGTGCGCGGTTTGTTTGTACACACGCGCCTGAAATCCGAACCAGTTGTCGCCAAAAGTTCGATGTTTTCCGCTATTGTCGGTCTGCGAAAAATAGGAGGTGGTAGTCCAGCGCAACTCAATGTCACAGAGCAAGCCAAATTTCAACAGGCCGCCGAAAGAAGTTTGTTCGATTCCTCCCTCAGGCCAGAAATGATCTGCGCCATATTCGAGCTCGAGGACGCCGTACTGCGTGATGTCAGCAGGATTCGCTACTGTCGGCCGATTGGGATTGGCTACCATCTTATCGGCATAGCACCCTGTCTGGTTTCCTATCCATTGTGCCTTGGCGTGTGTGCCCGCGAGGAGCACCATGCACAGCAAGATCACGCGCCGACAACAGCGGTCAACTGCCTGTCCTCGAAAAATGCGCTCCAAGGAGTTGGAAATCACGCTTTAGATACTAAACGCTCGTGCGGTTGCCTGGTATTTGAGCTGCGTTTGCTATCATGCCTCGCCATGGACCCTTCGCGGCGTTACGAGAATACGCTGGTCATCATTCTGTTCTTCACTTGGGGAACGGTTTTCCTCGATCGCATGTCCCAACTTTATCTGGCGCCGTATTTCGCTCCGGAATTTCATCTGTCCGAAGAGCAGATTGGAACCCTCGCCTCGGTGGTTGCGATTTGCTGGGCCGCTTCCACATTCCTGCTGGGCGCCCTCTCGGACCGGTTGGGCCGAAAACCGGTGCTCGTTCCTGCGATCTTCGTTTTTTCAGCGCTGTCCTGGGCTTCGGGACTGGCGCACAGCTTTCATCAGCTACTGCTGATCCGCGCGCTGTTAGGGTTCGCGGAAGGACCCACTTGGTCCGTGATTACCGCATTGATCGAGGAATCGTCACATTCCGCGCGCCGTGGACGGAATGTTGGGATGGTGGTGAGCGCGGCCGCATTGGTAGGATTGGCCGTCGCGCCGGTGCTGACCACACAGGTGGCCTCGCGATGGGGATGGCGCTATGCCTTTATGGTTGCGGGCCTGCCGGGAATTGTCATGGGGCTGATGCTTTGGAAGTTCGTGCGTGAGCCGGAGGAAAGCGTTCACGGCGTTGGGCACGAGCGGGAATCGCTCGCTCAGTATTTCGCAATCCTGCGGCATCACAACATGTGGCTATGTTGCCTGGGCGCTGCCGGCTTCATGTCCTGGTTGTTCATCGTCAATGTTTTTGCGCCGCTGTACATCACCCGTGTGGCGCACCAACCGGGAACCACCGCCGGTTTCCTGTTAGGGGCAAGCGGGCTTGGAAGTTTCTTCCTGGGTTTTCTGCTCCCAGCTCTGTCAGACCGGATGGGCCGCAAGCCGGTTCTGCTGCTGATGTCCGCGATGTCGGCGATCGTGCCTCTGGCGTACCTCGTTCCTGCCCTGTACACGCACTATCTGGTCCTGGCTGCGATCGTTTTTGTGGCGAATACCGGACAGGGCATGGCAAGTCTGATTATGGTTTTGGTCCCGACCGAGAGTGTGCCCGCCCAATTTCGAGCCACATCGATTGGCCTCGCCACTCTGGTAGGAGAAGCGATGGGCGCGACAGTCGCTCCGATTCTGTCCGGCACCTTGGCAGAAAAGTATGGCCTTGGCATCACCATGTGGCTGGCGGCGATTGGAAGCGCAGTCGTGTTTTTCGTGAGCCTGTTGTTGCGAGAAACGGCTGGGTCCGGTGCGATTCTTGAAGCGCAGTCTTAACCCTAGCCTGCTAAGCAACGGCTTTCGCGGCTGAGGCTCTGCACACCCGGCGAACCGAATTAAGAAACGAAAGCACGGCGGTAGACTCTTCGTTTTTGCGCCATGCCATGTAGACGTCGATTTTGGCCTCGGGCTCGTTCAGGGTCAGAGAAACCAGATCGATGCCGTGCACCGACCGCGTCACAATGGCTCCGGCGCCGATGAACATCGCTCGTCCCGATGCCACCATAA
>Ga0335081_10000566_pt1 | contig 62158 bp, 67 predicted proteins | sample Lox_Sample_35_FD_206713 | JGI IMG/M metagenome (GOLD analysis project Ga0335081, IMG submission 206713) | Soil microbial communities from Loxahatchee National Wildlife Refuge, Florida, United States - Lox_Sample_3.5 | ecosystem: Environmental > Terrestrial > Soil > Wetlands | place: USA...
CGCACCAGCACCTACGTGGCCCGCACCAGCACCTACGTGGCCCGCACGAACCCACGCCGACCGGCGACCTTCTCCCGACGCGAGCGGCCGACGCGAGCGGCCGACGCGAGCCGCCGGAACCGATCCGCGAGTGCCGGGCATATGGGATATTAGGACCTGAGTCTCTACGGTTCGGGCGGCGGGAGCTAACTGTGGCGGAGCTGACATACCCGAAGTTTCCGTTGCGGCCGCTGGCGGCGATCGGCGTGGTGACCGTCGCCCTGGGCGTCGGGGCGATCCTCGTCAACCGCTCGGAACGCAGCATCAGCGCTTGCGCGACGGCGGCCGGGCGCTTCATGGCCAGGCATGACTTCTCGCTGAACCAGATGCGGGCGGCCGGGTCCGGCCCGGTCCCTGCCTGCCACGGGCTGTCGGCCGAACAGTTCGGCCAGGCGCTCTTGGACGGATACGCGAACGAGTACGGTCCGAGCCTGCCGCGCGCGCCCATCCCCCGCGACGTGCCGCCTTCCAGCTATAAGGCGACCAGCGCCCGCTCGTTGTTGCGCCAGGCCGGCACCCCCGGCCACCCCGGAGGCCTCGGCCGCCTCAACCACACCGGACGCCTCAACCACGCCGACCGACCCGGCCACACCGACCGCCTCAACCACGCCGACCGACCCGGCCACACCGGCCCACCCGACCGCCTCAACCACACCGGCCACACCGGCCTCCGCGGCCGCCACCGTGCGGCCCGGCCGGGTCAGGCTGTGGAGCCGTAGCGTTCCTCGATGGCGATGGCGCGCAGCCTAGCCAGGGCCCGGTGCTGCGCCACCCGGACCGCTCCTGGCGACATGCCCAGAGCCTGGCCGGTCTCCTCGGCCGACAGGCCGATCAGCACTCGCAGGCAGAGCAGCTCCCGCTGCTGCCGTGGCAGCCTGGCCAGCAGCGTCCTGGCGCGCTGCGCCTCCAGGCTGGCGACGACCGCTTCCTCGGGCCCCGGCTGCTCGTCGGGTCCGTCCGGCAGGCTGTCGGTAGGGATCGCGAGCCGAGCCGCCATTCGCCGGGCGTCGGCCACCTTGTGCGAGGCGATGCCGAACACGAAGGAGGCGAATGGCCGGCCCATGTCCTGGTACCTGGGCAGCGCGGTAAGGACCGCGATGCACACCTCCTGGGCCACGTCATCGGCGACCTGGTAAGGGTCGGCCACGTGGCCGAGCCGGGCCCGGCAGTACCGAACCACCATCGGCCGGATCTGCCGCAGCAGCGAGTCGATCGCGGCGGGCTGGCCACGGACCGCCCGCGCGGTCAGGTCGGTAAGGTCGGTCAGGTCTGCGCTGGTGGAAGGTGCCCCGCTACCGCCGACAGCCTGCTGAGTCATGCGCTCCCCCTTCGGCGTTCTCCGCCACGCATCAAGCGGTCATGCAGGCATGATGCCCAGGTAAAGAGCTAGCTTAATCATGGAATGAAGGATCAAAAAAACGCGACCCCATTAGGCCGCACCATTTGACGGCAATTCGGCCTGGCAAATGGAGTGCAATGTTAGCGAATTGCCAAAGCAACCCGACAGCCGCCAGATCCCGGACTTTCCGGCCCACGCCAGGCACGCCGGTACCCGCCACGCAGGGCCGCCGCTGACGGCATCCGATGGCAAGGCGGCGGGCCGGGACCCTCATGAGTCCCGGCCCGCCGTCGCGAACCGCTTAAGCCCAGCCGCCCGCGCCCAGCCGCCCGCGCCCGGCCGCCCGGGCCTACCCGACCGGGCCTAACCGCCCAGACCTAACCGCCTAGTGCGTGTGGCCGTGGCCGCCGTGGCTGTGGCCGTGCCCGTTCTCCGGCTGCGGCTTCTCCGGCTTGTCGGTGACCAGCGCCTCGGTGGTCAGCAGCATCCCGGCGATCGACGCGGCGTTCTGCACGGCTGACCTGGTGACCTTGACCGGGTCGATGACGCCCTGCGCCATCAGGTCGCCGTACTCGCCTGTCTCGGCGTTGTAGCCGTGGCCGGCGGGCAGGTCGGCGATGGCCGCCACGACCACGCCGCCTTCGGCGCCCGCGTTGAGCGCGATCCACCGGGCTGGCTCGAGCAGCGCCCGCCGGACGATCTCGACACCGGTCGCCTCGTCGCCGGAGAACCCGAGGTCACCGAGGGTGATCGAGGCCTGGATCAGCGCGCTGCCGCCCCCAGCCACGATGCCCTCCTCGATCGCGGCCCTGGTGGCCGAGATCGCGTCCTCGAGCCGGTGCTTCTTCTCCTTGAGCTCGACCTCGGTCGCGGCGCCCGCGCGCAGCACGGCGACACCGCCGGCCAGCTTGGCCACCCGCTCCTGGAGCTTCTCCTTGTCCCAGTCCGATGTCGAGTTCTCGATCTCGGCCTTGAGCTGGCGGATGCGGTCGTTGATCTTCTCCTGGTCGCCGGCCCCGTCGATGATCGTGGTGGTGTCCTTGGTGACCGCCACCCGGCGGGCCTGGCCGAGCACGTCGAGCCCGGCAAGCTCAAGCTTAAGCCCGACTTCCTCGGCGACGACCTGGCCGGCGGTGAGGATCGCCATGTCCTCGAGCATCGCCTTGCGCCGGTCACCGAAGCCTGGCGCCTTCACGGCGACGACGTGCAGCAGCCCGCGGATCTTGTTGACCACCAGGGTGGACAGCGCCTCGCCGTCCACGTCCTCGGCGATGATCAGCAGCGGCTTGCGCGCCTGCGCCACCTGCTCGAGCAGCGGCAGCAGGTCGGTCATCGAGGAGATCTTGCCGTTGTGCAGCAGGACGTAGGCGTCCTCGAGCACGGCCTCCATCCGCTCCTGGTCGGTGATGAAGTATGCCGAGATGTAGCCCTTGTCGAACTGCAGGCCCTCGGTGAACTCAAGCTCGAGCCCCATCGTGGCCGACTCCTCGACCGTGATGACGCCGTCCTTGCCGACCTTGTCGAACGCCTCGGCGATGATCGCGCCGACCTTGGGGTCCTGCGCCGAGATCGTGGCCACGTTGGCGATCTCGCCGCGTTCCTCGACGTCACGCGCGCTCTTCAGCAGGCTCTCCGAGACCGCGGACGCGGCCGCGTCGATGCCGCGCTTGAGCGACATCGGGTTAGCCCCCGCCACGACCGAACGCAGTCCCTCGTGCACCATCGCCTGCGCCAGGACGGTCGCGGTGGTGGTGCCGTCGCCGGCCACGTCGTTGGTCTTGGTGGCGACTTCCTTGGCGAGCTGGGCGCCCAGGTTCTCCTGCGCGTTCTCAAGCTCGATCTCCTTGGCGACGGTCACGCCGTCGTTGGTGATCGTCGGAGCGCCCCACTTCTTGTCGATGACCACGTTGCGGCCCCGCGGGCCGAGGGTCACCTTGACGGCGTCCGCGAGCTTGTCCACGCCGCGCTCAAGCGCCCGCCGCGCCTCTTCGTCGAAATCCAGGCTCTTGGCCATGCAGCACCTCAGCTGATCGTCCGGAACGGTCTGTTAGTCAGTGGTCGATTTAGTCAGTGGTCGATTTAGTCAGTGGCCGACTTAATCAGTAGTCGGTTCATGCCGCCGCCCCGGGCTGGCAGCGACCCCGGGAAGTCGTGCCTCCTGGGGCCCTGCCGATCCGGGGCGGCGGGTTGACGCGCTCCCGCGCGCCTGGCACGAGCCTGGCCCGCGCCGAACGCCGGCTCGCTTACTTCTCGATGACCGCGAGCACGTCACGGGCGGAGAGCACGAGGTACTCCTCACCCGCGTACTTCACCTCCGTGCCGCCGTACTTGCTGTACAGCACGACATCGCCGACCTTGACGTCCATCGGGACGCGCTTGGAGCCAGCGTCATCGAAGCGGCCTGGGCCGACGGCGATGACCTCGCCCTCCTGGGGCTTCTCCTTGGCGGTGTCGGGGATGACAAGGCCGGACGCGGTGGTCTGCTCGGCATCGAGCGGACGGACCACGATCCGGTCTTCGAGCGGCTTGATAACAACCTTGGTGGCGGTCGTCACGATCTGACCTCCCCCTTACGGAAAGGGCTAGCTGAGTTACTAGAGAGGCGACCATGGGGCCTGCCGTCGCGGGTGCCAGACCATCCTCGTCGCGTTAGCACTCTACACCATCGAGTGCCAAGTCCGCACAGTAGCCCGCAGGCTCGGCGTCGTCAAGCTGACACCGCCCGCTAGGGTACGCCTCATGGACCCCACCCACCCCGCGCCGGTCCGTCCGGAGGCTGACCAGCAGGTGAGCGAGGAACGCGCCAGGCGCGCTTCATCGTTCGGCACGGCGGCTGCCGCCTATGCCGAGCACCGGCCTGACTACGCGCTGGCGGCGATCCGGTGGGCGCTCGAGCCGATCGCCGGGCTGACCGGTCCGCCCCGGCTGCTGGATCTCGGCGCCGGCACCGGCAAGCTCACCGGCCAGCTGGCCGGCCTGATGCTGGACCGGGGCCGGCCGGAGGTGATCGCCGTGGAGCCCGACCCGAAGATGCTGGGGGAGCTGCGCAGGCAGGTTCCCGGCGTCGCCGCGATGGAGGGCAGCGCCGAGGCGATCGCCCTGCCCGACGCCTCGGTCGACGCAGTGCTGGCAGGGCAGGCCGCGCACTGGTTCGACCTGGACCGTGCGTTGCCGGAGATCGCGCGGGTGCTGCGGCCCGGCGGGGTGTTCGCCGGCCTCTGGAACGCCGACGACGACCGGGTCGACTGGGTGGCCGGCCTGCACGAGGTGAGCGGGCGGCGCACAGTGACCGCCGAGTTGAGCGCAAGGAACAGCGAGCAGGACGACGACGGCCCGCTCGCCCGCTGGCTGCGCGGCTCCGGCGAGCGGCTCTTCCTGCCGTTCACCGAGGCCATGTTCGACCACTCGCAGGCCAGGACCGCCGCCTCGCTGGTGCAGACGCTGGGCACCCACTCGATGTTCCTGATCATGGAACCGGCCGAGCGCGAGACCGTGCTCGGCCAGGTGCGCGGCTTCCTTGCCGAGACCCCGCAGACCGCGTCCGGCGAGTTCGGCTGGCCGCTGGTGACGCTCGCGATGCGCGCCGTCCGACGCTGACGAACGGGCTCAGGCGGCCAGTACTTGGCTGACCGGCAGGCCGGAGTCGGCGGCGAAATCCGCGCCCGACGGCTCGGCGCCGGCCGCGACCAGCTCAGAGCCCAGCGCGGCGACCATCGCCCCGTTGTCGGTACACAGCCCGGGCCGCGGCACCCGCAGCTCGATCCCGGCCGCCTCGCAGCGCTCCGCCGCGAGCCCGCGCAGCCGGGAATTGGCGGCCACGCCGCCGCTGATCACCAGGTGGTCCACGCCGCGGGCCAGGCACGCATCGACCGCCTTACGGGTGAGCACGTCGGCCACGGCCTCCTGGAAGGACGCGGCCACGTCGGCTACCGGTACGGCGAGCCCGGCGGCCTCCCGCGCCTCGACCCACCTGGCGACCGCGGTCTTGAGGCCTGAGAAGGAGAAGTCGCTGGTTCCGTCCCGGTATTTAGCCCGAGGAAACTTAACCAATCCCGGGTCGCCGGTCTTGGCGGCCCGGTCGATCGGAGGCCCGCCGGGGAACGGCAGACCGAGCAGCCTGGCCACCTTGTCGTAGGCCTCGCCCGCCGCGTCGTCGATCGTCGCGCCGAGCGGCGTGATGTCGCCGGTCAGGTCCCGCACCAGCAGGATCGACGAGTGCCCGCCGGAGACAAGCAGCGCGATCGCCGGGGCGGGCAGCGGGCCGTGCTCAAGCTGGTCGACGCAGATGTGCGCGGCGAGGTGGTTGACGCCGTACAGCGGCTTGCCGAGCGCGAGCGCGTACGCCTTGGCCGCGCAGACGCCGACCAGCAACGCCCCAGCGAGGCCAGGACCCGCGGTGACCGCGATCGCGTCGACCTGGCGCAGGCCGACCCCGGCAGCATACAGCGCTCGGTCCACGGCGGGAACCATGGCCTCAAGGTGCGCCCGGCTGGCCACCTCGGGCACCACGCCGCCGAATCTGGCGTGCTCGTCCACGCTGGAGGCCACCGCGTCGGCGAGCAGCTCGTGACCGCGGACCAGGCCCACGCCGGTCTCGTCGCAGGAGGTCTCGATTCCGAGCACGAGCGGTGCGGTCATCGGCGCTCCTTGCCGGCGTCGTGGGCGGCCGGCCGTCGGTCATCGACCGGGCGCCCCATGCTGCGCCGCATCACCAGCGCGTCGGCGCCTGACGGCTGGTAGTAGCCGCGCCTGATCCCGATCTCGGCGAAGTCGTACCTGCGGTAGAGCCGCTGCGCCCGCATGTTGTCGGTGCGCACCTCGAGGAACACCTCGCTGCAGCCACGCCGCTCGGCCTCGGCAAGCAGCGCCTCAAGCAACGCGGAGCCGATCCCATGGCCCCAGTGCTCGGCCGCGACGGCGAGGGTGAGCACGTCGCCCTGCCAGCCCGCGCCGAGCAGGCCAGCGTACCCGGCGATCCGCCCGCGGTCGTCGGCGACCAGGTAGTAGCGGCTGGCGGGCTGCTGCTCGAGCTCGCCGACCAGCATCTGCCTGGTCCATGCCTCCTCGCCGAAGACCGCGAGCTCAAGCTCGACGACCGCGTCCAGATCGTCGATGGTCATCGGGCGCAGCGCGATGCTCATGGCGTGACCCGCTTCGGCCGGCCCGGCTCCCTGGCATCCGGGCGGCGCAGGTACAGCGGCTCGGCCGCCCCCGGCGCGATGCCGTCGGCCAGGCGGCTCGCGGCGATGCCGGCAAGCTGGGCGGCCGACGGGTAGCGCGGCCCGAAGGTCTGGCCGGCGGCCGCCAGCTCGGCGTGCAGCCGCGGCCCCTCCCCGGCGATCGGATAGCCGGGCGGCACCTGCGCGGGCAGGCCGACGGCGGGCTCGGTGAGCCGCCGCCCCTGCGCGCAGTAGCGAGCCCAGTAGACCTCGCGGCGGCGGGCGTCGGTGGCCACGACGAACTCACGGCCGCCGGCGTAATGACAGGCCTCGGCGGCGATGATGTCCAGCGTGCAGACGCCGTCCAGCCGGATGCCGAGCGTCGCGGCGAGCACCTGCGCGGTCACCAGCCCGACCCGCAGCCCGGTGTAGGGGCCAGGGCCGGTCCCCACCGCCACCGAAGTCAGGTCGGCGACCGCGGCGCCGGCCTTGTCGAGCACCCGCTCGATCGACGGCGCGAGCAACTCCCCGTGCCGCCGCGCGTCGACCGACGACTCGTGCGCCAGTACGGCTGAGCCGTCGTGCAGCGCGACGGTAACCGCGGGCGTCGCGGTGTCGAACGCAAGGATCAGCACGGTTTCTCAGCCTAGTCATCCCGGCCGGCCAGCCGGGCCGGTCGCTGGTGCGGCCGCGCGGCGACAGCCGCGCGGCCTGCGGGTCGCGGCGGACCGCTGCGGTTCAGCCGACCTTCGGCTCGTGCTCGACCTGCGCGAGCACGGCTCGCGCGGCGGCCAGCGTGCTCGCCCGCAGGCTGGCGATCGTGACCGGCCCGAAGCCGTCACCGTTCTGCCCGGAGACGTACACCGTCACCAGCACGTTGTGGTACCTGGCGAGCACGGTCACCCGGTCGAGCAGCCACGTCTTGACGTGGAAGACCTGAACGGCGGTCACCGCCTCGTTGCCGAACCCGCCGAGCGCACCGATCGCGGCCGGGGGCTGCGGGGTGTTCTTGGGCGGATGGGCGAGTATCTGGCGCTGCTGCGAGTAGGTGTACGTCGCGGTCGCGGTGGCGCTGCCGTTGCCGGCGGCCACGGTCAGGTTGGGCGGGAAGGCCTGGACGACGATGTTCAGCATCCGGAACGTCGGCTTGGCGTCCACCTGGTACGTGCACTGGCTCTGCGACGCGCTGCTGTAGGGCTGGATCCTGATCGGAGTCCCGGCGAGGTAGCCGCGGAGCGTGGCTGCCCCGACCACCTTGCAGGCGTCGGGCACGGTGCGGATGTCACCGGCCTGCCAGGTCGTCACGTACCTGGACTTCGGCGCCGGCGACTGGCTGAGCAGGATGCCGGCGGTCACGACGAGGATCACCCCGATCGCGGCCCCGGCCCAGGTGACCAGCCTGCGCTTGGACCGGCGGCGGCGGGCGGCGGCAGCCCGGGTGCGACCGGCCAGCCTGCCGCGCCGCGACGGCGGCGCGGCAGGGCCCTGGTCAGCCCGCGGGCCGTCGCCGAGCTCGTCGCCGGGCAGCGGCGTCGGCCGGCGGCCCGCCCGGACCGGCTCGACCCCGCCCGGCACGGCCCACGGTGGCGCGCCGGACGGTACTGGCCGGTCCTCGAAGGCGTCGAGCACCTGCCAGCCGGACCGCCGGCTGTCGTGCGGGACCCTCGGCCAGCCAGAACGGCCAGGGTGGCCCGTCTGGCGTGGCGGGTAGTCCTGCTCAGTCACGGCGCGCCTCCCGGCCAGCATCAGGCCGCGCGATCACGACGGCAGGCTGATCTGGATCCCTGCAGTTTAGTGTCGTTGACCTAGCAGATGAGCGACACATCGGAACAATTGCAGCACCCGAGGGCGGCGTGCCGGCGATGCCGTTAAGCGGGACTAGCTCCGAACTAGCTCAGGGCGCGTCCGACACGGCACGCAGGTCGGCGGCCGAGTCGGCCCAGCGGGCGCCGTGACCGGCGAGCGTGACCACCCTGGGCTCGTCGCCCAGCTCATCCGCGGCGACGTCATCGACTGCCCGGCCCGCGGAATCCCCAGGCGCGGGCGGCTCGTCCCAGGCGATGGTGATCAGCAGGTGCGCGGGTGCCAGGGTCTCGACCAGCCCCTCTCCCCATTCCACCGCGGTCACCGAGTGGTCAAGGTCGGCGTCGAGGTCGAGGTCGTCGACCTCGAGCCGGCTGCCGAGCCGGTAGGCGTCCGCGTGCACCAGGTCGGGGCCGCCGCGCAGGGACGGGTGCACCCGGGCGATCACGAATGTCGGTGAGGTCACCGGCCCGCGGACGCCAAGGCCGTCGCCGATCCCCTGGACCAGCGTGGTCTTGCCCGCGCCGAGCGGCCCGGCGAGCACGACAAGGTCGCCGGGGCGCAGCAGCCCGGCCAGCCGGGCGCCGAGCGCCCGCATCTGCGCCGCTCGGGGCACGGCGACCCGCACCACGACCCGCGCGGTGGCCGCCGCCGGAGCGGCGGTCACCGCGCCGGCCGGCCGGCCACCGTCATCCATCGCCGTCCGCCGTCGCCGGGTAGCGCGCGAGCGCCCGGTTCACCAGGCCGGCGATCGCCTCGTTGACCTCCTCGGGCCGCTCGAGTATGACCACGTGGCCGGCCCCCTGCACCTTGACAAGCTCGGCACCGCGGATCGCGTCGGCGATCTCGACGGACAGGCCGGGGTCGACCAGCCGGTCCCTGTCGCCGGTCAGCACAAGTACCGGCACCGTGCTGAGCACCTTGAGCGCCCGGCGCTTGTCGTGGCCGACGAGCGCCACGTAGAAGTCGGCGATCACGTCGATCGGGGTGGCCCTGATGATCCGCTCGAGGAAGTCGACCAGCGTCGGGCTCACCTTCGGGTCGCCGAACCCGATCCGCCTGGTGCCGAGGAACGCGATGTCGCTGGCCGACTGCCTGCCGCGCTCGACCACCTCGGCCATCCGCCCCTTGGACGCGCCGGTCATCATCGACGGCATCGCGACCCTGACCGCCGGCCGCAGCGGCGCGGGCAGCCAGGTCGCCGGGTCCACCGTGGCGGCAGCCGTCGAGAGCAGCGCGACGCCGATCACCTTGCTGCCGAACAGTTCGGGATGCTGGTCGGCGAGCGCCATCACGGTCATCCCGCCCATCGAGTGGCCGACCAGCACCACCGGCATGTCACCCGGCGCCGTGGCCATCATGACCTCATGCAGGTCGGCGCCGAGCTGATCGATGCTGACCAGGTCGGGGTCGGACCGGCCGGACCTGCCGTGGCTGCGCTGGTCCCAGAAGACGCTGCGCGCGACCTGCTCGAATCCGGCGCGCTGGTAGTACCAGACGTCCTGGTTCAGCGTGTAGCCGTGGCAGAAGACGATCGTGACCGGCGCGTCGGGCGGGCCGCTGACCTCCACGTGCAGCGGCAGGCCGTCGTCCGCCGTGACCGTGAGCGCCTCGCCGCGGATGTTGCCGAACGGCTCGCCGGCCACCGGGTCGGGGCGGAGCCTGATCCGGCCGACGGCGATCTTCTCGGCCATCAGCACGGCACCGGCGCCGGCCGCCACCGCGCCGGCGGCGAGGCCCGTGACCCCGGTGAGCCGCCGCCAGCTGACCATCAGACCTCCTGCCCGACCAGCGGAGCGCTCCACAGGTCACCCGCATCGGGCGAGCCGCCCGTGGCCAGTTCCGTCAGGCGTGATTCCGCGCCGGTTACTCCACAGTAGCTTCTGGGGATCTTCGCCGTAAACCTGGTGACGACGTCGTAGGAGATCGTGCCCATCGCGTCGGCCCACTCCTGCGCGGTCGGCTCGCCCCTGTCGCCGGGGCCAAACAGGATCACCTCGTCGCCGGCCTCGATGGGCAGGTCGCCGGCGTCCACCACGCACTGGTTCATGCAGACCGTGCCCGAGATGGTCAGCCGGCTGCCGCGGACGAGCACCTGGACCGTGTTCGCCCCGGCGCGCGGGATGCCCTCGTGATAGCCGAGCGGCACCAGGCCGAGGAAGGCGTGATCGGCGGTCACGTAGCGGTGCCCGTAGGAGACCCCGGTTCCGGGTGCGACCCGTTTGACCTGAACAAGATGAGTGCGGACGGTCATGGCCGGCCGCAGCCAGCCGGGCGGCCCGCCGGGCGACGTGCACAGCCCGGTCACCCCGCCACCCGGCCTGACCAAGTCAAACCACGTGTCTGGCCTGGTCAGCAGCGCGGGCGTGTTGGCCAGGTGGCGCACGGCCGGGCGCGCGCCGGCCCGCTGCGCCTGGGCGACGGCGTCGCGGAAGGCGTCGAGCTGCCGGTCGACGGAGGGATGGCCGGGGATGTCGGCGCAGGCCAGGTGCGACCAGACGCCGATGATCTCGCATCGGCCGGCGGCCTGCTCGGCCAGCGCGGCCGCGACCAGGCCAGGCCACTGCTCCATCGGCGCGCCGCCGCGGCTCATCCCGGTGTCGGCCTTCAGGTGCAGTCTGGCCGGGCGGCCTGCCCGGTCGGCGGCGGCCGCGATCTGGCGCACCAGGTCAGCCGAGCCCGCCGACAGGTCCACGCCGGCCGCGATCGCCTCGGCGTGCGGCGCGTCGGGCGCGGCGAGCAGGCAGAGCACGGGCACGGTGAAGCCCGCGCGGCGCAGCGCCAGCGCCTCGGCCACGTGGCCGACGCCGAGCCAGCTGGCGCCGGCGGCCAGGGCAGCCGCCGCGATCGGCAGCGCGCCATGGCCGTAGCCGTCGGACTTGACCACGGCCATGACTTCGGCGTGGCCGACGTGCTCGGCGATCGCGGCCACGTTCGACCTGACCGCGCCGAGGTCGACCAGTGCCCGCGGATGCCCGTCCATGGCCCTCAAGTGTGCCACCTGCGGGCTACCGCTCCGGCCGCCGTGGTTAGGTACTGCCATGGCCGAACTTATTCCCCGGCGGGTGCTCTTCGGCAACCCGGAGCGAGTCAATCCCCAGCTGTCCCCGGACGGGACCAGGCTCGCCTGGCTGGCGCCGTCCGACGGCGTGCTCAACGTCTGGCTGGCGCCGGCCAGCCCGCAGACCGGGGTGGACTGGGACCGGGCGCAGGTGATCACGGCCGACACCGACCGCGGCATCAGGACGTTCACCTGGGCGCACGACAACCGGCACCTGCTCTACCTCCAGGACGCCGGCGGGGACGAGAACTGGCGGCTGCACGACGTCGACGTGAGGACCATGCGGCGCAGGGACCTGACCCCGTTCGACGGCGTCCAGTGTCAGTTCGTAGGCCTGGAGCGCGACGTCCCCACCGAGGTCCTGATCGGGCTGAACAAGGACAACCCACAGCTGCACGACGTGTACCGGCTCGATCTGGCGACCGGGACCCTGACCAAGGAGATCACCAATCCGGGGTTCATCGGCTGGGTCGCCGACGCCAGGCTGGTGGTCAGGGCCGCCTTCGCGCCCGAGCCGGACGGCGGCCTGAGGGTGCTGGTGCGGGACGAAGCCGAGGACGACTGGCGCGAGCTGCTCGCCGTGTCGGCCGAGGATGCCCTGACCACCGACCCCGTCGCGTTCAGCGCCGACGGCAAGTCGCTGCTGATGATCAGCTCGGTCGGCGCGGAGACCGCGCGGCTGGTGCGGCTGGACCTGGCCACCGGAGCCGAGGAGGTGCTGGCAGGCGACCCGGTCGCCGACGTGAGCGGCGTCCGGCTCGACCCGGCGACCAGGGAGCCGCAGATCGTGACCGTGGCCAGGGACCGGGCCGAGTACCTGGTGCTCGACCAGGCGCTGGCCGGCGACCTGGCGGCCATCCGGGCGCTGCACCCCGGCGACCCGGTGTTCTCCAGCGCGAACGACGACGACACCACCTGGCTGGTCGCGTTCACCAACGACTCCGGGCCGATCCCTTACTTCGCCTACGACCGGGCGAGCCGGCAGGGCAGCTTCCTGTTCGACCACCAGCCGGCGCTCAGCGGGTACACGCTCGCGCCGATGGTGCCGTTCTCCTTCAGGGCCAGGGACGGCCTGGAGATCCACGGCTACGCCACGTTCCCGCCCGGGACGGCCGGGCGGGGCCTGCCGACGGTGCTGAACGTGCACGGCGGCCCGTGGGCCAGGAACTCCTGGGGCTACGGGCCGGAGGCGCAGTGGATGGCCAACCGCGGTTATCTCTGTTTGCAGGTCAACTACCGAGGCTCGACCGGCTACGGCAAGGCGTTCATCAACGCGGGCGACCGGCAGTGGGGCGCCGCCATGCAGGACGACCTCACCGACGCGGTGGCGTTCGCCGTGGCGCAGGGCTGGGCCGATCCCGCCAAGGTGGCGATCTACGGCGGCTCGTACGGCGGCTACGCCGCGCTGGCCGGCGCCACGTTCACCCCGGAGGTGTACTGCTGCGCGGTGGACATCGTGGGGCCGTCGAACCTCAAGACCCTGATCGAGACCATTCCGCCGTACTGGGCGCCGGTGATCGCCCAGTTCCACCTCAGGGTCGGCGACCCCGAGAAGGACGCCGACTTCCTGTGGTCACGCTCGCCGCTGTCCCGTGCGGACCAGATCTCGATCCCCCTGCTGATCGCGCAGGGCGCTAACGACCCGCGGGTCAAGCAGGCCGAGTCCGAGCAGATCGTGGCCGCGCTGCGGGCCGCGGGGATCGATCACGAGTACATGCTGTTCCCCGACGAGGGGCATGGCTTCGCCAAGCCGGAGAACCGGATGCGGTTCTACGCTGCCGCCGAGAAGTTCCTGGCCAAGCACCTGGGCGGCCGTGCCGAGGACTGATCGCCGGCGCCGGCCCCAGCCCGCGGGCGGCGGCGCCAGCGCCGGCCTTAGCTGGTCACCACGCAGCCGCTGCTGTGGCCGGTCTGCGGGAACGCATGGGCCAGGGCGTCGGCGATGTCCTTCGCGCGGTGCCGGTAGCCGAGCGAGGTGTAGTGGATGCCGTCCGAGATGAACCACTTCCGCTTGACGATCGCGGCCCAGTTGAACACCCGCATGTTCGGGTACTTCGCGCACTCCTGGACCAGGGTGCGGTCCCAGCGCAGCATGTTGGCCTCCGCGTAGGGGCCGCTGACCAGGAGCGACTTGACGTTCACCCACATGACGGGCTCGCCGTCGGCGACCGACATCATCCGGTTGATCCGGTACCTGAGGCTGTAGGTGGAGCCGACCGCCACGTCGGCCGTGTCGTTGGTGCCGAGCGCGATCACCCAGCAGCCGCGGAACCCGCTGCGCACGATGCCCTTGGCCGCGTAGTACCCGTTGATCTGGCCGGGCAGCGCCTCCACGATCGAGCGGGCGCCTGAGATGTCGGTGATCACCGTCTCGACGCCGACGTCCTCGTACCGCGCAACGATACGGTCGCTCGCCTTGGGCAGGTAATCCGCCGAGACCAGGCCGTCGGAGGTCGAGTCGCCGATGTGCGCGACCGCGCGGCATGAGGTGCGCAGCGGCCCGCCCCCCGGCGTGCCAGGCGCGGCCGATGGCGAGGCGGCAGCGCCCGCGCGCGCCCGCGCGCCCTTCCCCGCGTCGGCCTGGCCGGCCGCGCCGCGCGCGGGTCCCTTGACCACGGTCTTGGTGACCGGCAGTTGCAGCGAGCCGGCCGAGAACACCGACCCCTGGCTGCGCGCCGGGGTATGCACCGCGCCGGTCAGGCCGGCCGCGGCGACGACGAGGACCCCGGCGGTCGCCGTGGTCGCCGCCAGGCCGGCCGGCCGGACCCGGCCGAGGTTCCTGGTGCTCAGGTCCGCACCGCGGACCCGCTTGGCCAGGCGCCCGATCGCGCCGTGCCTGATCGGCTCCTCCACGAACCGCCAGGACAGGGCGGCGAGCACGATGGCCGCCGCGATCTGCCAGGCAACCCTCGGCAGGTCCTCCCGGCTGTTGGCCGGAGAGGTCAGCACGATCACCGGGTAGTGCCACAGGTAGATGCCGTAGGAGCGGGCTCCGATCCAGCGCAGCGGCGCCCAGCCGAGCGCGAGGCCGACCAGGGTGCCCGGGTACACGGCGGCGGCCACCACCGCGGCCGTGGCCAAGGAGAGCAGTACCAGGCCGCCGCGGTAAGCGAACGGTGAGTACTCGCCGACCTTCCAGATCATCACGCCGATCCCGGCGAGTCCGGCGAAACCCGCGAGGTCGAGCAGGCTGCGGCGCAGCAGGCCGCGTGCGCCGCGCCGACCCGTGCGGCCCCTGTTGCCTGCGCTGCCTCGACCGCCTCGGCCGCCTGTCCGGCGGGTGCCCGGCCGGCCGCCTCCGGCACCCGGCCGGCCGTGGGCGCCTCTGGTACTTAGGCCGCCAGCACTGCGGCTGCTGGTGCCGAGGCCACTGCTGCCGAGGCCACCGGCACCGCTGCGGCTGGTACTGCGGCCACGGGCACTGCCGCCACCGTCACTGCGGCCGCTGACATTGCCACCGTCGCTCGGACCGCTGACGGCGCGCACCGGTGGCCTGAACGCCGACTGCGCGCTTGAGTTCCGTGCCCAGTCCGCGGTGGACATCGGGCCCGATGCCTGCTTGGGACTGCCGGGCCGCGCGAAGCCCTCGGTCAGGTACGGTTCGCCGGGCTGCAGGGAACTGCGCGCCTGCGGCGAGCCTGCCCTGACGGGCGAGTCCTGAGCATCCTGAGCATCCTGAGCATTCTGGGCGTCCTGGGCGTCCTGAGCGCCCTGCGCCGCGGAGGCGTCCGCGTCCTGCGAGGTCACGGCGCGCAGGGCGCGGACGCCGCGGGTGCCGATGGTCGGCCACAGCAGGGCCAGAGCCGCGCCGATCAGCAGGCCGAACGCCCGGGTGTCCGTTCCCTCGTACACGCGGGTCGGATCGGTGCCCGGCTGATACAGGTGCAGCATGGCAAGCACCGACGCCATGGCAAGCACCAGCGTCGGCACTGCCAGCCAGCGCACCGCCGCGGTGCCCCGCTTGCGGACGAAGAACAGGCCAGCCATCAGCAGCAGCGGCCACACCAGGTAGAACTGCTCCTCCACGGCCAGCGACCACAGGTGGTCGAGCGGCTGCGGCGGGGCGAACCTGGCGAAGTAGGACTGGTTCTTCGCGATCAGGTACCAGTTGCTGAAGTAGCCGGCCGCGGCCCCGACCGCGCCCCGCAGGCTGGCCAGCCTGGCCCGGTCGGCGATGGTCACCCAGGCGGTCACGACCGCCAGCATGACGAACAGCGCGGGCAGCAGCCGGCGAGCGCGCTTGAGCCAGAAGTCGCCCAGCCTGATTCGCCCGTGCTTCGACCACTGGCCGACCAGCAGACTAGTGATCAGGAAGCCACTGAGCGTGAAGAAGACGCCCACCCCGAGCAAGCCGCCTGGCGCCCAGCCGAACTGCTCGTGGTAGGCGATCACAGCGAGCACGGCCAGCGCACGCAGTCCGTCAAGACCAGGCATGTAGCGCTGGTCGGAGCTCACTGGCTTCGGCATGTTCCCCCCTAGCCGCGGCCCGTCTCGCGCCGGAAACGCGAGATCGCGGGTAACGCGGGCAGGAATGAACTACCCGGAGTGATTTATTGACTACGTATTGTCGCAGGAAAGAAACTTCAAGGCCGAACCCACGCCCCGCACCCCGTCGCCCACCCGCTCCGCGCCCTCCGGTCCGTTGGAATCGATGCCACATCCACCGCGAATAGCGAACCTGACTCCACATCCATCTCCGGGGTGCCGGTCGCGGAATCGGACGAGGAATGGCAAACGACTCGCGGCGACGCGCCAGGTCGTAGGCTGGCGGCCGTGGACCGGCCCTACGTCCTGCTGAGCTGCGCGATATCGATCGACGGCTACCTCGACGACGCCTCCGACCAGCGGCTTGTGCTGTCGGGCCCGGCCGACATGGACCGGGCGGACGAGGTCAGAGCCAGCTGCGACGCCATCCTGGTCGGCGCCGGAACCATCCGTGCCGACAACCCACGCCTGCTCATCCGCTCGGAAGCCCGGCGCGAAGCCAGGGCCGCCCGCGGGCTGGCCGACCCGCTCAGAGTCGTCCTGGCCGGCCGTGGCGACCTCGATCCCGCCGCGCGGTTCTTCACCGCGGGTCAGGCCGGCGCACTGGTGTACGTCGCCTCACCGGCCGCGGCAGCCGCCAGGGCGCGGCTCGCCGGGCCGCCGGCCGACGCCGAGGTCGTCGATGCGGGCAGCGGCCCGGTCGACCTGCACCTGGTCCTCGCGGACCTCGCCGCACGCGGCGTCGGCAGGCTCCTGGTGGAAGGCGGCCGGTCGGTACATACCCAGTTCCTCGCCGCCGGCCTGGCCGATGAGCTTCAGCTGGTCATCGCCCCGTTCTTCGTCGCTGACTCGCGGGCACCGAGGTTCGCGGGCGACGGTGACTTCCCGTGGACGGCAGACCGGCCGGCCAGACTTGCCGAGGTATGCCAGGTCGGTGCCGACGTGCTGCTCAGATTCGCGCTGTCCGAGCGCTTCGGTACGACCTGACCAGATCGGCCGACGGCAAGCACCGCGCCGGAGCGTCGGCGCCGGCCTGTCCGCGCCGGCCCGTCGACGCCGGAAAGTCGGCGCCGGCATATGCGGGCCGGCCCGTCCGGGTCCGCCCGTCCGGCCCGACTGGGGCCTGTCCCGTAGATCATGGAACTGGGTCGCGGGGACTGGGTCACGGTGCCAGATCCTGATGACTCGGCTCGCGGTCTGGCGCCGCCCGTCCCCAAGGCCGCCGCCGACCGCCGCGCCCCGTGCCGCCCGGAGATGATCTTGATGGATGTGGCGGATGTCCCAGAATACGCAGTGGATGTGGCATTCATTCCACTGACACCCAGGTGATCACATGCAGTTTCGGCTGGTATGCACCGATCCGGGCGACCGTGCTCGGGCGGGCGGCCGCGGCGGCGCGGCGCGGAGACCAGCCCGGGCGGCGCGGAGACAGCCGGGCGGCGCGGAGACAGCCGCGCTGCTGCGGGTTGTCCGTGGCCGGTGATGCCGCGCGGTAGAGCCGTCGGTGCCAGCGGAGATCTACATGACAGGCGCTAGTCGCCGCCGAGCAGGCGGAAGGCCTCAGGCAGCCCGGCCAGGATGTCGGCGGCGCCGATGGGGGCGTCCCTGGCGGCCAGGCGACCGGCCAGGCCGTGCAGGAACGCAGCCAGCGCCCCGGCCGCCCGCACCGGCTGCACGCCCTGTGCAAGCAGCGCACCGGCCAGGCCGGAGAGCACGTCACCGGAACCGGCGGTAGCGAGCCAGGGCGTCCCGGTCGGGTTCACGAACGGTGGCTCGCCGGCCTCCGGGGACGCGACCACGGTGGTCGAGCCCTTGAGCAGGACGGTCACGCCGAGCTCCGCCGCGGCCCGCCTGGCCGAGTCAAGCCGGTGCGCCTCGATGTCGCGGTGATCGCCGTTCAGCAGCCTGGCGAGCTCGCCGGCGTGCGGAGTAATGAGCGTCGGCGCCCCTGGCGGCCGGGACGAGAGCAGGTCCTTGCGGCGGGATAGCACGGTCAGGCCGTCCGCGTCGACCAGGACGGGCACCGGGGTTGCGAGCACGGCGGCGAGCAGCTCGGCGGCCCGATCGTCGGTGCCAAGGCCAGGGCCGGCGGCCCAGGCCTGGACTCGGCCCGCCCCCTCGACGGCCGCAGCCGCCGGCGCGCCGTCGGCCGGGTCGAGCACGGTGATCACGGCCTCGGGCCAGTGCTGCCGTACCACGTCGGCCGCCGCCGGTGCCGATAGCAGCCGTACCATCCCGGCGCCGCCGCGGATCGCGCCGCCGACGCTGAGCACGGCGGCGCCGGTGTAGCGCTGGCTGCCCGCCAGTACACCGAGCACTCCGCGGCGGTACTTGTCCGACTCGGCTCCCGGTCGCGGCAGCAACGCGCCGGCATCGGCCAGCTGCAGCGCGCACACGGCGGGACTGGCTGGAAGGTGCGGCCCGAGACCGATGTCCACGAGCTCGACCGTGCCCGCGTAGCCGGCCCCCGGGTCGATCAGCAGGCCGGGCTTGATGGTGCCGAACGTCACGGTCACGTCGGCCATGATCGCGACGCCGGACACCTCGCCGGTGTCGGCGTCTACCCCGCTCGGCAGGTCCGTGGCGACCACCACGGCGCCGGCTGCGGACGCCTGGCCGACCCGCCAGGCGATGCTCGCCGCAGGCTCGCGCAGGCCGCCGTGCCCGCCGATGCCGAGGATCCCGTCGATAATCAGGTCCGCCCCGGCGACGGCACGCTCAGCCGAGCCTGGATCGGCGGCCAGGTCAAGTACCCGGCCGCCGGACCGGCCCAGGGCGGCAGCGCCGGCCTCGTGTAGCCGCGTTCCGACCGCGATGGCGGTGACCCTCGCGCCGCGGGCGGCAAGCCGCGCGCCGGCGAACAGCGCGTCGCCGCCGTTGTCCCCGGTTCCGGCCAAGACCACGACCTGCGAGCCGTAGCACCGGCCGAGCAGGCCGACGCAGGTCGACGCGAGCCCGGCCGCCGCCCGCTGCATCAGCGCGCCGTCGGGAACGAGCGCCATCAGCGCGTGCTCGGCAGCCCTGACCTCAGGTACCCCGTGGGCAGTTCTCATCCCTCACCTCGCTCACCGACCTTCCCGCCCTTGCACGACCGCATCCCGAGCGCATCCTGGCCGCCAGCCGACCCGCCAGGCTCCGACCGCTCGGCCCGCTCGGCGACCACCACGGCCACGCACAGCCCGCCGTCGTGGCTCAGCGACACGTGCCACGCCCCGACCCGCTGCCTGCTGGCCTCGGCGGCGACGGTCCCGCTCACCCGCATCCGCGGTCGGCCCGCCCTCTGACGCACGACCTCCGCGTCGGTCCAGCGCAGTCCGGCCGGTGCGCCGAGGGCCTTGGCCAGAGCCTCCTTGGCGGCGAAGCAGCCGGCCAGCGAGGCTACCGGGGCCGACCTGACGGCCGCGGCCTCGCGCTCGGCGGCGGTGAACAGCCGCGCAGCCAGCCCGGGCGTGCGCAGCAGCGCTGCGTCCAGCCTCGCGATGTCCACGATGTCGATGCCGATTCCCGCGATCACGGTCAAAGCCTGCCACGACCCGGCCGGCCACGAGCCTGCCACGGCCCGGCTCGCCGCGAGCCTGCCACGGCCCGGCCTGCCGCGACCCGGCCGACCATGACCGCCGGAGGACGTGCGCGCGCGAACCCAGCCCGAGCGGTCATCCGGCGCGGCGCACGACCTCGGCTAGGCAGTCGGCGATCCGCTGTGCCTGTGCCTGGTCCGCCGCCTCGACCATGACCCGCACCGCAGGCTCGGTGCCGCTCGGCCTGACAAGCACCCGGCCGGACCCGCCGAGCTCCGCCTGGGCCTGCTCCACCGCGTCCGTCAGCTCGGCCGATTCGCTGACCTGCGCCTTGCTGACCCCGTGCACGTTGACCAGGACCTGCGGGAACCTGGTCATCACCTGAGCGAGCTCGGCCAGCGTGCGCCCGCTGGCCGCCACCGTGGCCAGCAGCTGGATGCTGGTCAGCATGCCGTCGCCGGTGCTGCTGTGGTCGAGCATGATGATGTGGCCGGACTGCTCGCCACCGAGCACGAACTTGCCGTCCAGCATCGCCGCGATTAGGTACCGGTCGCCCACCGGGGTCTCGATGACCGTGATGCCCGCCTCCTGCATCGCGAGCCGGAACCCGAGGTTGGCCATCACGGTCGCCACCACGGTCCCGCCGGCCAGCCGGCCCTTCTCGTGCAGCGCGAGCGCCAGGATCGCCAGGATCTGGTCGCCGTCGACGACCTCCCCGGCCGCGTCGATCGCCAGGCAGCGATCGGCGTCGCCGTCGTAGGCGATGCCGGCGTCGGCCGAGTGCTCGGTGACCGCTGCACGCACCACGTCGAGGCTGGTCGACCCGCAGCCGGCGTTGATGTTGATGCCGTCGGGCTCGACGCCGATCGCGATCACGTTGGCGCCCGCCGCGCGCAGTAGCCGCGGCGCCAGGTGAGCCGCCGCGCCGTGCGCGCAGTCCACCACGACCCGCCAGCCGGCCAGTGGCCCGGCCGCGGCCATCTCGGCGTCCCGCACGCCGATGGTGCCGAGCAGGTGCTCCAGGTAACGGTCAGCCTCGCCGGCCGCGTCCCTGACCCGGCCGAAGCCAGCCTCGGGAACGCCCCAGCCGCTGCTGCCGTTGGCCTGCACCGCCATCCGGGCCTCGATCTGATCCTCGACGTGATCGGGGAGCTTCATGCCGCCCCTGGCGAAGAACTTGATCCCGTTGTCGGGCGCCGGGTTGTGGCTCGCCGAGAGCATCACCCCGAAGTCGGCCCCGAGCGCGTCGGTGAGGTAGGCGACGCCCGGCGTCGGAATGACGCCGAGCCGCAGCACATCGACGCCGCAGCCGGCCAGCCCGGCCACCACGGCCGCCTCAAGGAACTCGCCGGATGCCCGCGGATCGCGGCCCACGACGGCCACCGGCCTGACGTCAGGAACGCCGCCGTCCGCCGCCTCGGCCGCCCGGGACGCCTGCCCGCCGACCGGCCCGCGCTCCCCCGCACGGCCGTCGCCGGGAGCCTCCGCCGAGCCGTTCTCCGCCGGGCTGTGGGTACCCGCCGACGGCCGCGTCCCGCCGAGCACGTACGCGGCCGCCGCGGCGAGGCTGGTGGCGAGGCGAGCATCAAGTTCGCGTCCCGCGACGCCGCGCACTCCGTCGGTACCGAACAGCCGCCCCATTGGATGACACCCCCGCAGTCACGATCCCGGCGCCGGCCAGCGCCCGGTTACAGGCCGCTGGCCGGAGATCAGGGCCGCCCGAGGTCAGCGCTTGGAGTACTGAGGTGCCTTGCGCGCCTTCTTCAGGCCGGCCTTCTTCCGCTCCTTGATTCTCGCATCCCTGGTCAGGAATCCAAGGCGCTTGAGAGCGGAGCGGCTGGCCGGGTCGACCAGGATGAGCGCGCGCGCGACGCCGAGGCGGAGCGCCCCGGCCTGGCCGGTCACGCCGCCGCCGGTGATCCGCGCGACGATGTCGAACTGTCCCTCGGCCCCCAGCGTCACCAGCGGCTCGCTGATCAGCTGCTGGTGCACCTTGTTGGGAAAGTAGACGTCCATGGTGCGGCCGTTGATCAGCCACTGGCCGGTGCCGGGCATCACCCGCACCCGCGCGACGGCCTCCTTGCGGCGCCCGGTGCCCAGCGCGTGGCCGGTCACGACCGGCCTGCGCGCGGCAGGCTTCGCCGCGGCGGCGGCCGCCTCGCCGGTCTCTGTCGTGTACTGCGACAGGTACTCGCCGGTCTCGTCGACGTCGTCGCCCGCGCCGTTCTCGAGTGCGTCAGTGGGCTCGGCCACAGTGTCTTCCTCGTGCTTCCTGGTTGGCATGTCGTGTCATCCTGCCGCGTCCGTGGCTGGCTAGCTGGCGGCCCGGCCAGCGCCAGCCTGCTGCGAGACCTGCGTGATCTCGAACGGGACCGGCTTTTGCGCCTGGTGCGGGTGGTCAGGGCCCGCGTACACCTTCAACTTGCTGAGCATCTGCCTGCCCAGGGTGTTCTTGGGCAGCATGCCCTTCACAGCCTTGGTGACGGCCCGCTCCGGGTTCTTCGCCATCAACTCGCCGTAGGCGACGGACCGCAGGCCACCGGGGTAGCCGGAGTGACGGTAGGCCCGCTTGTCGGCCAGCTTGTTCCCGGTCAGCGCAACCTTCGCCGCGTTGACAATGATCACGAAGTCGCCCGTGTCCACGTGCGGCGCGAAGATCGGCTTGTGCTTGCCGCGCAGCAGCGTGGCCGCATGGCTGGCCAGCCGACCGAGAACGATGTCAGACGCATCGATGACATGCCACTGTCGCTGGACATCGGCAGCCTTCGGGCTGAAAGTGCGCACAGTCATGAGCCTTCGCGTGTGAGTCCTGATGGTTGAGCCCTCGTCTGGCTGAGGCCGGACGGGGAATCCGCAGCACCGGCGGCAGCTGACCTGCCCGCTGAGCGGGCACGGGCCTTCCGGCGCAGATGGACGCCGGATAAGGATACCGGCTGCGACCATGCACGGTCAAAAGACTGGGCATAACGCACCCGCTCCCCGCCGGTCGCCATCGCCAGGCAAGTCTGCTGTGCCCGCATTCAACGCTACCCGACTCGCCAGCCGCTCCGTGACGGTACGCTCACGGCATGCGGAATGCTGGTGACGGAATGCCTGGCGGATCAGCGGGCGGAGGGAAGCGATCGCTGCCCCCCGAGGCGTCACCACGTTCCGGGGGAAATGGCGGCCCGTCGCTATTCACGCCCGCCTACCGGGTGAGTCATTCGAGCGGTTCGCCCAGGCCCGCAGCGAACACGCGCCCGGGGCCAGCCGGGCCGGGCGCGCCTGGCCCGGGTGCCGACGACGCCGGAAACGACGCGGACGAGGGCAAGCCGGGCGTCGGGTACGGCTGGGAAGAGGCCGGGCCCGACGATCCGGAGGTCTACCAGCCGTCCGGTTACTCCGACGGCTCCGACGAGACGCTGTGGCCGGGCGCGAGCGGATCGGGCTCTGGCTACTCGTGGACCGATGAATACCAGGGGTCCGAGTCCTGGCCAAGCCCGACATCGTCGGGTCGCAGCCAGTACGCCCAGTCCGCGGTTAGCCGGGCCGTCCGCGGCTTCCCGCCGACCCCAGGCGACCCGATGCCGGTCTACCCGCCTGGCCCGTTCGCGGCCTGGAACCGGGGCACGGCGGGCCGCGGCCCATCGCCGCGCGCCCACAACGCCCGTGACGACTCGCCGGCGGTGGCCGCAGCGACGATCACGCCCGACGAGTTCGACACCAACCACTCGCTTCCCGCGATCAAGGACCCGATCCTGGGCCGCGCGGTCACGAGTTCGGCGCCCGGCCGCACCGAGCCCGGGGCCAGGACGGGCACCGCACTGCGCGGGGGCGGCGGGCGGCAGACCCAGCCGGGCCCGGCGATCGGCCAGGGCCGGGGACGGTCGTCGCACGCCGGCGGCCGCGCGGCCGGCGGCCAAGGCAGGGGGCGGCGAGCCACGGGCGGACCGCGAGCGCGAGGCCGAGGCCGAAAGCACCAGTCGGCGTTCCTCGCCATCGGCGCGGCCGTGGTGATCATCGCGGTCGGCGCGCTGATCCTGGTGCTGACCTCGTCAGGCAGCAGCACCCCGCCGGTCAGGCCGAAGGCGCAGTCGACCCCCACGCCGGTGCAGACATCGCCGACGCGACCCGGCGGCAAATGGGAGTACATCGGCGCCAGGACGACCGACTCGACGCCGCTGACCAGCCGCGAGCTGTATCCGGGCAGCTTCGCCAGCGGCGGGACGGTCTACACCAAGGTCACGCAGCGCCAGGGAACGACGTGCCGGGACTCTATCATCGGCAGCGCGCTGAAGGCGGCCGTCAGGCAGGCAGGCTGTACCCAGGCCATCCGGGCCACCTACGTGAGCCGATCGGCTGGCGTGATGGCCACGATCGGCGTTTTCAACCTGGACTCGGCGACCGCCGCCGGCCAGGCCGCGACCAAGGCAGGGCACTCCAGCTTCGTCGCGCAACTGCAGGCAAGCACGGGCCCGGCGAAGTTCATCGGGCGGGGAACGGGGATCGAGGAGGCGCTGGTCAAGGGCCACTACCTGATCCTGGTCTGGGCCGAGGCCACCAACCTGCACACGCCAAGGAACAAGGCCGACCGGGCTCGGCTCGAGGCGTTCATGAACCTGCTCATCGCCAGGACAGCGAACGTCAGCCTGAGCTACCGCATGGTGTACGGCCAGCCGGTCCCCCAGCCCACCCCCAGCCACACCTGATTCAGTCGGGTTCGAAGAGCGTGGCCAGCGCCGGGTGCGGATGTCCGCGGACGGGGGATGTCCGCGGGCAGGTGTATTTCTGCGGACGCGGGTTATATCCGGAAGGCGGGGCGCGGCGGTTCCGGTGGGGGCGAGGGGCGAATGCGGCGGGTGAGGGTGGCGCGGGCGGCGAGGTGCTCATCGTCCGGATAGCCGACTTCCTCTAGGCAGAGGGCATGCGGCGGGGCCACGATCACGGCGGGGTCCCTGACCCTGGCCGCCAGCACATCGGCGAGCCAGGCGGCAGGACGGCGGCCGTCGCCAACGGCCAGCAGCGCTCCGGTCAGCGCCCTGACCATGTTGTGGCAGAACGCATCGGCGATCACGGTCCCGGTGACGACGCCGGGCTCGGTCCGCTGCCAGTCAAGCCTGAGCAGTTCCCTGATAGTCGTGCCGCCAGGCCGCGGGCGGCAGAACGCGGCGAAGTCGTGCTCGCCGAGGCAGGCGGCCGCGGCCGCGTTCATCTGACCGGTGTCGAGTTCGCTGCGATGCCAGAGGGTGTCGCGCCTGCGCAGCGGGTCGGCCGCGGCCGGGCGGTCGCAGACCCGGTAGGAGTACCGGCGCCACAGCGCGGAGAATCTCGCGTCAAACCCGGCCGGAGCAGCGTCGATAGCATGCACCAGGACGTCGTCGGGGAGCAGCCTGTTCAGGTACTTCAGCGCGGCGGGGCGGGCGGCGGTCCAGGCCGACGCGGCGACGTCGGCATGCGCGACCTGGCCGCGTGCGTGCACGCCAGCGTCGGTGCGGCCGGCCACGGTCAGCGCCGTGGTGTCGGTGCGCAGCGCGAGCGACAGAGCACGGCCGAGCACGCCCTCGACCGTGCGCAGGCCGGGCTGCTCCGCCCAGCCGTGGAACTCGGTGCCGTCGTAGCCAAGGCCGAGCCGCAGCCTGACCCGGTGACCGGCGGCGGCATCCGCCAGGGTCACGGCAGCGCCCTGGGTGCCTTACTCCGACTCGTCCTCGTCATCGGCCTCGTCGCCGATCTCGGTTTCGTCGGCGTCCTCGGCCTCAGCACGGCCAGCCTCAGCACCGCCAGCCTCAGCGTCGTCGAACCCGGCGTCCTCGACATCGGCGTCCTCGACGTCGGCCGCATCGACATCGGCTGCCTCGGCGGCCATCGCATCCGCGCTGACCTCGGCCGCTTCCTCCACCGCGGTCGCTGCTCCCGCCGCCGCCGCGCCGCGGCCGGAACGGCCAGGTGCGGCCGAGGGCTGCGGCCGGCGCGCCCGGCGGCGCGACGGCCTGACCTCTGCGCTCTCGCGAACAAGCTCGATCACCGCCATGGCGGCGTTGTCGCCCTTGCGGGGACCGATCTTGGTGATCCGGGTGTAGCCACCCTGGCGGGTCGCATAGCTCGGGCCGATCTCGTCGAAGAGCGTCTTGACCACGGTCTTGTCGGTGACCACGGTCAGCACCTGCCGCCGGGCGTGCAGGTCACCTCGCTTGGCGAAGGTGATCAGCCGCTCGGCGACCGGACGCAGCCTGCGCGCGCGCGACTCGGTCGTCGTGATCTTGCCGTGCTCGAACAGCGCGGTGGCAAGGTTGGCCAGCATGTGCTGCTGGTGCGCTGCGCTGCCGCCCAGTCGGCGACCCTTGGTGGGCGTAGGCATCGAAAGACTCTCCTCGGCGTTGCACTATCTGGGTTGCACTACCGGGCCGCGCTGCCTGGCGGACCGGGTCGTCCCGCTGGTCAGTACTCCTCGGTCTCGACGTAGCTGTCGTCCTCGTCCGCCCCGTAGCTGTCAGCAGCAGATCCCGGGTCGAACCCGGGCGGGGAGTCCTTGAGGGCGAGACCCATGTCGATCAGCTTCTGCTTCACTTCCTCGATGGACTTCGCACCGAAGTTGCGGATGTCGAGCAGGTCCTGCTCGCTGCGGGCGACGAGCTCGCCCACGGTGTGGATTCCCTCGCGCTTGAGGCAGTTATAGGAGCGGACCGTGAGGTTGAGCTCCTCGATCGGCAGCGCCAGGTCGGCCGCGAGTGCCGCATCCGTCGGCGACGGGCCGATGTCGATGCCCTCAGCTTCCAGGTTGAGCTCCCTGGCCAGGCCGAACAGCTCGACCAGGGTCACGCCGGCACTCGCCACGGCGTCCCTCGGCCGCATGCACGGCTTGGTCTCGACGTCGAGGATCAGGCGGTCGAAGTCGGTACGCTGCTCGACTCGGGTGGCCTCCACCTTGTAGGTGACCCTGAGCACCGGCGAGTAGATCGAGTCGATCGGGATCCGCCCGATCTCCTGGCCGGGCTGCTTGTTCTGCGACGCTGACACATAGCCGCGACCGCGCTCGACGGTCAGCTCCATCTCCAGCTTGCCCTTGGCGTTCAGCGTGGCGATGTGCAGGTCGGGATTATGCACCTCCATGCCTGCGGGCGGCGCGATGTCGGCGGCGGTGACCACGCCCGGGCCCTGCTTGCGCAGGTACATGTGCACCGGCTCGTCATGCTCGGAGGAGACGACGAGTTCCTTGAGGTTCAAGATGATGTCGGTGACGTCCTCGGTAACGCCGGGCACGGTGGTGAACTCGTGCAGCACTCCCTCGATCCTGATGCTGGTGACCGCGGCACCGGGAATCGAGGAGAGCAGCGTGCGGCGCAGCGAGTTGCCGATCGTGTAACCGAACCCCGGCTCGAGGGGCTCAATGGTGAACCGTGACCGGAACTCGCTGACCTGCTCCTCGGTGAGGGTGGGACGCTGTGCGATGAGCATTGTGCGTGTCCTTTCCGCCTGCCCGCTATTTGACAGGCGACTAGGGCTGGCGGCGGGAAGCCGCCAGGTGCACCTGGCCGACGGCGCCGGCCAGGCACGGCCTTTACTTCGAGTAGTACTCGACGATCAACTGCTCCTGGACGAGCGTGTCGATCTGCGCGCGCGACGGGAGCGTGTGGATCAGGATCCGCATCTTGTCAGGGATCACCTCGAGCCAGGCGGGCACCGGCCGCTCGCCCGCCTCTGCCCGCGCCACCACGAAGGGGGTCAGCTCGCGTGACTTGGGGGCGATTTCAACGATGTCGCTCTCGCTCACCCGGTAGGACGGGATGTCCACCTTGCGGCCGTTGACCAGCACGTGGCCGTGCCGGACGACCTGGCGAGCCATGTCGCGGCTCTTGGCGAACCCGGCGCGGTAGATCACGTTGTCCAGGCGGCTCTCCAGGATCTGGAGCAGCGCCTCGCCCGTCTTGCCGCGGGTCTTGGTGGCTTCCTTGTAGTAGTTGCCGAACTGCTTCTCGAGGATGCCGTAGATGCGGCGAGCCTTCTGCTTCTCCCTGACCTGCTGCAGGTACTCGCTCTCCTTGGGCCGGTTCCTGCCGTGCTCGCCCGGCGGGTAAGGCCGGATCTCGATCGGGCACTTCGGCGAGTCGCACTTGGCGCCCTTCAGGAACAGCTTCGTCTTCTCGCGGCGGCAGCGCTTGCAGTCCGCACCGGTGTATCGAGCCATGCTTGTCGTCTACCCCTCAGACCCGGCGCCGCTTCGGCGGGCGGCAGCCATTGTGCGGAACCGGTGTCACGTCCTGGATCGAGCCGACCTCGAGGCCGGTGGCCTGCAGCGACCTGATCGCCGTCTCGCGGCCCGAGCCTGGGCCCTTCACGAACACGTCCACCTTGCGCATGCCGTGCTCCATCGCGCGCCTCGCAGCGGCCTCGGCGGCCATCTGGGCGGCGAACGGCGTCGACTTGCGCGACCCCTTGAACCCCACCTGGCCGGACGAGGCCCAGGAGATCACGCTGCCCGCCGGATCGGTGATGGACACGATGGTGTTGTTGAAGGTGCTCTTGATGTGCGCGTGCCCGTGCGCGATGTTCTTGCGTTCCTTGCGGCGTACTTTCTTGACGCCGGTTCGGCTCTTTGGAGGCATCCTGCTCGTCAACTCCGGAGGTGATCGGTCCGATGGGCACGCCTGGCCGCTGCGAACGAGCCGGGCGCGGTTTCTGGACTACTTCTTGCCGACCTTCTTCTTGCCGGCCACGGTCTTCTTCTTGCCCTTGCGCGTACGGGCATTGGTCTGGGTGCGCTGGCCGTGCACCGGCAGCCCGCGGCGGTGCCGCAGGCCCTGGTAGCAGCCAATTTCCTGCTTGCGCCTGATGTCGGCCTGAACCTCGCGGCGAAGGTCTCCCTCGACCTTGTAGTTCGCCTCGATCCAGTCCCTGAGCTGAACGATCTCATCGTCGGTCATCTGGTGGACGCGCCGGTCCGGGCTGATGCCGGTGGCGTTGAGCGTCTCGACCGCGCGAGTCCTGCCGATGCCGTAGATATAAGTCAGCGCGACCTCAAGCCGCTTCTCCCGCGGGAGGTCCACACCTACCAGGCGTGCCATCGTGGGCAATGTCCCTTCTCATCTGGAGGTCCTGCGCACCGCCCCCGGGTCTATCGCCCGCCGACCCGGCCCCGGCCTCCACCCGGGGGTGCCCTTGACCGCTGGCGCGGTCAAGGCTGCGGCACGTATCCTGCGCTGTGCTGCAAACTGCTTAGCCCTGCCGCTGCTTGTGCCTCGGGTCAGAGCAGATCACCATCACCCGGCCGTGCCGGCGGATGATCCGGCATTTGCTGCAGATCTTCTTCACACTCGGCTTGACCTTCATGGCTGGTACTCCTGTCGGAACTTGTTCAATGCTCTCGTGCGCTCAGCGTCGCCCGCTTCGAAAGGGTCACTTGTACCGGTAGACGATCCGGCCGCGACTCAGGTCATACGGGCTCAACTCGACGACCACGCGGTCGTCGGGCAGGATCCGGATGTAGTGCATCCGCATCTTGCCGCTGATATGAGCAAGAACCTTATGCCCGTTGTCAAGCTCCACCCGGAAGAAGGCATTGGGCAGTGACTCGACTACCGTGCCCTCGATCTCGATGGCGCCGTCTTTCTTGGGCATGTCCTCCGCGTTTCTCTGATCTCGGCTCGCCGTCCCGGCGCCGACGTGTCGGCGCCGTCGGTCGGGCTTGGCTCTCTCGCTGCTCTGGCTTCGCTGAACTATCTGGGTACTGTCTGGATGGAACTGGCGGTGCTGAACCTTGCGGATCTGCGTTCGTGGTGGTTCCCGGCGGTCTGTCTCCCTGTCACGCCCGGATCAGCGCGCCGCTGCCGTTCCCGGCAGCACCGCAGCAGAACTCAGGCGGTCATGGGTGACAGTCCCCCGACTCCGGCCGATGCTCCGCACGTCTGCCGGACCTGGGCGGCCCGACCGATACCGCCATCTCGATCGACACTGCTACTCGATCGACACTGCTACACGGTCAACACTGCTATCACGCCAGGCACCTGGCCATGGCAGACGACAGCTTGATGGGCCGCAGCAGAGTCTACTTGAGCAGAGCGCGCAATGCGAACCGGGGCAGGCAATATAACAGCGGCACTACCCGGCGCATTCCCCGAGCCCGGCCGCGAGCCGGAAGCGAGCGCCGGGCGAGTGCGGTCGCCGGAGGTGACTGGCCTACGGTGCAAAGTGCGCCGCACCCGGTTCAGATGCCTTCCGGCGGGCCGCCGATCTCGCGCGTCCCGCCGTCGCCGGGTCCGCCGTGCCGCCTGGCGCGGCCGAGGACCCAGCCGCCCGCCATCACGGCGCCGCACGCCGCGGCAAAGGCCAGCGGCCACCAGCTTCCCGATACCAGCCCGAGCACGGTGCAGATCAGCGACACGACCAGCCAGGAACCCCAGGCCGCCGGCCAGGCGCGGGACGGCAGGCGCTCGATCCCGGCCTCCACGTGGCGCAGCACAGACTCGGCGGGCAGCTCCATGCTGGCCGGCCTGCTGCGCGGCAGCGAAGCGGAAGGCAGCGGGTACAGATCGACCGGCGGCAGGTCGGCGGTGAGCTCGTCAAGCTCGGCGAGCGTCTTGGCCTCGAAGACCTTGTCCAGCCGATCGTTGAACTCCTCGGGGTCCAGCCGACCCCGCGCGTGGCTCTCCCGCAGCTGGCTGGCGGTGCGCTCGCGGTCCTGGTCCGAAGCGCGGATCGGTGGATCGGGTGCCATCAGGACCGCCCCGCTCCGCTGCTCACCTCGCCGCCCGCCCCGGCCCGAAGGCCGGCCAGGCCGTGCCTGGCGAACCCGACCGCGCCGCCGTCGGGCGCGGTCAGCACCCACGGTCCGTCGGCCGTGATCGCCACCGTGTGCTCGAAGTGCGCCGCCAGGCTGCCGTCGGCCGCCACGACCGTCCAGTCGTCGCCGAGCAACCTGGTGCGCGGTCGGCCGAGCACCAGCATGGGCTCGATGGCCATGGCCATCCCCTCGGCGAGCAGCGGACCGCGGCCCGGCCTGCCGTAGTTCGGCACCGGCGGTTCCATGTGCATGGCCGAGCCGATGAAGTGACCGGTGTACTCCCGCACGATCCCGTAGCTGCCGCTGGCCTGGGCGCTGGTCTCCACGGCGTTCGACACGTCGCTGAGCCTGCGACCTGCCAGCGCGGTAGCCAGGCCGTGCCACATCGCGGTCTCGCAGGCCCGCATCAGAGCGGTCGCGTCGCCGGGCACGGCACCGACCGGCACGGTCACTGCCGCGTCCCCGTGCCAGCCGCCGACGATCGCGCCCGCGTCGATCGAGATCACGTCGCCGGTCGCCAGCCGGACCTCGTCGCTGGGTATGCCGTGCACGATCTCGTCGTTGATCGACGTGCAGATGGTGGCGGGGTAGCCGTGGTAGCCCCTGAACGACGACTCGGCGCCCGCCTCGGCGATGATCCGGGCGGCGATCGCGTCGAGCTCGGCGGTGCTGATGCCCGGCTCGACCGCGGCCGTGGTCGCCTCCAGCATCCGCGCCACCACCAGGCCTGCCTCGCGCATCAGCGCGAACTGGGCCGGTGTCTTGATCTCGATCGAAGATCCCCGGCTGAGCCGCATCGCCCCAACGCCTCCCTGTAACACCGTACCCGCGAAACCAGGCCGGAGCTATCGGACGAAGCGGCGCAGCGCGAGCAGCGCCCGCTCCGTCACGTCGTCCACCGGGCCGGTCGCGTCGATGCCGAGCAGGATGCCCTCGTCGGCGTAGTACGAGATCAGCGGCTGGGTCTGCTGCTGGTAGACCTCGATCCGGTGCCTGATAGTTTCCTCGCGGTCGTCGTCGCGCTGGAAGAGCTCGCCGCCGCATTCGTCGCACTTGTCGGGCAGCGAGGGCGGGTCGAAGGCAACGTGCCAGACCCTGCCGCACCTGCGACATGTCCGCCTGCCGGACAAACGCCTGATCACCTCGTCATTATCGACTACCAGTTCGAGCACGAGATCGAGCCGCAAGCCCCAGTCGGCGAGCATCTTCTTCAGCGTCTCCGCCTGCGGCACGTTGCGCGGGAAGCCGTCGAGCAGGAAGCCGGACTGGGCGTCGTCCTCCAGCAGCCTGCCCGCCACCATGGCGACCGTGACCTCGTCCGGCACCAGGTCACCGCGGTCCATGAACGCCTTCGCCTGCCGCCCGAGATCGGTGCCCGTGCTGACGTTATGCCGGAATATGTCACCCGTAGATACCTTCGGTATCGCCAGGTGCGAGGCTATGAACTGGGCCTGTGTCCCCTTGCCCGCTCCGGGGGGCCCGACGAGGACGACTCGCACTACCTGAGGAAGCCCTCGTAGTTGCGCTGCTGCAGTTGACTTTCGATCTGCTTGACCGTGTCCAGCCCGACACCGACCGCGATCATGATGCTGGTACCGCCCAGCGGGAACTGATTACCCGCGTTGACCAGGGCGATGGCCACCATCGGGATCAGCGCCACGATGCCCAGGTAGAGCGACCCTGGCGCGGTCAGCCGGTTGAGCACGAACCGCAGATAGCCGGCGGTGGGGCCGCCCGGTCTGATCCCCGGAATGAAGCCGCCGGACTTCTTCATGTTGTCAGCGACCTCGTCGGGGTTGAACGTGATCGAGACGTAGAAGTACGTGAACAGGATGATCAGCGCGAAGAAGCCGGCCATGTAGTACGGATCATCACCCCTGACGAGGTGACCCTCGATCCAGTACGCCCATCCCGATGTCGCGTTCTGCTTGCCGAACAGGTTGGCGGCCAGCGCGGGGATGTACAGAAGCGACGCCGCGAAGATCACCGGGATGACGCCGGCCTGGTTCACCTTGAGCGGTATGTAGGTCGATGTCCCACCGTACATCTTCCTGCCGACCATTCGCTTGGCGTACTGCACCGGGATCCGGCGCTGCGCCTGCTCCATGAACGCGACCGCCGCGATGATCAGGACGCCGACGGCGAGCACGAGCGTGAAGATGAAGCTGCCCTCGGTCTGCAGGATCTGGTAGAGCTGGCCGGGGACCACGGCGATGACCTGCGTGAAGATCATCAGCGACATACCATTGCCCACGCCGCGGTCGGTGATCAGCTCGCCGAGCCACATGATCACGGCGGTGCCCGCGGTCATGCAGATCACCATCGTGGCCAGCCTGAACACCGAGGTGTTCGGGAGCAGCGGCTGCGGGCACGCGGTGCCGAAGAGCGCTTCAGGGTTCTCGGCCAGCGCGATGATCGCGGTGGACTGCAGGATCGCCAGGCCGATGGTGAGGTAGCGGCTGTACTGGGTGATCTTCGCCTGCCCTGACGCGCCCTCCTGGCGCAGCGCCTCCAGCCTGGGGATGACCACGGCGAGCAGCTGCAGGATGATGGTGGCCGTGATGTAGGGCATGATGCCGAGCGCGAAGACCGTCAGCCGCACCAGGGCGCCGCCGCTGAGCAGGTTGACGATGCCGAGGACGCCCGTGTCCGTCGCGCCCTTGAGGCACGCGTGCACGGCGCTCTCCGAGACGCCCGGGGTGGGCAGGGACGCGCCGAGCCGGAAGATGACGATGATGAAGAGCGTGAAGAGCAGCTTCTTGCGCAGGTCCGGAGTCCGGAAGGCCTGGTAGAACGCGGTCAGCATGCGCGGTCCTGTGGTCGAAGGGTCAACGTCATCTGCCGCTCCTCGTGGCCGGCAGCCCGGTCACCGGACGCCGCATCGCTCAGCGCGACATGCACGCCGCAGTCTAACGCGCCGAGCGGACTGGCGGCGCCTGCCTGCATCCTATGTCCGCCGGCCTGGGGCGGCTCCGTCAGAGCTGGGTGGCGGTGCCGCCCGCCGCGGTGATCTTCTCCACCGCCGAGGCCGAGAAGGCGTGCGCACTGACCCGCAGCCCGCTGACCGCCTCGCCGGAGCCGAGCACCTTCACGAGTTCGCCGCTGCGCACCGCGCCGCGCGCCGCAAGGTCCTCAGGCGTCACGTCGCCTCCATCGGGGTACAGCGCGGCCAGCCGGTCCAGGTTGACCACCTGGTATGTGGTCTTGAACCGGGCGTTGGAGAACCCCCGCATCTTCGGCAGCCTGCGGTGCAGCGGCATCTGGCCGCCCTCGAACGCCGGCGAGATGCTGGTCCTGGCCTTGCTGCCCTTGGTGCCGCGGCCGGCCGTCTTGCCCTTGGACGCCTCGCCCCTGCCCACCCTCGCCTTGGGGGTGTGCGCGCCAGGCGCCGGGCGCAGGTGATGGACCTTCAGGCCTGCCTTGCCGCCCGGGGCCTGGCCGGCCCCCTGGTCCTTGGAACTCGCCACTTCTAACGCACCTCCTCCACGACCACCAGGTGGCGCACCACCTGGATCATGCCGCGGATCTCCGGCCGGTCGGCCTTGATGACACTGTCGCCGATCCGGTGCAGCCCGAGTGAGCGCAGCGACTCACGCTGCGCCTTCGTGCCGCCGATCTTGGACTTGGTCTGCGTGACCTTCAGCTCGGCCGTCTTCTGCTCCGCCGGCTTCGCTGTCTTCTGCTCTGCCATCTCGCGCCCCCGCTCAGCTGTTGGTCTCGGCGGCGGCGGTTGCGGCGGCGGCACGCGCCCTGAGCATCGCGGCCGGGGCGACCCGCTCGATCGGCAGGCCGCGCCTGGCGGCGATCTCCTCGGGCCTGGACAGGCTCTTCAGCGCCGCGACGGTCGCGTGCACCACGTTGATCGGGTTGGACGATCCGAGCGAGCGCGACAGCACGTCGTGCACGCCCGCGCACTCGAGCACCGCTCGCACCGGGCCGCCGGCGATCACGCCGGTTCCCGGGCTGGCCGGCTTGAGCAGCACCACGCCTGCGGTGTCCTCGCCGGTCACCGCGTGCGGGATGGTGCCGCCGATCCGGGGCACCCTGAAGAACGACTTCTTGGCCGCCTCCACGCCCTTGGCGATGGCCGCGGGCACCTCCTTGGCCTTGCCGTAGCCGACGCCCACCATGCCGTTGCCGTCGCCGACGACGACAAGCGCCGTGAAGCTGAACCGCCGGCCGCCCTGGACGACCTTGGCCACCCGGTTGATGGTGACCACGCGCTCCAGGTAGGCGGTGCCCTTCTCGGCCGCGCCACCACGGCGGTCGTCGCGGCGCTCACGCCGCTCGCCGCCTCCGCTGCCGCTGCCTGGCCCGGAGCCTCGCCGTGCAGTCGCTGCCATCAGTTCGTCCTTCTCTCGTCGCTCCGAATGCCGGACCCGGCCCCGCGGGCCGGCGTCCGTCCTCCGCTCCTGGTCACAGGGCCAGCCCGCCTTCCCGCGCGCCGTCGGCGACGGCGGCCACCCGACCGTGATAGGCGTTGCCGCCGCGGTCGAGCACCGCGGCCGTGATCCCGGCGGCGGCTGCGCGCTCGGCGAGCAGCTTGCCCACCTCGCGTGCCTTGGCCGTCTTGTCGCCGCTCGCCTGGCGCAGCGCGGCCTCCATCGTGGAGGCCGACGCGATCGTGTTCCCGGCGATGTCGTCGATCAGCTGAACATAGACGTTCCTGGCCGATCGGGTCACGACCAGCCTCGGGCGCACCGGGTCGCCGGCGATCTTCCTGCGCACCCGCAGGTGCCGGCGACCGCGCGAGGCCGCGCGCTGCGCGGTGCGGCTCTTGCTGCGCACGTGCGCAGTGGTCCTGATGCCAGCCATGACTACTTACCAGCCTTCCCGGCCTTGCGGCGGATCTGCTCGCCGGAGTACCGCACGCCCTTGCCCTTGTAGGGATCGGGCTTGCGCAGCTTGCGTATGTTGGCGGCGACCTCGCCGACCTGCTGCTTGTCGATGCCCTCGACCACGAACCTGGTCGGGGTCTCCACCCGGAACGAGACTCCGTCCGGCGGGCTGACCAGCACGGGGTGCGAGAAGCCGAGCGCGAACTCCAGGTCCTTGCCCTTGGCCTGCACCCGGTAGCCGACCCCGACGATTTCCATGGTCTTGGCGTAGCCGCTGGTCACGCCCGTGACCATGTTCGCGATCAGGGAGCGGGACAGCCCGTGCAGGGCACGGATCTCGCCCTCGTCCGACGGCCGGGTGACGGTGATCACGCCCTCGTCGTGCTTGACCTCGATCGGCGAGGCGACCTGCAGGTGCAGGCTGCCCTTCGGGCCGGTGACGGTGACGTCGCGGCCGCTGATGGCCACGTCGACGCCGGAAGGCACGACGACGGGCATCCGTCCGATTCGTGACATCGTCAGCTCCCTACCAGACGTAGGCGAGGACTTCCCCGCCCACGCCATTCTTCTTCGCCTGCCGGTCGGTCATCAGACCCGAGGACGTGGAGATGATCGCGACGCCGAGGCCGCCGAGTACCCGCGGCAGGTTGTCCTTGCGCGCGTACACCCGCAGCCCCGGCTTGGAGACCCGCTTGATGCCCGCGATCGAGCGCTCCCTGGCCGCGCCGTACTTCAGCGCGATCACCAGGTTCTTGCCGACCTCGGCGTCCTCGACGCGCCAGCCGGCGATATAGCCCTCCTGCTGGAGTATCTCGGCGATGTGCACCTTGATCTTCGAGTGCGGCATGGTCACGGCATCGTGATAGGCCGAGTTGGCGTTGCGCAGACGGGTCAGCATGTCTGCGACCGGGTCGGTCATTGTCATGGCCTGGTGGCCCTCCTCGTCGTGGTTTCCCTGTGCTGGGCCGGGACCTGCGACGTAGTTGATTTACCAGCTTGATTTGGTCACGCCGGGCAGCTCGCCCCGGTGCGCCATGGTGCGGAAGCAGATCCGGCACAGGCCGAACTTGCGGTAGACCGCGCGCGGCCGCCCGCACCGCGAGCACCTGGTGTAGGCGCGCACCTCGAACTTGGGCTTGCGCCCCGCCTTGGCGATGAGGCTCTTCTTCGCCACTACTCAGTTCTCCTTGAACGGGAAGCCGAGCCGTCGCAGCAGCGAGCGGCCCTGCTCATCGGTGGTCGCGGTGGTGACGACGGTGACGTCCATGCCGCGCTGCCTGTCCACCTGGTCGGGGTTGATCTCGTGGAACATCAGCTGCTCGGTCAGCCCGAACGTGTAGTTGCCTCGCCCGTCGAACTGCCGGTCGGACAGGCCGCGGAAGTCGCGGATCCTGGGCAGCGCGAGCGAGAGCAGCCGGTCGCAGAACTCCCACATCCGCTGGCCGCGCAGCGTCACGTGCACGCCGATCGGCATGCCCTCCCTGAGCTTGAACTGCGCGATCGACTTGCGCGCCCGCGCGACCGCGGGCTTCTGGCCAGTAATCAGTGTAAGGTCCCTGACCGCGCCCTCGATCAGCTTGGCGTCCCTGGCGGCCTCGCCGACGCCCATGTTCACCACGATCTTGGTCAGCGTGGGGATCTGCATGACGTTGGCCAGGCCGAACTCCTCGCGCAGCGCGGGCGCTACCTCGGTCAGGTAGCGCTCCTTCAGCCTCGGCGGGACCTCGGCCACCGCGGTCGCCGCGCCGCCGGACAGGCCGACTGCCGGAGCGTCGATCTCCGACCGGCTGCGGCTCGGCGCTGGCGCGCCGCCGCGGGCCTGGCCGCCCGGCTTCCCGCCGGACTTGCCGCCCTTCGCAGGGCCGCCCTTGCTCGACTTGCTCGCAGCCATCAGACGTCCTTACCGCTCGGCCGGGCGACCCGGATCTTGGTCTCGCCGTCGCGCCGGTAACCCGCGCGGGCGGGCTTCTTCGTCTCAGGGTCGATCAGGGCCACGTTGCTGACGTGGATGAACGCCTCCTGGTGCACGATGCCGCCTTCCTTGGCATTGCGCCGGCCCTGGTAGTTGACCTTGGTGTTCTTCTTGATCATGCTGACGCCATCGACGAGCACGCGCTGCTTCTCGGGATCGGCGACCCTGACGGTGCCCTCGCGGCCCTTGTCCTTGCCGGCGATCACCACGACGCGGTCGCCCTTCTTGATCTTCATGCCGCGCGCCTTGCCGTTCTTGCCCATCACAGCACCTCCGGCGCCAGCGAGATGATCCGCATGAACCTCTTCTCGCGCAGCTCCCGGCCGACCGGCCCGAAGATGCGGGTCCCCCTCGGGTCGCCGCCGTCCCTGATCAGGACGGCAGCGTTCTCGTCGAACCGGATATACGAGCCGTCGCCACGGCGCCGCTCCTTGCGCGTGCGCACCACGACCGCCTTGACCACGTCGCCCTTCTTGACGCCCGCACCAGGCAGGGCGTCCTTGACGGTGGCCACGATGACGTCGCCGATGCCCGCGTATCGACGGCCCGACCCGCCGAGAACGCGGATGCACAGCAACTCCTTGGCACCCGTGTTGTCGGCGACCTTCAGCCGCGACTCCTGCTGGATCACGTCAACTCCTGCTTGCTTTTAAGTTCCTGCTTGCTCTGGCCGGGCTGGCCAGGCCCTCGGCGGGCCCGGCGGACGCCCTTGTGGTCGGTCCGGTGCGTGCTACTTCGCCTTCTCCACGATCTGCGCGACGCGCCACCGCTTGGTCGCCGAGAGCGGCCTGGTCTCGGCCAGCACCACCCGGTCGCCCACGCCGCAGGCGTTCTCCTCGTCGTGCGCCACGTACTTCCTGGTGCGTCGGATGACCTTGCCGTACTTCGGGTGCTTGACCCGGTCCTCGACCATCACGATCACGGTCTTGTCCATCTTGTCGCTGACGACCAGGCCCTCCCTGACCTTGCGGTAGCCACGGGCCGAGTCGCCGCGCGCCGGAGCCTGTGCCGTCTCCGGCTGGGCCGCCTCACTCATCCTCTTCAGCCTCCTGCAGCGTCACGATGCCGAGCTCGCGCTCCCGCTTCACGGTGTAGATGCGGGCGATCTCCTTGCGGACGGCACGCAGCCGCCCGTGGCTCTCCAGCTGGCCGGTGGCCGCCTGGAATCTCAGGTTGAACAGCTCGATCTTCGCCTGGGTCAGCCTGTCGTCCAGCTCTTCCTCGGACGAGGCCCGCAGATCGGCCGCCGCCAGTGCCTTGGCCATCACGCCTCACCACCCTCGGGGGCTCCGGGGGTCGTCCCCCGGGCCAGCACAGCGCGCTTGACGAACTTTGCCCGTCGTTTGGGGCACAGCATTGGGAGCTTGTGCGTTTGTGACATCACGCCTCGCCCACTTCGCGCTTGACGAACTTGCACTTCATCGGGAGCTTGTGCATGGCACGGCGGAGCGCCTCCCTGGCCACCGGCTCGGGAACGCCGGACAGCTCGAACATCACCCGTCCCGGCTTGACGTTGGCGATCCACCACTCGGGCGCGCCCTTGCCTGAGCCCATCCGGGTCTCGGCCGGCTTCTTGGTCAGCGGGCGGTCCGGGTAGATCGTGATCCAGACCTTCCCGCCACGGCGGATGTGCCTGGTCATCGCGATACGAGCGGCCTCGATCTGCCGGTTGGTCACGTACGAGTGCTCAAGCGCCTGGATCCCGTACTCGCCGAAGGTCACCCGCGTGCCGCCCTTAGCCGCGCCAGACCGGTCGGGCCTGTGCTGCTTGCGGTGCTTGGTCCTGCGGGGGATGAGCATTCGTCAGCCCTCCTCGCCGGTCGCAGCCGCGCCGAGGCCGACCTCGGCCGCCCTGCTGCGCGCCTCGCGCTGTCCGCCTGCCGCCTCGCCGGACCTCGGCCCGCGGTCGGTGCCGTCCGGCGAGCCAGGCCGCCTGCCGCGGCGCGCGGCCGAGGCAGGCGGGCGCTCCCGGCCGCCCGGACGCTGGCCCGCGCGCACGGCGGCCGCGGCGGCCTCGCGCTCGGCCCTGGTCTGCGCGGCGTCGCCGCGGTAGATCCACACCTTGACGCCGATCCGGCCGAACGTGGTGCGGGCCTCGTAGAAGCCGTAGTCGATGTCGGCACGCAGCGTGTGCAACGGCACCCGGCCCTCGCGGTAGAACTCCGAGCGCGACATCTCCGCGCCGCCGAGGCGGCCGGAGCACTGCACCCTGATGCCCTTGGCGCCGCCCTTGATCGCGGTCTGCATCGCCTTGCGCATGGCGCGGCGGAACGAGACCCGGCTGGACAGCTGCTCGGCGACGCCCTGGGCGACGAGCTGCGCGTCGATCTCCGGGTTCTTCACCTCGAGGATGTTCAGCTCGATCCGGCGCCCGGTCAGCTTCTCGAGGTCGCCGCGGATCCGGTCGGCCTCCGCGCCGCGCCTGCCGATCACGATGCCGGGCCGCGCGGTGTGGATCCAGACCTTGACCTTGTCCTTGTCCTCGCGCTCGATTTCCACCTTGGAGATGCCGGCGCGCTCCATGCCGCGCTGCAGCATCCGGCGGATGGCGACGTCCTCCGCGACGTAGTCCTTGTACAGCTTGTCGGCGAACCACCGGCTCTTGAAGTCGGTGGTGATGCCCAGCCGGAACCCGTGCGGGTTCACTTTCTGGCCCACTAGCGGGTCCTCTCCCTGCGGTTGGAAGCGGCGCGGCCGGCGCCGGCGCCGCGGCCTCCGGCCGCCGCGCCGCCCGGCGCGGCGCCGTTATCCGAGACGATGACCGTGATGTGGCTCGTCTTCTTGTTGATCCGGTAGCCCCGGCCCTGCGCCCGCGGCCTGAACCGCTTGAGCGTGGGGCCCTCGTCCACCCAGGCACGGCTTACCACGAGCGAGGATGCCGTGCCCCGCCCGGTCTGCTCGGCATTGGCGATCGCGCTCGCGAGCACCTTGCCCACGGAATCGCTCGCCGACTGCGGCGCGAAGGCCAGCACCGCCTGCGCCTGCTCAGCAGGCAGCCCGCGGATCAGGTCCACCACTCGGCGGGCCTTCCGCGGCGTGACGCGGACGTACCGCGCCTTTGCCCTCGCTTCCATCGGTCCTGCCTCGCTCTCTTACTTCGGTCAGCGTCTGGTCGGTTCGGCGGCAGCCAGCAGTCGCCGCTAGCGGCGGCTGCGCCTGTCGTCCTTCACGTGACTGCGGAACGTTCGGGTCGGCGCGAACTCGCCGAGCTTGTGACCGACCATCGACTCGGTGACGAACACCGGCACGTGCTTACGCCCGTCGTGGACCGCGATCGTGTGGCCGAGCATCGCCGGGACGATCATGGAACGGCGCGACCACGTCTTGATGACGTTCTTGGTGCCCTTGGAGTTCTGCGCGTCCACCTTCTTGATCAGGTGGTCGTCGACAAACGGGCCCTTCTTCAGGCTACGAGGCATTACCGAGTGCTCCTACCGTTTCGGTCCTGCACCAGCTGGCGCGGCTTTCGAGGCATGTAACCGTGCTCCTACCGCTTCTTCTTCGCGCGCCGCCGGGAAATGAGCTTGTCGCTCGGCTTGTGCGCACGCCTGGTGCGGCCCTCGGGCTTGCCCCACGGGCTGACCGGGTGCCGGCCGCCCGAGGTCTTGCCCTCGCCGCCGCCCATCGGGTGGTCGATCGGGTTCATCGCGACGCCGCGGACGCTCGGCCTGCGGCCCTTCCAGCGGCTGCGGCCCGCCTTGCCCAGCTTGATGTTGCCCTGCTCGGCGTTGCTGACCTCGCCGACGGTCGCCCGGCAGGTGGCGTCCACCAGCCGGATCTCGCCGGACGGCATCCGCAGGTGAGCGTGCTTGCCCTCCTTGGCGAGCAGCTGCACGCCCGACCCTGCCGACCTGGCGATCTTCGCCCCGCCGCCTGGCCGCAGCTCGATGGCGTGCACGACGGTGCCGGTCGGGATCGAGCGCAGCGGCAGGCAGTTGCCGACCTTGATGTCCGCCCCGTGCCCGTTCTCGACCGTGTCGCCCTGGCGCAGCCCGGCCGGAGCGAGGATGTAGCGCTTCTCGCCGTCGGCGTAGTGCAGCAGGGCGATCCGGGCGGTCCTGTTGGGGTCGTACTCGATGTGCGCGACCTTCGCGGGCACGCCGTCCTTGTCGGCCCGCCTGAAGTCGATCACCCGGTAGGCGCGCTTGTGCCCGCCACCTTGGTGCCGGGCGGTGATCCGGCCGTGCACGTTGCGGCCGCCGCGGCCATGCAGCGGCTGGACCAGCGACTTCTCCGGCTCGCTCCGCGTCAGCTCGGTGAAGTCCGAGCCGCTCGCGCCGCGCCTTCCCGGCGTCGTCGGCTTGTACCTTCGGATGCCCATCTCTGCCTAAACTCCTATGCTCGCCCGCGCCTAGCTGCCCAGGCCGCCGATGTCGATCCGGTCGCCGGCCGCCAGGCTCACGATCGCCCGCTTGGTGTCTGGCCGCTTGCCGAAGCCAGCGCGGGTGCGGCGCCGTTTGCCCTGCCGGTTGAGCGTGTTCACGCCGGTGACCTTCACGTTGAAGATCGCCTCCACCGCCTGGCGGATCTGCGTCTTGTTGGCGTGCGGGGCGACGATGAACGTGTACTTGTTGAACTCGTCCTGCAGGCCGTAGCTCTTCTCCGAGATGACCGGCCGCAGCAGGATGTCCCGATGGTTGAAGATCTTGCTCACCGCTCTAGCCCTCCTGCCCGGCCGTGCTACTCCGGGAGGACGACCCCCCGGAACCCCCCGCCGCGGCCCTGGCCACGAACGAGGCGTACGCGGTGGCCGTGAATACCACCCGGTCGTTGACCAGCACGTCGTAGGTGTTCAGCTGGCCCGGATCGATCAGGTGCACGCCGCGCGCGTTGCGCAGGCTCTTCCAGGTCGCCTGGTCGGTGGACTCGGCGACGACGAGCACCGAGCTGACGCCCGGCGCCGCGCCGGTCACCACGGAGAGCACAGAAAGGGCGTCCTTGGTCCTCGGCTCGCCGCCGTCGATGAACCCGTCGACCACCTGCACAAGGCCGTGCCTGGCCCGGTCAGACAGGGCGCCGCGCAGCGCGGCTGCCTTCATCTTCTTGGGCGTGCGCTGCTCGTAGGAGCGCGGCACCGGGCCGTGCACCGTGCCGCCGCCGGCGAACTGCGGCGCCCTGATCGAGCCCTGCCTCGCCCGGCCGGTGCCCTTCTGCCGGTACGGCTTCTTGCCGCCGCCGCGGACGTCACCACGGGTCTTGGTGGCGTGGGTGCCCTGCCGCGCCGCCGCCTGCTGCGCCACCACGACCTGGTGGATCAGCGGGACATTCACGGTCGCGTCGAAGATCTCGGCGGGCAGGTCGACCTTGACCTCGGTGCTGGCCGGCGCCTTGGCCTTAGCCTTTGCCTTGGCAGGCGTCGCCGTCGGCCTAGACCGTCCGGTCGCCCGGCCGGAGGCCGGTCTGGCAGCCTTGCCCTTGTCAGTGGCCTTCGGCTCGTCAGCGGCCTTCGGCTCGTCGGCGGCCTCAGCCTGATCGACAACCTTGGCCTCGTCCGCGGCCTTGCCAGCCTTCGCGGCCCGCGCCTTCCTGGCCGCCGGCGCCGCGGCCTCGCCAGCCTCAACCTCGGACTCGCCAGCCTCGGCGTCCGCGGCCACCGCCTCCTCGGCGGCCTCCGCGGTGACCTCCTCGGGGGCGCTGCCGTCCCGCTCCTCCCGCGATGCCGGGCTCATCGGGATGCACCAGCCTCTCTCGTCCGCCCGCCGGCCGCCAGCGGCTTCTTGACCGCGCTGCGGACCAGCACCAGGCTGCCGACCGGCCCGGGCACGGCGCCCTTGATCAGCAGCAGCCCCTTGTCGTTGTCGATGCCGTGCAGCGTCAGGTTCAGCACCGTGGTGCGCTCGTTGCCCATCCGGCCGGCCATCTTCAGGCCCTTGAACACGTGGCCGGGGAACGCGCAGCCGCCGATGGAGCCCGGCGACCTGTGCTTGCCCTGGGTGCCGTGCGAGGAGCTCAGGCCGCCGAAGCCATGCCGCTTCATCACGCCAGCGGTGCCCTTGCCCTTGCTGGTCGCGGTCACGTCGACCAGCTCGCCGGCCTCGAACGTCTCGACCGTGACCTCCTGGCCGAGCGTGTACTGCGCCGCGTCGTCGGTCCGCAGCTCGACCAGGTACCGCCGCGGCGTCACGCCTGCCTTGGCGAATACCCCGGCGGTCGGCTTGTTGACCCGGCGCGGGTCGATGTCGCCGTAACCGAGCTGCACCGCCGAGTAGCCATCGGACTCGGGGCTCCGCACCGCCGTCACGACGCACGAGCTGCTGCCCACCACGGTGACCGGGACGATCTTGCCGTCGGCGCTGAAGACCTGGCTCATGCCGAGCTTGGTGCCCAGCACGCCCCTGACCTTCCCGCCAACACCGTCTTGGTTCGTCATCACCGTGTCCCTACAGCTTGATCTGGATGTCGACGCCGGCCGGCACGTCGAGCCGCATCAGCGCGTCGACGGTCTTCGGCGTCGGGTCGATGATGTCGATCAGCCGCTTGTGCGTGCGCATCTCGAAGTGCTCACGCGAGTCCTTGTACTTGTGCGGCGACCGGATCACGCAGTACACATTCTTCTCCGTCGGCAGCGGCACCGGCCCGACCACCTTGGCACCCGTCCGCATCACCGTGTCGACAATCTTCCGCGCCGAAGTATCGATGACCTCATGGTCATAGCTCTTCAAGCGGATGCGGATCTTCTCTCCCGCCATCGCTGGGCCTCTGTCCTTACCTTCGGTGTTACTAGGTCTTGGGTCGTGCTGTGGTGCCGCATTCAGCGAGGTGCCGAGGGGTCCCGGCGCGTGCCGTTCAGGCAGCGCCGGGGGCCCCTCGGTACCGAGCGTCGAGCCGGTACTTACTTGATGATCTTGGTGACCCGCCCCGCACCCACGGTCCGGCCGCCCTCGCGGATCGCGAAGCGCAGACCTTCCTCCATGGCGATCGGCTGGATCAGCTCGACCTTCATCTCGGTGTTGTCACCGGGGAGCACCATCTCGGTGCCCTCCGGCAGGCTGACCACGCCGGTCACGTCCGTGGTCCTGAAGTAGAACTGCGGACGGTAGTTGTTGAAGAACGGGGTGTGCCGCCCGCCCTCGTCCTTGGACAGGATGTAGACCTGCGCCTCGAACTGGGTGTGCGGGGTGTTGGTGCCCGGCTTGATGATGACCTGGCCGCGCTCCACTTCCTCGCGCTTGATGCCGCGGAGCAGCAGCCCGGCGTTGTCACCGGCCTGGCCCTCGTCCAGGATCTTGTGGAACATCTCGACGCCGGTCACCGTGGACTTCTGCGCCCTCTCCTTGATGCCGATGATCTCGACCTCGTCACCGGTGTGGATCTTGCCGCGCTCGATCCGGCCGGTCACCACGGTGCCGCGGCCGGTGATCGAGAACACGTCCTCGACCGGCATCAGGAACGGCTTCTCGGTGTCCCTGACCGGCTCGGGAATGGAGTCGTCGCAGGCGTTCATCAGGTCCATGACCTTGGCGCTCCACTCAGGGTCGCCCTCGAGCGCCTTGAGCGCGGAGACCCTGATGACCGGCACGTCGTCGCCGGGGAACTCGTAGGTGGACAGCAGCTCCCGCACCTCGAGCTCGACCAGCTCGAGGATCTCCTCGTCGTCGACCATGTCGGCCTTGTTCAGCGCGACCACGATGTAGGGCACGCCGACCTGACGGGCGAGCAGCACGTGCTCGCGGGTCTGCGGCATCGGCCCGTCCGTGGCCGCCACGACCAGGATGGCGCCGTCCATCTGGGCCGCGCCGGTGATCATGTTCTTGATGTAGTCAGCGTGACCTGGGCAGTCGACGTGCGCGTAGTGGCGCTTCTCGGTCTGGTACTCGACGTGGGAGATCGAGATCGTGATCCCGCGCTCCTTCTCTTCCTTCGCGTTGTCGATCTGGTCGAACGCGCTAGCCGTGTTCACGTCTGGGTACTTGTCGTGCAGCACCTTGGTGATCGCCGCGGTCAGGGTCGTCTTCCCGTGGTCGATGTGCCCGATGGTGCCGATGTTGACGTGCGGCTTGGTCCGCTGGAACTTGGCCTTCGCCACTGGTGTCTCCTCGTTGCATCGTTCCCCACTGTCGTGGGGATCTGGCGCTCACGCGTGCGCCGGTTGCCTTTGGCTCTGTTGCTTGCTAGGTGGTGCCGGCTACTCGCCTCGTGCCTTGGCGATGATCTCCTTCGCGATGCTGGGCGGGACCTCGGCATAGGAGTCGAACTGCATGCTGTAGTCCGCCCTGCCCTGAGTGCGGCTGCGCAGGTCGCCCACGTAGCCGAACATCTCGGACAGCGGCACGAGGGCTGTGACCACCCGTGCCCCGGCCCGCTCCTCCATGGCCTGGATCTGGCCGCGGCGGCTGTTCAGGTCGCCGATGACCTCGCCCATGTAGTCTTCCGGGGTCCTGACCTCGACCGCCATGATCGGCTCGAGCAGGACCGGGTCGGCCTGGCCGGCCGCCTTCTTGAACGCCATCGATCCGGCGATCTTGAAGGCGAGCTCGGAGGAGTCCACTTCGTGGTAGGCACCGTCGACCAGGGTGACCTTCACGTCCACCATGGGATAGCCGGCCAGGACGCCGAACTCGGCGGCCTCCTGGCACCCGGTGTCCACCGAGGGGATGTACTCGCGGGGGATGCGGCCGCCGGTGACCTTGTTCTCGAACTCGTAGCCGCCGCCGTCGCCGCCGGTCGGCTCCAGGTTGATGATCACCCGGCCGAACTGGCCGGAGCCGCCTGTCTGCTTCTTGTGTGTGTACTCGACCTTCTCGACCTTGCGGCGCACGGTCTCCCGGTAGGCGACCTGCGGGCGGCCGATGTTGGCCTCGACCTTGAACTCCCGCCGCATCCGGTCGACCAGCACCTCGAGGTGCAGCTCGCCCATCCCGGCGATGATCGTCTGGCCGGTCTCCTCGTCGGTCCTGACCTGGAAGGTGGGGTCCTCCTCGGCCAGCCGCTGGATCGCGATGCCCAGCTTGTCCTGGTCGCCCTTGGTCCTCGGCTCGATCGCGACGTTGATCACCGGGGCCGGGAACGTCATCGCCTCAAGGATCACCGGCTTGGCCGGGTCGCACAGCGTGTCGCCGGTGGTGGTGTCCTTCAGGCCCATCACCGCGACGATGTAGCCGGCCATCGCCGTCGGGCGCTCCTCGCGCTTGTTGGCGTGCATCTGGTAGATCTTGCCGATCCGCTCCTTGCGGCCCTTGGTGGAGTTCAGCACCGCGGTGCCGGCGTCCAGGGTGCCCGAGTAGATCCGCAGGTAGGTCAGCTTGCCCAGGTGCTGGTCGGACATGATCTTGAAGGCCAGCGCGGAGAACGGCTCGGCCGGGTCGGCGTGCCGCAGCACCTCGGTCGCGTCAGCGCCCACCGAGTGGCCGTGGATCGCGGGGATGTCCACCGGGCTCGGCAGGAAGTCCACGATCGCGTCGAGCATCGGCTGGACGCCCTTGTTCTTGAACGCGCTGCCGCACAGCACCGGCGTGAGGGTGCTGGCAACGGTGGCCCGCCGGATCGCGGCGACAAGCTGCTCCTCGGTGGGCTCGGTGCCCTCGAGGTACAGCTCCATCATCTCCTCGTCGTTCTCGGCGATGCACTCGAGCAGGTTGTCGCGCCACTCCCTGGCGGCCTCGACGTGGTCGGCAGGGATCTCGGTGACGTCGTACGCCTCGCCCTTGCCCTCGCCATGCCAGAGCAGCGCGCGCATCCTGATCAGGTCGATGACGCCGCGGAAGTCCGACTCCACGCCCCACGGCAGCTGGACCACCAGGGGCGTGGCGCCGAGCCGGTCGTGGATCATCTCGACGCACCGGTGGAACTCGGCGCCGACCCGGTCCATCTTGTTCACGAAGCAGACCCGCGGCACGCCGTACCTGTTGGCCTGGCGCCACACGGTCTCGGACTGCGGCTCGACCCCCGCCACTCCGTCGAACACCGCCACCGCGCCGTCGAGCACGCGCAGCGAGCGCTCCACCTCGACGGTGAAGTCGACGTGGCCGGGGGTGTCGATGATGTTGATGGTGTGGTCACGCCAGGTGCAGGTGGTCGCCGCCGAGGTGATCGTGATGCCGCGCTCCTGCTCCTGCTCCATCCAGTCCATCGTGGCGGCGCCCTCGTGGACCTCGCCGATCTTGTAGTTGATGCCGGTGTAGAACAGGATCCGCTCGGTCGTCGTCGTTTTGCCCGCGTCGATATGGGCCATGATCCCGATGTTCCGGACCCTGGCCAGCTCCGTGGCTGTAACTGTGGCGGCCACTGTAAAGAATCCTCTTCCTGCGTCGATCTGCTCGTTCTGGTTGGTTATGCCTGATGCTTGTTGCTCTTGCCTGCTACCAGCGGTAGTGGGCGAAGGCCTTGTTGGACTCGGCCATCTTGTGCGTGTCCTCGCGGCGCTTGACGCTGGCGCCGAGCCCGTTGCTCGCGTCGAGCAGCTCGTTCATCAGGCGCTCGGTCATCGTCTTCTCCCGGCGGGACCTGGCGTAGGAGACCAGCCAGCGCAGCGCCAGGGTGGTGCTGCGGGAGGCCCTGACCTCGACCGGGACCTGGTAGGTCGCGCCGCCGACCCGGCGGCTGCGGACCTCGAGCGTCGGCTTGACGTTGTCCAGAGCGCGCTTGAGCGTCACCACCGGGTCGTTGCCTGTCTTGTCCCGGCAGCCCTCGAGCGCACCGTAGACGATGCGCTCGGCCAGCGAGCGCTTGCCGTTCCGCAGCACCTTGTTCACCAGCGCGGTGACTAGCGGCGACCCGTACACCGGGTCGGTGACCAGCTGCCGCTTGGTCGCGGGGCCCTTGCGCGGCATGTCAGCTCTTCTCCTTCTTCGCGCCGTAGCGGCTGCGCGCCTGCTTGCGGTTGCGCACGCCCTGGGTGTCGAGCGAGCCGCGGATGATCTTGTAGCGGACCCCGGGGAGGTCGCGCACCCGGCCGCCCCGCACCAGCACGATCGAGTGCTCCTGCAGGTTGTGGCCGACCCCAGGGATGTAGGCGGTGACCTCGACGTGGCTGGTGAGCCTGACTCGCGCGACCTTGCGCAGGGCCGAGTTCGGCTTCTTAGGCGTGGTGGTATAGACGCGCGTGCAGACGCCTCGGCGCTGCGGGCTCCCCTTGAGCGCCGGGGTCTTGTTCTTGCCTACCTTGTCCTGGCGGCCCTTGCGGACCAGCTGCTGGATCGTGGGCACCGCGTCTCCGTCTTCTCTGTGCTTGCTGCTACTGCCGCTTGCTTCTACTACCGCTTACTGTTACTGCGCTTGCCGTTACCGCCCTGCTCAGCTGCCAAGCCCCACCGCCCGCCGCCCGCCGAGGCAGGACAGCGACCGACGTCGCTTCACAGACTGTGGTCTGCTTGGCCCGACCCCCGCGCTCGGGCGTGTCGCCGCTTTCGCGGCGCATCCGGGCCTGAGGCGGCCCAGATTTCCGGGGAGGGAAGCTCGCTCACGCCCGGCCCTGCGACCGGCTGCCGATCCGGCGGCCCGATCTCGGTTCACAGGCGTGCGTGCCCGCGAGCACGGGCACGAAGAGCCAGAATACCTAACGCAGACCGTGATGGTCAAAGCGGGCAGGTACCCCGACTCAGCGAACGCTCCATGATAGCCGATCCGGCGCCCCGCGGGCGCCGTTCCGCGGAGTGCCGCCAGCAGAGTAACAATTGCCACGCACAGATCTATTTCCTGGGATTAACGGCTCGCATCCGCCCGTCGTCGCAGCTCAGCCGGCCAGCCCGGGGCGCGCCGAGGGCGCGGCCCCGAGTCGGGGTCGCGCCCTCGGACCTGCGGCGCGCTTACCGGTAGGTGCCGAAGTCGTACTCCTCGAGCGGCACCGAGTCACCGGACGGCGAGCCGAACGGGTAGCTGATGTCGGTCGTGTAGGTCGCCGCCGGGTAGGCCGCGGCTCTGGCGTCCTCCTTGGGCTCGACGCGCAGCGAGCGGTACCGCTGCATGCCGGTCCCGGCCGGGATCAGCTTGCCGATGATCACGTTCTCCTTGAGGCCCACCAGCGAGTCCGACCTGGCGTGGATCGCCGCGTCGGTGAGCACCCGCGTGGTCTCCTGGAAGGAAGCCGCCGACAGCCACGACTCGGTGGCCAGCGACGCCTTCGTGATCCCCATCAGCGTGGGCCGCCCGGCCGCCGAGATGCCGCCGGACTCGACCACCGCCCGGTTGATCTCCTCGAACCTCGGCCGCTCGACCAGCTCGCCGGGCAGCAGCTCGGTGTCACCGGACTCGATCACGTTCACCCGCTTGAGCATCTGGCGGATGATGATCTCGATGTGCTTGTCGTGGATCGACACGCCCTGAGACCGGTACACCTCCTGGACCTCGTGCACCAGGTGCAGCTGCACCTCGCGGGAGCCGAGGATACGCAGCACCTCATGCGGGTTGACCGCGCCGGCGATCAGCTGCTGTCCGACCTTGACGTGGTCGCCGTCGTCCACCAGCAGCCGCGACCTGACCGACACCTGGTAAACCACGTCCTCCGAGCCGTCGTCCGGCGTGACGATAATCTTCCGCGCCTTCTCGGGCTCCTCGATCCGGATAGTGCCGTCCACCTCGCTGATCGGCGCCATGCCCTTGGGGATCCTGGCCTCGAACAGCTCCTGGATGCGCGGCAGGCCGTGGGTGATGTCCAGGCCGGCCACGCCCCCGGTGTGGAAGGTACGCATGGTCAGCTGGGTACCGGGCTCGCCGATCGACTGCGCCGCGATGATGCCGACCGCCTCGCCGACGTCCACCCGCTTGCCGGTGGCCAGCGAGCGCCCGTAGCACTTGGCGCAGACGCCCACCTTGGCCTGGCAGACGAGCACGCTGAACGTGCGCACCGACTCGACCCCGGCGTTGACCATCGCCTCGATCATGGACTCGGTCAGGTCACTGTCGGCCGTGGCGATGAGGTTGCCGTCGCCGTCGGTCACGTCCTCGGCGAGCGTGCGGCCGGTGCCGGTGTTCTCGATGTTGGGCAGCTTGCGCACGCCCGCGGCCGGATCGGGGCCGCGGTCGGCGATCCGCATCGGCAGCGAGCGGTCGGTGCCGCAGTCCTCCTCGCGGACGATCACGTCCTGCGCCACGTCCACCAGGCGCCTGGTCAGGTACCCGGAGTCGGCGGTGCGCAGCGCGGTGTCGGCCAGGCCCTTGCGGGCGCCGTGCGTGGAGATGAAGTACTCGAGCACGGACAGGCCCTCGCGGAAGCTGGACTTGATCGGCCGCGGTATGGTCTCGCCCTTGGGGTTGGAGACCAGGCCGCGCATTCCGGCGATCTGCCTGACCTGCATCGGGTTGCCCCCGGCGCCGGAGTTGACCATCATCCAGACCGAGTTGGTCTCGGGGAAGGCCTGCTCCATGTCCTGTGCCACGTCGGCGGTCGCGTGCGTCCAGATCTCGATCAGCTCCTGGCGCCGCTCGTCGTCGGTGATCAGGCCGCGCTCGTACTCGCGCTGCACCTTGTCGGCACGCTTCTCGTAGGCGTCCAGGATCGCGGCCTTGTTCGGCGGCGCCACCACGTCCTCGATGGCGACCGTGACCCCCGACCTGGTGGCCCAGTGGAAGCCAGCGTCCTTGAGCTTGTCCAGGGCCGCGGCCACCTCCACCTTCGGGTACCGCTCGGCGAGCTCGTTCACGATCACCGAGAGCTGCTTCTTGCTGACCTCGTAGTTCACGAACGGGTAGTCGTCGGGCAGCGTCTCGTTGAACAGGCAGCGGCCCATCGTGGTCGTCAGCCGGAAAGCGTCGCCAGGCTGCCAGCCCTCCGGCGGCTCGAAGTTGACCGGCGGCGTCGCCTCCCGCAGCCGCACGGTGATCTCGGCCTGCAGGTCGACCTCACCGCGGTCGTAGGCCATCAGCGCCTCGGAAAGGCCGCCGAACACGCGGCCGGTGCCGAGGACGTCAGGCTCCTGCCTGGTCAGGCAGTAGATGCCGATGATCATGTCCTGGGTGGGCATGGTCACCGGCTTGCCGTCGGCCGGCTTGAGGATGTTGTTCGTCGACAGCATCAGGATCCTGGCCTCGGCCTGCGCCTCGGCGGACAGCGGCACGTGCACCGCCATCTGGTCGCCGTCGAAGTCCGCGTTGAACGCGGTGCAGACCAGTGGGTGGATCTGGATCGCCTTGCCCTCGACGAGCTGCGGCTCGAACGCCTGGATCCCCAGCCGGTGCAGCGTCGGCGCGCGGTTCAGCAGCACCGGGTGCTCGCGGATGACCTCCTCGAGCACGTCCCAGACCACGGGCCTGGCTCGCTCCACCATCCGCTTGGCCGACTTGATGTTCTGCGCGTGGTTCAGGTCGACCAGCCGCTTCATCACGAACGGCTTGAACAGCTCGACCGCCATCTCCTTCGGCAGGCCGCACTGGTGCAGCTTGAGCTGCGGGCCGACCACGATGACCGACCGGCCCGAGTAGTCCACCCGCTTGCCGAGCAGGTTCTGGCGGAACCGGCCCTGCTTGCCCTTGAGCATGTCGGACAGCGACTTCAGCGGACGGTTGCCCGGCCCGGTGACCGGACGCCCGCGGCGGCCGTTGTCGAACAGCGAGTCGACTGCCTCCTGGAGCATCCTCTTCTCATTGTTAACAATGATCTCGGGTGCACCGAGGTCCAGCAGCCGCTTGAGCCGGTTGTTCCTGTTGATGACGCGCCGGTACAGGTCATTCAGGTCCGAGGTGGCGAACCTGCCGCCGTCGAGCTGCACCATCGGCCGCAGGTCAGGCGGGATCACCGGGATGCAGTCGAGCACCATGCCAAGCGGGCTGTTGGTGGTGTTCAGGAAGGCGGAGACGACCTTGAGCCGCTTCAGCGCCCGCGCCTTGCGCTGGCCCTTGCCGGTCCTGATCGTCTCGCGCAGGCTGGCCGCCTCGGCCTCGAGGTCGAAGCTGCCGACCCGCTCCTGGATCGCCTGGGCGCCCATGCCGCCGCGGAAGTAGCGGCCGAACCTGTCCCGCATCTCGCGGTAGAGCAGCTCGTCGCCCTCGAGGTCCTGGACCTTGAGGTTCCTGAACCGGCTCCAGACCTCCTCGATCCTGTCGATCTCGCGCTGGGCGCGATCGCGGATCTGCTTGCACTCGCGGTCGCTGGCCTCCCTGACCTTGCGCCGGGCATCGCCCTTGGCGCCGGCCGCCTCGAGCTCGGCCAGGTCCTTCTCGCACTTGGACTGCCTGGCCTCGATGTCGACGTCGCGGCGCTGCTCAAGCTGGTTCTTCTCGTTGGTGATCTTCGCCTCGAGCGACGGCAGGTCACGGTCCCTGGCCTCGGCATCGACCTCGGTGATCATGTAGGCGGCGAAGTAGATGACCTTCTCCAGGTCCTTCGGCGCCAGGTCGAGCAGGTAACCCAGTCTGCTCGGCACGCCCTTGAAGTACCAGATATGGGTCACCGGCGCGGCGAGCTCGATGTGGCCCATCCGCTCCCGCCGGACCTTGGCCCTGGTCACCTCCACGCCGCAGCGCTCGCAGATGATGCCCTTGAACCTGACCCGCTTGTACTTGCCGCAGTAGCACTCCCAGTCCCTGGTGGGACCGAAGATCTTCTCGCAGAAGAGCCCGTCCTTCTCGGGCTTGAGCGTGCGGTAGTTGATCGTCTCTGGCTTCTTCACCTCGCCGTGCGACCACAGCCGGATGTCGTCGGCGGTGGCTAGGCCAATTCGTAGATCGTCGAAGAAGTTGACGTCTAGCACTCTTGGTTTCCCCTAATCCCTCTGAGCGGCCGCCGGCGGCATGTCCGGCGGGCGCGCTCCGGCTAAACACTGTTACCTGCGGGTCAGACCTCTTCGACGCTGCTCGGCTCGCGCCGGGACAGGTCGATTCCCAGCTCCTCTGCCGCGCGGAAGACGTCCTCGTCGGTGTCGCGCATCTCGATCGCCGCGCCGTCGCTGGACAGCACCTCGACGTTAAGGCAGAGCGACTGCATCTCCTTGATCAGCACCTTGAACGACTCAGGGATGCCCGGCTCGGGGATGTTCTCGCCCTTGACGATGGCCTCGTACACCTTGACCCGGCCGAGAATGTCGTCGGACTTGATCGTGAGCAGCTCCTGCAGTGCGTACGCGGCGCCGTAGGCCTCCAGCGCCCAGACCTCCATCTCACCGAACCGCTGGCCGCCGAACTGGGCCTTACCGCCGAGCGGCTGCTGGGTGATCATCGAGTACGGGCCCGTCGACCTGGCGTGGATCTTGTCGTCCACCAGGTGCAGCAGCTTGAGTATGTAGATGTAGCCGACCGAGATCGGGTCCTTGAACGGCTCGCCGGTGCGGCCGTCGAACAGCCGCGCCTTCCCGCTCGCGCCGACCAGCTGGACGCCGTCCCTGTTCGGCAGGGCCGAGCTGAGCAGGCCGGTGATCTCCTCCTCGCGGGCGCCGTCGAAGACCGGCGTCGCCACCGCGGTGCCCGCCGCGGCCGCGTCCGCGCTGATCTTGCGCAGCCGGTCCTTCCAGTCGGCGTCCTTGCCCTCGACCTTCCAGCCCGAGTTGGCCACCCAGCCGAGGTGAGTCTCGAGTATCTGCCCGAGGTTCATCCGGCGGGGCACGCCGAGCGGGTTGAGCACGATGTCGACAGCGGTGCCGTCCTCCAGGAACGGCATGTCCTCCACCGGAAGGATCTTGGCGATGACGCCCTTGTTGCCGTGGCGGCCCGCGAGCTTGTCGCCGTCAGTAATCTTCCGCTTGGCGGCCACGTAGACCCTGACCAGCTCGTTCACGCCGGGCGGGAGCTCGTCGCCATCCTCGCGGGAGAACACGCGAACGCCGATGACCCGGCCGGACTCGCCGTGCGGCACCTTCAGGCTGGTGTCCCGCACCTCGCGGGCCTTCTCGCCGAAGATCGCGCGGAGCAGCCGCTCCTCGGGGGTGAGCTCGGTCTCCCCCTTGGGGGTGACCTTGCCGACCAGGATGTCGCCGGTCACGACCTCGGCACCGATCCTGATGATGCCGCGGTCGTCCAGGTCGGCGAGTACCTCCTCGGAGACGTTCGGGATGTCCCTGGTGATCTCCTCGGGGCCCAGCTTGGTGTCCCTGGCGTCGACCTCATGCTCCTCGATGTGGATCGAGGAGAGCACGTCATCCTGCACCAGGCGCTGGGACAGGATGATCGCGTCCTCGTAGTTGTGGCCTTCCCACGGCATGAACGCGACGAGCAGGTTCTTGCCGAGCGCCATCTCGCCGGTGTCGGTGCACGGGCCGTCGGCGATGACCTGGCCCACCTCGACCCGCTGCCCGCCGGTCACGATCGGCTTCTGGTTGAAGCAGGTGCCCTGGTTGGACCGCTGGAACTTGGCGACCAGGTAGGTGGTCCTCGTCGCGTCGTCGTTGGCGATCGTGATCTCGTCGGCGCTGACCTCCTCGACCACGCCGGCCTTGGCGGCCACGATCACATCGCCCGCGTCGGTGGCGGCGCGGTACTCCATGCCGGTGCCGACCAGCGGCGCCTCGCTGCGCAGCAGCGGGACCGACTGGCGCTGCATGTTCGAGCCCATCAGCGCCCGGTTGGCGTCGTCGTGCTCGAGGAACGGGATCATGGCGGTGGCCACGGACACCATCTGGCGCGGCGAGACGTCGATGTAGTCGACCTCGTCCGGCTTGATGTAATCCACCTCGCCGCCCTTGCGTCGGACGAGCACGCGCTCGCCGACGAAGCTGCCGTCGGCGTTGATCGGCTCGTTCGCCTGGGCGATGACGTGCCTGTCCTCCTCGTCGGCGGTCAGGTAGTCGACCTGGTCGGTCACCTTGCCGCCCTTGACCTTGCGGTACGGCGTCTCGACGAAGCCGAAGGCGTTGACCCGCCCGTAAGAGGACAGCGAGCCGATCAGGCCGATGTTCGGGCCCTCAGGGGTCTCGATCGGGCACATCCGGCCGTAGTGGCTGGGGTGCACGTCCCGGACCTCGAACCCGGCCCGCTCGCGGGACAGGCCGCCCGGACCGAGCGCCGACAGCCGGCGCTTGTGGGTCAGCCCGGCCAGCGGGTTGGTCTGGTCCATGAACTGCGACAGCTGGCTGGTGCCGAAGAACTCCTTGATCGAGGCCACCACCGGCCGGATGTTGATCAGCGTCTGCGGCGTGATGGCCTCGACGTCCTGCGTGGTCATCCGCTCCCTGACCACCCGCTCCATCCTGGCCAGGCCGAGCCTGACCTGGTTCTGGATCAGCTCGCCGACGGTACGCAGCCGCCGGTTGCCGAAGTGGTCGATGTCGTCGGTCTCGATCGGGATCAGCGCGTCGCCCGCCTTCATCTCGTCCTCGCCGACGTGCAGCCTGACGAGGTACTCGATGGTGGCGACGATGTCTTCCTCGGTCAGCGTGCCCTGGGTGATCGGCAGCGACAGGCCGAGCTTCTTGTTCACCTTGTAGCGGCCGACCTTGGCCAGGTCGTAGCGCTTGGGATTGAAGTAGAGGTTCTCGAGCAGCGCCTGCGCGGACTCCTTGGTCGGCGGCTCGCCCGGGCGCAGCTTGCGGTAGATGTCGAGCAGCGCGTCGTCCTGGCCGGTGGTGTGGTCCTTGTCAAGCGTCGCGATCATCGACTCGTAAGCGCCGAACCGCTCGCGGATCTTGGCGTCATCCCAGCCGAGCGCCTTGAGCAGCACGGTCACGCTCTGCTTGCGCTTGCGGTCGATCCGCACGCCCACGCTGTCGCGCTTGTCGATCTCGAACTCGAGCCAGGCGCCCCTGGACGGGATCACCTTGCAGCTGTAGATGTCCTTGTCCGAGGCCTTGTCGACCTGCCGGTCGAAGTAGACGCCCGGCGAGCGGACGAGCTGGCTGACCACGACACGCTCGGTGCCGTTGATGATGAACGTGCCCTTATCGGTCATCAGCGGGAAGTCGCCCATGAACACGGTCTGGCTCTTGATCTCGCCGGTGGAGTTGTTGATGAACTCCGCGGTGACGAACATCGGAGCCGAGTACGTCATGTCCTTCTCGCGGCACTCCTGGTCCGAGTACTTCGGCGGCTCGAACCGGTGGTCGCGGAACGAAAGCGACATCGTTCCCGTGAAGTCCTCGATGGGACTGATCTCCTCGAAGATCTCTTCGAGGCCGGACTGCTCTGGCAGGTCCCTACGGCCGAGTTCGTGCTCGGCGGCGATCCGGGCCCGCCACTTCTCGTTGCCGAGCAGCCAGTCGAACGAGTCGGTCTGCAGGGCGAGAAGGCCGGGAACCTCAAGCGGTTCCCTGATGCGGGCGAAGGAAATGCGGTGTGGACCAGGAGCGATAGCTGAGGCGCTGCGCGAGGCTGCCAACAGGGGTCCTTCCGGGCTCGTGGCTGAACGGTCTCCGCGCGCACGCAAAACGCCCTGCGGCCTTCGCCCAACCTGGCTGAAGGGCGACTAACCTGTGGGTTACGATGTTGCCGAGGACATGTGGGTGCAGCGCAAATTGGCAGTGTAGTCGATAGACACACTGCTCGTCAACCTAGCACCCACCCTGATTCTCACGACTGAAGGCAGCATCGCTCTTTCGAGCCGAAACGTCAAGAGCGCGAGCCCTTGTGTCGGCAACTCAGCCCACGTGACGAAAATCACAGAGTCATCTGTGTTTGAACTGCTCATGCCCTGGGTAGCAAGTGTAGTTCGGCCTTCTGCGGCGAGTTCCGGCTTCTGCGGCGAGCTCCGGGCCGCCGCCTCTTGCCAGCCGGACCACCTCTACCGAGCGCGCCGGCCCGCCGCCGAGCAGGCCGATCTCCTGCCGAGCTGGTCGATCTGCCTGCGAGCGGGCCGGCCTGCCGCCAAGCGAGTCGGCCTGCCGTGCCCCGCCCGCGCCGCCCCGCGCGGCCAGACAGCGCGCCGACCAGACAGCGCGCCGACCAGACAGTCAGCCAGCCAGCCAGCCAGACAGACAGCGCGCCGACCAGACAGCGTTGGGCGCGGGGCGGCCACTGGCCGCCCCGCGCCTGCAAGCCGCGCTGCGAGAACTGTTACTTGACCGTGACGGTGGCGCCGACGCCCTCGAGCACGGCCTTGGCCTTCTCCGCAGCCTCCTTGTTGACCTTCTCGAGCACCTTGGCGGGAGCCGAGTCGACGAGGTCCTTGGCCTCCTTCAGACCCAGGCCGGTCAGCGGCCTGACCTCCTTGATGACCTGGATCTTCTTGTCGCCAGCGGCCTCCAGGATGACGTCGAACTCATCCTGCTCCTCGACCTCGGCGGCGGCCTCGCCGCCACCGCCGGCCGCGGCCGGCCCGGCGACCGCCACCGGGGCGGCGGCCTTCACGTCGAAGGTCTCCTCGAACTGCTTCACGAACTCGGACAGCTCGATCAGCGTCATCTCCTTGAACGCCTCGAGCAGATCGCTTGAACTGATCTTCGCCATTTCTTTTCTCTTCCTCTTCCCTGATCACGCTTCCGGCAGCTGCCCTTCGGCACCGCCAGGTCTGGTCGCTCCGCGCTGCCTGTCACCAGGCCACGTGCTTACTCGGCGCTCTGGCCTAGTCGCTTACTCGGCGCTACGGCCTAGTCGCTTACTCGGCGCTACGGCCTACTCGCCTTCGGCCACCTCCGGCTCGTCTCCGCCAGCCGGTGCTTCAGCCGCAGCCTCGCCAGCCCCAGCCTCGCCAGCGGCGTCCGCCACCTCCGGCTCTGGTGCCTCGTCCTTCACCACGGAGACCGGACCGCTAGCCGCGCCCTCGGCCGCCTTCTTCTGCTCCAGTGCCGCCATGAGGCGAGCCATCTGGGTCGGCAGCGCCGCGAATGTCGCGGCTGCTCCGGCCATGGTGGCCTTCATGGCGCCCGCCAGCTTGGCAAGCAGCACCTCGCGCGGCTCAAGATCAGCGAGCTTGGAGATCTCGTCCGGCGTGAGCATCTTGCCGTCGAGAACCCCGCCCTTGATCACGAGCAGCGGGTTCGCCTTCGAGAACTCCCGCAGCCCCTTCGCCGCCTGGACGACATCGCCGCCCACGAACGCGATCGCCGACGGTCCTACAAGAAGCTGCGAGAAATCCGCAGCCACGCCGGCGTCCTTGGCCGCGATCTTGGTGAGAGTGTTCTTCACCACCGAGAAGGTGGCATCCTCACCAAGTGCCTGGCGCAGTTCCTTGACCTGGGCCACGGTCAGCCCTCGGTACTCGGTGAGCACGGCACCAGAGGAGTGCTGGAAGCGCTCGGTCAGCTCGGCGACCGTCGCCTCCTTAACCACCCTCGCCACGGGCATCCCTCCTGCCTGTAAAGAGCCGCCGGGGCGACTCCGAGAATCAGCGCCACCGGATTGACCCCTGGAAACGACGAACGCCCCGGGCGCAGGCACCGGGGCGTGACCGCTGCCGACGGAAAACTCGCGGCATGCGGAGCAGCTCAGCTCACCTGCGCGGGCCGCCCGGATCTTCCGGGACCTTCGGTCACCGTGCCCAGGCACAGCGACGACCGGCGGTCTTTGGCCCAGCCAGACTACGCGCCCGCGCCCCCGCCCGCCAAATCCTTAGCCCATCTGCCAGCCCTCCGCGCGCCCGAACCCGACATCGCGCACCTCAAGCGGCCAGCACCACGTCAACGAGGCGCAACCGCGCGACCCCGCCAGCCCGCCCAGCCACCAGCCCGCTGCCCCCAGCCATCCCCGCCAAATCACGCAGCCCTGCCAGACCCGCCCAGCCCCGCCAGACGCCCAGCCCCGCCAGTCCGCGCAGCCCCGCCAGTCCGCCCAGCCCTGCCAGACCGCCCAGCCCCGCCAGTCCGCGCAGCAATGCCAGACCGCCCAGCCCTGCCGCACAGCCCTGCCAGACCGCCCAGCCTTAGTCCCCGCGCCCGCCAGCGACAAAAGCAGCGCAGCGAGCCCTCGGCCGACGCCCCGGTCCGACATCGTGGCCCCCCGATGTCATTAACCGCAGCATCAACGGGACACGATGTCAGGCGTGCCCGCCAGCGCAAGATCCAGCGCGGACATTTGGCCGCGCCCGCCGGCTCCAGAAACCATGTGTGCACCTCGCTGCTGCCCTGACGGCAGCAAAGCGCCAGCCAGCCAACCGCGCCGGCAGGCCGAGGACCCGACGCGACACTGTGGCCCCCCGATGTCGCTAACCGCAGCATCAACGGGACACGATGTCCCCGCGCCTCACGGGCAGCCGACCCGGGGGCGCGGAGAGGGGAGGCAGGCGGCCGCACCGTGCGCGGGAAGCCCGGCCAGGCGGCCGCGCAGCCCTCGCGAAGCCGGGCGAAGCGGCCACCTCCCCGCGCATCACAGACAGTCGGCAGGGCCGCACGGAAAGGCGCGGCCAACCGGCCGCGCAGGCCTCGGGAAGCCGGGCGACGCGGCAAGCTCCCCGCGCATCACGGGCAGCCGACGGGGCCGCGCGGAAAGGCGGGGCCAGGCGGCCGCGCTGTGCTCGGGACGCCGGGCAAACCGCCGCGCTGCGCGCGGAAAGGCGGGGCCAGGCGGCCGCGCTGTGCTCGGGACGCCGGGCAAACCGCCGCGCTGCGCGCGGAAAGGCGGAGCCAGGCGGCCGCACCGTGCTCGGGACGCCGGGCAAACCGCCGCGCTGCGCGCGGAAAGGCGGAGCCAGGCGGCCGCACCGTGCGCGGGACGCCGGGCAAACCGCCGCGCTGCGCGCGGAAAGGCGGGGCCAGGCGGCCGCGCTGTGCTCGGGACGCCGGGCAAACCGCCGCGCTGCGCGCGGGAAGGTGGGCGAAGCGGGCGCGGGCGCTTCCGCGAAGGCGGGCCGAGGCGTCAGCGCCGCCTGCCGCCCGCCGCAACTGCGGCGCGGAAGCCGGGCGGGCTACGCGCGGGTGTGGGGCGGCGCTGCGCCTGGCCGAGTCGGTCAGGATGCGCCTGGGCCGAGTCGGTCAGGACGCGGAGGCGTCCTCGAGCTCGCCGGTGAGGCCACGGGTGGCGCTCGGATCCACCGGGACGCCGGGGCCCATGGTGGTGGAGAAGGTGACCTTCTTCACATAGCGGCCCTTGGCGGCGGCGGGCTTCAGCCGCATCACCTCATCGATCGCGGCGGCGTAGTTCTCCACGAGGGCCCGGCTGTCGAACGACGCCTTGCCGATGATGAAGTGCAGGCTGCCGTGCCTGTCCACCCGGAACTCGATCTTGCCGCCCTTGATGTCGGTCACTGCCTTGGCGACGTCGGCGGTCACGGTGCCGGTCTTCGGGTTCGGCATCATCCCGCGGGGGCCGAGCACGCGGCCGAGCCGACCGACCTTGCCCATCATGTCCGGCGTGGCCACGACGGCGTCGAAGTCGAGGAACCCGCCCTGCACCCGCTCGATCAGCTCGTCGGAGCCGACGATGTCGGCGCCGACGGCGCGCGCCTCCTCGGCCCGCTCACCAGCCGCGAACACGAGCACGCGGGCGGTCTTACCGGTGCCGTGGGGCAGGTTGACGGTGCCGCGGACCATCTGGTCCGCCTTGCGGGGGTCGACCCCGAGCCTGACCGCCACCTCGACGGTCGAGTCGAACTTTGTCGTCGCGGTCTTCCGTGCGACGTCCACGGCCTGAGCCGGGGTGTACAGCTTCGCCGCGTCGACGAGTTCATCGGCCTTGCGGTAGGCCTTGCTGCGCTTCATTCCTGTCTCCCTGATAACTCTCGGAGGTCGTGGTGAACGGACCAGCGCCTGGCCCTGCCACTGCCTGGCACCCGGATCGGCCGGGTTCAGGCACTCGATTGCTCAGCCTTCGACTGCTCAGCCTTCGATTGCTCAGCCCTCGACTGCTCAGCCCTCGACGGTAATGCCCATCGAGCGGGCCGTGCCCGCGATGATCTTCTCCGCGGCCTCCATGCTGGTCGCGTTCAGGTCCGGCATCTTGACCTGGGCGACGTCCCTGACCTGGGCCATGGTCATCTTGCCGACCTTCGCCCTGTGCGGCTCGGCACTGCCCTTCTGGACGCCCGCCGCCTTCTTGATCAGCTCGGCGGCCGGCGGGGTCTTCGTGACGAAGCTGAACGACCGGTCCTCGTAGATCGTGATCTCGACCGGGATGATGTTCCCGCGCTGCGACTCGGTCGCCGCGTTGTACTGCTTCACGAAGTCCATGATGTTGACGCCGTGCGGGCCGAGCGCGGTGCCGACCGGCGGCGCGGGGGTGGCCGCTCCGGCATTGAGCTGGACCTTCACGATCGCAGCGATCTTCTTCTTCCTCGGAGCCATTTCGACCAGTGTCCTTATCGTCGTCCTGCTAGTTTCCTTGTTGCCTTTAGTTGCCTGTCTCGCGCTCTCCTGCCAGCCCAGCGGGGGCCAGCCCAGCGGGCGCTGGCCAGTCCCTTCCCGGCCCGGCCCGCCTCGGCCGGCTCAGATCTTGCTGACCTGGTCGAACGAGAGCTCCACCGGGGTCTCCCGGCCGAAGATCGACACGAGCACCTTGAGCTTCTGGGTGTCGGGGTTGATCTCGCTCACCGTGGCGGGCAACGTGGCGAACGGCCCGTCCATAACGGTAACCGACTGGTTCACCTCGAAGTCCACCGCGGCGGCCCGCATGGTCTCGGCCTTCTTGGCGGCCTTCTCCTCGGGCACCGGCGCGAGCAGAGCCGCTACCTCGGGCAGGCTGAGCGGCGATGGCCTGCTCGACAGGCCGACGAACCCGGTGACGCCTGGCGTGTTGCGCACGGCCGCCCACGACTCGTCGGTCAGTTCCATCCGCACCAGGATGTAGCCGGGCAGCACCTTCTCCTGCACCTGCTGCCGCTTCCCGCTCTTGACCTCGATCACCTCATGCGTGGGGACCTCGATCTGGAAGATGAAGTCCTCCATGTTGAGCGACTGGGTCCGGCTCTCCAGGTTGGTGCGCACCCGGTTCTCGTAACCGGCGTAGGAGTGCACGACGTACCACTCGCCGGGCAGCTTGCGCAGGTCGGCCTCGAAGGCGACGAGCGGGTCGACTTCCTCATCGTCGGCACCAGCCTCGCCGTCGGCACCAGCCTCGCCGTCGGCACCGGGCCCTTCGGCCTGGCCAGCATCGGCCGTCGCCGCGGCCTCGTCGGCGAGGTCGCCGACGTCACCGGCACCTGACTCGCCGAGCACGTCGGCCTGGTCGTCATCGGCGGGCCCGTCTAGCGGCTCGCCGACCTGATCGAAGTCGGACACGATAGCTCTTTCTCTCTGATCTTCCCTGCGCGGCTCTTCCTCGCGCTCAGTCTGTGGCTCTGTACTGTCTGTGACGCTGCACTGCTGGCCGACGGAACCACGACCGCGGAGCGATCACGCCGTCGCCGGCAGTGCGCTCAGGCCCCGGCCGCCGTCACCCGAAGATCTTGAACACCAGGTCAGTCAGCGCGGTGTCGATGCCGGTCACGATGCCCACCATGACCAGGATGAAGACCACCGCGACGGT
>Ga0335081_10000567_pt1 | contig 61983 bp, 59 predicted proteins | sample Lox_Sample_35_FD_206713 | JGI IMG/M metagenome (GOLD analysis project Ga0335081, IMG submission 206713) | Soil microbial communities from Loxahatchee National Wildlife Refuge, Florida, United States - Lox_Sample_3.5 | ecosystem: Environmental > Terrestrial > Soil > Wetlands | place: USA...
GAACCGCAACGCAGCCACCTGTCGGTCGCGCTCCAGATGTTGAAGCAGATCAGTTCGCACCAACTCAAAACCCCGGGGACTGCGTTCTTCTGGCAGGCCCGTTATTACGACTTCAACGTGCGGTCCGAGCGCAAGCGAGCGGAGAAGCTGGACTATATGCACATGAATCCAGTCAAACGCGGACTCGTGACCAGTCCCGAGCAATGGTCGTGGAGCAGCTTCCGTCACTATGCCAGCGGCGTGGAGGGAGTGGTGGAGATTGAGTCGCCCTGGACAGCACGGAAGTGGGAGCGACTAGATCTCACGCCGCAAATCGTGCGGCGGGAACTTCCCCACCCTGTCGCAAAGAACGCGACGAGGGTGGGGCACCCCGAATGAGAAGTCGCCGTGAAAAGTCGCGCCACCCGCTCGTCCTAGTCAGGCACGCTCACTCGAACCACTCGATAATTGAGGAGGAACTCGAGCAGGATTGCTCCGCCTGCAGCAAACCCCAGCTTCATCCAGAGCGGATGGCTCAGCCCTCCCACTTCTAGGCCCCACGCCACAAAGGCAAGTGTGTTGATGCCGTCCTGAAACCGGTATTTACGTTTCACGACTCGCATGGGGGCTGGCCCGGCCTTTCGGCTTCAAATTGTACTCTCAGGGGGTGCCAGGCCTTGTCTCTCCCGCTTTTGGAAAGACAGTCCGGGCTCATATGTTCATCCCAGCGCACTCGGAGAGACAAACCGGAAGCGGGAGCGACTAGGTCTGACGCCGCAAATCTCGGGGCCAGAACTTCCCCACCCTGTCGCAAAGAACGCGACAAGGGAGGGGCACCCGTCTTACTGCACCCTGGCGTATTCGGCTTTGGCTTCGCGGAGCAAGGGAACGTCGGGGTCGGCGTCTTTCCATAAAGCGAGAAAATTCTGATACTCCACACGGCTTTGCGCTTTGTCGCCTTGCAGAGCATAGGCGCGGGCGAGGCCGAGATGGGCGAGTGGCATGGTTGAGTCCACGCCGGCGAAGGCTTTGAGGTCAAGCAGGCGCTGGAATGCTTGCACGGCGTCGGCGCCGCGTCCCGCTTTCAGGTAAGCGTTGCCACGCATGTACAGGACGCCGGTGTTGGCGCGGGCGTAGACCATGGCGCTATCGAGCAGATCGATTGCCTTAGCGGAATTGCCACGGTTAAGTTCGATCTGCGCCTGCACCACCGGCACCGCGACAGATTGAACGTTGGTGTCGTAAGGGCGCTTCTGAGCAAGGTCTGAGACCAATTTTTCAGCAGACTTATCGTCTCCAATCAGCGCCCGCGCGACTGCCACCAGCGTGATGACGCTGGGAGACTGAATTCCCTTGGATGCCTGGGCCAAATCATCGGCCGCCTGCGCTTTGTCACCCACCGCAGCTTCAAAAATAGCTTGCTGCGCGTATTCATTGGCGGCGAACTCCTTCAAGCCCATGCGGTCTGCGGCTTCTTTCGACTTGGCGCCGAAATCGCGGGCTGCCTTCAATTGTCCCTTGCAGGAAGCGACACCCGACTGGATCGCCAGCGTAACCAGTTCACCGCCGGGCAGGGCCCGGACAAGGTCGAGCTCCTTCTCCATTGCGGCAGGATCATTCTGGACCCAGTAGAGGTTGGCCAGCTCTACATGGTTGCCAACCAGGTTCAGCTTGCGTCCCAGGGCCTCGTTAAGAGTGGCCTTGGCTTCTTCCACGCGATTGAGCCCGGCGTACGCCGTGGCCAGGTTGTCATAACCACTAGCACTGTCGGGATCGGCCGCAATCGACTGGCGGGCATTTTCCAGCGCGTTCTCGAACTGCCCCAGGTTGTTGTAAATACCGGCCAGATTGTTCGAAGGGATGGAGTCGCGCGGATAGGTCTGCTTGTAAAGTTCCAGCGCGGTGATGCCCTTCTCGAGTTGTCCCGAATCCGCATAGTAGTGGGACATGATGTACAGCTTTTCATGCTCGCTGGCCCGGTCGCGCAGTTCGAATGCCTTTTCGCGGTTCTGCTCGGCAAGCTGGCTTTGTCCAAGGTTGGAGTAGACAGTCCCAATGCGGGCGTAAGCCATGGCGAAGTTTGGGTCGAGCTCTGCGGCGCGCTGATAGAGCGGCAAGGCGGCCAGTTCATCGCCTGCCTCGTGCTTGAGGTCACCAAGGCTGAAGGCTTTGAGGGCTTCCAGAGACGAGGTAGTCGCCTCAGAAAGCGGCTTGTCATATTTCTGGACAGAAGCCAGCGATTCGCCAAGCTTTTTGCGAAGATCGGAGCCGGCCTTGTCGAGCGCGTTGAGGACGTCTTCTTTTCGGCTGGCCTGGACTTCTTCACGCGCCAGGGATTCGCCGGTGGAAGCATTTACCGCATCAAGAGAGATCACATATTGGCTGCCTAAACTGGCGATCTGGCCGTTGAGCATGGCTTTGATGGCATTGCGCTGGCAGATTTCGCGGCCTACGTCCGTGGTAATGCGTTCATCGGGAGCCCGGCCCATGAACTGGAGTGTTTGACGGACCTTTTGTTCGGGGAAGACGTTTAAATAAGGCGATTGCTCAAGCTCCACCGCCAGAGCTTTTTTCAGCGTGCCGTCGAAAACGGGATCGGCGGTGGTGTTGACGAAGTCGGTGAGCAAAATCGTATCTTTTTCCGACATCACGGCATGGCCACGCCGGGCAAAGAAAACCATCGCCAAACCAATGACGGCAACCACAACCAGAGCCATGACAACGTAGTTCCAGGCACGGCGCGAGGGATGCGCCCCGGACCGCAAGCGAGCGCTGCCCGCGGCTGAGGTGACGCCGGACTCAGTGTCTCGCCGCATGCGTTTCAAGTCCGTGCGGACTTCGGCTGCGCTCTGGTAGCGGAGTTCACGGTTCTTTTCGAGCAGCTTCAGGATGATCTGCTCCAAATGCGGAGAAACATCGGGATTGAGCCGCACCGGCGGAACCGGCGGACGGTTCAGAATTGCTTCGAAGATGGTTGCAGAAGTGTCGCCGCGGAAAGCAAGCGTGCCGGTGGACATTTCGTAAAGCACTGCGCCAAAGGAGAACAGATCAGTACGCGGATCGAGGTCCTTGCCGCGAGCCTGCTCCGGGGACATATAAGCGACCGTGCCGACGGTTGAGCCCGGGCTTGTCAATTGGTTGCTGTCGATAGTCGGAGCTGAGCCGACGGTGGCGCCGCCGAGCGCTGCTTCCGCTTTCATGGTCTTGGCCAGACCAAAATCCAAAATCTTTGCCTGATTGCGCTGGGTGACGAAGATGTTGGCTGGCTTAATGTCGCGGTGAACGATTCCCTTGGCGTGGGCCGCCTCAAGCGCGTCGGAAATCTGAATGGCGAGGTCAATAAGCAGGTCCATTTCGACAGGCTGGCCGCCGATAAGCTGCTTGAGGGTTTTGCCTTCAAGCAATTCCAGGACAATGAAGTAGCGGCCATTGGCCTGGGCGATCTCGTAAATCGTACAAATATTGGGATGATTGAGTGCGGAGGCGGCGCGGGCTTCACGCTGGAAGCGCTCCAAGGCTGCCGGGTCTTTTTCGAGTTCCTCCGGGAGGAATTTAAGCGCTACGTGACGTCCCAGGTTAAGGTCCTCAGCCTCATACACAATCCCCATTCCTCCGCCACCGAGCTGGCGCAGGATACGGTAATGGGAAATGGTTTCACCGATCATCGAAGCCTTGCTCCAGGAACACTCGATGGTAGGACGCGCTTTTACCCAAGTCAATTGAGCGGAGAATACCCTTGGCGACGGGCGCACCGCTGGTAGACAATATGAAATACGAGTGAGGTGGTCAATGAGTTCCCGGCTTTTACGTTTTGTTCTGGTGGTTATTCTGGCGGTTCCGGCCTTCTGCGTTGCACAACAAATTCGCGGCGACTACGTGGAAACTCGCAGTGCCGATGTCTATACCGGCCAATGTTTTGCCAATGGGGAAGTGAATCTGGTGGGCAACGAGGCCTTGCTGGCCTGGCATGTCCAGAGCGGAAGCTGGGACGGAGTGCAGTTGGATGGGCTGAGCGTTGCCGCGGCAGTGCATGCTCGCGCTACGTTGGGAGATCCGTATGCTAACCCTTATCCCGCTGAAGCAGTCTTGATCGTGGATGATCGCGCTACCACGGAGCAGCGCGCGGCCCTGACGGCGTTTGCCCAAAAGATGGGAGGCGAACTTCTTCACAATGTGGGGCAAGTGATTGCCGCTCCGGTGGAGATGGTGATCAATCCTCAGGAACATGGAGTGGTCTGGCTGCGGGCGGGGCGGTTCGCTATGGTGCAAACGCGGCCGATTAATGACACAGACCATCTTTGCGGCAATGAAGTGACCTTTTATCCTCCGCTCACGCAACTGGCGCATGCTATGCCTGCTGTTGCGCTGACGGACTCCTACCGTGGACCGGGGCTGGGCGTGGATTGGGAGTCTCACGGAAAGCGCAGTGCGTTTGTTGGCAGTTTCGCGCGCTGAAAACAACCCTGTAACCAAAGGCCGCAAACCATTCTGCATGCACATGCGTGTTTTGCCGTGTAGAGCGCTGATCTTGTTGTGCGGAATTGCCGTCTCTACGGCCGCGCCAGCCCAGAGCGGCAAGATCGAGACGATCGGACCAGCGACTGATTCGAGCATTTCGGACGCCGTCAAGAAAGCGCTCGAGAGCAAAGGCTACCGGATAATCTTGAATGGCGGCAGTGCGGAGGCAGAAGTCTGGCTGCGTAGAACCGTACCGACGAAAGATGCCAAGAAAGAAGAATCCGACGCTTTGTATCCCCAACTGGCCGAATCAACATTGTTTGGCGTGATCTCGTTCCTGCATGCAACCACGGATTACCGGGGCGAGCCCATCAAGGCCGGTGTGTACACTCTGCGCTATGAATTGCTGCCGAATGATGCAAACCACTTGGGCGTTGCTCCCAATCCTGATTTCCTGCTGCTGATTCCTGCCGCGGAAGACCCCAGTCCCGAGACCGTTTTCAATTTTCGGGACCTGGTTGCGCTCAGCTCCAAAGCGACCGGAACTTCGCATCCGGCGCCGATGAGTCTGGTGCCGGCACAAGGGGGAACGCCCCTTTCTGTCTCCAAAGATAGCGAAGATCATTGGATTTTTTCCGCGACAGTCACGCTCGCTTCTGGCGCGAACCTGCCATTTGGGTTGGTGGTGAAGGGCACGGCGCCCCAGTAGGGCGCTACCGGTGCCAGATCAGAAGAACGACAGTTGCAGCCGCGACCACGATGGCCCCCACCAGGTAAAAGTGCGAGCGCAACCAGCTCTGGTTAGAGGATGCCAAGCGCGAAAGGAATTCGGGAGCGCTGGGAGCGGCCCGGGTTTCGCAGTCAAGACAGAGCTTGCGACCCTCTGAAACTGGGAAGCCACAGCTTTCACAGCTGCCGATGTTGCCTCGCGCGCTGAGCGCTATGGTCTCGGAATCGGCCGTCGCGGGCTGGGCCTTGACTTCGGGAAGAAGTGGTTTTGCCTCCGCCACCAAGCCTTTTTCGCCGTGCTCCAAGCGCAATCCGCCACCTGCCAGAGCCATTTCCAAAAGAATCGGTTCGTCGTCGACCCGGGAAGAGACGTCTTGAGGAAAGGCAACCGCCAACGGCGCCGAACCTAGGTTTAGAAAACCTGGGGTTAGAACTGGAGGGGACTCTAATCGCGGCTTTTCCGTAAATTCCCGTTCCGCACGTCTGGCAGCCTCGGCGTGATCGACTGCGGTTTGAATCATTTCGCCCAGCTTTTCCAGTGCGGCAAGGTCGCGCTCTTCGAAGGCATAGGGCCGACCGGAGAGCAGTTCGAAAACCCCATTGACTTCGCCGTCGCGCACCAGGGGCATCACCACGACGGAGGCGATTCCGAGCACGTGGCAGCTTTCGCGGTTGACGCGGTCATCACTATCCGCATCGTCACAACGCAATGTGCGCTGCGTGCGGACACTTTCGCCGGAGAGGCCGGAGTTCACCTGCAACTTTGCGCCGAGCGCAGGAGCCGACGGGCCGGCGCTGGCGCGGCAGATCATGTCGCGCCCCTCGCGCAGAGCGATAGCGGCTCCAGACGCTCCGGTAATGTATTGGGCACGCTCGGCCAGGAGTTGCAGGGCCGCGTCTAGATCGCGCTGGGCCATCGCGCTCAGTGAATTGCCACCATCTTCTCCAGGGAACTGAACTGGTTCGGGAGCCAATTTAGCAGCGGCTGCCGAAGCCGCGTGGGACTGGCTGTTCACAGACGCCGTGGCGGGCGTGGCAGACCCGCGACCTAAAATGGAATAACGATCTATCAACTTGTGGAGAAGTTCTGTTCGGAGTTTCGCTCCCCGTCGGATTCTGTGTCAAGGGGAAACACCGACCGAGGTTCTAACCCAGAGGTTACCGGCACGCTTGATGCATAATACGTTGCCAGACTCGAACGCTTTTTCGTGGTAGCTGGTTTGCAAAATCACGCAATGTTCCACACTTCCGCCCAAACTCTTTCCCAGGCGCAGATCGCGGCCGCTTACATCATTTTTCTAGCCAGTTATTTGGTTTTTGCGCTGGGGAAGTTTCCCGGCTTGAACATTGACCGGCCTGGAGCAGCCGTGATTGGCGCGGTCGCCATGCAAACGGAGAATAAAAATGCGCCAGGAGCAATTCCTGCTCCTGGCGCAATCCCGGAAAACTTCACGGGAAAAGTAAAGCTACGAACTAGTCGCCCCAGCCGCAGTAGCAGATGCCGTGTCCACTGCCGAGAATGTGGATGAAGTTGCATTCTGCCTGAATGGTAGCCAGTTCGGTGGCTCCGAGTGTCGAGTCCGAAGATTCGGTCTCGGTGATCGGATACGCCGAGGGGTTGGCCACAGTCAGAGCCTTCTTCGCAGCTGTTGGATTGGCATAGACTGGATTGTCAACGTGAGTGACCCAAACGCGCAGGTTCGGGGTCGGCGTCACATTGGCGGTGGGATCGCAATACGAGCTGTTCACGGCCGAGGAAACGACCTTGATCACGCCGTTCTGTGAGACGTAGCCGGTCAGCGGATTGCTGGTGAGATCTTGGCTGATCGACAGAGTTCTCAGACCGTTCGGGGTCTCCATGCAGCCGCAGCACTCTGAAAGCTGCTGGTCGTAATCGAATACGTAGATCATCGCGCAGAGATTACCGCCGGTGACGCCGGGGTTATCAATGCGCGCGGTGCCGTCCGGTGCTCCCCACACGTTGTTCGAGAAATAATTTACTTTGTACACATCCTGTGCCAGAGCGGCGCTGGAAAAGGCAACCAATGCCAGAGCGGCCAGCACAAGAAGTATTCTTGACTTGGTCATGGATCATCCTCCTGAGGTTTGGCGCTACCGGGAGCTGGGGAGGGTCAGCGGCTCGGGCGGCGCATTAGCAATCTACACTTTGACAAGATCTTTACAATTCACCACGTGTAGTAGTCAGAAGAATTGCACCCGATCAGCTACGTCTTTTGGACTAGAACCACGAGCTGCGAGTCTGTCTTCAGGTGGGACGAGTGTCAGGTGAGATATGCAGAAAGTTGCGGTCGATGCAATCGGATGCGTCTGGCGCGCAAGCTTTTGTGCGTCCAGCACCGCAACTAATCACAAGGAACCACTTTATCGCCGGCGTAAATCACGCCCTGGCTGACAATTTGCGCCCGCAGGCCGCCGCGGTGGAGAAGGCCCTTGATGACTGGGCGACCGGTCACGGTTTCCAAATGGCTGCAGGGCTCGCAGAGGCGGATGCCGTGGATCCTCACGTTCCCAACCATGAAATCGCGACCGACAAGATGATTCAGAGGAACGTCGCGGGTAACCAGATTGCGGCGCGCGTTCCCGGCAACAAGGTCGACACCGTAATCGCGGCGGAGGGCCTCGATGGCCTCCGCCTCGATTAGCGTTAATTCATAGTCCGGCTGGGGCTTGAAAAACGTTCCCTTCCGCAGCGCGTATCGGTCTCCTTCGAGACCGACGCCGGGAAGGGCGGAGACGTGTTCCACGGTCTGCATTGGCTCTTTTGGGCCATGAGCAATGTGGATCGATTCAATGGTTCCTTGCCACACGGCTACGCACCTTTGCTCACGCTCGCGAGACAGTCTTCGAGCACATCGATCGCAAGGTCAGCTTCATCTTTGGCGACGACGAGAGGCGGCGAGATGCGAATTGTGCTCGGGCCGCATCCCAAAAACAAAACCCCTCGTTCAAATGCCCGCTCAACGATGCGGTCGCGTTCGGCTGCGGCGTATTCCTTGGTTTGCTTGTCTTTGACGATCTCAACTCCGATCATCAGGCCGCGCCCGCGGACGTCGCCAACCAGGCGATGTTTCCGGGGCCAGTCCGCGATGCGCCTCAAGATGTGATTACCGACTTCGCTCGAGTTATGCAACAGATTCTCTTTTTCGATCACATCGAGAGTTGCCAGGGCAGCCGCGATGCATACCGGATTGCCGCCGAAAGTGGAAGCATGCGAACCTGGAACCCAATCCATTATGCTCGCTCGGGTTAGCGTGATGCCGAGCGGCATGCCGGACGCGATGCCCTTGGCGATGCAGACGATGTCCGGTTCCACTCCGGTGTGCTCAATCGCCCACCATTTACCCGTGCGCGCAACACCGCTCTGGACTTCGTCGGCGACCAAAAGAATGCCATGTTTATCACAGATGCGGCGAAGTTCCTGCATGAACACGGTAGGCGCGACCACATAGCCGCCTTCTCCCTGAATCGGCTCGACAAAAATCGCAGCGACCTCTTCGGGTGGAAGGATAGTCTTGAAGAGACGGTCTTCGATGTAGCGGGCGCAGCTCAGGGCAAATTTCTCCGCCCCTTCCGCGCTTCCATCGGAGTAACGATAAACATCGGGAAAGGGAACGTGCGTGACGCCGGGAACAAGCGGAGAGAAACGGCGCTTCTGCTGCGGCTTGGACGCGGTGAGCGAAACCGCACCCATCGTGCGTCCATGAAACGCGCCCAGAAAAGCGATCACATTCTGCCGCTTGGTGTGATAGCGCGCCAATTTTAGCGCAGCTTCAATCGCCTCCGTTCCGGAATTGCCGTAATAAACCCTGTGCGGGCCGGGCATGGGGGCGATTTTCGAAAGACGGTCGCCCAGCGTGATCATGTTCTCGTAATAAAAGTCGGTGCCCGACATGTGAATCAGGCTGGCGGCTTGCTCCTGAATGGCGGCAACCACATGCGGATGGCAATGGCCGGTGGAAACCACGGCAATCCCCGCAGAAAAATCAAAAAAATCGTTGCCGTCGACATCGGTTATGACGATGCCTCGACCGCTCTTCGCAACCAGGGGATAAGAGCGCGTATAGGATGGCGAAACAATTCTTTCGTCAGCCGCCAGAACACGCTTGGCATTGGGGCCGGGCAGCGCCGTTGTGATCTTTGGCCCGGCAAGAGTCTTGGTGATCATTGGATCCTCCCGAAAAACCGGTTGTCAGTGGTCAGTTGTCAGTTCCGGGCCCCACTTATGGCCTGGAATGAAGTGTAAAAAAGGGAAGGACCTGAGATTAATCGCTGCCGAAGAGATTCGGCCGCAACCGGGAAGGCAATACCGCACGATAACGGCGCGGGCAGACAAGAAAATGCAGCCAGCACACAGGCAGATGCGAATTGCGGGCTTCGTACATCATCAGCCGTATTATAGCCGCAAGCCGTAGCCGAAAGAACCCCAAACCGCCAAAAACACGACTTAAACAAAGGGTCGCAGATCAAATCGAATCTGCCGCCAGCGCACAATCGTCTGATATGTTTTAGCCAAACCCTGGCCATGACGGAACAGCAGCGCCAACATCGCCTGGCAGTTATTGTCTGCTTCGCTTTGGTTTATCTGTTTTGGGGATCGACCTATCTGGCGATCGATATCGCAGTGGAGAAAATCCCCCCGCATTGATGTGCGGGATCCGCTTCTCGATCGCTGGGAGTTTGATGCTGGTGTTTTGCGGGCTGCAAGGCAGAAAGATTTTCTATCGCTGGCAACAGTTGGGGCAAATGGCTGTGGTCGGACTGCTTCTGCTCATGGGAGGCAATCTTACACTTTCATACGCCGAGGAGCACATTGCGTCGGGCCTGGCCGCGCTCCTGGTTGCTTCTACGCCTTTGTGGTTTCTGGTGCTTGACTCCTTGCTGCTTGGCGACCACCACATCGGTGGACGTGGAAAAATCGGATTGGCTTTGGGCATAATCGGCCTTGTGGTCTTGATCTGGCCTGAGCTTGTGACTACAACTTCTTTTGGGCGAATCCAATTACTGGCTTCACTGAGCTTGATCTTTTGCTCATTCAGCTGGGCCCTGGGTTCGGTCCTGGCCAAAAAAATGGAAGTCGCCTGAGGTCGATCCGTTTTCGGCAACGGCATGGGAGATGGTGGCAGCCGGTGCGGCGAACTTTGCGTTCGCGATGGTGAACCGGGACCCGGCCCGCGTGGTGTGGACGGCTCGCAGCCTCAGTGCTGTGGCCTACCTGATTGTTTGCGGATCATGGATTGGCTACACGGCATACATTTGGCTGCTGGGCCATGTGCCCACGTCAAAGGTTTCCACTTATGCTTACGTGAACCCAGTAGTCGCGGTCTTTCTGGGCTGGCTCGTGTTGCGTGAGACGGTAACAGGGTACATTCTTGCCGGAAGCGCGATCGTGGTGGCTTCGGTTGTGCTCGTGACCAGCGCAGAAGTGAAGACTAAAAAGGCTGGAGTTGACCTGGCGCCGGTGGAGACGGCTGGAGATTGAAGAGAAGGGCAGGTTTGGGTTTCGCCAGAGCTCCGGACCCAGGCTGCAGCGAAATTTTTATCCACGGAGATTGAATGGCTAATTGCGCAGGATGCGGCCGGGAACTGCCGGCGTTTTCGACGGGAAGTGGGACCTCATGGTGTCCAGAGTGTCTAGCTGCTGGACGCGGCGCGGTCTCGCCTGCAAGACCAAGGGAATCCGCTTCGAGCAGGCCCTTCACAGTAACTCACGTGCTGGTTGGGCTGAATATCGCGGTTTTCGTCTTGATGGCCTCGAGTGGAGTTTCGCCGCTGGCGCCCACCACCATTCAGATCCTGCGCTGGGGAGCCAACTACGGGCCACTTTCCCTGGGCGCGGAGCCGTGGAGGATATTAACTTCCAACTACGTTCACATCGGAATTCTTCATATTTTTTTCAACATGTGGTGCCTGCTCAGTCTTGGAAAACTGGCGGAACGTATTTTCGATTCCTGGACCTACGTGCTGGTTTATACGTTCACCGGCATCGCTGGAAGCCTGGCAAGCCTTTGGCGACATCCGATGATTGTTGGCGCGGGCGCCTCGGGAGCAATTTTCGGCCTGGCGGGGGCCCTGATCGCGGCGTTATATCTGGGAAAGATGCCCTTCCCAAAGGCGGCAATCCGGCCAACGTTGAAGAGCCTGCTTGTCTTCGCTGCCTACAATCTTTTCTTTGGCCTGGCGCCGGGAATCGACAATTCGGCGCATATCGGTGGGCTGATGTCAGGATTGGCCATGGGCGCAGCCTTGGCGCCGCACCTTACTGACAATGCCGATGACCGTGCCCGCTGGCGGAACTTTGTGCTGGCCGGAATGGGCCTGCTGCTGCTCGCGGCTTATAGCTATCTGCGGAAGCATGCAGGATAGCAAAGGTTATTTCGCGGAAGCGTCTTCTTCGTCGGCTTCGTCGGTCGCCACATCTGCTGCATGGCCGCGCACAGAAAACGTCACCTTCTGAGTTTCGCCGATGTCGAAGGTAACCCGCGCAGGCTGACGTTGCCAGCCTGGGGGTGGACAAGCGGAGTCGGGATCTTGGCTCATAGCTGCATTGCTGACCTGTTGTTTCAGAACGGGCTTGCGGCGGCCGAGCTGCGCCACGATGGCGTGGACTTTTTTGCCGTCATCGGAGACTCCACAATAGGCAACGTAGTCACGATACCAGCTTGCTGATGAGTAATAAGGATCGAAGTCTGGCAGGTTCAGGCTGGAGATGTGGCCCGTGATCCGGTCCACCAGCAACCATCCACCTCGCTGCCACCGCCAGTGTGCCGGCGCGTTTGATTCCTCCGGCAAGGCGTCGTTTATCTGAAACGCGCGGCGCACGACAAACAGTCGCTCCGTGACCTCGTGGGGCAAGCCAAGGGTGAATTCTCTCAAGCGCGAGTCCACATAGAGTCCACGGACTTTCAGATTCACAGGGCTCGTTTCTTGCGCTCCTGCGTACCATTGCACGGTAGTCCATTTGCCAAAGGTGATCACGTGCGGCTTGGAGGCGGCAAGGGCGTTGCCCGCCAACAAGGCTAGAATCGAGAACTCATAAAAATAACGGCGCATGCGGCCAAGCCTATGCACAGCACCGCACCGAGCACAAGGACCTTCGACACACCGGAATGCGAGCCGTTCCTTATTGGGAAGACTGGTTCCTTGTCAGCGTCAGAACTCTAATGCCGGGCTGATTTTTCAGGAGGGCCGCAACGCAACCGGGGCGACAAATCCATTACAATGCCAATTAACGAGCCCGAAAAATGGATCTTCCGCGGAAAGCACGTGCAACTCTTTCCTCGCGCCTGTCTTCTCAAAATAGTATGAAGGAAGTTCTGACGCGGAGGCGTGCGCCGCGTATCCTGGTGGTGGACGACAATCCTGACATCATGGAACTGATGCGCGAGCTGCTGGCTACGCGCGGATACGAAGTGGTTTCGGTTCCGAATGCCATTCAGGCGGAGGCGGAGATCGCCCGCCGGCCGCCGGACTTGATTCTCTCCGATGTTATTATGCCCGGAAAATCGGGGTACGAATTGTGCCGCGAGCTCAAAGAGAACCCGGCGACCCGCCTGATTCCGGTCGTGCTCATTACTGGCTTGAGCGAACGCGAAGACCGGCTGCAGGGAATCGAGTGCGGCGCGGATGACTTCCTGCACAAGCCGATCTTCTCTGAAGAATTATTTGCGCGCGTCAAATCGCTGATCAAACTGAAAGAGTTCACCGACGAGCTGGAGACAGCAGAGTCTGTCCTCTGCACTTTGGGTTTGAGCGTGGAAAGCCGCGACCCTTATACCGAAGGCCACTGCGAGCGGCTGGCGCAAAATGCCAGCGATCTGGGGCGTTTTCTCGGGCTCAACGAGGAATCGATCATTGCGCTGCGGCGGGGCGGGTATCTTCATGACCTGGGAAAGATCGCCGTGCCGGATGAGATCCTGAAAAAAGGAGCCAACCTTACCCCGGAAGAGTGGGAAGTAATGAAGCAGCATCCCATCACCGGCGAGAACATCTGCCGCCCACTGAAATCGCTGTCGCTGGTGCTGCCCATCATCCGCAATCATCATGAACATTCCGATGGCAGCGGTTATCCCGACCGGTTGCACCGGCATGAGATTCCACTTCTCGCGAGGATTCTCCAGGTGGTTGATGTTTATGACGCACTGCGCACGGCGCGTCCGTATAAGCCGGCGCTGGGCCACGAGCAGGCCGCCGCCACTATGAAGAGCGAAGCCAGAAATGGTCTTTGGGACGAAGAACTGGTCGCCGAATTCTTTGCCATGCTGGAGAAGAAGCGCCGGGTAGCATAATTCCTTATCATTTCCGTCTTTCAAACCATGCTGGTGCCGTACTACCACGTCGATGCTTTCACGGGAGAGCTCTTTTCTGGCAATCCGGCTGGCGTGTGCATTTTCCCTGAATTTCCCGCTGTTGAGACGATGCAGAAGATCGCCGCCGAGAATAGACACTCGGAAACCGCATTCGTTGTTCGAAGGAACGACGGTGATTTCGATCTGCGCTGGTTCACGCCCGAGGCGGAAGACGATTTGTGCGGACACGCAACCCTGGCTTCGGCGTTTGTCCTTTTCTTGCGAGGTCACGAGCCATGGCCAGTTCGTTTTCATACTTGTAGTGGTTTGCTGACCGTTGGGCGGGGTCCAGACGGCTTCGAAATGGACTTCCCTGCGCGACCGGCGCAGCCCTGCACTCCGCCACCTGAGCTTTTGCCGGCGCTCGGACTGACAACCGCCCAAGTGATGAAGTCACGCGACTATTTGGTGGTGGTGGACCGCGCCGAACAGGTGCGCGGACTCAAGCCTGACATCCGTGCGCTGGCCAGCCTCGATCTTGGCATTGGGGGAACGATAGTGACTGCGCCCGGTGAAGGAGACGTCGATTACGTAGTGCGTTTTTTCGCTCCATCGCTTGGCATTGACGAGGATCCGGCCACGGGCTCGATCAGTTGTACCCTCGCGCCATATTGGACGGAACGTTTGCAAAAGCGCGTTTTGCGGGCCCGGCAATTGAGCGCCCGAGTCGGCGAACTGCAATGCGAAGTTCAGGGCGAACGGGTCAAGATCTCCGGCAGGACCCGCTTGTATATGCAGGGGATGATCGAGATTTAAGCACAGACGCGCTTATTCTCTTCGAGTTTTTCGTTGTTTTGAAATAAGCTGAGGAGGACCACGGAAAACTCAGGTTGAACGTTAACGCGCAGACCACAAAACCGCGCCGCCCCACTTACAGCATCATTATTCCAGCCTACAACGAAGGAGCGCGCCTGGAGGCGACGCTGCAAAAAGTGCTGGCGTACATTTCAGCGAACAATTGGGATGCGGAACTCATTGTGGTCAACGATGGGTCGCGTGACAACACGGCGGAAATTGTCCGTCGTTATGCGGAGAAGAATTCCAATCTGCGGCTGCTCGAAAATCCCGGCAACCGGGGCAAAGGATACAGCGTCCGCAGCGGAATGATGCACGCGGCTGGAGAGTTCAGGCTTTTCAGCGATGCTGATCTTTCTTCGCCAATTGAGGAGGCGCCAAAACTGTTTGCGGCTCTTGCAAACGCTGACGTGGCCGTTGGCTCTCGCTGGGTCCGCCCCGACTTGCAGACTGAGAAACAACCCCTCCACCGCCAGCTCTTCGGACGGATTTTCAACCTGCTGTTGCGCATCACGCTGGGACTGAAGTGGAAAGATACACAGTGTGGCTTCAAGGCCTTCACTTGGCAAGCGGCCGAGACTATCTTCCCTTTGCAGCGCATTGAACGTTGGGGATTTGACCCTGAGCTGCTGTACCTAGCAAACCGGTTCCATCTCAAGGTCGTCGAGGTTCCGGTGGTTTGGGCCCATCGCGAAGGCACCCAAATCAATCCAATCGTGGACGGCGTCAAGATGTTTACGGAAATGGTAAGGATTCGCTGGAATGCGTTGCGCGGCGAATACGACCCAAATTCGCGAAGTTAGCTCCCGTGACCGATCACCGCAGACCGCGCTTCAGCGCCGATTTGCGCCGGAGGCAACGGCGACGGCGCGACCACAATGCCAACGCCTTTCTTGAAACCAAGCGTCATGGTTGCGGCGCAATCATCGCAAAGCCAGTAGAACTCGAGACGGCGGCGAGCCCGGCGTGTGTCGAGGTCCAGACCTTCACTTCCGGGAGAGTCCAGTTCAATGCGGAAGAGCTTACCTTGGTGGAAATAAAGAAACGGGGCCGTGCAGCCCGGGTTGGCGCACTTCGAAACCATAATCTGCCTCCCATCGGGCGGAAATTTTCGGGCGTAAAATCATTTTACTCCCGATGGCTGGAATGCAAGCTGATTTTGCAACGAAATCTGTGGATAGTTTCAATCGATTTTCCGGTTCTGAAACCACCGCTAACTGGCGACCTTTCCGGGCTTAGCTTGAATCTGCCTGCGCAATGCTTGGACCACCACCCGTCCCATTTCTTCAGTCGTAACGGCAGCTTGCCCAGGTTTTGCGAGGTCACGGGTACGAGCGCCTTCAGACAGGACCCGAGTAACAGCGGCCTCAATAGCGGCCGCTTCCCTCTCCAGTTGGAAGGAATGGCGTAAAAGCATGGCTGCGGAGAGAATGGCGCCCAACGGGTTCGCGATGCTCTTCCCGGCAATATCCGGCGCTGATCCGTGCACCGGTTCGTACAGGCCGACTTTGCCACCGATGCTGGCGGAGCCGAGCATGCCGATGGATCCGACGACGGCTCCTGCTTGGTCCGAAAGAATATCTCCGAACATGTTTTCCGTAAGGACGACATCAAACTCGCTGGGACGGGCAACCAGCGCCATTGCGGCCGAGTCCACGTACATGTGCAACAGCTGGACATCGGAGTATTGCTGGCCGACGCGGCCCACAACATCGCGCCAGAGCCGGGAGCAATCGAGCACGTTGGCTTTGTCGACCGAGGTCACTTTGCGGCGGCGGGATTGGGCGAGTTTGAAAGCGATATGAGCAATGCGCTCGATTTCGCTTTCCCGATAGCGCATGGTGTCAATCGCAACGCGACTCCCTGTTTCACCTTCCGTCTTGCGCGGTTCGCCGAAGTAAATGCCGCCGAGAAGTTCGCGGACAATGAGAACATCGGTGCCACGAATTATTTCGGGACGAAGCGGGGAAGAGTCTTGCAGCGAAGGAAAACAAACTGCCGGCCGCAAATTCGCAAAGACGCCAAGCTCGCGGCGAAGACGCAACAGGCCCGCTTCAGGACGAAGGTGTGGAGGATAACGATCGAAAGCCGGCCCACCCACCGCACCCAATAGGACTGCGCTCGACCCCAGGCAAGCTTCGAGCGTGTCGGCAGGCAATGGATCGTTGCTGGCCAGGAGCGCCGCGCCGCCGACGTTCTTCTCTGTCGCCCTCAGCTCGTGTCCGAATTCGCTCGCGATGCTCTCGAGCACACGCACAGCTTCGCGGGTCACTTCGGGGCCGACGCCATCGCCGGGGAGGACAGTGAGCTTGAGGAGCATGGAGGGCTATTGTAGAGGTTTACAGGAGCGTGCGCCCGAACGTCGCCGGGCTTATACTCCCCACAAATAGTCTTCCTGGTCGGCCGAATGCTCGGACATCGGGTTCAAGGGCAAAGTGGCCGCGCTAAGGTCTGAACTGAAAGCAACCGGGAAGGGCCTCTGAAAATATTCGCGTGAGCTTTGGCCGACGGCAGCCGAGGCGGCGGGAGACGCCGGAAGCTCGGCATGGGCCGGGGGGATACGGCCTGGATTCGGGCTGGTTTGCCGGATTAACTCCAGCAGATGGTGGTCCTGCACATGCTTGATCTCATCGGCCAGAACCACAAAGAGACGATAGATTTCATCGAGTTCGCGGCGGTCAAAGCGGTAGCCCAATTGTTCACAGCGCAAACCAAGGGCATGGCGGCCGGAGTGTTTGCCGAGAACCAGCCGCGAATCCGGCACGCCCACTGAGCGGGGCGTCATAATTTCGTACGTCAACGGATTCTTCAGCATGCCGTCCTGATGAATGCCGGCCTCGTGCGCAAATGCATTGCGCCCAATGATGGCCTTGTTCGGCTGCACTGAAACGCCGGTAATTTCGCTCAGCATCTGGCTTGTGGGATAGAGCTGTTCGCTCACGATACCAGTTTGATGAGGGTGGCGATCAGGGCGCACACGCATGGCCATGACGATCTCCTCGAGGGAAGCATTGCCTGCCCGTTCTCCGATCCCATTGATCGTGCATTCGACCTGGCGCGCGCCTGCTCCAATCGCAGCCAGCGAATTTGCGACGGCCAGGCCGAGATCGTCGTGGCAATGGGCCGAGATCACAACGTTCTCAGCGCCGCGCACCTGTCGCCGGATGTTCTGGATCAACTCGCCAAACTCGCCGGGCACGGTGTAGCCCACCGTATCCGGAATGTTCAGCGTGGTGGCGCCGGCTTCAATGACGGCCTCGAGAATCTCATGAAGGAGTTGGGGATCGGTGCGTGTAGCGTCTTCCGGTGAAAACTCAACATCGTCGCAGAAGGATTTCGCCAGGCGAACGGCATCGCGCGCCTGCTCCAGGGCTTGCCGGCGGGAAATCTTGAGCTTGTATTGCAGATGGATATCGGAAGTCGCCAGGAAAACGTGAATACGCGGGCGGCCTGCACTTTGCAATGCCTGCCAGGCGCGCTCGATGTCGGCCTTGCAGGCCCTGGCCAAAGCGGCGATCACCGGGCGTCGCAGGGCAGCGGCGACTGCCTGCACGGCGTGAAAATCTCCCTCGGAGGCGATGGGAAAGCCGCCTTCAATCACATCCACACCGAGACGATCGAGCTGACGGGCGAGGCGGAGCTTCTCCTGCACGTTCATGCTGCAGCCGGGTGACTGTTCGCCATCGCGGAGCGTCGTATCGAATATGGTGATGCGGGCCCGTTCCATTCCGTTCCTCCCCCCAGTGAATGAACCCGATTTTACGCAGGTCCGAGGCTAAAGCAAAACTTATAATGTTGATAGTTTGCATCAATAAATCGTTATATATAAGATAAGTTAATCGTTGATTGCGTCAGCATTAATTGAGGTAAAACCAATGGATATGGCGCAGCTGGAGGTCTTTCTGGCCGTGGCCCAGGAACGGCGCTTCTCGCGCGCCGCGGAGAAACTGCATCGCACTCAGTCGGCGGTGAGCCAATCTATTCGCAAGCTGGAACAAGAGATCGGCGAACCCTTGTTCGATCGCTCCTCGCGCAACGGCCAACTCACGGACGCAGGACACATCCTGCAACAGTACGCGGAGCGCCTGCTTAACCTGCGTGGCGAAGCGCAAGGCGCGTTGAAAGAATTACGCGAATTGCAGCTCGGCGGTCTGGCCATTGCGGCCAACGAGTTCACCGCCCTTTATCTTCTTCCGGTGCTCGGCGAATTCCGGCGGCTTCATCCGATGATCAAGATCGGCGTCCAGCGTGCCCTTGGCAGCCACATCCCTGACCAGGTGCTGCGTCACAACTGCGAATTGGGCATGCTGACTTACGATCCGCAGGAGCCCCAGCTACGCTCCGTCGTCGTGTATCTGGATGAGTTGATCTTTGTGGTTCCACCCCGGCATCCCCTCGCAGGGGAACATGAAGTCAGCATTCGCCAGCTCGGCGCGGAATCGTTCGTCGCCCACATCGTCTCCTCGCCTTACCGCGAAATGGTCATTCAGGTGTTCAAGCGGCACAAAACTCCACTGCACATGGACGTCCAGCTCCCCACTTTGCAGGCGATCAAGCGCTTCGTAGCCATGGGAAATGGCGTGGCGCTATTGCCCGCCATCAGCGTCGAGAACGAGCTCGCGCGGGGAGAGCTAGTGCGGATTCCGGTGAAGGAGTTGAAGGTGCATCGCAAACTGCGGCTGATCTGTCGCAAGGCGGGAAATCTGTCCCACGCGGCCCGCGCTTTTCTAAAAATGGCGGAGGCGGTGGCTCGCGAGCGCGGCGGTCCTTATTGCTTTCAGCGTGAGCACTAAGTCAGCTCAAAATTCCAGATTTAATGAAAACTTGCCAGCGCAGGCCGGCATCCAATTCAACGCGCCCTAAAAAACCCCATCGGAGGATGGTTCATGCGCAAGTTGATCGCAATTGTTGTGTGTTTCTTCGGATTCGCCGCGGTGTCGGCGGCCCAGGCGCCCACCAGCGGCAACATTTTCTTCGGCTACCAGTACTACCACACTCCACTCTCATCAATTGATACCGCCAACCTGAGTGGATGGAATGGCTCTCTCGAAGGCAAAGTGTTTCCTTTCCTTGGCATTGTGGCTGATCTTAGCGGCGCATACGGCTCGCAAAACTTCCCCTGCTCCAGTCCATGCTCGACCATCCATGCCAATGTCAATGAGTACAATTTCCTGTTCGGTCCGCGCGTATCAGTTTCGGTGAAAAAAATCAGGCCCTTTGGCGAATTTCTGGTCGGGGCCGCGCATACGAACACCAATCAGGGAGCCGGTTCAAATACGTCGTTTGCCTACGCTTTAGGAGGCGGCGTGGATTACCACCTGGTTCGCATCGTAGGCTGGCGGCTGGGCGCGGATTACGTGAGCACGCGCTTCTTCGGCACGACCCAGAACAATTTACGGATCGTCACCGGGATTGTGGTGCACTTCTGAGTCGGCTGGCGCGATAACAACAAACAAATGCGGTACGCGGGAAGACGTTTCCTCCGCGCTCCGCTTTATCTCTAGGTCGTCAGGTTGTAAATCAAACCATATGGGTCTTTGATATAGCGCCTGGGGAAGTCCGGCTCATCTTTGACGATCACGCACCCGTTCTTCAGGAGTCGCGCCGTCGCTTTCTCCACGCTGTCCACGGTTACCTCCAAAACCGGTCCCAAGGGCGGGCCTGGCTCAATGAACAAGTTAATGTGTTTGCCATGGAGGCCGATCATCTTTGGGTTATCGTCAGTGATTTCAAATCCGAGATGCTCAACGTAGAAGCGTGCAGCTTTCTGCGGGTCCTGCGCTTGGATCAGAATATCTGTACCGAATTTGTTTGCCATGACTATCCTTCTTGCTGATTGTCCGAAAACCAGCCTGCGGGAGTAATCGGAACAAGGGTTTGATCGCGATTAATTTACGCCCAGTACTTCTTGTCGCGGAAGAAGTATTTTTCGTTCCAGTAATTGAACGCAGTCAGGAAGAACAAATAGACCATGCGGAAGTGGCCGGTCTTCTTGAAGCGCCGGTTGGTGGTATTGACGCCGCCGCGGACGATGCCGAACTTGCTGCCCGCCACCTGCTTGCTGAGCATGAAATCCTCGGCAAAGTTCACACGCACGTCAAAGCCGCCGAGTTCGTCGAAACGTTTCTTGTCGAAAAGCATGAACATCCCCGTCGCAAAGGGAGTATGCAGCTGCGAGAGGAATTGGAACGTGTTGTTGCCGCCGTAAAGAATGTGGTCGAGAAGGTTACCGTCGCGGCAAAGAATGTTCGTAGTCACGCAATGCAGGTGCTTGCGCTGCGCCAGTTCCAAGGCCCGGCGAATGACTGAAGGACTCGCTGGTTCAATATCGGCGTCGAGGAAGAGTACGTAAGGAGTATCGGCCAGAGCCGCCCCTGCATTGCGGCCCACTGAGGGAAAGCCCCCGGGGATCACTTCTACATTCAGCCGGCCCTTGAAACTCATGACAATTTCCGGAGTGCCGTCAGTCGAGTTGGCGTCCGCCACCAACACTCTCGTATTCCGCATCTTCGGATAATCCTGATTCAGAAGTGCGGCCAGCAGCCGCGGAATCAGGACCGCCTCGTTCTTCGCCGGAATCACGATCGTCAGGTCGCTCGCGGTATTCATGAATTTGGACACCCTCCTGGTCGATGGTGAGGTAGGTGGAGTGGGAATCGACCCATCCCCCGCTATTGTAGTATTCGACGCCGTCTTCTTCCCGGTGCATCGCCACATGAGTGTGGCCGCAGAAAATCCGGTCGATGCCATGCAAATGAGCGTAGTGCAGGGCGCCGGCGGCCACTTTTTCGGTCATGCGCAGCCAGCGCGTGTTCAACCGGTCGATAAAACGCGCCACCGGCTTGCCTTTCACATCCAGCTTCTGCAATTGCAGATAGAGCAGGGTCCCCAGATAGTTCAGCCGCAAATTGTTGATAACGAAACGGTCGAATTGATGGCCGTGAATCGCCAGGTGACGTAGGCCGGCGTATGTCCACTCGTATTGCTGGTAGACCTTGACACCGACCAGATGCGACATCAGATTGCTCAGGCCGTGATCGTGATTGCCTTCCACCCAAACCACTTCGACCTGACGCTTGGGATTGGAGAGCTTGCGGATGGCGCCGAGAAATTTCCAGTGGTCTTTGGTCAGGCGCGCGAAGTTGAGGTCGGCAAAGATATCGCCCAGGAGAATCAGCCGGTGAAAGCGGTTTTCCTTTAGCACGCGCGTAGCGTCGCGGGCGCGGCTGCACTCGGAACCCAGATGCGCGTCCGAGAGGATCAGCGTGTCGTAGACCGGAACCGGGACGGGCGGATCCATACTTAATTAGTAACCCAAAATTGTTACGTGGTGATTAAAAATGCACAAGCATCAGGGCAGTTACCAGATGGTTATGGGAAACATTGTCATTGCCGAACCGGCCTTAGGCGTGAGGAATCTGCTTCTAATGGACGGCCTGAAAAGCGGATTCCTCGGCGCTGAAGCGCGCTCGGAATGACGAGGTTAGGGATAGATCAGACTTATTTCTCTGCCGGCGGGACATACTCCTTCGGCGCGGCCACGCCTTCGCCGAAAAAGTATTGGTCCATTTGCTTGACAATGGCTTCCTGGTCTTCTCTGCGGGCAGGATTCAGGCGGTATTCATTGAGCAGCATCTTGCAGAATTCGGTCCACTGCCGCCACGCCTCGGCAGAGACGTTGTCGTAGATTTTCTGTCCCAGGTCAGTATCGAATGGAGGCTCATCGAGCCCGGGAAGTTCCTTGTGCAGCTTGACGCAGAAGACTTTATGCTCTGCCATGGTTCCTCGCTGAGTGCAAATTATCTCACAAGAAGCGCGATTGCCGCCTTCGGCGCCCTCTGCGGTTCTTCTCCGCGATCTTGGCGGTTAGAGGTTTTTCTTTGAGGAGGAGGAATGAAGGAAGCTTTTTAACCGCCAAGAACGCAATGAATCGCAAAGGCCGCAGAAAGAGGCTCGAAAGGGACGCATTTCTTCCTATAATTACCGCCGCTGATGGAATCCTACCTCTCCGCCATTCGCTGGCTGTTCGATTCTGAACGCGGTCCGCGCGATCGCTTCCTTCCACGCTGGATTTTTCTGCGCGCGCTGGGGCTGATTTATTTCTCCGCATTTTTCTCGCTCATTTTCCAAATCAAGGGCCTGATCGGCCCGAATGGAATTCTCCCCGCAGGCAGTTACCTGCAGGCTGTCGCCCAATCCTTTCCGCATTACGAGCGCTTCTGGTTCGCGCCATCGTTGCTCTGGTTTTCCGGCAGTTCAGCCATGCTGATTGCAATCTGCTGGGCTGGCATGGTCGCGGCCGTCCTGCTGACTTTCAATTTCTGGCCGCGCGGCACGCTGGCGATTTGCTTTATCTGTTTTCTTTCTTTCGTCAGCGCCGCCAGAGATTTCTCGGGCTATCAATCCGATGGCATGCTGCTCGAAGCCGGATTCATCTCGCTTTTCTTTGCCCCGCCGCGATTTCGACCCGGATGGGGCCAAACCTCCCCGCCTTCCCGCATGAGCCTTTTTCTTTTGCTATGGGAGTGGTTTCGAATTTACTTCGAATCGGGCGTGGTGAAGCTGGCCAGCGGCGATCCACAGTGGCGAAATTTTACCGCGATGGACGAGTATTACCAGAATGGCCCGCTGCCGACGTGGATCGGCTGGTATGTGCAGCATTTGCCGCACTGGTTTCACGCGGCCACTGTCTATGCCACGCTCGGCCTCGAGCTGGGATTGGTCTGGATGATGTTTCTTCCCCGCCGCTGGCGGATTATCTGCTTTTTTATCGTGACCCCGTGGCAGATCGGCGTGATTCTCACCGCGAACTACACGTTCCTGAACTATCTGGTTTTTGCATTGGGATTTCTCTTGCTGGATGACAAGTTTCTGGTTCGATTTCTCCCCGCGCCATGGAGAAAGTCTTTCGTGCAATCTGAAACTGAGCAACCAGCGGTTTCATCGAGAAGCCCTCAACTTGGCGCATTGCGAATCTCCGTCTCGACGGCCATGCTGGGTTGGATTTTCTACGCCACCACCGCCCAAATGTTGTGGATCTTGTTTCCGAGCCTTCCGCTTCCGACGTCGCCCGTGGAAGCGCTCGATCCCTTCCGTATAGCCAATCGCTACGGCTTGTTCGCAGTTATGACGCGAGGACGATACGAGATTGAATTCCAGGGCTCGAACGACGGGCAGAACTGGACAGCGTACCCGTTCCGCTTCAAGCCGCAGGACCCAGAGCAGGCGCCGGGAATCTACGCGCCTTATCAGCCGCGTTTCGATTGGAACCTGTGGTTTGCTTCCCTGGGCAACTGGCGCGAATATCCCATCGTGACCAACACCGAAGTTCGATTGCTGCAGAACGATGCCGACGTGCTGCAACTTTTCGCGGGCAATCCCTTTGGACAAACGCCCGCCAAAGAAGTTCGGGCGGTGCTTTGGCAATACTGGTTCACGACTCCAGCCGAGAAAGGCGCGCAAGGAACATGGTGGACACGGAAGCTCTTGGGGCTGTATGCGCCGGTTTTGGAACGAACACCTGACGGAAAGATTGAAGTAGTGGAGATGCCCGGATCGCCTTGATCGCTTACCAGGCTGTGTAGCCTCGGACGCCCTCGTCCGGGGAACTCAAAGTCAGCAGACCACCAGCGGCTTGGTCTTGTACGCCTTGTACCCGCGCGAGGTCAGCCGGATCACGCCCCGGACCTGCTCCTCCACAAACCCGTCGTTCCGCAACTCGGCCAATGCAATGCGCGCCGAAGAGGAATCGAGGATGTGCTTGGGCAGCGTCACAAATTCAGCCGGATCTTCCTCATACCGATCAGCCAACGTGAGCAGCAGCTCGCTCTGGATCGATTCTGTGTGCATAAGATGTCTCGCTGTACCGAGAAGATGTTATGCATTCCCTGAAGGGGAAGAAATGGCCCCCAGGTGCCGGGTAAGGGGCACGTTAGTCACCATGGGGTGAGCAAGAGATTCGCTTTGTATTCGCCTTTAAAGTTGCCGACCACTCTGCGGCATCGGTGATGAGCGCCACCTTTTCCACTAAAGTCCAACGGATTGCGCATCGTATTTCCGTTTCGGTTCTTTGTTCTTAATGATTCTTGAATGGGTTAATCTCACCGATAACTCATTTGCTCGATGTGTTCGGGGTACCGCGCCCCTTGCACGCTGATGTTCGATGCCGCGCGCTCTATTTCTCGAAGCTCGTGCGCCGTAAGTTCAATCTCAGCCGATTCAATGTTTTCTTCCAGGCGATTGAGCTTGGTTGTGCCTGGAATGGGAACGATCCACGGCTTTTGTGCCAGCAGCCACGCAAGCGCGACCTGCGCTGGCGTCGCTTTTTTCTGTTCTGCAAATCGGTTGAGCAGAACCACCATTGCCTGATTCGCATCCATGTTTTCCGGACGGAAGCGCGGAAGAGTGCTGCGAAAGTCAGTGCCATCGAATTTTGTGTCTGGAGTGATCTTTCCCGTCAGAAACCCCTTGCCAAGCGGGCTGTACGGAACGAAGCCGATACCGAGTTCTTCGAGAGTTGGCAAAATCTCCTGTTCCGGCCGCCTAAACCACAGCGAGTATTCGCTTTGCAGCGCGATTACAGCTTGAACCGCATGGGCGCGGCGAATGGTTTGCGCGCCTGCCTCGGAAAGGCCGAAGTGCTTCACTTTTCCCTGCCGGATCAGGTCTTTCACCGCTCCCGCTACGTCTTCGATAGGCACAGTGGGATCAACCCGGTGCTGATAATAGAGATCAATCGCATCAACTCGCAGGCGCTTGAGTGACCCCTCAACGGCCTCCTTGATATGCTCCGGCCGGCTGTTCAAAGCGCTCCATCGTTTCCGATCACCGGGAGCAGGCGCCCAGCCGAACTTGGTCGCGATCACCACTTGCTCACGGAAAGGAGCCAGGGCCTTACCCACAAGCTCCTCGTTGGTGAATGGCCCATAGACTTCGGCGGTATCAAAAAACGTGACGCCGCGTTCCACGGCAGCGCGAATGAGAGAAATCATCTGCTGCGTGTCTTTCGCCGGTCCATAAGAAAAGCTCATGCCCATACAGCCAAGGCCGAGAGCCGAAACTTCAAGATTGCTTTTTCCAAGCTTTCGTTTTTTCATTTTGTTCTTATCTCCTCATTACCTAGTACCGTTCCCAAACCACTTTCCAGTGTTCATTCGGGTCGGTGGATTTCACCGTTAAGCGATTCCCAGAAATCTCGTATGCCCGCTTCAGGTCTTTGCCGATGAGCGTTCGCACGAGGGCGCCATCGATGTGAAAGGTGAAAGTGGAAGAGCTGTCGATGCGGTAGCTGCCGTACGAAGCTTCGTAACCGCCTTGCGCATACGCGCTGCCAGTCTGCGCATTTCGATACATGACCTGGACAGATGCCTTGCCGTCGCGAGTGAAGACGAACATCCCACTACAGCCCGCCTTGTGAACCTGCCCGTCGGCGCTCGGCTCTTCGAGCGAAACCAATTTCCATGCGCCGATAAAAAGGCTCTGATTCGGAGCGTCCTGTGCAGATTGCGCTGCGACGCCCGCGCAGAGCAGCACGATACTCAACAAGAGCAGCGATTTCATTTTAGTTACTCGCCCTGAACATTAGAGGCCAGGCACCCGCCAACCGGATATCACGATCCTGCCTATTGATTGCCTAATTCTGTCGCTTCAAGCGATTTAATGAAGGGTATAGCACCGTCGGCGGTAAGATTCATTCATGAAGCGATCAGTGATCAGGCCAACAAAGCATCGAGTAGGGACCAATAATGAATCCTCCGCGGTTGCTGAACTGCGGGCGGAACTGGCTCGAAAGATTGCTGCCTACGCTCGAACCGCAGGCGAACATGCAACCCCCATACCTAGCCTGACACTATATCGGCGAACAACCACTACCCCATGCCATCCCGCCACGTACGAGCCCAGTTTGAACATCTTCGTACAAGGCCAAAAACGTATAACGCTTGGCGGCAAGACCTACCTTTGCGACGGATCGACATTCCTGCTGAGCTCCCTGGACCTGCCCGTCGTCAGCCAGATCGTAGAAGCAAGCGAGGAAGTGCCGTTGCTCACTATGCTGCTCAAACTCGACATGGCTGCCGTGAGAGAGATTCTGAATCACGCTGAATTTCAATCGCAGAATGGCTCTTCCGACGCTCCCGGCCTCGCCATTGGGAAGACGACCGTCGATCTGCTGAAACCGTGTTCTCGCCTGCTGGATTTGCTCGATGCTCCTGAAGACATTCCCTTCCTCAGCAGCCTGATTCAGCGGGAAATCGTGTATCGCCTGCTTCGAGGTCCGGAAGGAGCGCGTCTCCGCGCCATCGCCACGCTCGGCGACCAGAGTCACCGAACGGCCAAGGCCATCGCCTGGCTCAGGATCAACTACGCGAAACCTCTGCGTGTTGAGGAACTGGCGGAAGTTGCACGAATGGGCATGTCAACATTGCATCATCATTTCCGTGCTCTGACGGCCATGAGTCCGCTTCAATATCAAAAACAGTTGCGATTGGTTGCAGCGCGAGAACGAATGCTCATTGAAGGGCTTGATGCTGCCAGCGCAGCGTTTCAAGTGGGATACGAAAGCCCGAGCCAGTTCAACCGCGAGTACAAACGTTTTTTCGGCCAGCCACCGATGCGTGATATCAAAACACGCCGGTTCTCGGAGCCTGCGACACTTCGCGGCTGACGGGTGAGATTCGATCCTTGTGGGATGGCGGGTTATTCGGAGCAGCTGTCGTAACCAGGCAACAGCGACAGATGCACATTTACGAGATAGCCTTCAGTCAACCATCCTCCCTGCATTAAAGCGCTCGCCGCAGCGCAGAATGCGGAAAGATTGACTCAGACGGCGGCAGGTCTCGGCAAACTCATCCGTGGACGCAGTGTTGAACCGGAACATCTCGTAATGGCACGGGATCACCATTTTCGCGCCGATGTCGTGGGCCAGCTGCGCCGCTTCCGCACCGAATAAATTGCCAGGAACGCGCCGCTCTGGGGCGCGGCCATTGATAGGGAGCAAGGCCACATCGACTGCAAACGGCCGCAGCTTTTCCGCCATGCCGTCGTATCGCACGGTGTCACCACTGTGGTAGAGGCTCCAGCCGCCAAACTCCAAAACGTAACCAAGGAATGTTGCGCTGCCCTGTTCGTCACGTTCCACACTGTCGTGCGCGGAGGCGACGCCTGAAAATCGAATTCCGGCAATCTCAACTGAGCCGCCATCATCCAGTCCAATTGGCTTGGCCGGATCGATCTTCAAGCGATCGGCGACAAAGGCGCGATTTGCTTCCGGAATGAGAAGTTTCACCGACGGATTGCGCGCCAGAATCGGGCCGAGCGTCTCCGCATCCAGATGATCGGTGTGATTGTGCGAGGAGGTCACGATATCGACGAACCCGAGCTGCGCCGGATCGATGACCAGCTCGGTCATCCGCACGTGCGGCTTATCGGTTGCCGCATACTTTCGCGTGAGGGAATCGGAAAGATAGGGATCAAGCAAAACATGGCGGCCCTGCCATTGCAGCAGGAATCCGCTTTGCCCCAGCCACCAGAGCCGGAAGCCGGGGTCGCTCGTATGGGCATGAATGTCAGCGAGGAGCGCAGCGTGGGCCTGCACCGGCTGGATCACGCCAGCCCCAGCTCCTTGCGCACGATCGCGACGCCCTCGACCATATTGATCAGCTTCTGCCGCGCTGCCCAGCGGGCGGTTTGGCTCAAACCGCAATCAGGAGCAAACGAAAGCCTCTCGGCCGGCGCATATTTCAGGCACAAACGGACGCGCTCCGCGACATCGGCGGGAGTTTCGACGTAGTAGTTCTTCACATCGATTACGCCCACAGCCACGTCAATCCCCCGCTTCGCGATTTCGCCGATCACTTCGATTTCCGCAAATTCCCGGCTCGCCATCTCGAGGTGAATTTCATCTACCGGCAGTTCAAAGAACGCCGGAAACAGTGGCGCGTAGCGACGCGGAGCGACGGCGCGCCCTTTGTAGTTTCCAAAACAAAGATGAGTGGACAGGCGGCATTTGCCAACAATGGGCCGCACCGTCTCGGCGAAAATATTGACGAAATGATATGGGTCCTCGCGATAGGCGTAGCAGCTCATCGAGGGCTCGTCGAGCGTGATTTCCTTGCAACCGGCATCAACGAGTTGTTCCAGTTCACTGCGAACGATCGGGATCAACGCGTCGGCGACTTCCCATCGGGAGGAATAGGCTCCCCCGGGTTCAATCCGACCGCTTAGCGTGTAGGGACCGGGTAGACTGGCCTTGAGAGTAAGCCCGGAAGGGGCGACTTTCTGCAAGAGTTTGAATTCAGCTACGGCGCCCAGCCCGTGCGCTGAGGCAATCGTGCCAGTAATGGAATATTTTCCACGTTGATCGTGAGCGGGTGGGCCGAAGCGGCGCGGCGAGAAAGGAGTCGCATCGATGCCCGCGAGCTTTCCGTAAAACGACAAGTTAAAGTCGTAACGGCCTTGCTCACCGTCGGTGATTACGTCGAGCCCGGCTCGGACTTGGTCGTGAACTGCGGCAATGACCGCATCTGTTTGCATCTCAGCAGTATCCGCCGGGCCGAATTCGTTGAGGTGGGAAGCGGCAAACTCGAGCCAGCCCGGAAACGGATAGCTCCCAACGACAGTGGTCATCAAAGGACGGCGAGCCTTCCCGTGCCGGGAGCGCTCCGAGACCGCCCGGGGAGTAGATCCGGTGACCATGGGATATCTCAGTGGCTTGGTGGGCCCTGGTTGACGATCTTAGAACTGTCCAGGAACCCTTATCAAGTCTTTGGAGTCTGAGTAGATATGCACAGGACCGGCAGGTTTAGGCGGACGCTTCGGCGCACGGTCCTTGTCTTGATCGCAGTCGCCGTTCTCCTTGTGTCATCCGGCTGGCTTGAGCGGGTGCGAAACGAACAGGAAGAGTACAAAGTCTATTCGGCCTATCTTTCCGGGGGTCTCTTGAACGACGCTCATGACTGGTCCGTTGGTGGACCGGTGCAGGTGGTAGTCGCGGACCGAACGATCTCGGGTGGAAACTTGAGGCTTCGTTTGTTTTCGCTCTTCGATACGCGGGTGGATTTTGGCGAATTGCAGACCTCAACGCGAGTGAGCTATCTCACACGGAACCTCTTCAGCACCCGCATAGAACGAAAGTTTTCGCTGCCTACCCGCGCAACCGCATGTGTCACGCCTGAGAGCGAATACGGTTCGCCAGCGTTTCAAGAGAAATTCCCACGGAACATGGGGTTAGTAGCTTTGTCCGGCGTCGGTTTCAGCCTGTCTCGGACTCAAGCGGTGTTCTATATCAACCATTTCTGCGGCCTATGCGGCGGAGGTCGGTACGTGCTCATGGAGAAGGTTAGCGGCGCTTGGCGAGTGAAAGACGAGCACTACACTTGGATTTCGTGAGGGCCCGCATCGTAGGGATTGGCGAGGTTACCAGTCAAGATGGCGGAAAATCGGCTCGCAAAAAAAATCGGCGCAGACTACACGACGGGAAAAGGTTCTGACGTCGCTACCTTTGCACCCTTCGGAGGCGCATCACAGGCCAAACTTTGGCGCATTCTCTGTACGCTACGCAGACTCCCCAGGTAGAGGCCAAATTGCTGAGAATGGTGCTATCGAACTGCGCCGTGGACGCGGTAAGTGTTTATCCCACCTACAGAAAGCCCTTCGACATGATCTTCGAGAGGGCGAAAAGAGTGGCGTGGTGGGCCCTCCAGGATTTGAACCTGGGACCAATGGATTATGAGTCCACTGCTCTAACCGCTGAGCTAAGGGCCCACACGCGTCAAATCTAGCACAATCAAAGCGGCTGGTTGGCCAGGGCTTGCCGGATCAGCCAACGCCCTGTCGCTGAGTAACTTAGGCACACAAAAGGCGGTCTCCCCGGGACATCCCGACCCGTAACTCCGTAACTGTCCCGGTTACGAAAGTTTGCCTTTTCGTGATGCAAACATTGTCTTCAAGTCTTTTGACTGCTATCACTTAGAAGTTACTCCCAGCCCAGCTTTTCATTCCCTCGAAAGGCAGCGAAGGGAGTCGTGCGGAGATTCGTGACGAACCGCTCGCAATCATGGAGACACCTGAGCGTCGGGGCCAAGGCCTTCATCAGCCTGGTGATCCTGACAGGCACCTGTGTATTGGTCTACGGGGCGGCCAATCCCACCAGCAGGAACATCGCACAATTCATCTGCTACCTCCTGGTGGCAATCCTGGCTTCGCGGCTCAAAGTCCATTTGCCCGGCATCACCGGCACGATGTCAGTGAATTTTCTGTTCATTCTTTTGGGCATGCTGGAGCTGAGTTTCGCGGAGACTCTCATCTTAGGTACGGCCGCGATCCTGGTGCAATGCTTTTACCGCGACCGCCCCAGCGCACTGCAGATCACATTCAATATCTGTGCCAGCGCCTTCGCCACCGCCATGGCCTATGCCGTTTATCATCTGGCGCTGGGGACCGGGCTGCTGCACAGCCGTCCTTTATCGCTGGGCCTTGCTGCCGCAACCTATTTCGCCGCTAACACCGGATCCATCGCGGGTGTGATTGCTCTCACGGAATACAAGAGCCTGAAGCGGATTTGGGTGGAATGCTATTTCTGGTCTTTTCCCTACTATCTGGTCGGCGCCGCTTTCGCCGGAATGATTGGCTGGTTCAATCGCGTTTTTGGATGGGAAGCGTCCCTGTTGATCGTCCCCGTGATTTACCTGTTTTATCGCTCCTATCGCTTATACCTGGGAAAACTCGAAGATGAGAAGCGCCACGTGGAAGAGATGGCCAACCTCCACTTGCGTACCATCGAAGCGCTGGCGCTGGCAATTGAAGCCAAGGACCACACGACTCACGATCACCTGCAACGCGTTCGCGTCTATGCCATCGAGGTAGCCAAGGAACTGGGCATCGATGGAGCAGAAATGGACGCTCTGCACGCCGCGGCCCTACTGCACGACATCGGCAAACTGGCAGTGCCTGAGCACATCATCTCCAAGCCCGGGCGCCTCACACCTGAAGAATTCGAGAAGATGAAGATCCATCCCATCGTGGGAGCGGAAATCCTGGAACGCGTCCGGTTTCCGTATCCGGTGGTGCCAATTGTGCGCGCGCACCACGAAAAATGGGACGGTTCCGGCTACCCCTTCGGGTTGAAGGCCGAACAGATTCCCATGGGTGCGCGCATTCTCTCAGCCGTAGATTTTCTTGATGCGATGGCGTCCGACCGGCAATATCGTCGCGCTTTGCCCATCGAAGAGGCCATGCAGCGGCTGGAGGGCGAATCCGGAAAGTCATTCGATCCTAAAGTCGTGAATGTTTTGCACAAGCGCTATCGCCAGTTGGAAAAGCTGGTTCACTCACCGAGCGAGCGGTCAGAACCACTGGCCCTCTCCAAGGACCTGAAAGTCGAGCGCGGCCTGGCCCCGGCGGCGGGATTCGAGGACATCGCTGTCAAAGATTTGGCTGGGCGCGAAGCGACGTTCCTTTCGTCGATTGCCGCTGCGCGGCAGGAGGCGCAGACGCTGTTTGAACTGAGCCAGGACCTGGGCGCTTCGCTCAGTCTCCGCGAAACGCTCTCTGTCTTTTCTGAAAAGCTGCGACGGCTTGTGCCGCACGACGCGATTGCGGTTTATGTCAAGCGCGGACAGGAACTCGTTCCTGAATATGTCAGCGGGGACAATCACCGGCTCTTTGCCTCACTGCGCATTCCCTGGGGGCAGGGGCTTTCCGGCTGGGTAGCACAAAACCGCAAGCCGATCGTAAACGGCAACCCTTCGGTCGAGCCTGGATATCTGAACGATCCATCCAAGTTCAGCACCCTGGCGTCCGCGCTGGCCATTCCTTTGGAAGGGCTGACCGGCGTTGTTGGCGTTCTGGCCGTCTACCATGCCGATCAGGACGCGTTTACATCCGACCACCTCCGCATTCTGCTGGCAATCAGCTCCAAGATGGCGCTTGCTATCGAGAATGCTCTCAAGTATGAACAAGTCGAAAGTTCAGCAAGCACCGACTACCTGACCGGCCTGCCCAACGCGCGCTCGCTTTTCCTGCAGCTGGAAAAAGAGCTTGTCCGATGCAAACGAGAAAACACCGCTCTCGTGGTGATGGTCAGCGACATGGACGGCTTCAAGCAGATCAACGACCGCTTCGGCCATCTCGAGGGCAATCGCGTGCTGCGGCTGTTCGCCCAGGCGCTCAAAGAGAGCTGTCGTGAATATGACTATGTGGCCCGCATGGGAGGCGACGAATTCGTGATTGTGGCTCCGGGGCTGGCGACTGATGCCGCGGTCAAGAAGGCCGAAAGCCTTCGTGCTCTCGCCCGCCAGGCCGGCATTGAAGTGTGCAACGAGGACATTTTGTCCCTTAGCGTGGGGCAGGCCTTGTATCCCACCGATGGGAAAGACGCGGAAGAACTGCTGGCCGAAGCCGATCGCCGGATGTACCTGGAGAAACAAAAACAACCAGCGCGCAAGAACCGCCGCATGTTCCCCCGCATGAAATGCCGCGTCACCATTGAATTGCAGCCCAATGAAAGCGAAGCGCCGGTGCTGGGCAACCTGATCGACCTCAGCCTGGGTGGATGTTACGTAGAAACCAGCGCGCTTCTGCCTCCCGGCAGCAAACTGAAGCTGATTTTTTCCATCGACGATGGCCGGCTACAGGCTGAAGGCAGCGTGGTCCGAATTGATCCTGGGCTTGGGATTGCCGTCCAGTTCAATGACATGGGACGGGATGAGCGCGATCGGATGCACCGCGTGCTGGAATACGTCCACAACACCTCGATGTATTACGACAACCGCTATTTCTCCAAGCTGCTGAACCGCTAATGGCCTTGCTTAAATGGAGGCCGGGCGTCCCCGTCCGGCGGCAAGTTTCTAGAGTTTACTTTCTTCCGGTGTGGAATTCTCCCTTGGAGGAGAATCGCTCGTAGGCCCACTCCTGCTTGCTTTTTTCCGGAGTAACAACTGCGGCCGCAACCACCGGTTGCTGGCCCCAGTCTGCCGGGGCTGGATGGACTCCCCAGACGTTTACCGGCTCATCGAGGGCCAATCCCACCAGCCAATATTTCTTCTCCGCGCCGAGAGGCACGCAGTTGGCCACGTGGGCGGTGGCAGTTTGCCCGCTGGGGAGTTCGTCGAGCAAGACGGCAAGCCCTGACTGCAGTGGCTGCGAAAGCCGTACCCCGCAGCCTTGTAGGTTCACCACCAGAGTATGGCAATGTTCAGAAAATGTGATAGCAGGGTCGACGCTCGAGATGCAGAGCGGTATCTGGGCTTTCACTCGAGTGCTGCGGCGACCGTCCGGTGCCGGTTTGGGAGTCGATGCCATAGTGGGAACCTGACAAAGATTTTACGTTTGAAGGGGGCTCGGAAAGAGCTTCCAGGAAGTAGAAATGCAAACCAAGGTAACTGGTATCCTATTGCAACAAGAATCCGGCAACATCTGTCGCCAAGTGAGCGATCATGTTGGCCCCAAGATCGCGCCGCAACAGATACAAGCCGGTCAAGACGCCACCTGCAAATGCAACAATAATCAGATGGGCCCAACCCCAGTAGTTGAGGTGTGCTTGCGTGAAAGCAGCCAGCGAAATCAGCGCTGCGAGCCACCGTCGGCCCGTGATTTCCGCGAGCCGTTCAATCGCGAACCCGCGATAGTAGATTTCCTCGAATACCGCCGCCCGCACAACTACGAGAAGCTGGAACCAGCGGGGTATCGATTGCAAAGCGGCCATCGACGTTTCGCCCGCAGGCAGGCCGAACTCGGGGAATATAAACATATAGATAATGGCGGATCCCGCGATCATCACCACACCGGCGGCCAGACCAAAGGCAGCGGTTTTCGGCGTTGGCATTTTCAGCCCAATGGACGAAAGCGGCCGGCGCTCCACAAGCAAGATGTAGGCAAGAAGGATTAGCGTCAGCACCCAGAAGATGCCTTCTCCGCCCAGCAGCGCCGCAACGCCTTTCTCTGGCACGAGACCGAGCCAGCCCGCGAGGGGCAGCTGAAAAAGTATCAAGACCAAAATTGTGGTCATGACTTGGGCTGGCGATTCCGGCCGCGCTCCGGACTCCGCAGGGTTTGACTGTAACGACTGTTTCATGTAACGATCGTAACATGCCAAGCCGAAGAGAACAATTACGAGACGATGCCCTGAGATATGTGCTCGAACACGGCGCTGCCAAGCTCTCGCTGCGCCCGCTCGCGGCCAAGCTCGGCACCAGCCCCCGAATGCTGTTGTTTCACTTCAAATCGAAAGAAGGTTTGCTGCAGGATGTCCTGGGAGAATTGAACACGCGGCTACAGGCGTCTTTTGTCGCGCTTGCGTCCTCTTCGCGTGGCGAGGCGCCACTAAAGCGTTTCTGGCGATGGGCAGGGAACAAAAAGAATCTTCCCTATCTGCGCCTGCTGTATGAAGTGCAAATCATCGCCATTCAAAACCCGGGCGAATATGCCGGCTATCTGAAGAAAATGTCAATCGACTGGCAGGCAGTCGTTCTGGAGTCTCTGTCGAAATCGATGCGCTGCGAGCCTATGGCGACTCTTTGCATCGCCGTCTTCGACGGACTTTTTCTTGAACTGATGAGCACAGGTGAACGTGGCCGGCTGACCCGGGCGCTCGACTACTTCATCTCGATGGCAGGGGGTTGAATTTGAATCAGCGGGTGCCCTGCGTGGTCGCCTCTGCGCAACATATTGGCGGAGGGAATTCCAGTTCGGTGAAACGACTTCTCGCAGTCGGCGCTCGAAGGGCCTCGCATGCTGCCTTCCATGTAAGCCAGGCCGGGGCAACGCGTGCAGCTCGCCATGTGTGAACAGGTCGAACACACCGGCAGATCTCTTGCATGAATCGACCGAACCTCTTTCAGGGCCACCGAGTTCCGCCAGATGTCGAGAAATCTCTGTTTCCTCACGTTTCCGCTGGGCAACGGGAATTGGACACAGGGGAAAACATCACCGTAGGGAGAAATGTAGGCGGAGGTGTGACCGGCGCTGCAGGAATATCCCTCCATATCGTCTTCGGTCACTGCCGCTGGCGGGGCGCAAAATTCATCGACATCGCCAACCAGCTCTGAGTTGTGCAGGACGCCATTCAGCTCGGAAGCGGGAATACGCAGATCGAGAATGGAAGTGTCGCCGTCGATCTTAGGCGTGATGGTTGGATCGAGCGTGTATTGAATTCCTAGATCGCGAGCCAACGCCTGCACTCCTTGATAATCACTCGCGTTCTTCGTCATCAAAACGTTTGCCAAGACCACCTTCAGGCCCTGTGATTTCAGGAACCGAATCGCCCGAACGGTCTTTTTCAGCGAGCCGGGAAGTTTGGTGATTGCATCATGCACTTCGGGACGATGCGAGTAAACGCTGATCTGGATTTGCTCCACGCCCAGGCGGCGCAGCTCGCCAGCTTCCTGCTCGCGGATCATTACGCCGTTGGTTTTCACCTTCACATTGAACGAGTGCCGCCGCGCATGAGCGACCAGCTCCAGGAAATCCTGGCGCATGAAAACTTCACCGCCGCTGAAGGTCAGGAAAAATGTTCCGGCCTCAGCCAATTGACCGAGCACACCCTTGATTTCTGAGCTGGTCATCTCACCCAGATCATCGTGATCGAGGTAGCAATGGACGCAGCGCTCATTGCAGCGGTAGGTCACATCGAGATGGACAGCCAATGGCACGCCCAATGCAAGCGCACGCTGCTGGACTTCCTCCATCAGCGTCATGCCGCCTCCGTGGGGGACTGGACAGTATCAAGCGGATCATCGGAAATCAGCAGAATGCCGTGACGCGAAAGCTCTTCGACAAATTGTTGAGCATCCTGCCGGGCCGTTTCGGGATCCACGTCAAACTCAGCGCACACTTTCTCGGCCACGATTTGCGACAAAGGAGTTTGCCCGTCCGCTGCCTGCCAGATCGCGGTCGCGACTTCGTTCAAGGTGAAAAAAGTGGAGTCGACCGCCGACATGACCATCATCTCGCCAGCCAGCATGCGGGAAGCAATGGCCGCGCTGCGCGCAATGTACTTGTCGCTCATTGGATCATGCTCCAGACACGTGAGTCGGGCAGGAAGGTCAACTGCTGCGCCGGCACGCGGTCGAGAAATTCGCCGGCCGCCTGAAAGATTTTTTTTACCAAAACTTCATCTTCCGCGAAAAAGAGAGTATTGCGTAGGAGGCGGCGTAAAGCGTCAGTCTGGCTTAGCGATTCGACCTTGTTTTCCAAACCGTGCTGCAGAAAAAACAGGCGGCAGACCGGCGCCGAGCAGTTCTCGCCAGAGCGCTGGAGCTCGCCCGAAAAAGGCGTACCGCACGCGTAATAAGTTTCGCCCTGCCGGCGGATGTAAGAAATCTCATCCGTGAGTAGCTTGGCGTCTGGCGGAGCAAGCCGGCTGATGGTGGTTTTTCCTGCGCCCGAAATTCCGGAAAACAAAAAGGCACCCCCGTTCCGAATCGCGCTGGCGGAGTGGAGCAGAAATCCGCCTTCGCGCGCCAAGATCAGGGAATGCACAATGCGCAGGACCGAATCGATGGAATAAGGGTTGGCAGTTTGCCGGATGCGGCCATGGCCTTGCGCAGCATCCACCTCGGCGACGAAGTCTCCTCGCCGCATGCGCCACATTCCATCCGTGCATTCGACGCAAACGTCATCATCGCAAGGTTGCGCAGGAGCCGATAACAAGTCGATCTCAAAATCAAAACTCGAGTTGGCCTTGCCGCGGATAAAGCCAGCATACCGCTTAACAAGCAAGTCGCGGAACCGATGGTCTTTCGTCCGCAGGAGAACAGGATGTCCGCCGATTTCAATCGTGATCTCGTGACTCTGCATCAGACCCATTGTCCGTTGAATGCGCTGAAACCTTGCCTCGAAGAAATCCATCGGCCGCATGCCCGTAGCCGCATTACACCATTGCGAAAAACCTCCGAGCGCTGAAGCGCATTGGCGGAAATCCGGTGGACTAGAGAAGGCCGATTGGTGGGCGAAAGAATTGTGTCATGGCGATCGATCGCGATAACCCTGCCTAATAGATTCGTCTCAGGAACGGCCGGATCGTCCTGAGACATGCAATCCCCCCGGGTGATCAGAAGCCTCTCTCGAGACGAGTGCAACTTCCTCACCACTCGATGAACAAAAAATCTTTCGTCGCGCGAGTAGAGAACAAGTTCGCCGCATTGCGTCTGCTCAAAGTTGCAAGACCGAATGTTCAGAATATCTCCAGGCCACAACGCGGGAAGCATGCTGGTTCCGCTGACGCGCACGCGAAGGCTGCCCCAGGATCGCAACACCTGGGCGGCAAGCGCACGTTTGCCTGCTTCTTGATCCTCGATATTCATAGTGAAATATTCCTCAGGATAACGCAGTCCTGAATCCGCTCAGCCTGCCAAATGCGGCCGCCTGTTATCTGCTGAGATGACACCACGTTTGCCTGGAAGCAGCGTGTCAGTAGAACGATAGCGTGCCGTTGAGCCGCGCACGCTGCAAGCTATAGGAAAAAACAAACAGGCTGAACGGGATTAGCCCGAGAGCAAATAAAGCAAGAGCCGAGATTTCTGGCAGTAATGTTGTGAAGTTTGCGCCTTGCAAAAGCGCCAGGCGCATTCCATTGAGTGAGTGGGTCAGCGGTAGAAGCTGTGCCACCACGCGCAACGGCGCGGGCAACGCATTGACTGGAAAAAGTGTGCCGGTCAAGAACCAGGTTCCCGAAGCAAACAACCACACGAGAGCGGAACCTTTCTGGATTTCCAACTGTAGCGCCGCGGCCAGTAAGCCGAGAGCCGTCGCGATCAAAAGAGAGAGCGCGAGAATGATTGCGCAGCCGAGAAGATTGGCGGTGTGTATCGGAGCCCCGAAAAGAAAAAAACCGGCCCCCAGGTAAAGCAGGAGGTAAACGCTGTTGCCGGCGAACGCTGACAGCGCGCTTAGCATTACAAGAACGGACGGTCGGGTCGAGGTAGTCATCAGGACTTCGAGCGTTCCGGTCTGCTGCGCGTCTGTGATGATGTGCAGGAAAGAGTTGATCCCTGCGATGAGAAATGTGTAGAAGCCGGTGCCGATGAGAACGAAGGGAAAATAGTCCATGCCATCGGGGCGGAAGCTGGGGCCAATGGCGCGGGCAAGGAAATAAAACGCCGCCAGTTCAGCAGTTGCGCCTCCAATGGCAAGCAGGAAACCGTTACGGTAGCGAACGGCCGTCAGCAGATCACGGTGAGCAATGGCGGCGATCTTGTCGGCCAGCCTAGCCAGCTTCATCGAGCACGCTCCCGCAGAGTTCAAGTTCCAAGGCTTGGTCAGGCTCGCCGGTGGCGGCGAAGTATAAGTGCCGCAGCTCTTCTGTTCCCATGCGGCCGAGTTCACTTTTCGCGACAAGTTTGCCGCGCCGCAGCACGGCCACGAAATCCGCAGTGGCGGCCGCTTCCTGAAAACTGTGCGTCGCAAGCACCACGGTAGCGCCATGGTCCGGCAAGGCCCGCGTCAGACGCCAAAACTCAGACGCCGCCGCAGGATCAAGGCTGCGCGTTGGCTCATCAAGCAGGACAACCGATGGCCGTTTCACCAAAGCTCGGGCAACGCCAAGCCGCTGATACATTCCAGCAGAAAACTTCATGACCAGTGTGTCGGCGGCGTCCAGTAAATCAGTCTGGGCCAGGGTCAGTTCGATGCGCTCGGGGCGAAGTTTGCGCGGCACATCATCGAGGGCGGCAAAAAAATCCAGGTTTTCGCGCGCGGTCAGGCGAGGAAAAAAAGAACGCTCCGTTGCGACCGCGAACCCGACAACCCTCCGAACTCGGTCCGCTTCACTCCACGTCTCCGACCCTGCAACCATCACACGACCGAAATCGGGCAGAAGCATAGTTGAAATCAATTTTAAGAGTGTAGTTTTGCCGCTACCGTTGGGGCCCAAGAGCACGAGAACGCTGCCGGCCGGAACGTCGAGTGTCACGCGATCCAGCGCAAGGGTTTCGCCACCGCGCTCGCGTCCCAGCCAGTTAAACAGCGCCGGGCGATGACGGAATACTTTGCTCACGGATTCGAGGCGGATACTGGCCATCTTTGCGATGCGGGTGTCCAACTCGGAAACGATCGTTGGAACCGTTTGTATTATAGTGTCGCTTGTGTGAGCCACATCGAGGGGAACCAAGCTGGGAAAGGCCATTTCTTCCGCAGATGAATGCCGCTCTTGCACGAACTCTGACGCCGGCGCCACCAACCAAACGTTCCCTTCATTTTTCTCCTGAGTTTGAGTTTTTGCTGGCCTGTTGTAGCGGTGCAACCCCGGCACTTTCCGGTCCTGAAATGAACTGGCACGAACTGGCGCGCCTCGCGCAACAGCACGGGGTGGTGCCGCAAGTTTACAGCGCAGCGGCCAACTCCTCAGGCGGAGGTCAAGCACTGGCTGCGCTGTATCAGGCCAATGTGCGGCAGACTCTTTGGCTGACTGGGGAGCTCCTGCGCATTCTTAAAAAGTTTGAAGGCGCGTCCGTGGAGGTTTTGCCCTACAAAGGCCCTGTGCTTGCGGAGACGCTTTACGGAGATGTCTCCATGCGTCAGTTTTCCGATCTTGATCTATTGGTTCGCCGCGATGATGTAGTCAAGATCAAGAAACTGCTGGCGGAGATAGGATATGAAGCGGGCCTTAACCTCAACGCGAACGAACAGAAAGCTCACTTGAAGTATGGGTACGAATACACCTTCAACGGTCCGCGTGGAGACAATCTGATTGAGATTCAATGGCAGATTCTGCCGCGCTTCTACAGCGTAGACTTCGATGTTGCTGGTTTTTTTGAGAGAGCAATCGACACCAGAGTCAACGGTGTCTCTGTCCGCACGTTGAGTAACCGGGACCTTTTTCTTGTGTTGTCTGTCCACGCCGCGAAGCACGCCTGGGTGCGCCTGTGCTGGTTGTGCGATCTGGTCGAATTGGCAAAACGCGACCTGGATTGGCAAGCGATTCATGAACAGGCAAGGGCTCTTGGCATTCAGAGGATTGTGGCGGTTACTTTTCTTCTCGCCCGCCGCCTTTTGGCTGGGCAGTTGCCCGGAGCGATCGAGCGGTTCATCGTGAAAGATGCTGACGCGGCGTCCCTCGCCGACCAAATCGTTCCAACAATTACCGGGGCCGAGCAAATCGACGTCGAGTCGCTGGCTTATTTTGGCCTGATGCTCAACTGTCGTGAGCGATGGAAGGATCGGGCCCGATTTTTATGGCGGCTTGGAATCACTCCGAGCGTGGCCGAGTGGTCAGCGATGCGGCTGCCAGAGCCATTGTTTCCTCTCTATCGGGCGCTGCGGATTGGGCGCGTCGCGAAGCGGCTCGTGGTAAGCCAACATTGCTGAAGGCTTGTCGCATCTGCATGGAAAGGAATTCCTGCATCATTTGGGTTTTGCCGTTGGTTCTGAGGCTCCGCAGTTACGCGACGGCTTAGGTTGAACTGGTTTCGGGCCGAAGGCGCGGGCCGTGTCGCGCTGTGGGCGACTCGTGAGCGAGAGCGAATGTTGGCGCGCCAATTCCTTTTTGCCTTGCTCTTCGTATTGTGAACTCGTTAGCGTTGCCAGGAAAGCGACTACGTCATCGATCTCCGCTTCAGTCATGGCAAGGGGTTGTATATCTTCATCGAGATAAGGATTATGAATACCGTCTCCCTTATTGTAGTGGTCCAACACATCCCATAGCGTGATTTGCGAGCCATCGTGAAAATATGGAGACGTCATAAGCACGTTGCGCAAGTCCGGGGTTTTGAAGGCTGCAATGTCGGCGTCCTTTTTCGTCACCAGGAACCGGCCAAGCACTGACATGTCCGACTGAATCGCGACGCGGTCCACGTCGATCACGTTGCCTGAATTAATCGCTTGTTCCGCCCGGCACGCCATTGCTGCGACATTGTGCCGGATGATGCCGATGCCTATGTTGTGGAAATCATTATCCGTGAAGTAGGTCGTATCGCGCGTCTTCTCGCTTAAGGCGTGACACTTATTACAACGGGCTTTGGTGTTGAACAGCTCCCAGCCCCTTTTGGCGGAGTCGTTGATCGCGTTCTTGTCCCCTGCAACAAAGTGATCGAAAGGGGAATCAAAGGAAAATTGTGTGCGCTCATAGGAGGCGATGGCGCGCACCAAATCAGTTCCGTTGACCGGCCGGCCGAACACAGTTCGAAATGCCCGAGCGTATTCCGGCACGGCGGCAATCTTTGCGACGGCAGCATCCAGGTTCGCCTGGCCCATTTCACTGGGATTGACGATAGGAAGAGCGGCCTGGTCCTCCAGCGTTTTCGCACGCCCATCCCAGAACTGCGTTTTGTTGTAGAGCGCATTCAGGATTGTCGGGGCATTACGCTGGCCGGACCGCCCCTTAACGCCGATGGAAACTGGTCTTCCGTCGGTAAAAGCCAGCGCCGGATCGTGGCAGGTGCTGCAGGCAACGGTCCCGTCCACAGACAAACGGCCGTCGAAAAAGAGCTTTTCACCAAGCGCGACCTTCTCCTGCGTCTGCGGGTTATCGGCCGGTGCCGCGGCCCGTGTCGCCTCTACCGGAAGCCCGACCTGTTGCAAGGATTTGGGACGCGCGAGGGGACCATCGGGAGGAATTGGAGGAGGTCCCTGTTCCGTCTGTGAAGATTTTTCCAATCCGCCACTAGCGGAGACCGCAGTTTTGTAAGGGGTGCTCACGAAAGCCAGGCCGGTCAACAAAAGAATGCAAAACGGGACTTGGCTTTGAGGTCGCATCGGTTCTCCCCCTCATAGCTAGTTTGAGATTGACGAAAATCGCGACCGAAAAATGGACCACGGTTGCAAACTCAAGCTCCCGAGCCAGCGGGTTCACTCCCGTTCCACGACCGCGAACCACCCTGGCTGAAAGCTTGAGTTTACCTGGAGTCGATATCTACGTCACATTGCTCAAGCCGCAATTTTCTTCGATTCCGCCGTAATGAACGAAAGCAGATCAGCATTGATCACGTCTGCGTGTGTCGTCGGCATTCCGTGGGGAAAGCCCGGATAGAATCGCGTAGTCGCATTCTTCAACAGCTTCGCGGAAAGTGGCCCGGCATCGGCGAATGGAACGATCTGGTCGTCCTCTCCATGCATGACCAGAGTGGGTACGTCGATCTGCTTGAGATCCTCCGTGAAGTCAGTCTCCGAGAAGGCCTTGATGCAGTCATATTGGGCCTTGATCCCGCCCATCATGGCCTGGCGCCACCAATTGTTCCTGATGCCCTGAGAAATCACTGCTCCGGGCCGGTTGTAGCCATAGAAGGGCATAGTCAAGTCCTCATAGAACTGCGCCCGGCTGTTTGCAGTTTTCTGGCGCAAATCATCGAAAACCTCGATCGGAGTGCCGCCCGGGTTCTTGGCCGATTTCACCATGACCGGTGGCACAGCACTGATGAGCACTGCCTTCGCCACGCGACCCTTTCCATAGCGCGCCACATAACGGGTGGCCTCTCCTCCGCCTGTGGAATGGCCGATGTGAATGGTGTTACGCAGGTCGAGTTTTTGGACGAGTTCGTTCACGTCCGCCGCGTAGGTGTCCATGTCATTACCGGTGTAGGTTTGGGTAGAGCGTCCATGCCCACGCCGGTCAAGTGCAATAACGCGATACCCGCGTGCCGTGAAAAACATGATCTGTCCATCCCATTCGTCGGCCGAGAGCGGCCATCCATGATGGAGGAACAGCGGCTGGCCAGTGCCCCAGTCTTTGTAATAAATCGTCGCGCCATCTTTTACGGTGATCGTGCTCATCTTCTTCTCCTTTATTCGCAGTTGTTCTTGAACGTAAGAATTCCGATGTTTAGAAAATTCTTGATCCTGAATTATCGTGCTAGAGCGCGGGAAAGTGTCTCCGTGGTCCTCGGAAATCGGGATACTTGATTCGCGGTTGTCCCAAATTGTTCTAGTTTTTCGGGCCGGCAGGGCATGGCTTGGGCGATACATGTTTGCTTCCTGACTGCCGGCAAAGCGTTAGACGTTGCAGCTTGGGTTTCCAAACTACCCGGCGAGCAGGAGTCGGCGCCGGCTTCATCGAGGACCAGCTCGACAAAAATCCGGAGACATGGGCTCATTCTGGCGGGCAATTCGAGGTTCCTCATAATCCCTCCCTTAACGCCCAACAACGGCTGATTGGCGTTTGTCATGGTTGGTACTCTTGCAGGCTGGAACGAAGAGCGCATCCCGACATGCAGTGTTTTTTCGCTACCTCGTAAGGCGCGAAGCCAAATACCACTTTCGGGGGATTGAGCATGAATCTTTAATTACCAGGGTTGCTTGCTTTGCGAGTGGGAATCCACTTTTGAGCTCCGGAGTCAAAGCCCGGGCTCGAATTTAAGAAGCAACGGAGGCCACTTCCCCGGCATCCTTACTGTCTGAATAGAAAATTTCACCGATTCCGAGGCGGCGCGCAACCACGCGCGAAGCTGATCTCTACTGCTGGAGGAAAATCGCAATGAAGAAATATTTGGCACTTCTTTCGACTTTGGCGCTGTTGTTTCCGTTGTGTGCCCTGGCCCGGGACAAGAACGAGCAACCTCTTCAGGTGGGCACTGCGCAATTGCCAGCCGGCACTTACAAAGTGCAATGGCAGGAGTCTGGTCCCGAGGTAAATGTGCAATTCTTGCGGCACGGGAAGCTCGTCGCCACCGTTCCCGGGACATTGAAGACTAATGATGAGCAGGTCACGGAAGACGATGTCGTGATTCAAACCGTAAGCTCGAACAAAAAGGAGCTCAGCGAGATCGACTTCGCCCGGCAGAAAGAGGCACTGATCTTCACCCCACAGCAGAGCTGATAGTTTTTGGGAACAACATAGGGCATTCGCGTCTCAGTGCAGAGCGATCGTCGTTTTTTTTCGCCGCGCCGGGAGCCGGCCTCGTTGTACCTTCGCCTTCCAATTGACTTGCCCGGAGCCGACTTCTAACATGGCATGCCAGCTGAACGGGGCATCCAGCCCGGTATTCCGGCAAGCCGGCCAAATCATGATCGGTCAAACCATCTCGCATTACCGGATCATCGCCGAATTGGGCCGGGGCGGGATGGGAGTTGTCTACAAAGCTGAAGATCTCGAACTGGGCCGGTTTGTCGCGCTCAAGTTCATGCCGGAGCTGGTGGCCCGGAGTGCTACGGTCATGGAGCGCTTTCGGCGCGAAGCGCGGGCCGCGTCAGCGCTCAACCATCCCAACATTTGCGTGATTTACGAGATTGCTGAAGCGCAGGGGCGGCGCTTCATCGCCATGGAGTATCTGGATGGAGTGACTCTGCGGCAACGAATCAGCCAATCCCCGTTGCCGCTCGATTCATTGCTCGGACTGGGAGTTGAAATCGCCGACGCGCTTGATGCGGCCCACAGCCACGGCATCATTCACCGCGATATCAAGCCCGCGAACGTATTTGTTACTACGCGGGGGCACGCAAAAATACTTGATTTTGGTCTGGCAAAACTGCAGTCGGGCGAAGATGGTGGCGTGCTGGGGGGCGAGACGCTGGGGCCAGCTACACAGCCATTACAGCACCTGACGAATCCAGGGGCGGCGCTGGGAACGATTGCCTACATGTCGCCGGAGCAGGCCCTGGGCAAGCCGTTAGATGGCCGCACCGATTTGTTCTCGTTCGGAGCTGTCCTATATGAGATGGCAACCGGAGTTCTGCCCTTTCAGGGCCAGACTTCGGCGGCGCTTTTCGATTCGCTCATTCACAGCGTGCCGGAATGGCCGTTGCGTTTTGACCAGGGAACTCCAGTCGAGCTGGAGCGGATTGTGCGGAAGGCGCTGGAAAAGAATCCCGATGAGCGATACCAGACAGCCGCGGACATGCGGAGCGATTTGCAGGCGCTTCGCCTGCAGCGCGAATTGAGCCACGCCTCGAGTGCCACGTTGCCAGGGTTCCCAGCCACGAAACCACCCGATTCGAAGGAACGAATTCGTTCGATCTTTGCCTCGGCTGCTCCGACCCTGAGGCCGGAGCCGAAAACAGACAAGGCTGCGCGGTTGGTGCTTGGCGCCATCGCTCTGGCCGCGCTGGCGGGCATGATCTGGTTCCTGAGGTCGCCCGTTTCTCCACCGGTGGTCCTTTCCTCTTTGCAGATTACGAATGATGGAGTTGCGAAGCGTTCGTTGGTGACGGACGGAACGCGCCTTTATTTCTCCGAATATGTAAATGGGCACTCATTGTTGAGGCAGGTTTCTGTGTCCGGGGGCGAGACGGCTCCGCTGCCCAACTCCCTGCCCAGCGCCGATATCTATGACTTCTATCCCAACCCCTCCGAATTGCTTGTCAAAGGCGAAGCAGAGGGCTCGGAGACGGAAGGACCATTCTGGATATTGCCCCTTCCGGCAGGGACGCCGCGGCAGGTGGGAAGTATCTTGGCGCATGCCGCGGCATGGGCGCCGGACGGGAAGCACATTGTCTATGCTGCCAAGTCGAGTTTATACACGTGTGCGGTGGACGGAAGCGACTCGCGCGAGCTTATTACGGTAGAGGGAATCCCCCTCGCGCCACGCTTCTCGCCCGATGGTCACCAACTGCGTTTCACGATCCGCGATATGAACCACCGGACTTCTTCTCTTTGGGAAATTCTTCCAGACGGTAAAGGCCTGCATCCGGTGCTTCCGCACTGGGCCAAAACGCCCGAGCAATTCGGCGGAAGCTGGACGCCAAACGGAGACTACTTTTTGTTTGAATCGACGCAGGACAATACCCAGAATATCTGGGCCCTTCGGGAAGCAACGTCGCTGCTTCGCAAAGCGAGCACCGAACCGACGCAATTAACCGTCGGGCCGCTACGATTCAGCAATCCTATCCCCAGCCTGGATGGAAAGAAGGTCTTTGTCATCGGCCAGCAGAGGCGGTTTGACCTGGTGCACTTCGAGGGCAAATCACAACAGTTTTCGATTGAACTTCCGGGCGTTTCGGCGGGCGAGGCGGACACATCCCGCGCCGATGGGCGAATCGTCTATGTGCAGCATCCCGAGTTGACATTGTGGCGCGCCGAACCGGACGGGAGTTTGAGGACGCAGTTGACTTATGCGCCGATGGAGGTGCATATGCCGCGCTGGTCGCCCGACGGAACGCAAATCGCATTCATGGCTTCACGTCCCGGGAAGCCTTGGAAGATTTTTGTCATGGCAGCGGAAGGCGGACCTCCGAAGGAAGTGAGCAATGGCGATCGCAATCAGGGGGATCCAACGTGGATGCCGAATAGCGACGCAATTGTCTTTGCGGGAATGCCCTGGCTGGAGTATGGAACCACCAGCGGCCCGAATATTCACGTCGTTGACCTGAAGAGTTCGCAAGTCACCGATGTCCCGGATTCAGAGAATTTATTTAGTCCGCGCGCCTCTCCTGATGGACGCTACATCGCGGCGCTTTCCGGTGATTCGACCAAGCTCCTGCTCTACGATCTAGCCGCGAAAAAGTGGTCACAGTTAGCAACGGCGACATTCGGTTTTGAGAACTGGTCGCGCAACGGGAAGTATCTCTACGCGGAAGACTATTCCGACGCCCGTGACGACTTCGTTCGCATTGACGTGGCCGATGGCAAAATGGAGCGCCTGTTCGGCCTGAAGCAAGTGCCTCGCGGGTTCGATCCCTGGGAATTCTGGATTGGCCTGGCGCCGGATGACTCGCTGCTCATGATGCGCGATCGAAGCACACAAGAAATCTACGGCATGGATGTGCGGTTTCGATAACACCGGGCGACGTAGGTCAGCGGCTGGCTAGTCCGCCCGTGGTTTCGCCGCCATCCAAAGTAAAAACCTGACCGGTGGCATAGGCTGCGTCGTCCGAAGCCAGGTACGCAAAGAGAGCGGCGATCTCCTCCGGCTTGGCGTGACGCCGGAGCGGGACTTTGCGATTCACTTCTTCCAGCATCTCGTCCGTGTATTCGGCGCGCTGCATCGGGGTTAAGACATATCCTGGAGCCACCGCGCAAACGCGCACTTTTGGCGCCAGTTCGAGCGCCATGCTCTTAGTAAGTTCGATCACTCCAGCCTTGGTCGCGTTGTAATCGGCATAAAAGGGCTGGCCTACAATGCCATTGGTCGAAGCGGTTTGCAGAATCACGCCGCTGCCGCGTTCCGTCATGTGCCGCGCCGCAATCTGGGCCACGTAGAAGACTCCCGTCAGGTTCACCGCGAGGACCTTCTCCCATTGCTCTGGAGTGATGTCGAGAAAATTGTGTCGAATGCTGATGCCGGCGTTGTTAATGAGCACGTCGACGCTGTCCATAAGGTTCACGGCTTCGGCGAACGCGGCTTGAACCTGAGTTAGCTGTGAGACATCCGCCTGAACCGTTCCAGCTAGTTGTGGAAGCTGGCGGCTAATCTGCTCGCGGGCTTTGGCATCGCAGTCGAGTACTACAACTGACGAACCTTCCTCCAGAAATCGGGCCGCTGTCGCGGCGCCAATGCCGCTCGCGCCGCCGGTGATCAAAATCCGTTTGCCTCTTAGTCCACGCATCGTCAGCGCAAGGTTTAGGAACCAGGCCATGAACATTCGTGCCCGGCGAGTTACTGAATCAACATACAGGCTTCTGCAATAATAAGATATCCATGCCATCCGTTCTTTCTCTTCCGCTCGATGATCGCTGGCTCCCCAAATCTGTTCTTTGCCTGCGTGATTACAACCTAAATAAGTTTTTGCACGACCTGGTGGCGGGAATCACCGTCGGCCTGGTTGCGCTGCCGCTGGCCATGGCGTTCTCCATTGCATCCGGCCTTACGCCGCAGGCAGGGATTTATTGTGCAGTCGTGACCGGATTTTTGATCTCGGCCTTGGGCGGATCGAAAACCCAGATTGGCGGGCCCACGGGCGCCTTCGTCGTGGTTGTGGCGGGCATCGTCGCGGCCCACGGTGTAGACGGGTTATTCATGTGCACGGTGATGGCGGGAATTTTGCTGGTGATTCTGGGCGTCACCGGCATGGGCACAGCGGTCAAGTTCATTCCGCGCCCGGTGGTGATCGGTTTTACGAATGGCATTGCAGTGCTTATCGCAAGCACGCAAGTGAAGGACTTTTTCGGCTTGCGGTTGGAGAACGTTCCGGGTGTGTTCTGGCTGCGGATGAAGGCGCTGGCGGCGGCTTTTCCGACTTGGTCGATCGCGGCTACGTTACTTGCCGTTGGCACGGTGGCAGTGATGGTGATTTGCCGCGCGATTTCCAGCCGCATTCCCGGCGCCATCGTGGCCATGCTGGGAGCGACGCTGGCCGCCTATTTTCTCAGGCTGCCGGTAGAGACTATCGGCACGCGGTTTGGCGGGATTCCGAGCGGGTTGCCGCATTTTGCCATTCCGCGCTTTCGCGCAGACCTGATTCACGGATTACTGGGGCCGGCTTTTACGGTCGCGATGCTCGGCGCGATCGAGTCGCTCATGTCGGCGGCGGTTTCGGACCGCATGAGCAATGACCGGCACAATCCAAACGTCGAACTCATTGGACAGGGCGTGGCCAATATTGTTTCGCCGATGTTTGGCGGTTTGCCTGCGACGGGCGCGATTGCCCGCACCGCGACCAATATCCGCTCCGGCGCGCAGTCTCCCGTTGCAGGGATGATCCACGCGCTGACCTTGCTGTGTATCCTGATTTTTGCTGCGCCCCTGGCAAGTTATATCCCGATGGCCGCGCTGGCGGGCATTCTCATGGTCGTCGCGTACAACATGGGGGAGTGGCGGGAAATTCCGCAACTTTTGAAGCTCACCAAAACCGATATCAGTGTGTGGCTGGTGACGTTCGCGCTGACTGTGTTCGCCGATCTCACTGTCGCCGTGGAGGCAGGCATGATTCTGGCCGCGCTGCTTTTCATCGCGCGCGTGGCGAATACCACGACGGTCTCGCAGGTGACCGAAGACTACATAGAGGATGGGCGGGTGCACATCCTACAGGACAAGGACATTCCTTACTATGCGACGATCTTCCGCATTCATGGGCCATTCCTGTTCGGGGCGACGGAGAAGGCCGCGGTCATAACGGAAAAAATGCACGAGCTGCCCCCCATTGTGATTGTCCGGTTGCGCAACATGACCGCCATTGATGCAACCGGGGTGTACGCGCTGGAGGACGTTGCCAAGCAACTGCACTCAACCGGGCGCACGCTGATTTTATGCGGAGCGCGCGAGCAACCGGCGCAACTCATGCATCAGGCTGAGTTCGAGGAAATCGTAGGACGGGAAAATATCTGCGCCAACGTGCAGGAAGCGCTGGAGCGGGCGGAGGCGGTGTTCGAGAAGATCGAGGCGCAGGCGGCGGTAGGAGGCAAGTGATCCGGCGTCGGTAGCGCCTATGGCTTCCCGGGCGTGCCTTGGCGCGCCGAAAAATCTGCATTTTCGGTAAACAGCAGATTCCTTACGGCTGAAGCCGATTCGGAATCACAGTCTTGCTGGCGGTTAAGTCTCAAAACAACGCGGTGGGCCGGCGCTTCCAGCTCTTGCCTTTTTCGGCGGCAATCTTCTCCAGGTCGCCAACGTAAGCGGCAGTCTGGGTCAGCACATGATGCAAATCGTTGCCCACGCTGATGAAGGTAAAGCCCTTTTCCAGAAATTCTCCGACCCGCGAGGTCCCGAAGAGAAATAGACCAAGAATCACGTTATTTTTGCGCGCGTGCTGAATCAGACTCTTGGTCGCAGCGTCGAGTTCCGGAGAAGTGTACATGTGGGGAAATTCATATTTGTTATAGAGCCCCATCGACATGCAAAGATCATTCTGGCCGAGGAACAGAATGTCCACGCCCGGCACGGCAGCGATCTCCGCGATGTTTTCAATACAGGAAGCGGTCTCGACCTGTAGTGCTACGATGCCTTCGGTGTTCCAGTTCCCTGCGTAACCAAGCAGTCCGGCCTTATTCATGCTGCGCTGCGGGAAATAGACGGAGCGCGTGCCCACTGTCGGGTACTTCGTGCAACTGACCGCCTGCCGGGCTTCCTCCGCCGTGTTGATGTAAGGAATGAGAATGCCATCTGCGCCCATATCCAGGGCCTGCTGAATGCCCGGCCGGTCGTCGTATCCGCCAACGCGCACCAGAGACTTTGCGCCGCCGTTGGCAATTCCGCTCAGCATGGCGGAGAGTTTTTCGTAAGTCATGGGGCCATGCTGGGTATCCACCAGCAGCCAGTCGTAGCCGCTGAAGGCAAGTTGTTCGGCGACGGTTGGGCTGTGCGCGTTGAGAAACAAGCCCATCTTTGGCACTCCGCTACGCAGTAGCTTCTTGAATTCAACGCCACTCAGGGCGGATTCGGGCATGAAAGGATCCTCCAGATCAAATGCAAAGCCCCTTAGTGTAGCTGAGCGGCGAAGGCGGTCAGCCGTATTTTCTGTAAAAATTTAGCGACAACATGACCCTGGGACACGCATCTGCGGGGTCGCATGCCGGCGATGGATTTAAGAGGGCCGAGGCGCCTGAGTTTCCCGGATCAGTGTTTATCGTGATCGTGGTCTGGGTGGCTGTGCCGCCAGGTCCAGTACTCTTTCTTTTCTTGGTCGTTCAAGCCTTTGAAGTCCCGATGCGGGTCGCGATGCGTTTCCACTGCCCACTGGTCGTAATAAGCAGCTTCTTGATGGTCCCATCTGTGGTAGTCGTGGTAATAGGGGTCGTAGACGCGGTAGTAATGATGTTCGGCGCAGCCGAGGCCTCCAAGCAGTGCGGCGAACACGAGAGCCAAGCAAAGCGGTCGCGACCAGGGCCTACGATGAGGGAATGTACGTTGCATTTGGTTTTCTCCTAGTTTTTCCCGTCTCTAACCCGTACGTTGGTTGCGAAATCCTCATGTCTCGTTGCCCGGCCCCAAGGCTTACCGGCAGTTGCGTAGACGAGGCAGTGCATTTATAGTCTGCGTGCCGTTAAGAGAGACCCCATGAGACTTCTCCTGAATTGGATTTTGAGCGCTCTGGCACTCTGGGTGGTCGCGAAAGTGATTCCCGGATTTCACGTCAGCGGGCCCGCGGCAGCGCTGATCGCGGCGCTGGCCATTGGATTTATCAACGCCACCTTAGGACTGTTTCTGAAGGTCGTCACTTTTCCACTAACTCTGCTCACGCTCGGTCTTTTCTGGCTGGTGATCAATGCGGTAATGATCGAATTGGCGTCCGCAATCGTGCCCGGCTTCCACGTCGATAACTTCGGTGCAGCATTCTGGGGGGCGATCGTCCTCAGTTTGGTGAATATGCTCTTCCGCTGGCTGGTAGGGACGAACAGGCCGCAGAGTTAGGATCAGGCGGTTCAACTTCGCAAATCGCAGGCAACGCGGAAGCCATAATCTGCATACTGAAACTCTGGCGGAATACTGGATCGCGCCGCGCAGCGCGATACCTTGATGTGATGGCGCCACGACCCTCCGCGGGATGAGCGCCGAATGCCAGTTTCCGGGCCACGCGGATTGCGTTCGGGAGAAACGGAGTAGTAGTTCGGCTGGAACCAATCCGCGCACCATTCGTGAACGTTTTCGCAAATGTCATACAGGCCGAATGCATTGGGTAAAAAACGACCGACGGGCTCGGGACCATTCTGCCAGCGCTCAGCATAATTAGGAAGCGATTGCGGCGCAGCGTCTCCCCAGGGATAAAGTTGAGCTTCCCTTCCGCCGCGCGCCGCCCGTTCCCATTCAGCCTCCGTTGGCAAGCGATAGTGGCGACCGCTCGTTACGCTCAGCCAGTCGCAATACTTCATAGCATCGAACCATGACACCGCCACAACCGGCTGCTGCGGATGATTGAAGCTGGGCTCGCTCCAGAAAGGCGGTGCTGCTCCTGCGGCGGCCAGCAAGAAACACGCATAGTCGGCGTTTGTGACCTGGCAAGCAGCAAGGCGGAATGCGTCAACCCATACGCGATGAACGGGCCGTTCGTTTTCCTGGCCGCTCTCGCTTCCCATGTGGAACCAGCCTTCTGGAATGAGAATCAGTTCCGGCTCGGATAGGTTGACCGTGGTAGTCCGACTGAGATGCGACGCCATCGAGCCGGATTATCTCACGCTCGATGTTCGGCGAGTTGCAGGCGCAACTTATGCGTGGCGCGGAACAGCGTGTTCTTAATCGTGCCTTCGGTGGTATTGAGAATTCCGGCGACGGTGCGCAGTCTCATGCCATGGTAATGACGAAGTTCGAAAACCATGCGCTCGCGGGGCGAAAGCCGGGCCAGGGCGCGCTGGATAGTCCGCCGCAACTCTCGTCCATCGAAACTGCGCTCGGGGTTTGCGCGTGGACTATGGTCAGGAAGCCGGTCGAGAACATCTTCTTCTTCCCCGTCAGGCGAAACGGTCGTGGTTAAGTCGCGTCCCCGCGAGTACTTCTTACGCAGATGATCCAGGCAGAGATTTGTAACGATCCGGTAGATCCAGGTATAGAACGAGCACTCGAAACGAAATCGCGCAAGGTTGACGTAGGCCCGGAGAAAGGCTTCCTGATAAATGTCCTGCCCGTCTTCCGGGGAGCCGGTGAGATGAATGGCCAGCCGCAGCACTGCGCGATCGTATTGGCGCACCAGTTCCTCGAATGCCGCCGCGTTCCCCTGCTGTGCCTGGCGAATGAGCAGCGAGTCGTCTACAGCAGCGGACCGTGGAGCGGTAACCGGGACAAATCCTAATCCGTTCGCTTCGTTCGGAATTTTGCTGACCCCAGACATGGCGCCTCTTGCATTCTTCAACCAACAAACTTGTAACCTGTGCCGTGCACCGTAAGGATGAAACGTGGTTCTTCCGGCTTCGGTTCAACTTTCTGCCGCAAGCGAACAATGTGCGCGTCAACCGTGCGAGTTGTGGGATAACTGTCGTAGCCCCACACTTCCTCGAGCAGACGGTCTCGGCTCAGCGTTTCTCCGGGATGGCAGACGAAGTACTTCAACAGTTCGAATTCCTTCGAAGAAAATTCCAGGTGTTTGCCCTTGCGTGACACCTGGCAGCCGCGCAAATCCACTTCAACTTCGCCGAACGAATAGCGGTCTTTCTCTTTCGGAACGGCATGTGCGCGGCGGAGGACCGCCTTCACCCGCGCCAACAATTCGCGAATCGAGAAGGGCTTGGTCACGTAGTCGTCGGCGCCGAGCTCCAGCCCCACAACTTTGTCCACTTCCTGGCCCCGCGCAGTCAGCATGATGACGGGGACCGACGGCCGCTTAGCCTTAAGCTGCTTGCAGACGTCGAGGCCGCTCATGCGCGGCATCATGACGTCGAGAATGACCAGATCAGGGGCTTCATTCAGAGCACGCTCCAGACCAGCGATACCATCGGGCGCGGTAATCACGTCATATCCTTCGAATTCGAAGTTGTCGCGCAGCCCCGCCACCATGTTGGGCTCATCCTCGACGATCAGGATTCTGGCCATGCTTTTCTTCCTAAGCCGTTGCTCCGGGTTGAATTTCCTTTCGCTCGATGGGCAAACTAATCGTGAAACGGGTCCCCCGGCCGGGCGCGCTCTCCACGGAAACATCTCCACCGTGGGCTTGCGCGATGTGGCGGACCAATGAAAGCCCCAGCCCGCTGCCCTTGGTGTTGTGCACCAGCGGATCGCCAACGCGGTAAAACTTCTCAAAAATTTTCCCCTGCTCATCCGTGGGGATGCCGATACCGTGGTCCACTACCTCCAGCTTCACCGATCCGTTGTCACGATACAGATTCACGCCGATGTACTTGCGGTCTTGCGAATACTTCAGAGAATTGTTGACCAGGTTCACGAGTGATCGCGCCATGGCTTCGCGGTCCACGCGCATGGGCGGAACTTCGCCAATTTTTTCCTCGAACGTGAAACCGTTTTGCTCGATCTGATAGCGATAAGATTCGAGCGTGTTGTGCACCAGCTCCCGCAGGTCAGTCTCCCGGAAGTCATACTCCTTGCGGCCGGCCTCGATGCGCGAAAAATCCAGAATATTGTTGATCAGCGCGGTCAGCCGCTCGCTCTCCTTGCGAATAATGCTGTAGTACTCCTGATATTTCTGCGGGCTGGTAATGCGGCCCATTTCCAGAGTTTCGGCGTAGAGCCGAATCAGCGACAGTGGGGTGCGCAGTTCATGCGACACGTTGGAGACGAAATCGGATTTCAGCCGCGCCAGCGCCATTTCTTTGGTCACATTGCGATGGGTCAATACCAAGCCTCCAGCCAGCAGCAGCGACAGTGCACCCAAAATCAAAAATCCCATGCGGATGAAACGTTCGCCAATGGCGGCAAGCGTGGTGCCCCGCATCTTGATAGCAAGAACCAGCCCGGGAAATGCCCCCTCCAGGTTGCGCTCGACCTCGGGCGCGCCACCATCCCAACCGGCAGAAGCGGCCAGTGGAGTGGAGTCGCCCTTGGCATGCAGCATCATCACCGCATGATTGTCGGGCTGGCCTTCGCTGGCGTTGTGGCTCATCACACTTTCTAACGCTTCCGGAAAGAAATGGTCACGCAGATACTCAGCGTCAAAGACCATTCCAGCGAGTGACTTCTTCCCAGTCTTCTCGTCCGTCTTTAGAAAAATGGGAGCAGATTGGTAAAGGTGTTTGTCGCCGCGCCTGGTCCAATTGACATCGGAGTAATACATCGCGCCTTTCTGCTGCATCTTGTCCAGTTTTTCGACAAAATCGTCGAAGTCGACTTTGAACCAGGTGTCGAACATTTTGGCTAAGTTGTCGGATTCAGCGCGAAAGTCTGGATCGCTGAGGCGTGAAGGTTGAGAACGAAAGGTTAAGCCGCTCTCCGGGTTGTAGATGAAGACGTGGGCCACATACGGGTGGGCCGCGAGAACTCGGTCAAGATTGACGCTGCAAGCCTCGCCCGGCGAAGGGAAATCGCTGCGCACGTCATCTGCCAAGTCGTAGGCTTTATGGTTGATGTCCTTCTCGGAAATTGCCAGCACCTGATTGAAGTCACGCTGGATGGCGGCTTCCACGGAACGGTCACGGCGAAGATGGTCGAGGTGCCAGGCGCTGAGAACCACCAGCGCGGCGGCCGGCAGTACAACTGCCAGCTCCCAGGTGATCATCAACCGCTTTCGCGCCGGCCAGCGATTTTCCATAACGAGGTTGTAATTCCGGCGCCAGGGCCGGATTTAACCTTCGAGAAACATACTGGGTTGCCGCTACTTCGGTGTCAATCATGGGTAAAAAGACGTAAAAAGTTGTGAATTGACTGACCTTGCGGGCACGTGCGTCGCCGAGTGGGCGGCTTTAGGGAAGGCGGAAATCGATTGTTACCAGCGTCTGTGCCTCGACCGGCTTACCGTTCAAGAGATAAGGCTGATAACGCCATTGCTTGACTGCCTGATAAGCGGCCTGACCGAGCAGCAGAGACCCCCGGACCAGCTTCAGGTCTCTGATGGTTCCGTCGCGCCCGATCCACGCCTGTAGGACTACGGGGCCTTGCATACCGGCCCGCAACGCCTGCTCGGGATAACTGGGCTGAACCTTCGCCAGGAGTAGTTTCTGAGCCAGTTCTTCGGGAAGGCTGATGGGCTCCAGGGTCGCGAGCAGCGAAGGCCCAATCGCCGATGCCACGTTTCGCGGATCAAGCGCGTGCAGCGGAACTTTCAAACTATCCGGCACGTGGGTTTTGACAATAGCCGGCTGCGCCACTTTCGGAGTCTCGAGCTGCGCTATCTGCATCTGGCCCTGGTCATGATCGGACACGTTGCCGTCTGATGCATCCTCTGCTCCGGATGCCTTTGAGTTCGCGAAAGATGAATGGTGGGGGAGGGTTACAGCGATATGATCAACGGGCCCTGGATTTGTTCTGCGCGAAGTGAGATTGGGAGAGGGCTCGCGCGCGGCGTCCGAATTGTGGAACCAGGATTGAGTGCGCTCCAAGGCTCGGCCGCACATGACGGCCACCGAAGCCGCCACCGACTCACTGCGCAGCGGTTCGCTGAATACGTAACCGACCGAAAGAAATACAACGGCGAGCGCAGTCACTCTCAGCCATGAGTTCGTCAGAGTTGGCGCGAATGTGGATTTGGCCTTGCGTTGCGTTCGCGTTTCGGACGCACTCCGCGTCTCCCGCCCCTGGAACAGGAGATCAGCCAGACCAAAACCTGGGCGAAACGGCTGCTTTCTCTCGTCGGCGGCGCCAAGGGGAAGTGGGGAGGGCTGCAGCGAGCACGGAGACGGATTTTGCAATTTCAGCACAGTCACCGGGGCCTTGGTTTGCGGCCAGGAGCGGTATTTTGCGTCCGCAACCGGAGCCGGAAAGCCAATTTCCGGCAGCCAGTTCTTCATATGCGAGAGAAACTCATTGCTGGTCAACAGCGCGTATTTGGCTTGTTCGGCAACCACAGGCTTGGTCAGCCTTAAATGAGGGCGGGCTTCCAGGCACACGGGATTGTTCGCACTGCTCACCGCAATCGTGAAAGCTGACTGATTGGATTTCAGTTCGTGCGTCGTCTTCAGCAAGAAGATCGCTTCGGCGCCGTCATCGCAATCGCAGACGACCACTTCGTGAGGGTGGGCGGTGATCTTTTCAACCGCACTGAAAATTTCGGGGCAAAGTTCGACGCTTAGTTCGAGCTCGCGAAGGGCTTGAGCCAGAGCGCGCGATGTCCCCTCGTCGGAGGAGAATACAAGAGACAGCGGCGACATGGATTTGAGCTTATTTTCCGCAGACCGGGACGGCAAGATTACGAACAAACGTCGGGTGGAGGGCGGAGGGTCAGGTAACTTCCGGGGAGTTACCTGTCGAAAGGACGAGACTGAGTGGACATCAATTTTCAGGACACTTGTCTGGTAGGACATAGAGTTCGAAATCGTCAGGCAGAGTCGGCGCGTTGAGCCGCGAGAAGTGGTTTTGGATGTAACTCACAAGCTGGGGATACGTGTCTCCGATTCTGAGGCGATCGAGCCCATCGACACTCGCGCTGGGGTTGAGCAATATCAAGGACGTGTGGTTTTGGATCAGGGCATCGATATGCCGCGCCTGAAATTTACTGTCCCGGGCGAAGAGATAATAGACCTCCCAGAATGGAGCACGCGTATTTAGATAGGCGTAGAAACCGGGGTAATGCGGAGCAGACAGAAAATTGCCGTCTCCACACGCGCACTTCTGGAATTCGGTCTTCACAACACGCATGACTTGCGCCTGAAAAGCGGGGACCTCGAATTTCCTCCCGGAAATCTCGATGGGCTCGAATGATGCTGGATTCTTCGCGGTGGCGCGAGCAAACGAGACGAACGGTTGTCTGGGCAGCCACGCGGCAAGAATCAAAGCCGCGGAAATCAGAAAAATTGCCAGCGCCAGGCGCCGCTTGTTGAGGCTCCAAACGTAGGCTGCAAACGATCCAATGGCCAGGGCAAACGGAAATATCGCTTCCGCGATGTGAAAGAAGTCGGCGCGGCTGAAGGCATGGTGCAGATAAGGCAACCCCGCAATCGATGCTCCGCAAGCCATTTTGTATGCGCCGTCATAGCACGGCTTCGAGGTCCACCACTTCACGATCAGGTATCCGTAGGTAAGCGGCACAATCAAACACAGCAACGATACCGCCCACACTTGCAGCAAATCCATACCATGCAGACCCACCGCGTTTCTGTGCCAGGGAAAAGGAATCGGCAGCGGGATTTGCGGATTTGGAACGGCGAGGGATTGAAAGAAAGAGGCCGAAAATCCCTTTACGAAAGCCATCATGAAAAGCATTGGCGAGTAGCCGATCAAGATTCCGGCAAAGAAACACCCAAGCAAACGGACGCGAGGTGTTGCGCCGTTGGCTGGCTTGAGCAGGATCGATGCAAGGAATGCGGCGATCGCAAAATAAAGGCCGGAGTTTCTTCCCACAAACGCCGCAAGCCCTGTGAGCACGCCGAAAATGAGCCAGTTCTTTGCATTTGTTCTAGAGGAAAGCAGTGACGTAATTCCCACTGCCGCAAACAGCGAGAGGCTCTGCTCGTAGATCTTGTGACGGGGAAAGCCGAGCATGACTGCCAACAGAAACAAGATCGCCGCTCGCCACGCCCAGCTCAATCCGGCCCGGGACATCGCAACATAGCAGGCGAGCAGTCCCAGGACCCCAAACAGATCGTTCGCGACGATTTGTTCGAAGAGACCATCCTTGCCAAAAACTGTGAAGATAAGGGCAGACCAGTAATATCGGCCCGGGTCGTAACTGAAAAAATCGCGAAGCGGGACTTCACCGTGGGCCGTGCGCTGGCTGCCGTACCAGAGCAGGCCTTCGTCGCTCCAGTTGAACCCGTAATGCCATTGCGCGAAAAACAGGATGGAAGCCAGCGCGACTAGTCCAAGCCCGGCCAACCTGCCGGACAAAGAGCGCGCTGAAACAGTTCCCATGAGGATTGGTGGCGGCGGTTGGACTCGAACCAACGACCTACGGATTATGAGACCGTCGCTCTAACCACCTGAGCTACACCGCCACGGTGTGTGCTGCCCGAACCGGCGCCAGAAGCAAATTGGAACCGCCGCTGGCCGCATGCTTCCAGCTTTTTGATACTAAAAGCCGTTGCAAACTGGTGTCAAACATGCACCTCAGGCTGAAGCGGCAATGGGCGCAACTCGTTATATACTTGGGCGGAAAGCATGACCTCTCCCGTTTAATTTTTGTAACGGGCGCACGAACGTCTGTCTAGTCGCCCGGGTGGCTACATGGAAGATCCGAAATCTCGCCCGAATCAGGGGCCACCTGCCCGGAAACCGGGTGCGCCGGGTGTGCGCACACCTGCGCCCGGGGAAAGCTCTTCCGGCGACCATGTCACTCCTGATATGGATGAAACCGCGTCGGTCCTCATCCCGCCGCAAAAATCCTTCGACCCCCAAGCCACCCTGGTAGATGCCGACATGACTCTGGTGGATGCTGACGCCACGCTGGTGGATGTACCGCGTCGTTCGCCACCACCCCGCACTGCCGCCGGAAGCCGCGCCTCTGGATTGTTTGTCAGCGCCGCGATTCTCCAGGAAGGCGATGTACTGGGTAACCGCTACGAAATCCTTCAGTTGCTGGGCGAAGGAGGCATGGGAGCGGTCTACAAGGCCAAAGACCGCGAATTGGATACTTTTGTCGCGCTCAAGCTGATCCGACCAGAATTGGCCGCAAGCCCTGCCATTCTCGCGCGCTTCAAGCAGGAATTACTTCTTGCCCATCAGGTCACGCACAAGAACGTGATTCGCATTTACGACCTGGCGGACGCGGACGGCGTCAAGTTCATCACGATGGAGTTCGTCGAGGGCGTGGACCTGCGCCATCTGCTGCTGGATCGCGGAAAACTCCCACCCGCGGAAGCCGCGGAAATCATTCGCCAGGTTTGCCTCGCCCTGGAAGCTGCCCATAGCGTCGGCGTCATACATCGCGATCTGAAACCGCAGAACATCATGCAGGACAAGCAGGGGCGAATCCTGGTAATGGACTTCGGCCTGGCCCGCTCGGTCGGCTCGGAAGGGATGACGCAAACCGGAGCGCTGGTGGGGACGATCGAGTACATGTCACCGGAGCAGGCGATGGGCAGCGATCTGGACCAGCGCTCGGACCTGTTCGCTCTCGGGCTGATTTTCTTTGAATTGCTCACCGGCAGGATGCCTTATAAAGCCGACACCGCGTTGGCCAGCCTGCTGAAACGCAGCCAGGAACGCGCCATTCCGGCCGTTAGCTTAGACCCGTCGATTCCAAAGGGCTTGAACGACATTGTTGCCAAATGCCTGGAGCGCGATCTGAATCTGCGCTACCAGAATGTGGGTCAAATTCTCGATGATCTGGATGCGTGGCAGGGAAAGCGCAAAGTTTCGGCGTCTTCAACAGCCAACGTATTGCGTCGTCTCTCAATTCCCGCCAAGGCCTGGCAATGGATTGCCGCGGTTGCCCTTTTACTTGTCATCGTGGCCACCGGCTGGTTATTGCGCGGACGGGGTACAACAAAGCCGAACGCTCCGGCTGCCAGTGGCCCGGTGACTTCGCTGGCCATTCTGCCGTTCCGCAACGCCTCCGGAGACCCCAGCCTGGATTGGCTTGGCTCGAGCTTGGCGGAGATGCTAAGCACCGATGTTGGCCAGTCGTCCCAGCTGCGAACGGTGAGCCAAAACCGTCTGCACCAGATCTTCACCGACCTTCGGCTCGCTCCGACAACTGTGCTCGACCCGACAATGATTCGGCGAATTGCTGATTTCAGCACCGCCGACCGTGTGGTCTGGGGCCAATATGCAAAGTTCGGCGACCAGATCCGCATCGATGCCACTTTGCAGGACATCAAGAATGACCGGACTGTGCCACTCAAGCTGGACATCCCCAGCGAAAAAGACATTCCGGGCGGCGTGGATCGTTTGGCGGATTCCATCCGACAGCAACTTGCTCTGCCGTCGGATGTGCTTAAGCAATTGAAGGCCAGCTCGTTCCAGCCTGTTTCCCAATCCGTGGATGCGCTGCGCGATTACAACCAAGGCATCGAGTTTCAGCGCGATGGCAAGAACCTGGAAGCGCAGAAGCAATTCGAGGCGGCGACCAAAGAAGACCCCAACTTCGCCCTGGCGTTTTCGAAACTGGCCCAGACTTACAGCGCCCTCGGGTATGACAGCGAAGCGGAGCAGGCCGCGCAAAAAGCGGTGGATCTCAGCCAAAACCTTCCTGCAGCAGAGAAGTACTTGATTGCCGCCATCCACTCTCAGGTTGTCAAGAACTATCCCGAAGCCATAAAAGCATACGAGGACCTTGCTCAGGTTTCACCCGACAACTCTGACGTGCAAGCCGCGCTGGCGGCTCTTTATGCCGACTCCGGAAACCTGACAAAGGCCCGGGAATACTATCAAAAGCTTTTATCGGCAAATCCCAAGGACCTGACCGCGACCATCGAACTGGGACGCCTGGCCATCAGGAGCGGGGACCCTCAGGGGAGCCTCGACCCTCTAACCCGCGCGTACAGCCTGGCGGTACAGCTGGACAATCAGGAGCAGATAGCCACCAGCCTGCACGTCATGGCGGTTGCTTATCGGATGTTGAGCAAGCCGGAAGAAAGCTTGCGCAACGAGCAACAAGCGATCGCCATTTGGCGGCAAATCGGAGAGAAGCGTGGTCTCGCGTTCAGCCTAAACGAGATGGCGAGAACGCAAGCCTTGCTGGGAAAACCGAAGGACGCCCTATCCAACTTTCAACAGGCGCTCGAGCTTCGGCGCGAAATTGGAGACAAGCGCGGCTTGGGCGACACCTTGATCGACTTTGGCAATTTTCTGGATGACCAGGGGGACCATGATCAGGCATTGAAAATGTACAAAGAGGCGTTGGACCTGCAGCGCGATCTCGGCAATGAGAGCCTGCAAGCCATTTGTCTGAACAATATCGGCACTGTGTATTCGGAGATGGGACGGTTCGAGGACTCGCTTACTTATTATCAACAAGCGTTGCAGCTGCGAGAAAAGTCAAAAGCCCCGCAGGACATCGTTGAGGCTGTCCACAATCTCGGGGAGACTTTGGCGGACATGGGGCAGTACGATCAAGCGATTTCTTATTATTTGCGGGCATTGGATTTGCGCCGCAGCATGGACGACGCGCGCGGAGGCGCCATTGAATCCTACAGCCTGGGCACATTGTTTGACTACCAAGGACGATTTGGAGCGGCTATCAAGTCGAAAGAGGATGCGCTCAAGACCTTCCGCGAGATCAAGGACAAGACATACTGGATGCCGAAAATGCTCGGCGGTTCGGCGCAGGCGCTCATACTCGCAGGCCGTGGAGACGAGACAAAGGAAGACCTCGAAGAAGGACTCCAACTGTCACGCGACCTGAAGAGCGATGGAATGATTGCGGAATTATTGGGCTACCAGGGCGA
>Ga0335081_10000568_pt1 | contig 61945 bp, 63 predicted proteins | sample Lox_Sample_35_FD_206713 | JGI IMG/M metagenome (GOLD analysis project Ga0335081, IMG submission 206713) | Soil microbial communities from Loxahatchee National Wildlife Refuge, Florida, United States - Lox_Sample_3.5 | ecosystem: Environmental > Terrestrial > Soil > Wetlands | place: USA...
CCTGGCCCATCACGAGCTTCAAAACGTCAACGCGGCGGGCGCCAACGGCGACGCGGATGCCGATTTCGTGCGTGCGTTGGCTGACGCTGTACGAGATGACGCCGTAGATGCCGACGGCGACGAGAATCATGGCAAGAGCGGCGAACAGTCCGAGCAGCGACATATTGAACTGGCGCTCCGCGAGCGACAGTCCGAGGAGCTCGTCCATGCTCTGGATGCGGTTCAGCGGGAGCTGGCTATCCAGCTCCCAGACCTGGCGCTTGACGGCGGCGATCAGGCTGGGGGACGTGTCGGGCATGCGGACGACGACGGACATCCAGCGGCGCCACGCTTCGTTCGACTGCGGGAAAGGCGTGAAGACGGCGGGAAGCGGCGGATCGGCGAGCGAGTATTGCTTGACGTCCGCCACAACGCCGACGATGGTCATCCAGCGCGGCGGGCCGGTCTCGCGGGCCCAGCGAATGCGCTGGCCGATGGGATCCTGGCCGGCGAAAAACGTGCGGGCGGCAGACTCGTTGATGACGGCAACGAGGGGCTGATCTTCGCGGTCCATCGGCGTAAGGACGCGGCCCGAGCGAAGGGGAATGCGCATCACGCCGAAGTAGTCGCCCATCACACAGAATGTGTCGACTTCGGGCTCGTCGCCTTCAGCGACGGGCGGCCGGCCATCGAAAGCCAGGCTGTGCGTTACCTCGCTGCCACTCAGGGGAACATCGCCAACCATCGCGGCCTGGGTCAAAGGGAGCGCATTCAGGCGGTCGATCAGCGCGCGGCGGAACTGGATCTGGGTCGGAATTTCGGCGTAGCGAACGTTCGGCAACTGAATGTTGACGGCAATCACGTGCGAGGGGTCAAAGCCCGGATCGACCGAGCGCAGGCGCGCGAAGCTCTTGACGAGCAATCCCGTGCCTGCCAGCAGAATCAGCGCGAGCGCGATTTCGACCACGACCAGAACCTTGCGGAAGTTGTGGCTCGCTGGACCGGCTGTTGTGGCGCGTCCTTCCTGCTTCAGGGCATCGGTGACGTCGGCGCCGGATACATTCCAGGCGGGGGCCAAGCCGAAGATCAGGCCGGTGAGCAGCGAGACGACGAGTCCGAAAACGACGACGGTGGGGTCCATCGAAATTTCGTTCAAGTGAGCCAGCGCCGCTGGTTTGGCGGCAACCAACAGGCGAACGCACAGCGCCGCCAGAGGCAACGCCACGGCGCCGCCAAGAACCGCGAGGAGGGTGCTCTCCGTCAGCGCCTGGCGAATCAAGCGGTGCCTGCCGCCACCAAGAGCCGCGCGAATCGTCATCTCGCGCCGACGAGCCGCGGTGCGGGCCATCAGAAGGCCGGCAAAATTCGCGCAGGCAATCAGCAGAACGACGCATACGGCGGCGGAAAGCACCAAGAGCGCGGGACGAACGTCGCCTGTGACCGATTGCTGGAGAGGCATGGGCACGGAGTGGCGGCCCTTTTCCTCGCCGGGATAGTCCTTTGCCAAACGAGCGTCGATCGCGGCCATTCCCGCAGCCGCCTGCGATAGCGTGACGCCGGGCTTCAGGCGCCAGTAGGTATTCATGAAATGGACGCCGCGATAGCGCGCCGCCTCCGGATAGACGACGCGCAGAGAAACGAAGAGGTCGAGGCTGTACTCCGGCACGGCGAAACCTGGCGGCATCACGCCGACGACCGTGTAGCGGTTGTCGTCGAGGCCGATCGTTTTGCCGATGATGTTGGGGTCGGCATCGAGATACTCGCGCCAGAACTGGTACGCCACCACGACGACGCGAGGCCCGCCGAAGCGATCGTCTTCTGGGAGAAGGGGGCGACCCAGCAGAGGCGGAACGCCCAAGGTGCCGAAGAGGGCGGAATCCACGTATCCGGCGTGAACTCCGAGAGGCTCGGCGCCGCCGGTGTAGGTGAGGACCTCCGGATTCACGCCGCCACCGGAGGAGAAAAAGCTGCTGCTCTGGGAGCGGATGTCGTCGATATCGAGCTGAGACTCGTTCCCGCGCCAAGTGACAAGTTCCTGCGGATTTGCGTACGGCAGCGGGCGAAGAAGGACAGCGTTGATCACCGTGAAGATGGCGGTGTTGGGGCCGATTCCGAGAGCAAGCGTGAGAATCGCCGCAACCGTGAAGCCGGGGGACTTGCGCAACATGCGCGCGCCGAAGCGAAGGTCCTGAGCGAGATCTTCGAGCCAGCTCACGCGGCGGGAATCGCGGACGCCGTCCTGCCAGGCTTCGGCGGACCCGAATTCGAGGCGGGCGCGGCGGAGGGCTTCGTCGCGCGCGAGGCCGGAGCGGATGAGATCGTCGGCGCGGGACTCGATGTGGGATTGCATCTCGGCATCGAGATCGGATTCGAATTGGGCCCGGTGGCGCAAGGCGCGCCAGAGAGAACGGAGTCCAGCGAACATCGTCAGCCCTCCTGCGTCTTGGCGCTCAAGGCGGAGCGGATGGCGGTCGAAAGGCGATTCCAGCTTTCGGTTTCGTCGCGAAGGCGACGGCGGCCGGCGGCGGTGAGGCGGTAGAACTTGGCGCGGCGATTGTTGTCGGAGGTGCCCCACTCAGTGTCGAGCAGGCCCTGGTGCTCGAGGCGGTGCAGCGCGGGATACAGCGCGCCTTGTTCGGCGAGCAGGGCGCCGCGCGTGATCTGCTCGATGCGGAGAAGCACGCCGTAGCCGTGGAGCGGGCCGAGCGAAACGGCTTTCAGGATGAGAAGGTCGAGCGTTCCGGGAAGAAGCTGGGCTTGTTCGGGCATGACACTCTCCTAAGCGCGTTAGGATAGTACGACGACTTTCCTAAGTTGTCTAGGAGTGTTTGGGAGAGGCCTCGGCCGGTCCGTCTTGTCAGAGCAGGTGCTACAATCGCGCCGGAATGAGAAACGGTGAGCAGCGGGCGGACCGATGTTGAGCATCGCGCGCCGCGCGCGTTCGGAGGTGATGCCATGAGCGAGGCGAGTGCCGTTGAGGTCGCGCTTGCGTTCGTCGCGAAAATCAACGCGCATGACGTCGACGGAGTTGTCGCGTTACTGAGCTCGGATCACGTGTTCATCGACGGACTCGGTTCGATATTCCGCGGCGCGGAGCAGATGAGAAGCGGCTGGAAGACCTATCTCGCTTGGTTTCCCGACTACGCCATCGAAGTGACGGAGCAATTCAGCCGTAGAGACGCGGTTGGGCTCTTCGGGAAGGCTCGGGGTACTTTCGCCGTGAACGGGAAATTGCCGCGGGAGAATTCCTGGGAAATTCCAGCAGCTTGGCGGGCGGTGGTTCGAAATGGACGGGTGGCCGAGTGGCAGGTCTATTGCGACAACGATCCGGCCCGGAAAATCATGGCGGTAAACTCGGGAAAGAAGCCCGGGGCTTAGCCGCCACCGACGAAGTGGACGATCTCAAAACTGTCGCCCGGCTGGACTTGCGTCTCGGACCAGCGGGCGCGAGGAAGAATATCGAGATTGCGCTCGATGGCGACGCGGCCGGATTTCATTCCGAGGTGTTCGACGAGCGCGGCAACCGTGAGGCCCTCGGGAATTTCGCGGCGCTCGCCATTGACGGTGACCATCATGGGGCCCCATCGCTTGGAGGGGGTTTTGTGCGGGAGCGCATCGCGAAACGAAGTTCGTCCTTGCCGGCGTTCGCGCGGGCCTGGATAACGAGGGCGAGGTCGCCCTTGCCGAGCGGGGGCATCGGGAATTCAATCTGGACGCGTCCCTGTTCGTCGCTCATTCCGGCGTGGCGCGCCTCTTCGAGGGCGCCTTCGATCACCGCCTCGACGCGCGCGCCCGATTCGGGCTGATTATCGGCGCGACGCAAAATCTCCAAAATCAGCGAAACGCTGCCGGCGGAGAGCCAGGAAGTCGGATTCAACAACTGCACCTGAATGCCGGCGGCATTGCGGGCCTGCTGTTCGGCGGCGGCAATCTCCGAATTGAGAGAGCCGGAGCGAAGGTCTTCGATGACGAGGCGGTGCTGGGCCTCGACGCGCCGGCGAAGGGCTTCGGGGGTGAAATCGGGTGACTCGTGGAATTCGCGGTAGCTGGAGGAACGGCGATGGACGACGCGACCGCTGTGATAGACAGCGGTGTCGATGGCGGAGTAGGAGGCCCCGCGATCCTCGGTCTGAACGTGGAAGACGCGTTCCCCGACGCGAATGTCCGTGTTAAAGCCGGAACTCATCGATGGCCGATTTTCCTCATCGCACCAAGGACCGCAGACGCGCGAAAAAGATTCGGGAGTTCATTTGACCGATGCGCGTTCGGGCCGTTATTATACCAATGCTACGAAAATGCAGAGCAGCTACCTCAACGATTACGCACCGCTTTTGCTCATGTTTATACTGGCCTGCGGGCTGTCCGGCGCGCTGATCGTGGTGTCGACGCTCGTCGGGCGGCACAAGCCGTCGCCGGAGAAGGACTCGCCGTACGAATGCGGGATTCGGCCGACGGGCGACGCGCGGGAGCCGATTTCGGTGCAGTTCTATATGGTGGCGCTGCTGTTCATTCTGTTCGACATCGAGGCGATTTTCCTGTATCCGTGGGCGCTCGTCTACCATCAACTGAGCGTGTTTGGCTTTGTGGAGATGGTGCTCTACATTATAATTCTGCTGGCGGGCTACATATTCCTCTGGAAGAAGGGCGCGCTCGACTGGAACCGCTAACCGCCGCCCCTCGGGAATCAATTCATAGTGGAATCTCAGGAACCTGATAAGAATCCGGTAGTCCAAAAACTCAAAGAGTGGGACGCGGCAGCGGTCGCCGAAACAGCCGAATTCAGGGGCGAAATAACGGCGGTCGTCCCGAGGCAGCATCTTCTTCGGGTCGCCGAGTACCTGGCCACTGAGCCCTCCCTGCGATTTTCATTCCTTTCGGATATCACCACCGTCGACCGCTTCCCGATCGAGCCACGCTTCGAGGTGAATTACCACCTGGTTTCGATCGAGCGGCACGACCGGGTGCGGCTGAAGGTGAAATTGTCGAGCCAGGACCCCGTAGTTCACTCGGTGACTCCGGTGTGGCCGGGAGCAAACTGGCACGAACGCGAGAATTTCGACCTCTTCGGCATCCAGTTCGAGGGCCACCCGGACCTGCGGCGGATCTTGATGCCGGACGAGTGGGAAGGCTTCCCGCTGCGCAAGGATTATCCAGTGGAGGGGTATCGCTGATGGCGCGCAGCGGAGGAGTTTCGGCGCACCCGGTGATGCCGGTGACGATGGAATCGACCGCGTCGCCGAACACAATGGTCCTGAACATGGGGCCGCAGCACCCGTCGACGCACGGAGTGCTGCGCGTGATCCTGGAGCTGGATGGCGAGATCGTGGTAAAGGCCGAGCCGGTAATCGGCTACCTCCACACGGGCATCGAGAAAAGCTGCGAAGCGAAGACCTACTCGCAGGTCATTACACTCACGGACCGGATCGACTATCTGGCGCCGCTCTCGAACAATCTGGGTTACTGCCTGGCGGTCGAAAAGCTGATTGGGATCGAAGTGCCGAAGCGCGCGCAGTACATTCGCGTGCTGCTGACGGAGCTAACGCGCATCGCGTCGCACCTGGTGTGGCTCGGGACGCACGCGATCGATCTTGGCGCAATGTCCGTGTTCCTCTACACCTTCCGCGAGCGCGAAGAGATCATGAAGATTTTCGAGTACGTCTCCGGCCAGCGGATGATGACGAGCTATTTCCGCATTGGCGGGCTGGCGCTGGAGCCGCCGCCAGGCTGGATCGATCGAGTGCGGCGCGTGCTCGATGCGTTGCCGGGCCACATCGACGAATACGAAGACCTGCTGACGCAAAACAAAATCTGGATCGGCCGCACGCGAGGAATCGGAATCCTGAAAGCGGCGGACGCGATTGCGATGGGAGTCTCGGGCCCGATGCTGCGCGCAAGCGGCGTGGCCTACGACGTCCGCAAGGCTTTCCCGTACTCGAGTTACGACGAATTCGATTTCAACGTGCCGACGCAAACGGCGTGCGACTGCTACGCGCGCTATCTGGTGCGGCTGGCGGAGATTCGCGAGAGCATGAAAATCGTCCGCCAGGCGATCACAAAGACGCCGGCGGAGGGGCCATTCCGCGCGTCGGTGCCGGGAATCATTCCGCCGTCGCGCGAAGAGATGAAGACCTCGATTGAAGGCCTCATCTATCACTTCAAGATTTTCACCGAAGGTTTTGCGGCGCCCCGGGGCGAGGTCTACCAGGCGATTGAATCGCCGCGCGGCGAACTGGGCGTGTTCGTGGCGAGCGACGGATCGCCGAAGCCGTACCGGGTGAAATTCCGCGCGCCGTCGTTCGTGAACCTGCAGTCCCTGCCGAAGCTGTGTATCGGCCGGCTGATCGCGGACGTAGTGGCGTGCATCGGGACAACCGATATCGTCCTGGGAGAGGTGGACCGGTAGGATGCAACTTCCGGCGGAGCTCGACGCGAAATTCACGGAGCTCGTGGGACGCTACCCGGTGAAGCGGTCCGCGCTGGTCCCGATGATGCTGTACGCGCAGGACCACTTCGGATACCTGGGCGACGAAATCATCGAGGAAATCGCGAAGCGGCTGGACCTGAACGTCCTTCAGGTGACAGAGACGCTGGCGTACTACTCGATGTTGCGGCGCAAGCCCGCCGGCCGGTACCACATTCAAGTGTGCACGAACATTTCGTGCATGCTGCGCGGGGCGAACGAGCTTTACGAGCACGTTCAGAAGCGGCTGGGAATCGGCAACAAGGAAGTTTCGGCGACCGGCACGTTTTCGCTCGAGGAGGTCGAGTGCATGGGCGCGTGCACCGGCGCGCCGGCCATGCAGGTGAATTACGACTTCTACGAGAACCTGAGCCCCGAGAGAGTCGACGCTATTTTCGAGCAGCTTCAGGACGGGCGAAGGCCGGACCCGGCGCCCGTGACCTCGGGCTCCCTCCACGAACGCCATCCCGCGGAAGTCCCCGTGATCAGCCGTCGTTTCGGGATCCCGAACTCGAAGTCCATCGACGTCTATCTGCAGAACGACGGATATCAAGCGCTCGAAAAAGCCCTGAAACAGATGACGCCCGACCAGATCATCGACGAGATGAAAAAGTCGAATCTGCGCGGGCGAGGCGGCGCGGGATTCCCCGCCGGGATGAAATGGAGCTTCGTTCCGAAGGATCCGAGCAAGCCCAAGTACATTCTGGCGAATTGCGACGAAAGCGAGCCGGGAACCTGCAAGGATCGCCCGTTGATGGAGATGGACCCGCACCAGTTGATCGAAGGAATGATCATCGCGGGCCGGGCCGTGGGAGCGCAGCAGGGCTACGCGTACGTTCGCGGCGAGTATCGCTACGTGATCGACATCCTCGAGAGGGCCATCGCGGAAGCGTACGCGCGGGGCTATCTCGGCAAGAATATTCTGGGCAGCGGGTTCGACTTCGATCTGGCGGCGCATACCGGCGCCGGCGCGTACGAGTGCGGCGAAGAATCGGCGCTGATGGAGTCGCTCGAAGGCAAGCGCGGCTATCCACGGATTCGCCCGCCGTTTCCGGCTGTGGTGGGGCTGTACGGTTGCCCGACAGTGATCAACAACGCGGAAACGCTCAGCTCCGTGCCCTCGGTGATTCTGCGAGGCGGCGAATGGTACGCGGGACTGGGAACGCCGAAAAACGGCGGCACGCGACTGTTCGCAATTTCCGGGCACGTCAACAAGCCGGGAATTTACGAACTGCCGATGGGCTTCAACATGAAACGCATGATTTATGAAGTGGCCGGAGGAATCCGCGGCGGAAAGAAGCTGAAGGCGGTGGTTCCCGGCGGCAGCTCGTGCCCGCTGCTCACGGCGGATGAAATCGATATCCCGATGGATTTTGATTCCGTCGCAAAGGCGGGGTCGATGCTGGGATCGGGTGGCACCGTGGTGATCGACGAAGAAGCGTGCATGGTCGACCTGGCGCGGCGAATCATGCACTTCTACGCGCACGAATCGTGCGGCTGGTGCATTCCCTGCCGCGAAGGAACCACGTGGCTGCAGAAGATGCTGGACCGCTTCCACGAAGGCGGAGGCCGCGAGGAAGATATCCCGCTCATCGACGAGCTGTCAAAGAACATGCTGGGGAGAACGTTCTGTCCGCTGGGCGACGCGGCAGCGATGCCGACAATCAGCATCGTGAAGAAGTGGCGGAACGAATTCGAGGATCACCTCCACGGGAAGTGCGCGTACAAGAGCGCGGAAGCCCTGGCGATGGGCCGCTGACGACATATGGCCGAGCAAAAACAAGTCACATTCACGATCGACGGCAAGCAGGTGACGACGCCCGCCGGCACGCTGGTCATCGAAGCGGCCAAGGGGCAAGGCATCGAGGTTCCTTCCTTCTGCTACTACCCCGGATTGACGCTGCAGGCGGCTTGCCGCATGTGCCTGGTGGAGGTGGAGAGGGCGCCGAAGCTGCAGACGGCGTGCACCCTGGTGGCGACGGACGGCATGATCGTTCGCACCGACACGCCGCAGGTACACAAAGCGCGCAAGGACATGATCGAGTTCCTGTTATCGAATCACCCGCTGGATTGCCCCGTTTGCGACAAGGGCGGCGAGTGCGAACTGCAGGACATGACGTTCCGCTATGGGCTGGACCACACGCGGTTCGTCGAGGAGAAGCTGCACTACCCTGAGGAGCAGTGGTCGCCGCTGGTTTTTTACGATGCGCCGCGTTGCATCCTGTGCTTCCGCTGCGTCCGCGTGTGCGACGAAGGCATGGACGTGAAAGCACTCGGAGTGGGCGCGCGCGGCGTGAACTCCGTGATCCTGCCGAACCAACCAGGCGGGCTCGCGTGCGAAGAATGCGGGATGTGCATCGACATTTGCCCCGTCGGCGCGTTGACGAGCGGGACATACCGCTACCAGACGCGGCCGTGGGAGATGACGTACGTTTCCGAGCCCTGCACGCACTGCTCGAACGGATGCAAAACCACGCTGAGCGTGCGAAACAACGAAATCTTGCGCGCCAACAATCGCGACCATTCGGGCATCAACGGCGAGTTCCTTTGCGGGAAGGGCCGCTTCGCCTTCGATTTCACCAGGCATCCGCAGCGCGTGCGGCAGCCGCTGGTTCGCCGCAACGGGAGTCTGGAGCCTGCCAGCTGGGAGGACGCGCTGGAGGAAGTGGCGCGCCGGCTGAAGCAGGCGCACGACCAGCACGGCGCAGCCGCAATCGGAGTGATCGGTTCGAATCACACGACGAACGAAGAGAATTATCTACTGAACCGGTTCGCGCGGGTCACGCTGGGGACAAACAACCTCGACCATCACCGCACCGCGGATTATGCGGGGTTGGCGGCGGCTCTAGGGCCGAAGGCCAAGGACGCGCAGGCGACGATGGCCGATATCTATTCGGCGCAGGCGGTCCTGCTGATCGGCAATGATGTGACGCAGCAGAACCCGTTGGTGGCCTGGCAGATTCGCACCGGCGTGCGGCATCACGGGCAGCGGCTGTACGTCATTAACGGCGAGCCGAGCAAGATTCACCGGAAGGCCGCGGAGCTCGTGACTGTGGCGAAAGACGCGGAAGCCAATGCCGTTCGCTGGCTCGCAACAGGTGAGGGTGAGTTCGACGCGGACGTTTCCGGCGCGCTCGGGAAACTGAAAGGGGCGCTCGAGCAGGAAACCGACGTCCTGATTCTCTTTGGCGCGAACATGCAGGGCGCGGCGATCCGCGACCTCGTCTCGTTCGGATCGCGGTTGCAGGGGAAGACTCGCTATATTCCGCTTGGGGATTATGCGAATTCGCGAGGCGCCGCCGAAATGGGCGTGCTGCCCGATCGGCTGCCCGGCCACGCGCCGATCACTGACAAGAACGAGCGCACGCGATTCGGCAAGCTCTGGGGAGGTGAGGTTCCGTCCGCGCGGGGATTGACGGCGCGCGAGATGATGGAGGCTGCGGCAGCGGGAAAACTCAAGGCGCTCTATGTGGTGGGCGCGAACCCGCTGAGAACGTTCGGCGTCGCGGGGCCCGACCGCATCGCGGGCCTCCATTTGCTGGTGGTGCACGACATGTTCCTGACCGAAACGGCGCAGCGCGCGGATGTGGTCCTGCCGGCCGCCTCGACGTATGAGAAGGACGGGACGCTGACGAATACCGCGGGCGAGGTTCAGATGACGCATCGCGCGATCGACCCGCAGGGGCCGCGCAGCGATTTCGACCTAATTCGAATTCTTTCGCACCAGCTCGCGATGCTGGGGCTCGGCTCGGCCATTCGCTTGCGCACGCCCGAGGCGGCGTTGGACGAAATCCGCCAGAACGTCGCAGGCTATGATCTGTCACTCGCAACTCTGTTGGCGGGCCGGGCGCAACTTTCAGGCGCAAGCGGCAAGACGGTGGACGCGGCTTACGATGTGCCGACCGGCGCGATTTTTTCTTCCCGCGACTTTTTGTTCAGCAGCGGTACTCTGGGCCGCTATTGCTCGAAGCTCAATTCGACGAACGAGGCTAAAGACACTCCGTGGACTTCATCGCCCAGCACGCTGTCCTGGTGGTATCGCTAGTTAAAATCGCCGTCCTGCTGTTCGTTGTGATGACGGTACTGGCTTACCTCAGCTGGTTCGAGCGCAAGGTGGTCGCCCACATCCAATCGCGCTGGGGGCCATACTACGTCGGAGCGCACGGATTGCTGCAACCGCTGGCCGACGGGATCAAGTTTCTGTTCAAGGAAGACGTCACGCCGCCGGCGTCCGACCGGCTCGTTTATATTCTCGCACCGTTCCTGGCGTTGTCGCTGGCGCTGACGACGCTGGCGCTGATTCCCTTCGGGCCGACGACGGTGCAAGTGCTCGGGCAGCCCGTCTTTATTATCGCGAATTCGAATATCGGGCTGCTGTTCCTGTTCGCGATCACGTCGATCGGCGTGTACGGAGTGGCGCTGGCGGGCTGGTCGTCGAACAGCAAGTATCCGCTGCTCGGCAGCCTGCGAAGCTCGGCGCAGATGGTCAGCTACGAAGTTTCGCTGACGCTGTCTGTGGTGGGTGTGCTCCTCGTCGCTGGGACATTCAACTTCAACGAGCTGATCGAGCGCCAGAGGGGAGCGTTTTGGCACTGGAATCTTTTTGGCTTCGGCCATGGCCAGGTCACGCAAATTGTGGGGTTTCTCTGCTACATCACGGCGGCGATCGCGGAAACCAATCGCGTGCCATTCGACCTGCCTGAGGCAGAGACGGAGCTCGTCGCCGGATTCCACACCGAGTATTCGGCGTTCAAATTCGCGATGTTCTTCATGGCCGAGTACGCGAACATGATCACCGTCTCGTGTCTCGCGACGATTCTGTTCTTCGGCGGCTGGCTCTCGCCGTTTCCGGACTCCTGGACATGGCAACTGTACCTGCCGGGGGCGGGATTGCTGCTGACGAGCCTCTATTGCCTCTACGACTCGATCGCGAACATGCGGGGGATCGCGCGGCTTCAATTTCTGGCGGTCACGGCACTCGCGCTGGGCGGCGGAGCAATCTGCCTGAATTCATCGGTGATGCCGCTCGTTCAGGGGCCGTTCTGGTTCGTGACGAAGGTGGGATTCTTTCTGTTCGTGTACGTGTGGATTCGCGGCACGCTACCGCGCTTCCGCTATGACCAACTGATGTCGTTCGGGTGGAAGCTGCTTCTGCCCGTATCGCTTGTGAACCTGGTGGCGACGGCGCTGGTGATTCTGGTGAGACACGGATGAGCATCCCGTTCATTTTGTTTTTCGTGTTTGCGGCGATCGCAGTGCTGGGGGCGGTGCTGTTGATCCTGGCGCGCGAGCCGATCCACAGCGCGCTCTCGCTGATTGTGGTGATGGTTTCGCTTGCGGTGCTGTATTTGCTGCTCGGAGCGGAATTCATCGCGGCAGTGCAGATCATCGTCTACGCGGGCGCAGTGATGGTGCTATTTGTGTTCGTCATCATGCTGCTGAACGCGGGCGTGGAGGAACGAACGAACTGGAGCAAGATGGCGAAGTACGCGGGGTTGCCGCTGGCGTTCTTTCTGCTGCTCGAAATCGCGCACTGGATGTGGCGGTCGGCAATCGGTACGAAGATCGCGAACGGCGTGGGAGCGGTGAATCCGGCCGCGGTGTCGACGGTCGACCTTTCGACGCTGCTCTTTCGCGACTACCTTTTTCCGTTCGAGGCCACGTCCATCCTGATTCTGATTGCGATTCTGGGCGCGCTGGTCCTTGCGAAGAGGGGCGAATGAGCGTCGTTCCGATTTCCTACTACCTCGTGCTAAGCGCGATCCTGTTCGGGCTGGGCGTGATCGCGTTCGTTTTCAAACGGAACATCATCACGATTTTCATGGCGATCGAGTTGATGCTCAATGCCGTGAACCTGGCGTTCGTGGCGTTCGCGCGAGCGCACAATCAGCTCGACGGGCTCGTGTTCGTATTTTTCGTGATCGTCGTGGCGGCGGCGGAAGCGGCCGTAGGACTGGCGATCGTGATCACCATCGCGCATAACCGGCGGTCGCTCAACGTGGAAGACGTGAATCTGCTGAAGTTCTGAACGAATGTTCATTCTCAACCATCTCTGGATCATTCTCGCTCTGCCGCTGCTCGGCGCCGGGATCAACGGCCTTTTCGGCAAGAACTGGCCGAAGGCGGCGGTGAACTCGGTCGGCATCGGCTCCGTGTCGCTTTCGTTTCTTTCCGTGCTGGAGGTGCTTCGCGAATTCCTGCAGACCGACATGAGCCATGCGTGGTTCCAAAGGTATTTCAACTGGATCAGCGTCGGGCGGTTCAGCGTGGACTTCGCGTTGAGCGTCGACCAGCTGACCATCGTCATGCTGCTCGTCGTCACCTTCGTCAGCATGCTGGTCCACATCTACTCGGCCGGGTACATGGCCCACGAAGGCGGCTACTATCGTTTCTTCTCCTACCTGAACCTCTTCGTCTTCTTCATGCTGACGCTGGTGCTGGCGGCGAACCTAATTCTGATGTTCGTCGGCTGGGAGGGCGTGGGGCTGTGCAGCTACCTGCTGATCGGCTTTTGGTTCCTGAAGAAATCCGCCGCGGACGCGGGCAAGAAGGCGTTCATCACGACGCGGCTCGGGGATTTTGGATTCACGATCGGCATCCTCCTGGCGTTTTGGACGTTCCATTCCGTCGATTTCGGCACGATTTTTGGCCAGGCTTCGAGCATGGCGCCGGAAAGCGCGACAGGTATCGGCATCCTGACCGCGATTTGCCTGCTGCTTTTTGCCGGCGCCGTCGGTAAATCGGCGCAGTTGCCCCTCTATGTGTGGCTGCCGGACGCGATGGAAGGCCCGACTCCCGTCAGCGCGCTGATTCATGCGGCGACGATGGTGACGGCTGGGGTGTATATGGTGGCGCGGATGCATCCGTTGTTTTCGCGCGCCCCGCTGGCGATGTTCGTCGTGGCGGTCGTCGGCGCTGCGACGGCGTTTTATTCCGCGACCATCGGCGTGCTGCAAACCGACATCAAGAAGGTTCTCGCGTACTCGACGGTATCGCAACTGGGCTACATGTTTCTCGGCTGCGGCGTGGGCGCGTATGCGGCGGGAATCTTCCACTTGATGACGCACGCGTTTTTCAAGGGCCTGCTGTTTCTCGCGGCAGGCTCCGTGATTCACGCGATGAACGGCGAGCAGGACATGCGCAAGATGGGCGGCCTTCGTCGAAAGATCCCGGTCACGTACTGGACGATGTTCTTCGCGACTCTGGCGATTGCGGGAATTCCTGGCTTTTCGGGCTTTTTCAGCAAGGACGAAATCCTCGAAGCGGCGCGAACGGGACCGCAAGCCAACTTCTGGCTGTGGCTGCTGGGCGTCGTGGGCGCGGGAATTACCTCGTTCTACATGTTCCGGCTGGTCTTTCTGACGTTTTTCGGCAAAGCGCGGTACGACGAGAAGAAAGTTCACGTGCACGAATCGCCGCGAAGCATGACGGTGCCTCTTGTGATCCTGGCGATTTGTGCAGTAGCTGGAGGATGGTTCGCGGCGCCGCACGTCATCGGCGGCACCGACTATTTCGATTCGTTTCTGCACCCGGTGTTCGCGTCGTATCCAACGCCAGCGGGCATGGTGATGCAGTCGAATGCGCTTGCGAGTGGCGCGAGCGTGGCTACAGAAGTCGCCTCGAGCCCCGGAATGGAGCTGATGCGCGCGCTGACGGGCTGGCCCGTGATCGTCGCCGTGCTCGGTTTGCTGCTGGCGTGGTGGTTCTACATCCGCAGGCCGGACGCCGCCAAGCGCGCCATGCAAAGCATGCGCGGGCTCTACACGCTGATCTACAACAAGTACTACGTGGACGAAATCTACGCGGCATTGTTCGTTCGCCCGCTGCTATGGATTTCGATCAACGTGCTGTGGCACGTCGTCGACGAGAAGGTGATCGACGGGACCTTGAACTCGATCGCGCATGTTTCGCGCGAAGCCGGCGGGCAAGTGCGGGAATTGCAATCGGGGAACGCACGGAGCTATGCGGCGTGGGTCGTCGTCGGCGCCGTGGGGTTCACGATCTTGCTGCTCGGACTCGGAATCTGGATGGTGCGCTAGGTGCAAGCACAACCACATTTGCTGACCGTCGTCACGTTCTTCCCCATGCTGAGCGTGCTGGCGATCCTTTTGCTGCGCTCGAGCGACCACGCGTGGATCCGGCGAATCGCGCTGGCGGCGTCCGTTGCCGAGTTCCTGATTTCGCTGCTGCTGCTGCGCGGCTTCGATTCGGCCGCATCGAATTTCCAGCTCGAAGAGTTCCACGAATGGATCGGCCGCGGCATCCATTACCACATCGGCATCGACGGCATCAGCCTGTTCCTCGTGCTGCTGACGACGTTCCTCACGCCGCTCGCCATCTTGTGCTCGTGGCAATCGATCCAGCAAAACGTGAAAGGCTTCTTCATTTCGCTGCTCGTAATCGAGACGGCGATGATCGGCGTCTTCGTGTCGCTCGATTTGTTCCTCTTCTTCGTGTTCTGGGAGCTGACCTTAATCCCGATGTACTTCATCATCGGGATTTGGGGACACGAGCATCGAATCTACGCGGCGATCAAATTCATTTTGTACACGATGTTCGGGTCGATCCTGATGCTGGTCGCGATCCTGTGGCTCTACAACCTGACCGGCTCGTTCGACCTGCCCGCCATACTTCGGAATTCGGACTGGCTGGCGGCGCTTTCGCCACGGACCGAGATGCTGCTTTTCGGAGCGTTCTTCCTGGCGTTTGCGATCAAAGTGCCGCTGTTCCCGTTGCACACGTGGCTGCCGGACGCGCATACCGAAGCGCCGACGGCCGGATCCGTAATCCTGGCGGGTGTGATGCTGAAGCTTGGAACATACGGCATGCTGCGCTTCTGCGTGCCGCTGTTTCCGCACGCCGCGCTGCGGGCCGCGCCTTACATCGGAGTCCTCGCCATCATCGGAATCGTTTACGGGGCGCTCGTCGCGACGGTGCAGCACGATTTGAAGCGCCTCGTCGCGTACACATCGGTGAGCCACCTTGGATTTGTTGTGCTGGGGATCTTCGCGTTCAACGCGATCTCGATTCAGGGCGCGATCTACCAGATGCTGAATCACGGCGTTTCCACCGGCGCGCTGTTTCTTGCCGTCGGCATGCTGTACGACCGGCGTCACACGCACGAGATCAAGGAGTTCGGCGGACTGGCGACGCCGATGCCGGTGCTAATGTCTTTCTTCATGTTTATCGCCCTTTCGTCGCTCGCACTTCCGCCGCTGAACGGATTCATCGGTGAATTCCTGATTCTGATCGGCACTTTCGCAGCGCATCATACGTGGGCCTCGTGGGCCGCGAGCGGCGCCGTGCTCTCGGCAATTTATTTGCTGTGGGCGTATCAACGCGTGGCCTTTGGCGAAGTGACCGTCGAGAAGAACCGGTCGCTTCCGGACGCCACCGCCCGCGAGAAAATCATTCTCGCAACTTTGGCGCTCGCGATTCTGTTCATGGGAATCGCTTCTCCGCTCTTCACGCGCCGCATGACCGTTGCGACGGAGAACGTGCTCCGGCCATTCAACCAAATGCAGAACGCGGCGCGACCTGCGCCAGCCCCACCGGCGAAGAAGCAGATTGGTCACCTCGCAACGATCCTACCCGGCTGGCAGGTGCGGCCCTGATGCAAATGTCCGCGGAGCAGATTTCGAACCTTCACCGGCTGGCGCCAGAAATCGTTTTGTGCGCGTTTGGCGTCGTCATCATGGTTCTGGATCCATTCGTGAGCGCAGCGCGGCAGCGCGTGCTCGCGTGGCTTGCGTTTGCGGGAACGCTTGTGGCGCTTGCGGGAGTTTATGTCGCCGCGCATGATTCCGGCGCAGCCTACAGCGGCTTGATTCACGCGGACAGCTTCAGCCTGTTCGTTCACGTCGTAGTGATCGGCGCGGCGGGGCTCGCCGTTCTCGGCTCGATCAACTACCTCGACACGGAGGGTCTCCAGCGCGGCGAGTACTACGCCCTCGTCCTGTTTGCCACGGCGGGCATGGGCATTCTCGCGGGCGCGAACGAACTGGTGACGGCGTTCATCGGCCTGGAGATGAGTTCGATCTCGACTTACATTCTCGCGGGCTTCCGGCGGCGCGCTTCGCAATCGAACGAAGCGTCGCTCAAGTACTTCATCCTGGGATCCTTCGCGACTGCGTTCTTCCTGTACGGCATTGCGATCGTGTATGGCGTCACGGGTTCGACGCGCATCGACGCAATCCAGGCAGCATTCTCCGCCGGCGGACGCCTGCCCGGACTCGCAATCCTCGGACTGGGGCTCATCTTTGTCGGGCTCGGCTTCAAGGTGGTCGTCGCGCCCTTCCAGATTTACGCGCCGGATGTATATGAAGGCGCGCCCACGCCGGTGACGGCGCTGCTGGCCTCCGCGCCCAAGGCTGCGACCTTCGCGCTGATGCTGCGCATTTTTTACGTCTCGTTCGGCACGGCGAGCCACCTATGGTTCTGGGCAGTATGGGTGTCGGCGGTGCTGACGATGTTCATCGGCAATCTTGCCGCGCTCGTGCAGTCGAATGTAAAGCGCATGCTGGCTTATTCCTCGATCGCGCACGCGGGCTACATCCTGGTCGCGTTCATCGCTTCCACGGACCTCGGAATCGCAGCCGTACTGTTCTATCTCGCGGCATATGCGCTGATGAAGGTCGGCGCGTTCCTGGTGATTTCCCACCTCGGACAGCAGGGTGAGAAGCGGCTCGACATTCGCGACTATGCCGGGCTCGGCATGCGCCAGCCCGTGCTGGCGGCGTGTTTCTCGCTATTCCTGCTTTCGCTGCTGGGCTTGCCCGCGACGGGCGGCTTCCTCGGCAAATTCTTCGCTTTTCAAGCGGCGCTGGATTCGCGCGTCGTATGGCTGGTGGTGATCGCGGCAATCAACAGCATCATCGGCGCGTACTATTATCTGCGCGTGATCATCGCAATGTATTTCTGGGAACCGTCGAAAGACTATACGCCGACAACTGTGGCACCGGCGCTTGGCGCGGCTCTGTTCGCGGCTGCATTGGGCACGCTCTACCTCGGAATCTTCCCCGCTCGCGTGCTGTCCCTCGCAAAGACTGCTGCGGATTCGCTCCTGATGCGCTGAACTGCGTCTCTTCGACATCGACGCAAGAAAAAAAGCCCGAAGGCTCGCTCGACGCGGACCTCCGGGCCGTCGAATTGTTGGACGTGCTATTTCACCTTCAAGAAGATAATGGCGAAGGTGTAGAGCGCCATCGACTCAATCAGCACCAGAGCCAGAATCAGAGCAAATCGAATGGCGGCGGTTGCACCGGGATTACGCGCCAGACCTTCGGCAGAAGCGGCGGTAGCTTTGGCCTGCGCTATGCCGCAACCCGCCGATGCGATGGCCATGCTGAAACCGGCCGTGATCGCAACCCAATTCACGGGAGACGCGGACCCGGCCGGCTCGCCTCCCTGAGCCGCGAACGCCGCAGGGACAAACAAGCTGACCGCCAGAACGGCCAGCAGCAACCACACGTACTTTTTCATCTTGTTTCTCCTCGCTATGAAGTGGCCGCCAGGAGGTGGTCCCCGGGTTTTCGTCCCACAACCGGGCTCACACTGAAGCGGCGATTATGCCGACTTAATGTTCCTCCGCTACAGCTCCGGAGACGTAAATAATTGGAAGAATCGTAAAAACGAACGCTTGGAGCACCGCGACAAACACGTGCAACGCCATAAAAAGAATGGGCAAGATCAAAGGAAGAACAAAAAATGCCTGCAAAGCCACGTTGATCTTGGCTAGGTATAAGTACAGCGCAAGCAGCAACCCGAGAAACATTCCATAGAGCATCTCGCTCACGAGCATGTTGACCCATAACCGGACTGTGAGCGAAAGCAAACGTGCCAAATTGCTGATCAGCTCGATCGGCAACATCAACGGCGACATTGCCAGCACCGGGCCCAGGAAATGCTTCGCGTGTCCTAATGGGTTGTGCTTCGCGATGCCGCACCAGTTGTAATAAACGAATACGACAACCGCGCATCCGAGAGGCACGCTGACTTGGGCGGTGGGCGACTCGAGAGTGGGGACCAGGCTGATCAGGTTGCAGAACAGCACGAAAATGCCGATGCTGCCGATCATCGCCACGTACTTTTCCCATCCGTGGCCGACGCTCTCTTCGAGCAGGTCGTGGACTCCCACGTTCATCCCATTCTTGAGCAACATTTCCATGCACTGCTGCGTCGCGCCGGGACGATCCACGGAAATGCGCGCCTTGAGCCACAGAAAGAAAACGACGGAGAGCAGAAACACGAGAATCTCCATCGAGACGTGGTTGGGAATGGGATATTCGGGATTCGAAGGTTGAATATGGAGTGCGGCAAGAAGCGCGAGCGCCAGCTTGCCAAGCAGCCGGTTGACGACCACCGTGACCCAGATCGGATGCTCCATCGGCTCCCTTACGAATCCGCGCGCGGAACACTACCGCTGCGAAAAAGCTGACCAATCAGCTCGACCAAAACCGCGGCAACCGCCGCAAACAGCCCTGCGAACAAGCTCAGCGCCGTCGATCTAAAGCCACGCAGGATAACATAAGCACCCACGATCAACAAAGCGTAGCGTCCAAGGAGCTTGACGTAAGCGCTCCGGGGGACGCGGATATTTTCGGCGCCCTGCTGCGCGGTTGAAAGCCGCGCCAGCGTGCCGATTCCCTGCTTCATCCAGCGGAAATTGATCCACGAAAGCAGCGCTCCGATTGCTACTCCAGCGCCGGCGCGAACGCCCCAGAAAACGGCGGCGCAAATCGCCCCCGCCGCACCAATTCCGATCGTAAGGTATTCGATCCGGCGCTCGGCGGCGGCGTAGAAGGCGTCATCCTCCGCCATTGCCGTTCCCTTGCTTTTCGGAGCGCGTGAGGCGCCGCACGATGTCCCAGATTCCTGCGCCGAAGCCGAGGAGACCGCCGATTAGAGTCAGCGCAGGTGACGTATGAAGCGAGCGATCGATGAGGTAGCCGATGCCGCCGCCAATAAGAACGCCGCCGATCATGACGAATGGAAGTTCCATGGCGAGGGCGAGCTGCCGGAGGAGGTTCCCGGGGGCCTTCGAAGGCGGGTTACCTTGTGGGGACATCGGCGCTCCGGACTCAGCGCCCGAAAGGAATGAAGAGCGAATACGTGGCGAGGCGCATGAACTGCTCGGGGAAAATTCCAGCAGCGAGCGTAACGATCACCATCGCGGCAAGCGCGAACTTCTGCCCGAGCGAAATCACCGGGCGCACCGGATCGACTGACTCGCGCACCCACATCGCCGCCACCAGGCGGAAGTAGTAGTACACAGCCGGAAGAATGTAGGCTACCGCGAGAATCGCGAGCACGTAGTGCTGCGTTTGAATCAGCGCCCAGAAGACGAGCAGCTTCGCGACAAAGCCAGCTGTCGGCGGAATTCCCGCGAGCGAGAGCAGAAAGATCAGCATCAGGACCGCCGCGCCGGGATTGCGCTGGATCAAGCCGTTCAAGTCGTCGATGTCGTCGCCGATCACGCCCTTGCGCCGCAAGATGATCACGATGGCGAACGCACCCGTGTTGAAGAAAGCGTAGACGAGCAGGTAAAACGCCATCGCTTCGAGTCCCAGCTTGTTCACGGACCCGTCTCTGTTCACGCTGGCAACAAAGCCCAGCAGGATGTAGCCCACCTGTGTGATCGAGGAATAGGCGAGCAGGCGCTTCACGTTTTGCTGCGTGATCGCGGCGAAAGCACCGATGGTCATCGAAAGCACAGCAACTACGGCCATCAGCATCACCCAATCCACGCGCACCGGCCAGAAGACGGTAAGGAACAATCGCAGCAGGAGCGCGAAGCTGGCCGTCTTCGAGGCCACGCTGACGTACGCCGTGATGGTCGTCGGCGCGCCTTCGTAAACGTCCGGCGCCCACTGGTGGAACGGCACGGCCGCGATCTTGAAGAAGACTCCCGCGGCAACGGTGGCGAGCGCCACAAACGTGAGCAACTTGTTCGCTTCCGGACGCGCGAGCGCCGTAGCGATGTCGTCGAGATTCGTCGACCCCGCAAGGCCGTAAAGAATCGAAAAGCCGTACGCCAGAATCCCGGAGCTGAAGGCGCCCATCAGCACGTACTTCATCGCGGCCTCGTTCGAGCGACGGTCGCGCCGGAGGAATCCCGACAGAACGTAAAACGCGAGCGCCATCGTTTCGAGGCCGATGAACAGGACGATCAGGTCGTTGCCGCAGGCCAGGAACATCATCCCAATCGTCGCCAAGAGCATCAGGGCGTAGTATTCACCATGCTGCTCGCCCTCGATTTCCATGTAACGCACGGAGAGCAGGATCACCAGACCGGTCGACGCGAGGAAAAGCGCGCCGAAGAAGACGAAAAACGGGTCGATCACAACCGAGTTATTGAAGCCGGCGTGCGTCTGGTGCGCCACCTCATACAACGAGCCCGCGCTGAAGGCCACACCTAGAAGCGCCGTCAGCGAATTCCACGATTTCTGATTCGGGGCGAGAAAGAAATCTGTAAGCAATATGGCGAGGCCGAACAGCGCGAGCATCGCCTCAGGCAGGATGAACAGCGCATCGGTAAGCGTCTGCGACAGAGCCTGCGCGTCCATCTATTTCACCTCGGCGCGCGCAGCCGTAGGAGCGGGCGTCTCGGCCGGCACCGGCGGTGGCGCGACAGCCGCCGCCGACCCTTGCGCCGTCGCATAATACCCGGGATTCACCACCTGCACGACGCGCTGCACCGGCACATCAAGCACGCGGAAGAGCGGCTTCGGATAAATGCCGATCCAGAACGCGAGGACCACCAGAGGTATCAGCGTGGCATACTCGCGCAGGTTCAAATCCGGCAGATGTTCGTTCGCTGGATTGGTCACGTTGCCAAACATGACGCGCTGGTAGAGCCACAGCAAGTACGCCGCGCCCAGGACCACTCCGATGACGCCCCAAACCGCCCACTGCCAGCGGACCTCAAATGCCCCGCGCAGAATCGTGAATTCGCCGACGAACCCGTTGAGGAGCGGCATGCCGAGCGAACTCAGCGTCACGATCATGTAGACCGCGGCGAAATTCGGCATCGGGGTCGACAGGCCGCCGAACTCCGAAATCAACCGCGTGTGCCGCCGCTCATACAGCACGCCGACGATCAAGAAGAGCGCACCCGTCGAAATTCCGTGGTTGATCTGCTGGATGATGCTGCCCGAGAGCCCGAGCGGGGTGAGCGCGAAAATGCCGAGCGTGCAGAAGCCAAGGTGGCTCACGGAGGAATACGCAATCAGCTTCTTCATGTCCTTCTGCATCATGCAGACGAGCGCGCCGTAGATAATCGCGACGATGGAAAGGCCGATCATGATGGCGCGATACTGGTTCGTCGCGTCGGGGAACATCGGCACCGAAAAACGCAGGAATCCGTATGTCCCCATTTTCAGGAGGACGCCCGCCAGTATCACGGAGCCGGCCGTGGGCGCTTCCGTGTGCGCGTCCGGGAGCCAGGTGTGGAACGGGAACATCGGAACCTTGATGGCGAAGGCGAAGAAGAATCCCCAGAAGAGCCATCTTTGCAGCGACAGCGCGAACACAGGATGCGGCGATTCGAGGATATCCTTGATGCTCAGCGTGTGGGCGCTCGAGTAGATCGCCAGAATCGCGAGCAGCATCAGGACGGACCCGGCCAGCGTATAAAGGAAGAACTTGATCGCCGCATAGAGCCGCCGCTCGCTGCCCCAGACGCCGATGAGGAAGTACATCGGAACCAGCATCACTTCCCAGAACACGTAGAAGAGGACGAAATCGAGCGACATGAAGACGCCGAGCATGCCGGTCTGCAGCAAGAGGAACAGGATGTAGTACTCCTTCTCGCGCTTCTGAATCGCCGACCAGGACGACAGAATCGAGATCGCCCCGAGCACGGTGGTCAGCATCACCATCAAGAAACTCAGGCCGTCGATCCCCAGCGTGTAACGCGCGCCGATCGACGGAATCCAGTTCAGGTCCTGAATGAATTGGAATCGCGGTGCATCCGCGTGGATGTTGAAGCGCCAGATCAGCGGTAGCGAGACGATCAGTCCGAGAAATCCAAAAATGTTGCCGATCCAGCGATGCAAATCGGCCCGCTCGCGCGGAATGAACAGCAGCAGGATCGAGCCGACCAGCGGCGTGAAGAGGATCGTGCTCAGAATGTGATTGCCTTCGAAAAGGAAGTGCATCCGTCCCCTCGCCTTCTTCGCCTAGTGCATCGCGCTACGCACGAGATGGAAGTAATACGCTATGACCCCAATCAAGCCAAGCACGATCAGCAGCATGTAATCCTGCACCTCGCCGTCCTGAATCATGCGCACCGGAAAGCTCATGAACCACACGATCCGAGCGCCAAGGCGGACCGAGCCGTCGACAATCCACGTGTCCCACCAGATGGACAGGCGCGAGACGAAGCGCGTCAGCCAGCCGGCGCCGTTCACGCCGAGGCCATCAATGACGTTGCGATCGAAGGACCCGAGCGCCAGGCCCAAATCTTTCGCGCGGTTGACGAACATCGCGTCGTACAGCTCATCCACGTAGTATTTGTGGAAGACGAAATCGTAAAGCGTGCTGAAACGCGCCGCAATCCTGCGAGGAAGTTCCGTCCGCCTTATATACAGGAACCAGGCCAACCCAATACCGGCAAACGCAGCCAGAACTGACGCAACCATCAGCGCAGATTCTTCGCCGGGTGCGAGCGGCGTTGTTTCTTCCATCTCGTGAGCCAACTCTTCGCGTCCAGCCTGAGATCCTAGAGGCCCTTCGTGTCCCATCAACGGCTGGGCATGAGACATCTCTGCAGAGGAAAGACTCCGCGCCGAACCCAACAAGGGCCCTACTGACGGTCGCAAGAAGTGCTCGAATCGCCCGCCAATCCCAATCCAGCCGCCGACAATCGAAAGCAGCGCGAGAATCACGAGCGGGATGAGCATCGACTTTGGCGATTCGTGAACGTGGTGCTCAACCTCGTGGTCGACGCGCGACTCTCCGTGGAACGTCAGGAAGAGCAAGCGGAACATGTAAAACGCTGTCAGCCCGGCCGTGATCCAGCCAATCAACCATAGGGCGCGGCTGTGCTCGAATGCGTGCCCGAGAATTTCGTCCTTGCTGAAAAATCCTGCAAACGGCGGAATCCCCGCGATGGCCAGTGTGGCCGCGAGCATGGTGAGATACGTCGTTCGAATCTTTGCCGAAAGCGCGCCCATCTTCTGCATGTCCTGCTCGCCCGACAGCGCATGGATCACGCTGCCCGCCGCAAGAAAGAGCAGTCCCTTGAAGAACGCGTGCGTCATCAGGTGAAAGATCCCGGCAGCAAACGCGCCCACGCCGCAGGCGAGAAACATGTAGCCGAGCTGCGAAATCGTCGAGTAGGCGAGGACTTTCTTGATGTCATTCTGAACGACACCCATGGTGGCCGCAAAAATCGCGGTCACGGCACCGATCACGGCAACGACTTCCATCGCGGTCGGCGCAAGCTGATAAATCGCGTTCGTGCGCGTCACCATGTACACGCCGGCCGTGACCATCGTCGCCGCGTGGATCAACGCGCTCACCGGCGTCGGACCTTCCATCGCGTCCGGCAGCCAGACGTACAGCGGAATCTGCGCTGATTTTCCCGTCGCGCCGACAAACAGAAGCAGCGCAATCGCCGTAACCCGCGGATCGCCGAGTTGGAAGTTTCCTGCCAGCAGCGCCGGGCCAATTTCGGCGAAATGAATCGTGCCAAGCAGCGCCGACGTCATGAAAATACCGAGGAGAAAACCCGCGTCCCCAATTCGGTTGACGATGAACGCTTTCTTCCCCGCGTCCGACGCCGACTTCTTGTGAAAATAAAACCCGATCAGCAGGTAGCTGCACGTCCCCACGCCTTCCCACCCGACAAACATTACGAGCAGGTTATTTCCCAGCACCAGCATCAGCATGGAGAACATGAACAGGTTCAGGTAGCCGAAGAAACGGTAATAGCCGCCTTCATGCCCCATGTAGCCGATCGAATAAACGTGAATGAGGAAGCCTACGCCCGTAACGACCAGAATCATCACGGCGGAGAGCGGGTCGAGCTGGAATCCCCAGTCCGCCCTGAAATGCGCGAGGCCGCCGGTCAGCGAATGGTACGGAATCGGCGGAAACCAATCGAACAGATGAACGGCCGCGACGCGGCTGTCTTCAGGCAGAGAAAGCAGCTGAAAAAACGCGCCCACGGAGAAAAGGAACGATACGAAGACGCTGCCGACGCAGAGAACGCTCACCGCGCTGTTCTTCAGCCCGCGTCCGATGAGGAGCATCGCCGCCGCTGTCGCCAGAGGGAACAGCGGAATCAGCCAAATATGATCGAGAAAGAACTTCGCTTCCATTTTTCCTCGGCGCTAAGTCGTGCCCTCAGCCCCTCAGCATGTCCATCTCATCGGCCAGGACGGTCTCACGGTTGCGGAAATACGCCAGAATGATTCCCAGCCCGACGGCGGCTTCCGCGGCCGCATCCGTAATGATGAAGATTGCGAAAATCTGGCCGTCCACGGTTCCCCAGTAACGCGAGAACGCGACCAGATTGATGTTCACGGCGTTCAGAATCAGCTCGATCGACATGAGGATCACGATCACGTTGCGCCGCGTGAGCACGCCGACGACGCCGATCGTGAACAGCGCCAGGCTCAGGAACAGATAGTGGTCCAGCGGTATTTGCGCCGCCATCATACCCTCCGCTTCGCCATCACGACCGCTCCAATCATGGCCACGAGCAGCAGAATCGAAGCAATTTCAAACGGCAGCATGTAGCGCTGGAACAGCGCCTGTCCCACCGCTTCCGTGTTCTTCGGCTCCATCAGGCGCGCGGGCTGGACGCTCAGCGAGTTGCGCCCCAGCCAGAACGCGACGAACACTTGCGCCGCCAGCACAAACGCCAGGATGCTCGCCACGAATTTCTGCCGGTTGAACTGCATCAGATGCAGAGATACATCGAGGTTGACCAGCATGATCACGAACACGAACAGCACCATGATCCCACCGACGTACAGGATGATCTGCACCACAAACAGGAACTCCGCCTGAAGCTGCAGGAAAATCCCAGCGGTGGCGAGCAGCGCCGTGATCAGGAACACCGCGCTGTGCACGATGTTCCGCCGGGTCACCATCAACACGCCGGAGGCGACCGCAAGCACAGAGAAGAAATAGAACAGGACGCTGTTCATCGTCTAATCACCGTTCCGCTGCCGGCATCGACTCCTGGTGCTGCTTCTCTTCCTGCGCGAGGAAGGCCGCTACGCCGAGCATGATCACCGTCGTTGCCACGGCGGCGAGCATAGGGTGTCTCCATTCCCAGTTCTGCTGCAGAACAATTGTCACGCCGACAACGATCACATTCACCAGCGCGAGCGGGATCAGGAAATGCCACCCTAGGCGCATCAATTGGTCGAACCGGTAGCGCGGGAACGTAAACCGGACCCACAGAAACACGTAAATGTAGCCGAAGACCTTCGCCAGAAACCAGAACGCGCCGTGAATTCCCTGCATCACTGCCGGTGAGGCGAAAAGGGCCGCAGTCATCACGGCGGCCAGAACCACGCAAAGCGCGCCCACGGCAACCATCACGAGTTTCTGTATCTGTACCGGCTGGCGGCGCGCAGTCCAGAACGAATAGGCTGCCACGCCCAGAAACAAGAGCGCCGGCACGATGTCGAGCAGCTCGATCGACGTTCCCCACAGAAGATCGTGATTCCGGGCGAACGGGCGCAACCACCCGCCCAGGAACAGCGTCGTCGCGATGCTGCCCACCACGACCATGTTGGCGTATTCGCCCAGAAAATAGAGCGCCCAGCGAAAGCCGCTGTATTCGGTCATGTAGCCTGCGACCAATTCGGATTCGGCTTCCGGCAAATCGAACGGTGCGCGATTCGTTTCCGCGATCGACCCCACGAAATAGATGAAGAACCCGACTGGCACGACGAAGGCAAACCAAACGCCCTGGTCGTACTGCGCCTGCACGATCTCCTTCATGGAAAGCGACCCGGCTAGCATCAGCGCTGAGACGAGGCCGAGTCCCGCGGCCGTCTCATAGCTCACAAGCTGAGCCGCGCTTCGCAGCGCGCCGAGGAGCGAATAATGGCTGTTCGAGGCCCAGCCGCCGAGCACAATTCCATAAATTCCCATCGAGCTGATCGCGAGGATGAACAGCAAGCCGACGTTCAGGTCCGCGATCTGGAACACCGGGCCGAACGGTATCGCCGCATACGCGAGCAGCGCCATCGTGACGCTCAGAACCGGCGCCCACCAGAAAAGGAAGCGGTCGGCCTTCTCCGGGACGATGTCTTCCTTGATGAGCAGCTTCAACGCGTCCGCGATCGGCTGAAGCAATCCGTGCGGCCCGACGCGCATCGGGCCGAGCCGCGCCTGCATGTCCGCCATCACTTTCCGCTCGACCAGCACGATGTACCCGGCCAGCAGCGGCAGGAGCGCGACGATCACGATGCCGTAGAGCACCGAGAAGACGTACGGCTGGATCGATGGCGGAATCAGGTGGTTCATCAGCGGTCCACTTCCCCGAGCACGATGTCGATCGTTCCGATGATCGCGACCACATCCGCCACCAGCGAGCCGCGAGCCATCTTGTCGAAAGCCTGCAAGTTGATGAACGAAGGCGGCCGCACGCGCACGCGATAGGGTTGCGTCGTTCCATCGCTCACCACGTAGTATCCGAGCTCGCCTTTGGGTGCTTCGATCGCGTGATAGACCTCGCCCGGCGGCGGCTTCAGCACTTTGCCGATGCGCGCCATGATCGGGCCGGAGGGAATGTTCTCGATGGCCTGCAGGCAAATGCGGCGCGACTGCCGCATCTCTTCCATGCGAACCAGGTAACGGTCATACGTGTCGCCCGTGGGGCGCGTGGGAATCTCGAACTCGTACTGATCGTACGCGGCGTAGGGCATGGCTTTGCGAATGTCCCACTTCATGCCGCTGGCGCGAAGCACGGGGCCGGTAACTCCCAGCGCGATCGCATCCTCCGCCGAGAGAATGCCGATTCCCTTCGTGCGGCCCACCCAGATGCGGTTTTCGGTGAGCAGCGTTTCGTACTCGTCGATCTTCTTGTCGAAGTCCTCGCAGAAGCGCTTCACGTCGTGCTCGAAACCGTCGTAGGTTTCGTACTGCAAGCCGCCGATGCGGAAGGCGTGCGTCGTCAGGCGCGCGCCGCAGTACTTCTCGTAAATCTTGAGGATTTCTTCGCGCTCGCGGAAACAGTAGAAGACCGGCGTCAGTGCGCCGATATCGAGCGCGTGCGTGCCGAGCCACAGCAAGTGGCTGGCGATCCGCTGCAACTCCGTCAGGATCGTGCGCACCACGCGCGCGCGCGGCGGGGCTTCCGTGCCCAGCAGCTTTTCGACGGCCTCGCAGTAGCCGAGCCCGTTCGAAACCGCCGCGACGTAATCCATGCGGTCAACGTATGGCGCAAATTGCTGGTAACTTCGATGTTCGGCGATCTTTTCGACGCCGCGATGCAGGTAGCCGATGATGCACTCGGAATCGACCACGCGCTCGCCATCCAGCTTCAGCTTCACGCGCAGCACGCCGTGCGTCGACGGATGCTGCGGCCCCATGTTCAAGATGATCTCGTCCGCACCCAGCACCGTTGTGTCGACGTTCGAGTTCCCGTAGGCGCGCGCGTCGCTCATCGCGTTTATTGGCCGCTCTCGATCCCCAGGTTCTCGCGGACCCAGGCCGTGTCCTGTTTCAAAATGTCGTAGTCCTTGCGCAGCGGATGGCCCTGCCACTCATCCGGCAGCAGAATGCGTTTCAGGTCCGGATGGCCTTCAAACACGATGCCGAACATGTCGAAGCATTCGCGCTCGAGCCAGTTCGCCGCAGGCCAGACTTCGCAGACGCTCGGCACCGGCTCGTTTTCCGCCGCGTGAGCCTTCAGACGCAATCGCTCGTTCTTCGGAAACGAGTAGAGGTTCAGGATCACGTCAAAGCGCTGTTCGCGCTTCGGCCAGTCGACGGCCGTCAAATCCGCCAGCATGTTGAATTTTTCGTCGTCGCGGCAATAGCGCGCGATCTCGCGCAGTTGCGCCGCCGCGACCAGCACAATCGCCTGCTTGCGGTCGAGCGTCGCCTCGCGAATCGCCTCGCCAAACCGCGCCTTCAGGCGTTGCACAAGTTCGTTGTCGAGCGGAACCGGCTTCGGAGGCGCTTCCTTGGGTGGCGCCGGAGGTTTTGGCGGAGCCGCGGCTGCCGGTGCAGCGGGCTTCGCGTGTGGCGCTCCCGCCGGTGGCGCTGACGCAGGTGGTTGCGACGGAGCGGCCGGCGTCGCTGGCTTGGGTGGAGTCGCGCCGGACCCAGCGGGTCCTTCCGGCGGCTTTGCGTTTGGATCCTTTTCCGAGGGGTCGTTGGCCATTTTCCGTTGGGCTCAGTTTCCTTCGGGGGAAACGGATGCCTTCGCCGTCACGACATAAACAGCCCGACTTTTTATCACAGTGCGAAAAAAAGCGTCAAAGAGTTTGTCTCGCTGGGAATTGAAAACAGGACACGCGGGGACCCGGTTCGTCATACCCAATCGAGGGCGCCCTTCCTGTACAGCCAGATGTAACCCACGAGCAGGATTCCCAGGAAAACCAGCATCGTGATGAGTCCATACACGCCCAACTGCCCGTACTTTACTGCCCACGGAAAGAGAAAAATCGTCTCGACGTCGAAAATCACGAACAGGATCGCGACAATATAAAACCGCACTGAATACCGGCCGCGCGACGTGCCCTCCGGCGGGACGCCGCACTCGTACGGATCGAGCTTCGCCCCCGTCGGCTTCATGTCCGGGCGAATATATTTGAAGACTATGAGGGTGACGATGGGAAAAGACGCCGCGAGAATCGCGTAAATCAGGACCGGAATGTATTGGCTCGGCATCCCCGAATCAGAACCGCCGCCATGCTAGCACACAGGTCAAGCCCCGGCCAGCGATTCGGTTTCCGATCATCTCGTCTGTCAGGCACTAAGACCGAGTCACCACCGCTTTTTCTCCCAGGGCATTGTGTTTCGCGAAAACCCGTCGACAAATATGCCGTTTATGGCGAATGCAACCACGACCAGCCCTATCGTGGCGATCGTCAGCCCAGTGAGCGTCGAATCCTCGCCTTTGTTGAGGTAGGCCACGCTCCCGTGGGTATTGAGTGGATAGACCCTGCCGGACGACGCATCGGGCCGGTTTGGGCAGGTGCCAGCGTATTGATACCAGAGGCAAAAATGAAACAGCCAAACCGCAAGTGCCAGGGAGCCAACAAGGTTCACGGCCAACCGACCGGCCTTCCGATGTTTTCCATTCGCTAACGGAAGAGCCATATTAATCTCGTTGGAGAATTCCATCACCACAAATAGCATACAACACTGTCCCTGACGCATTGTTCCGTTGAAGGTAAGGTAACCAAGGCCCTCACCGATACAGACGACTGCCAGGGATCGGATGGCCAGCCAGATAATCGGTAAAGCCGCTGGCGGCTAATCGTGGCGGGCGCCGTGGAGAACGGCAATTGCGTGCGGCAGCAGCTCGGCGATCGCGTCGAGCGATTCCACCGCGCCCTTCGGGCTCCCCGGCAGGTTGACGATAATCGACGTCGCGCGTATCACCACCGCCCCGCGCGACAGGATCGCCCACTTCGTTTTCTTCTGGCCCTCCGTGCGCATGTGCTCCGCGAAGCCGGGAGCGAGCCGGTCGGCCACCGCGAGCGTAGCTTCCGGCGTCACATCCCGCGGACCGAAGCCAGTTCCGCCGGTCGTGAGAATCACGTCCGCTGCTTTTGAGTCCGCCGTCTGCCTCAGGAACAGCTCGATCGCGGCGCGATCATCAGGGAGAACTCTCAGCGGCGCAATCTCCCATCCGAGTTCTTTGCAGCGGGAAACCACGGCGGGCCCGGAGCGGTCCTCGGCCTTGCCGGCCGAAACCGAATCGCTGACGGTGAGAACCGAAACGCGCATAGAGGGAGAGTCTACTGCCCTTCGGTGACTTTCGCGTCTTCGCCGGCGCCGTCGCGCTGATCTTCGTCGACCAGGCGCAGCGCCTCCATCAGAAGACCGGTGGTGCTGCGGGAAATAGTGGAACGCGAGGGCGCGGCGTTGAAATCAATCTCGAAATCGCCGTCCGACCAGCGGACGGCTTGATAGACGGCCGGTTCGCCGTCGAGAGAGCCGAGGCGCGCATCTTTACATTGGCCGGAGGAGAAGAAGAGATCGCAGACGTCGCGGTCGTGGCGAATCGTCAACTGGCAGGATTTCTGCCCCATTTCGAGCGACTGCATCAGGTCGAGAATGCTCATCTCTTCCAGCCGTCCCTGAATGACGCCCGGACGCACGGCGCGATTCTGCAATTTCTCGAGCTGCAGCCGGTCGATCACTTTCTTCGTTCGCCGGACGAGATCCTTCAGGAAAAAAGGCTTGGGGATGAACTCCTCGACGCCCTCGACGATGGGGCGCAATTTTTCTTCGATGTCGCCGCGCCCGGCGAGAAAAATGAATGGAATCGTCTTCGTTTGCTTGCGGCTGCGCAGCTTCTCGTAAAGCGCGCGCCCGTCGAGTCCCGGCATCCGATAATCGCAGACCACCAGATCCGGCGGATCGTCGACGATCTTGAGCAGCGCGTCCGCGCCATCGCCCGCCGCGCGAACATCGCAATGCGGCGCAAGGCCCTTCATCAGCAGGTCGAGGACGAGTGCATTGTCGTCGACGACCAGGACCTTGACATCCTTCATCGGCGCCATTACTTCCTACGCCTCCCCTGGCGGCCGCGCTTCACGCGCGCCGATACATACTCCCCGCTCTGCCCACCCGTCTTGCTTTCCAGGTACAGCTCGGTGATCTCCATGCCGCGCTCGAGCGCCTTGCACATGTCGTAGATTGTCAGCGCCGCCGTGGCCACGGCAACCAGCGCTTCCATCTCGACGCCCGTCGGCCCGGTGGCCGTCGCCTGTGACCGGATTTCGATTCCATTTTGGCATAGCCGGGCGCGGACATCCACGTGCGTCAACGCGATGGGGTGACAAAGTGGAATCAGCTCCGAAGTCCGCTTGGCGGCGGAGATTCCCGCGATCCGCGCGATTTCGAGCGGATCCCCCTTGGGCGAGTCGAGCCGCCGCACGGCCGCCACGGTCGCCTTTTTCATGCGCACGAAGGCGTGTGCCACCCCGGTGCGTGACGTCGCAGGCTTCGCCGAGACGTCCACCATCCGGGCCGTCCCCTTTGCGCCGTAATGAGATAGCTTCTTCATCGCCACAGTCTAGAACATTCCCCGTCGCGGCAGAACGTCCACCCATTCGCCCGATTCGAGGTTTTGACGCTCCCCGTGTACCACCAGGAAGCAGTTGCCGCGCGCAACCGCGCCAATATCGCCGGAGCCCTGCCACGAAATAATTTCGACCGTCGGATCGCCTTCACCCAGGCGAAGGTGGGCCGGGAGGAAATGCGCGAGCGGTGGTTTCTCCTGCACCGGCTTCGCGAGCCGGGCCTTGAACAGCGGCAGCGGTTGCGGCTGCGCGCCAGAGAGCATCTCGATGGCAGGCATGACAAACAGCTCGAACGTGACCATCGTCGAGACCGGATTCCCCGGCAAGCCGAAGACCGGCTTCTCCCGGCACCTTGCAAAGACCGCAGGCTTGCCTGGCCGAATGGCGACAGAGTCGAAAAAGAACTCCGCGCCGAGTTCTTGCAGCACTCCTTCGACGAGATCGTACGTCCCCACCGATACGCCGCCGCTCAAGATCAGAATATCCGACTCGAGCCCCTCTTCGATTCGCGCACGAATGGCGCCCACCTCATCGGCTGCGTTGCCGAGCGCAATCGGCTCGCCTCCCGCCAACGTGACCTGCGCGGCAAGCGAAACGCTATTGCTGTTGCGAATCTGGAATGGCCCGGGCGCGGCATCCACGGCAACAATTTCATCGCCCGTCGAGAGGATCGCCACACGCGGGCGCCGATTCACTCGCAATTTCGTGCGGCCGACCTGCGACGCAAGCGCCAACTCGGCATAGCCCATCCGCGACCCGCGCGCGACCACCGTTTCTCCGACTCGGCCCTCCGTGCCTGCAACGACGAAGTTCTGGCCCGCTGCCGCCCCGCGCTCGAACATGACGAACTCGCCTTCCACTCGAGCGTATTCCTGCATCACCACCGCGTCCGCGCCCTCCGGCAGCGGCGCGCCGGTCAGGATGCGGACACATTCGCCCGGGCCGACGCTCCCCGTGAAGGCGACGCCCGCGCGGCTCTCACCCATCAGCCTCAGCGTTGCGCCCGATGTGGTTACGTCGGCGGCGCGAAGCGCGTAGCCGTCGCGCGTCGAGCGATGGAACGGAGGATAGTCGCGGTCCGCCACGACATCTTCCGCAAGCACGCGGCCGAGCGCTTGGGCCGGATCCGCCGCCATGTCTGCGATTTCAGTTGGAACGATGCGAGGCTGCGCGCCGACGACCTCAATCACTTTGGCGCGTGCCGCTTCAAAGGAAAGCATGAGCTACAACCAGGAAGCGATTTTTGTTCCTCGCGGGACGATGGTTGCGTCGCGCTCGGGGCCGGTTGAAATCATGCCGATTTCAACTTGAAGCTGGTCGGAGATGAAATTCAGGTAGTCGCGGGCCGCCGCGGGCAGATCTTTGACGTCGCGAATGCCCGGCGTCGGCTTCTGCCAGCCCGGCAGAGTCCTGTATTCAGGCTCGATCTGCGCGAGCGTTTCGACGTCGGGTGGCATTTCCTTCAGGTGCGTTCCCTTGTAGCGATATCCCGTGCAGACCTGTATTTCGCTCTGATGGTCGAAGACGTCGAGCTTCGTCACGACGAGCGAATCGATTCCGTTGAGCATTTTCGCGTAGCCGAGCACGACCAGATCGAGCCATCCGCAGCGCCGCGGCCGCCCAGTGACGGCGCCGAATTCGTTGCCGCGCGCTCGCACGGCCTCTGCGTCGAGGTCGACCATCTCGGTCGGGAATGGTCCGCTGCCGACGCGCGTCGTATAAGCCTTTGTTACGCCGACCACGCCCGTGAGCCTTCGCGGAGCGACGCCCAGCCCTGTTGCCACGCCTCCCGAAGTTGCGTTCGATGAGGTTACGTAGGGATATGTGCCGTGGTCGATGTCGAGCATCGTGCCTTGCGCGCCCTCGAACAGCACCGATTGGCCCTTGTCGAGCGCGTCGTTCAGCAGCACCGCCGTGTCGGTCACCAGTCCGCGAAGATGCGCCGCGAGCTCGAGATACTGTTCGAGCAGGCCCGCCGTCTCGAGCGGATGGCCGTACGCTGCCGAGCTGATCGCATTCTTTTCCGCGATCACTCGTTCGAGTTTTTCGCCGAACCGGTCGGGCTCCAGCAAATCGCAAACGCGAATTCCGCGCCGCGCCATCTTGTCTTCGTACGCCGGGCCGATGCCGCGCGACGTGGTGCCGATTTTCGCGGCTCCGCGAGCCGATTCGGCGGCCTGATCCATTTCCCGATGGTAAGGAAAAATCACGTGAGCGCGATTCGAAAGGAACAGGCGCCCCCGAACTTCAATTCCGGATTTTTTCAGGTTTTCGAGCTCCGCCACCAGCGCGGCGGGATCGACCACGGTTCCCGCGCCAATCACCGCCTTCTTTCCAGGCCGCAGAATGCCGCTCGGAATCAGCTGGAGGATGTAGCGGTGACTGTTGAACATGACGGTGTGACCGGCATTGTGGCCGCCGGCATAGCGCGCGGTGTAGTCGAACGACGCCGCGAGGTAGTCGACAACTTTGCCCTTCCCTTCGTCGCCCCACTGGGCGCCGACCACCACGATCGCTTTGGTTTGCGCTTTCTCGTTCATGTCCGGAAACCCGCGCCCGTCAGGCCGCACCTTGCCCGCTTCAGTTCACACTTGAAACCATACAGGAAGGCAGCGGGCCAAACGCAACGATTCATCCTACGCTGCGCCCTGCTCGAAAACAAGGCTGCGCCCGATTCGCGTTCGTGACGACACCGTTGGTTGTACATGATCGATGATTCAGGCGTGGGCGCGACGGAAACAGTCGCGGGCGTGGTCGTCGACCATTCCCACGGCCTGCATAAAGGCGTAGCAAATCGTCGAGCCGACGAAGCGGAATCCGCGGCGCTTGAGATCCTTGCTCATCGCGTCGGACTCGGGCGTCGTCGCCGGCGCGTGATGCGAAGAATCCCACGAATTCCTTTTCGGCTTCCCGCCGACGAACTGCCAGATGTAGCGATCGAAGCTGCCAAATTCCTTTTGCGTTGCGAGGAAGGCTTTGGCGTTCGAAATCGCCGCCGCAATTTTCAGGCGGTTGCGCACGATGCCGGGATTCGCCATCAGCGCGCGGACCTTCTTGCGATCGTAGCGTTCGATTCGCTTCGCGTCGAATCCGTCGAACGCTTTGCGATAGTTCTCGCGCTTGTTGAGAATCGTCTCCCAACTCAGTCCGGCCTGCGCGCCTTCGAGAATCAAGAATTCGAACAGCACGCGGTCGTCGTGGACGGGCCGGCCCCACTCACGATCGTGATATTCGATCATGAGCGGGCTGACCGCCCAGTGGCACCGTTTTCGCACGGTCTTGGCCTGTTTCGTCAGAGGGGACTACGCCGAGATGTGGCGCTGAATGACCTTCTCGATCTGCTCTTTGGGCACCGCACCGACCACTTGATCGGCTACCTGCCCGCCCTTGAACACCAACAGCGTGGGGATGCCGCGGATGTTGTACTTGCCGGGTGTGTTGATATTCTCGTCGACATTCAGCTTTACGACTTTCAGCTTGCCGGCGTGCTCCCGCGCGAGCTCTTCGACGGTGGGCGACAGCATGTGGCACGGGCGGCACCAGTCGGCCCAGAAATCGACCATTACTGGCTGAGCCTTGCTCGCCTCGATCACATCGTTCTGAAAGTTCGCGTCGCTGACTGCCTGAATATTGTCTGCCATGTTTTTCCCTTATGCGGTCACCCAGTCCTGGGCTTCCGCGCTACTTCTTAGATGTTTGAGCTACCCGGGGGATTCTAGCGCGCTTAGCTGCTTCATATACAGTGACATATGCGGCAGCCGACGCCTTCCACGAGAAGTCCTTGGCCATACCGTTCGCCTGCACCGCCTGCCAGGATTTCGGGTCGGCATACGTCTTCAGCGCGGCGCGGATGCACTCGAGCAGTTCCTTGCCCGAGTACTCCTCGAACTTGAACCCGGTTCCCTGCTTGGTCCTCGGGTCGAAATTCTGAATCGTATCGTCGAGGCCGCCAGTCGCGCGCACGATCGGCACCGTCCCGTATCGCAAGCTGTAAATCTGATTCAGCCCGCACGGCTCATAGCGCGAGGGCATCAGGAACATGTCCGAGCCGGCTTCGATGCGATGCGCGAGGGCGTTGTCATACCCGATCTTCACACCCACGCGAGCGGGATACTTCTCCGCCAGATCCTTGAACAATTTCTCGTATTCCGCCTGGCCCGTTCCCAGCGCCACGAGAGCAAGATTCTCCTTCATGAGTTCGGCGCCGATTTCGGCGATCAGGTCGAATCCCTTCTGATCCGCGAACCGGGAGATGATACCGATCAGCGGGCGGTCGAGATTTTCCGCCGGCAGACGGAAGAGTTCGAGCAGATTTTTCTTGCAGGCTTTCTTGCCGTCGAGATTGTGCGCGGAATAATTCTGGGCGATAAACGTGTCCGCCTCCGGACTCCAAATCGCGTAGTCGACGCCGTTCAAGATTCCGACGAGGCGGTCCGCGCGGCCGCGGATGACGCCTTCGAGGCCACAGCCGTATTCAGGCGTTTGAATCTCCTTGGCGTAGCGGCGGCTGACGGTGGTCAAGTAGTCGGAGAAGATGAGCCCGCCCTTGAGGAAGTTGACTTTGCCGTAGAACTCGAGCCGGTCCATGGTGAACAGGGTGTCCGGAAGGCCGATCTCGGGGAGTTCCGCGTAGGGGAAAAGTCCCTGATAGGCCAGATTGTGAATCGTGAAGACGACGGGCAGCGAACGCACGACGGGATCTTCGGCATGCTGCGTCCGCAACAGAACCGGAACGAGCGCGGATTGCCAGTCGTGGCAGTGAACCACGTCCGGCAGGCCGACGCGCTTCATGAATTCGATGGCGACGCGCGAGAATTCCGCGAAGCGCTCGGCGTTGTCACGATAGTCGCCGGACTTGTCGCCGTAGAGAGCGTCGCGGTCGAAGAACGCGGGATCGTCGACAAAGAAGTAACGGACGCCCGCGACCGACTGGCCTTCGGCAATCGCCGGGAAGCGGAGCGTGTCGCCGAGCGGAACGGTTACGCTTGAAACGAGCGTCGACGTAATTTTGTTGCCACGGTAGCGGGGCAGAAGCACGGCTACCTCGTGGCCGGCCTCGACCAGGGCCTTCGGCAGCGCCTCGACGACATCCGCGAGGCCGCCCGTTTTTGAATATGGCAGTCCTTCCGATGAAACAAACAGGATCTTCATGTGCCCCCGAGTAGAAAGAGAATGGCGAAACAAAAACGGTAGCGGAAGGCCGGAGCGGCGTCAAGCCGAGTTCGGCCACCTTGTTCCGGGCCGCGGAACCTTGAACCACAGACGAACATAGACGAAGGCTGATGGAGGCGACTGCCGAAAGGACGGAATTGGGATTTTTGGCGATTAGACGGTGTACCGATCCTTTGTTTTCTATAACTTAGGATGGTTTCTAATATTCGAATTTGGCGATTAGGACTGGCCACAGAGGCGCAGAGACACAGAGACGGGGACACACGAACCGACCCAAGCCAGAAACTTGGGTCGCGGCGGACGGATAGATTAGAAATTTGTATGTGATTTGTTTTCAATGCGTTGGGTGAGTTTCTAATCTTCGAGGGACAGATTAGAGGCAGGGGGGCACCGCCGACCCGACGGGCGTGCCTCCCTCGACCTCCGGGCATCGTCAACGCCAACCTCCTCTCCCGCGCGCTCCTTTTGCGGGGCGCAAAAACAGACCACGCTAGCACGGAAGATGGATTCTGAACAGGTACAAAGATTGAGTAGTACGGCTAGAACTAGGGTTTGGTAAGACTTCGATTCGTGGCCGGGGGACAGCGGCGCCTGGCAACTTCTCCGGCCATCGCATATACTCCGCGCCGGCTTTCCCCCGGTGAGTCCCTAATCGCACGCCCTGAAAGGAGCTTTCACATGCCTCTATCGAAAAAAGTGGCCGCGGAGTTCTTTGGAACATTCTGGCTAGTGTTCGGTGGCTGCGGAGCGGCGGTGTTGGATGCTGCGTTTCCGCAGCTTGGCATCGGGTTCCTTGGAGTTGCGCTCGCGTTCGGCCTGACGGTGCTGACGATGGTCTATTGCATTGGTCCCATCTCAGGCGCTCACCTGAATCCAGCCGTTTCGGTGGGCCTGGTTGCGGGCAAGCGATTTCCGGCTGCGCAACTCGTCCCTTACGTGATCGCACAAGTTTTGGGAGGAATCCTCGCGAGCGCGGTCCTGTACGTAATCGCCAGCGGGCGGGAAGGTTTTGCGTTGGCGGGCGGGTTCGCTTCGAATGGGTATGGCGTTCATTCGCCGGGAGGCTATTCGCTTCTGGCCTGCTTCGTGGCGGAAGTGGTGCTAACGTTCATGTTTGTTCTGATCATTCATGGGGCCACCGACCGGCGCGCGCCGGCCGGCTTTGCAGGAATCGCGATCGGCCTCGGTCTGACGCTCATTCATCTGGTGGGGATTCCCGTCACCAACACTTCTGTAAATCCGGCACGCAGCACGGCGCCTGCATTGTTTGTCGGCGGCTGGGCAATCCACCAATTGTGGCTCTTCTGGGTGGCGCCCATCATCGGGGGAGCGATCGCCGGCTTGGTCTATTACGGCATATTTGAGGAGCGCAAGGCGTAGCGCCGGGAGGGAGATAACGATGCTTGGTGGGTAACCACGGGCGTCGGTCAGCAGGAAGCATGATGGAGAGCGCAGGCAAGTTTGCAACCTACCCCAGCCTCAGGGATCGCGTGATTGTGGTGAGCGGTGGTGCCAGCGGCATCGGAGAGGCGATCGTGAAGGCGTTCGCGGTGCAGCAGGCCCGCGTGGCTTTCCTGGACATCCAGGATGCGGCAGCGGAGGCACTGATTCGCCAGATCGAATCGTCCGGCTTTCCTGCGCCAGTCTACTATCGCTGCGACCTGACGAAGGTCGCGGCGATACAGGCCGCGATGGAAAAGACTCTCGAACGTTTCGAGGGCGTGGATGTGCTGGTGAACAACGCGGGCAACGACACGCGGCATAAAGTCGAAGAGGTCACCTCAGACTTCTGGGACAAGACGATGGCGGTAAACCTGAAACACCAGTTCTTTCTCGCTCAGGCCGTGATTCCGTCGATGAAGAAGGCCGGCAGAGGCTCGATCATCAATATGAGTTCGATTGCGTGGGTGATTCCCTCCACGGGAATCCCCGTGTACGTTACAGCGAAAGCCGCGATTGTCGGGATGACACGCACGCTCGCTCACGAACTTGGCGCGAGCGGCATTCGAGTGAATTGCGTCATGCCGGGCGCCATACTGACCAAACGACAAAAGGAGCTCTGGTTTACGGAAACCTACAAGGCCGAAGTTCTGGCGAGCCAGGCTTTGAAGAGAATGATTCTTCCGGAAGAAGTGGCGCGCCTCGTCCTTTTCCTCGCGGCAGACGACAGCGCTGCTATTACGAATCAGAGCTATGCGATCGACGGCGGGTGGGTTTAACCCAGACGAAGCTGACCCCTGATTCGTTCTCAACCTACAATCTTCCGGTCCGGGCATCAGTATGCACGCCACTTGTCCGATCTGCGCGTTGTACGGCCCGGATTGGGGAAAGGCGAGTGGGAGGCGACGGAAAAAAGTGAGGGCGCAACGGCGGTTGCCCGCGTCGCGCCCTCAAAATCGAGCCGTAAGTTTACAGGCTTCCGGGTCAATCCGGCGACCCAACAGCCTTGCGGCTAATCGCGTCTTCCAAACTGAGCGTACAACCTGCGAGCCTCCAGATTCGGCCGAGGGCCCGCAAAAGCCGCGAGGCCTTCGCAGACTCCAAACCGAACCCAAAAGCCTCCGAGCTTTCGGATGCAGCCGACGTTACAATGGCGGTTAAGCCACTGCGGCGCCTTAGCCGCACCCTACCTTCTCCGAGCTCCGCGGTTCAACGTAACGCCGCAATCGCCGTGAAGCTCTTGCGAGCGCTCCGTTGAGCCGCGAAGTCTTTCAACTTCCCGGCCGTGCTCAGAATCGCGAAAACGGTTAAGAGATCGCGAAGCCTGAACCGGCCGTTAAGTCTCCAAGCTTACCGGTTCAATCTGGTGCGCAAGATAAATCTCGTCGCGTACGGCGTCAATACCATGAGGGCAAAAAAACCTGTGCAAGGCTGTGGACGACTGTGGAAAAGAATCGCGCGGAGAGGCAGCAGTTCAGCGCCGGCGTGCGGACCGAGTCAGTCCGTAGGCAGGCCGAGCCTCCGCGAGTCCGTAAAAAGGCGCGCGGTGAGGACGCCAAACACAAAGCCGCCAACATGAGCGACGTAAGCGACGCCGCCCGTCTGGACGGCTGCCACCGACCCGACGTTAAAGAGCTGGATGAGAAACCAGAATCCAATCAGAAGAGCGGCCGGGATCAGAGTCACACGCACGAACACGAAAATGACTAGAAGGGCGCGAATCCGATCGCGAGGGTAAGTCACGAGAAATGCGCCCATGACGGCGGCGATTGCGCCGCTCGCGCCCAGGTTTGGAACCGTGGAACTGGGGCTGATGGCGATCTGCGCCAGCATAGCGACGAAGCCGCCGACGAGATAGAAAACCAAGTAGCGCAGCGGATTCATCGAGTCTTCGATCTCGGGACCGAAGGCCCACAAGAACACCATGTTCCCGAGGATGTGCGACCAACTGCCGTGCATGAACATGGCGGTCAGGACGGTGATCCAGTGATGGCCGGCGATGATGTTCGCAGGGACCGCAGCCCACTTGAGCACGAATGCATCACCGCCCGTCAGTTCCAGCACAAAGACGAAGAAGTTCACGAGGATGATCCCGACCGTGACGACGGGAAAATGCGCGGGACGCCGGGACGCGTCGGTTAGCGGGATCAGGCCGCCCAAGTTCGTCTCCTTCCCTGCAGGCGATGCCAATCGGCTTCGAGAGCGGAGCTCACCGAAGTTTCGAACTGCCTCTTCGTTCGTTCCGCCCGAGTACACTTTGACTATGCACGCGGAAATCTTCCTGAGCGCGCGCACACCGGAACCGATGGTTAAACTTCGGGGCCTAGGCCAACTTGGCTGCAACGCTCCGCGCGGCGAGGGAAAGCATGAGTCGACAAGTGCCGCTGAACAGCATGCTGATCCCCACCAATGTACCAATCACCCATTCGGTGCTCGATGGCCACGTCCGCCAAATCATCACGGCAAGAATTAGAGTGATGATCCCATCAAAAAAGAGCCAACCCGATCCTGGAAGCGGGCGGAGTTTTATTCCCAAGGCAAACTCCAGGGCCGCTTCGAAGAACAGATAAATCGCCAGTGCCAGCGTGAGCGAGGCCAGGCCCGCCACAGGATGCATGATGAGGTACACGCCGATGAAGAGGTAGAGGATGCCGACCAGCAACTCCCAGAGAAAGCCTCCGGTGGTTCGCGTGTACCACGAGAAGACGAGATGGACACATCCGCTGAAGATGAGCAGCCAGGCAACCAGGAGATTCACGGCGATGCCGGCTGCCTGCGGCACGGCGATGGCTAGAAGACCCGCCACGATCAAGAGAATGCTGAGCCCAATGGACCAACCCACTGCCTTTTTTACGATTGTCCCCACAGATGTAGCGCTCATGGAAACGTCCTCCTTGTAGGCAGAATTCCCGATTTGGGCCTCCGAGGGGGAGAATCCTACGCTTCTCGTTGGACGGGAATCAACAGATTCGTGTACCGGTTCGGTACTGACGCAGGCTGGCTTGCCGATTTTGGAAGGTCACGGGAGATAGTATGTCTCTTCGATGATTTGCCTCACGGCGGCCGGTTTGTGGTCCGGCCCAGTAGCTGGGCTGAATTTCGACTGCTTGACCGCTTCGATCGCGCTGTCCGTGAGACCGTACGGTAACCCTTTGAGTACGCGGAGGTGGTGAGCACGACCGTCGGGCGCCACGACAACCATCAGGATGACGGTTCCCCCTGGGAACGCAGCCCGGAGCGCCGCTGCGGAGGGTTCGGCGATCGGACAGACCCTACAGCTTGGGAACGAATACCCGTTCTTTCCCGATTGCGGGAAATTGAAGCCGGGATCCTCGAAGTACGACCGCATCAACTTTGCCATTTGATCGGTGAGGTGAATCGTGGCGTCTCCGGAGCCGATGGCCTTGTCATCTTTGAGGCGTGTGGCGGTGATAAGAACCTTGAGATGGTCCTCCTCGGCGGAAATCGTTCCGAGAACCGCCGCGTCAACCTTAAACGAACGCGCGAAGGCCAAAGCGCCCCACGAATCGAGGAGTATCTCCGGCGAGTAGTCCTCACTCTCGATACGCTCTCGCATTTTGGAGCGATCCTCCACGCGGAGACTTGAGTCGGCTTGCGAGAGGGCAAGAGAGAAGTCGTCGGCCAGCTTGGAGCCGAGGGCGCTGACTTCTTGATCGGGGCCGGTGAAGTCGAGGACCACAACCTTCTTCTGGCGGGAGGCTTGAAGACTTTGGGCGATTTTCACCGCGAGGTCCTTGAGTTCGGGCTGCTGAGCGCGAGCGAACGGAGCGCACAAAAACCCGAGCGCGGCTGCGATGGAAAGCGATACGAGGAGTTCGCGCGTACGGCACCGGATTGAATGCGGGTTAGTCATTGGGGATTGCGGAGGACCTCACGGAGGATGCGGCCGTCGCGAGAGGCGAGCGTGATGCCGCAGAGGGCCGCGAGAGTGGGAGCGATATCCGCGGGCGTGGCGGAGTTGTAGTCGATTCCCGGCTGAACTCCGTAGCCCATCAGGAGGATGGGAACGCGCTGATCGTAATAGTAGGGCGAGCCGTGCATCGCTCCGACTTCGCGCTGACGGCCCTTGGCGGTGAAATCCCACGACCAATAGGGCTTCGGAACGATCATGAGGTCGCCGCTGCGCGCGGCGAAGAAGCTGACAGCTTCGGCGCGGCGGAGGGGGCTGTCTGTGGCGGGGCGGTCTTCGAGCTCGTCGGCGCGATAGACGCCGGCGACGCCGGGTACTTGCTTGATGGCGTCGACGACAGCCTTCATTGCGGCGGGATCGGCCTTCAATTTGTCGTAGGTGCCGGGAGCGAAGAACACGTCGGCGTCATCGACCGTGGCGAGCTTGAGGGACGGGTCGTGGAACGAGTCGAGGGCCTGGTCGATGTGGTCCTTGACGTCAGCGAGGCTGAGCCATCCCGCATCGACGCCCATTGTTTGCATGTCGGCGGGAATCGGAGTGCCGCCGTGGTCAGCGGTGAGCGCGACGAAGTAATTCGCCGCGCCGACTTTGCGGTCGAGAAACGCGAAGAACTCGCCGAGGTCCAGGTCGAGGCGTGAAAGCTCGTCCTGAATCTCGCGGCTTCGAGGGCCGAAGGCGTGCGCGACGTAGTCGGGCGAGGAAAAGCTGATGCCGAGATAGTCGACGTCCGCGCCGTTGCCGAGACGCTCGGAATCGACGGCGGCCTCCGCAAGTTTCACGAGGGAGACGTCGGGAAACGGGCTGGTTTCCCACTGGCGATAGAAATCGCCGTCGGGGCCTTTGCTATCCGGCTTGCCACGGAGAGGATGCGGAAATGACTGATTCCAGCCGGCCGGCGGCACGGAGCCGGTGCCCGTGTCGCCATAGAGATACGCGGATGGCGGGAGGAGCAGGCTCCACGTCTTGCCGTAATCGGCGCTGGCGGGATGTTCTTTGGCGTAGCGGTCGATGAAGGCGACGGTCGGATAGGCGCTCGAAGTGGTCCAGAGGCCCGAGTCTGGATCGAACCAGGTGACGCCGTCCGCACCGGTTCCCGCGAGCATGATGGCGGCGCGGGCCTTGAGGGAGAAGGTGAAGACGCGCGACTTGCCCGCGCGTTGGAACTTCAGCTCGCCGGCGAAGGCCGGAACGAGAAGATTGTGGGGAGTATCGCCACCTCTGACGCTGCCGCCGTAGCCGGAATTGTGCGCTGCAGGGTCGTCGGTGCAGGTGACCATTTTCTGGGATGTGCGGTCCCACCAAGCGTTGGAAATGATGCCGTGGAGCGAGGGGAATGCGCCGGTGGAGATGGTGGCGTGGCCGACGCAGGTTTCGGTCTCGGCGTAGGGGTAGGCGGCGTTGCGGAGCCAGGCGCCCTGCGTGGTCAGGCGCTTGAGACCGCCGGTCCAGTGTTCGCGGAACTTGTCGACGTAGTCGGCGCGCATCTGGTCGACGACGAGGACGACGACGAGTTTGGGCCGGGCGGGGCGCGCTTGGGATTTCGCGGCGGCAGTGCTGGGTTTTGGCGGCGGATTCGAGGTCTGTGCCGAGACGCGAAGCGACAGGACCGCGAGTAGAAATGCAGCAATCAGTGCGAGCGTTCCGGACGTTCGACGGGCGGCGCGCGATTTCATGAGTCCCCTCAATGAAAGAAGAGCGGCATTGTAGCACTCGGATGCGTCGAAGGCGGCGGTCACAGAGGCTTATTGCGGTTCGCCGCCGCCAGCGGGAGGGCCCGGGCCGTTCAGTACTTACAGAACCATAATCTTGGTATCCTAAGCAAAATCGAAATGGAACTTGAAATCGAAAACTCATTGCTACACTGCGCGGCACTATGGCGCAAACGAAGCTGGACAACGCGAAGTTGGTTCTGGATGGAGAAGCCGTGCCCGCGGCACTCAACCTGATATGACGCGGCAACGGCTGGGCCAAAATTTCCTGACCGATTCAGGATGGCAGCGGAAGATTCTGGCCGCGCTGCCGCGCAAACCTGGCGAGACGTGGGTGGAAATCGGCGCGGGCCACGGCGAGATGACGCCATTCCTGGCTGGGGACGGCCGGCGCGTGGTCGCGATCGAGACCGATGCCGTGCTGGCGCGCCATCTGCAGTCGAGCGCGGGACTGAAGGACTGGCCCGGCATCGAAGTGGTGCATGCAGACGTGCTGGAAACGAATCTGGCCGAGCTGGGCGGCGAGAAGTTCCGCGTCTATGGCAATCTGCCGTACTACATCACGTCGCCGATTCTGCATCAGCTGTTTCTTGCCGCGGGGCACATCGAGTCGATTCACATCGTGGTCCAACTGGAAGTGGCGGCGAGAATCGCGGCCAAGCCGAGCCGGCACGACTACGGATACCTCTCGGTGGCGTGCCAGTTCTACGCCAACCCCGAAATCGTAATGAAAATCCCGCCCGGGGCTTTCCGGCCGATACCGCGGGTGACGTCGGCGCTGGTGCAGATGACTCTGCCGGGGCAGAGGGCGTGGCTCGACATCTCCGACGAGAAGCGTTTCCTGGGATTCGTGCACATTTGCTTCAGCCAGAAACGGAAGACGCTGCGGAACAATCTGCGCGCAATCGCGTCCGACGAGCGGATTTACGAAGCGCTCGCGGAGCGCGGATTGCCGGCGCACACACGAGCCGAGCAGCTCACGGTGGCGCAGCTTGCGTCGCTGTTCAAGAACTTGCGGTGAAGGTGGCGAGAGAGTCAGGCGGTGACGCGGTCTTCGATCGCGGCGCGAAGGCGGTCGGGAAAATCAGTGATGATGCCGTCGACGCCAGCGGACATCATGGCGCCCATTTCGGCAGCGGTGTTGACGGTCCAAGCGGCGACGAGCAGATCGGCCTGGTGAGATTTGGCGATTAGTTCCGGCGTGACCAGCGATGCGGCCAAGCCAACCTGCCGCGCGCCCACTTCGGTGGCCGCCTTGGCGAGATCGGGCACTCCCCTTTCGACGAGCAGGCCAAGCATGATGGAGGCGTCGAGCTTATGCACGGCCAGAATCGTGCCGGGGTCAAAGGAAATGACGACTGTGCGCGCGGCGCTTTCGGTCTTCTGAAGGGCCGCGACGAGAGCATGGTGCATTCCCCATGCGGCGTCGTACTTCACCTCCAGGTAGAACACCACGTCGTGTTTGCGGCCGAACTCCAGAACTTCTTCCAGCGTCGGAATCTTCTCGCCCATGAATTCGCGGTCGAACCACTTGCCGGCATCGAGCTCGCGCAATTCGGCGAGCGTGTAATCGTGAACAGCTCCGCGGCCGTTCGTGGTGCGCTCGAGAGTACGATCGTGAATCGCTACGAACCGCGCGTCGCGGGTCAGGTGAAGGTCCGTCTCGATGAACCCGGCACCCAACTGAACGGCGCGTTCGAAAGCGGCGATGGTGTTCTCGGGCGCGTGCCCTGATGCGCCGCGATGCGCGATCACCCAAGGGGCTCGCATAGTTCGCCCATCGTAACAGAATCCATCCGTCATCTTGGGGGCGGCGGTTCGGGAGTGTTTAAGAACTATAACTAGGCAGGGTGATTCTCGAGGTTTGGAGGTCATTTCCACACGGCTGCCACTCGTGCGGTGTGACGCCCGGAGCTCCTGACGAGGTCTAGATTTGTGCGGCGTCAGCCCAGGCTGTGTCCTTCCAGCCTTTCAGGTTCGCATCGAATTCGAGACCAATGCAGAACCGCCCGTCCGCTTGCGAATGACAGTAGACAACTTTGGCTTGCCGTTGAAGGTCGCCCGACAAGGAAGCAAGACTCAACCGTTCCCCCGGACCCCAGGGCCGCACGGTGAGGACGCACGCGCCCTGGCGACTGACGTTGATCGTTGTGGTGGTTTCGGCAAAGGCGCCGCTTTCCACCGGCGCGATGTGAACCGGTATCTTGACGGCAGCCCGTTTCTCGACACGTCCCTCTGTGTACATAAAGGCAGGACTCCTGCGTAGCGACTCTTGAGGGGCTGGGGTAAGACTCTCTCTCAACGGCTGCCCGAAGATGGCTTCGGACGATTCCGCTTTTGCTCGTACATATCCCGATCGGCCTGTTCCATAAGGTCGCCGAGCGAGGCTGCGCGGTGCGGATCGAACCGCGCCAGACCGACACTTAGCGAGAGCTCGTAACGAGATTCGTTCGCGTTTGCCTTCTTGAGACTCTTTTCCAGGCGGTGGAGGATCACTCCCTCGTGTTCACGCGAAGCTTTCAGGGCTAACACGGCGAATTCGTCGCCGCCGAGACGGGCCAGAACGTCGGAATCACGGAACGCCGTTTCCAATGCATCTGCCACACGAACAAGGGCGAGATCGCCCTCACGGTGCCCGTAGGAATCGTTAATCTTCTTCAAGTTGTCCACGTCGCAAAAGAAAAGCAACATGCCTTGCGCGTTGCGGTGCGCCAGCTTCAGTTGCTGCGTGGCCGCAGCAAAGAATCCGCGACGGTTGTACAGGCATGTCAGATCGTCCGTGAGAGCCAGATAGCGGAGTTCCCGCTCCACAATCACGTGTCGAACGGCGCCCCAGACTGCGGGGTGGACAGCTACCCGGAGAGCCTGCGGGTCCGTGGCATCCGACTTCAGAGCTTCGGAAATCTGATCTACCTCGCGCACGACGCCACGAAGCTCTTTGTCGCCGGCCAGCAAAGCGGAGGAGAGGAGTCCCTCAAGGTCCCTGGCGGATGGTCCCTTGCGCTCGTGCATGAAGATGCTCTTGCGAGTCGCCGCCGGACCAGGCGGATTCATGCTGAGACTGCCCATACCGTGGCCGTTGTTGCTCTGTGAACTCCGCACTACCATGATGCCTCCCGACGACCAGAATAAGAAGGAGACTGCCCGATAATCGAACCCGCCCATCGTCACACGAGCTACGGTGAATGAAAATCCGGGAAATGCCTGAGAGTCAGCCCCGGTGATTTCCTCACCAAACGGCACCGATGACGAGCACACATTTCAGGATGGAGTGAGAAAGGCTCTCATCCAGCACAGTTTCGGGCGCCAACTCAGGTGTTTACCTGAGGCCCGGGTGGGGGTTTACTTGATTGAGGCGTTGGGTAAGACATGGTATTTGCTTTCGGGGCCTTTCAGGCGATTCAGACAACTGGAAGGGGAGGGGTTGCAGCCCTCCGTCGAAGGAGAGTGGGTTCATGGCCAAACGAGAAAGCTCCCCGAAGGATTCAGGGGCAAGAAACAATCAAGCGCCGGAACTGGCGAGCAGTGAAGCGCCATCGGAGCTCCTACGAGAGCTTGTAGCGCACCTGCGGCAGAACAGGACGCAACTCCGCGAGGAGTGGGTGGGGCGCATTTCCGAGACGCGCCTGCTCACGGCGATGACGAAGGAGGAGATTTTCGCGGAAGCGACCTCGGTGTATGACAGTTACGTGGAGGCGCTGGAGACGGAAACCTTCGAAGCGTTGCAAGCCTACGCACGAAACCTTTCCGAGCGCATCATCCCCCGAGGCGTCGAGACGCATGAAGTGGTGGGGATCGTCCTCTTGCTCCGAGACGTGCTTGCCCGGTCTTTGTTCGCCAAGTACCAGACCGATTTCAAGAAACTGAACCGGATTTTGGACGCCTACGAACCGGCTGCGAATCGTATCGCCAACACGGTCGCCGTCGGCTTCGTCCAGGAACGCGAGCGCGTCATCCGCCAACAACAGGAAGCGATCCGGGAGCTCTCCACGCCCGTGTTGCAGGTTCGGGAGCGCCTGCTGATTCTACCGATCATCGGTGTGATCGACCCTCAGCGCGCGCGGCAATTGACCGAGCAACTGCTACGCGGAATACGGACCAATCGCGCGAAAGTGGTGGTCATCGACATTACGGGCGTGGCCGCGATGGACGTTACCGTCGCAAATCACCTTGTGCAAACGGTTGAGGCCTCGCGGCTCCTCGGCGCGACGGTAATCGTCACGGGCCTCTCGCCGGAAATTGCGCAGACGCTCGTGACCATTGGCGTCGACTTGGGCAAAATGAACACAGTCGGCGACCTACAAGGCGGAATTGAGCAGGCAGAAAGATTGCTCGGATACAAGGTGATGGCAGTGGCGGAAGCTCGGTAGGCAATCCCTAGGAAGGTCCAGTGGAAGTTCCTATTCTCAAGCAGGGAGAGTTCCTGATTGCGATGTTTCAGGCCGCTCTCTCGGACGCGGACCTCGAGAATTTGCGCCGGGGGCTCTTGCAACAGGTCGTCAGGTTCCGTTCGCGCGGCGTCATCGTGGACGTGACCGCCATGGATGTAATGGACTCGTTCGCGTCCCGAACGCTACGAGAGATCGCGCACATGATCCGGCTGCGCGGAGCGGAGACCGTTATTGTGGGGATTCAACCGGAAGTGGCCTTCGCAATGGTGCAGCTTGGTTTGACACTGGAAGGAGTTTCTACAGCCCTCGATTTGGAAGAAGGCCTCGCGTATCTGATTGAAAAGTCGAAGATCGCCGACTGAGAGAGGGCCACCGTGTCGGCTGCGGAAATCCGCGTGCCAATCGAATCGGATCAGGATATTGTTTCAGCCCGGCAGGCGGGCCGGACTCTTGCAATCGAATTCGGCCTCTCAGGCGTTGATGCCACCTTCATAGCCACGGCGATCTCCGAGCTGGCTCGCAACATCCTGGCGTACGCCCGCAAGGGGGAGATCATGCTACGGGCGATTCACGGCTCAGGCCGCAGGGGTATCCTGGTCGTAGCGTCTGACCGCGGTCCGGGAATCCGCGACATTCAGCAGGCCTTACGCGACGGCTTCTCCACTTCCGGCAGTCTGGGACTGGGGCTGCCGGGAGTGCGGCGCCTGATGGATGAGTTTGAGATCGAGTCGCGGCCCGGGCGCGGAACTACCGTATCGGTGAAGAAATGGAAACAATGAAGGCTCCGCCGGCGGAATATGGCGTCGCCAAGGTGGCTCTTCCGGGCCAAGGCGAGTCGGGCGATCACCATTTGGTTTGTGCACATCACGATGGGCTCTTAGTCGCGGCGATTGACGGAATCGGTCACGGAGAGAGCGCTGCCGCGGCTGCCAGAGCCGCTACCTCCTTTCTCGCGAGCCACGCCGACGAGCCGATCATCACTCTCATGCAGCTCTGTCACGAAGAGCTCCGATCGACTCGCGGTGTCGTCTTGAGTCTCGCCTCCATTGACGCCTCCCATGGCTTGATGACGTGGCTTGGGGTCGGCAACGTTCAGGGAGTGCTGATGCGCTGCGGCACCAGCAACGGAGGCGGTCAGGAAGTGCTGATGTTGCGCGGAGGCGTGGTTGGCTGCCAGTTACCCCCACTCCAGGCTGCCGTTCTTCCAGTCTCTTGCGGAGACACCCTGGTTTTTGCGACCGATGGCGTGAAGGGCGAATTCATGCAGAGCCTGTTCGGCCTGGAGAGCCCACAACGAGCAGCTGATCGAATCCTCGAACGCTATTACACAGGGAACGACGACGCCCTCGTCCTGGTCGTGCGCTTGACTGGAATTCATCCATGAAGGCCGCGACGAAAGCGGAGAAGGACCTGGAGCGCGGATTCGACGAGAAGTACCGTTCCGCTCTTCGAGCTTACGCGGCGCACAGGAGCGAAGAAGGGTTGATACGTGCCTACGAGCTTGGCCGCGAAGCGATGGCCAGCGGAAAGAGCCTGGTGGAGGTTGCGTCGATACACCAGGAGGCCGTACTCGAGCTCTTCAACGACGCTCGGGGCGCGCGGCGCGGATGGGAAACCCTGCGCGCGAGCGCCAGTTTCCTGGCAGAGAGTTTGTCGCCCTTCGAGATGGCGCACCGCGGATTTCAGGATGCCGTCAAGACGCTTCGGCAATTGAACGAAACCCTCGAAGAAGAAATCAAACGCATCGCCCACGCGGTCCACGATGATGCCGGCCAGTTGCTCGTGGCCGTTCATCTTGGGCTGGCGGACGTATCGCGGAAGCTACCGAAGCCACAGCAGGAGCAACTTGAGCGGGTTGGACAATTGCTCCACGAAGTGGAGAATCAACTGCGAAGGTATTCGCATGAACTTCGACCCACCATTTTGGACGATCTGGGGTGGATTCCGGCGATTCGATTCCTGGTCGACGGCGTAACGAAACGCGCCAACCTTCCGATCCAAATCAAGACAACGTTTGATGGGAGACTCCCCAGCGCAATTGAGATCGCCCTCTATCGCGCTGTGCAGGAGGCGTTGACCAATGCCACGAAACATGCCAGGGCCAGCCGGGTACTGATTCATGTGCGCCGCGCGGGCCACATGGTTTCCTGTTCGATTCGAGATGACGGCACGGGGTTTGACGTTCGAGCCGCTCAGTCAGGCCGGAGGCGGTCAGGTTTGGGACTCATCGGCATGCGAGAGCGATTGAGCGCGGTTGGAGGCACGCTCTCGATCGACTCAGCGCCCGGGCAAGGAACGCACATCTTGCTCCGAGTCCCGGCTCCGCAGGAGGGTTCGGGTGGCAATTCGCGTAGTGCTCGCAGATGACCATACCCTGGTTCGCCAGGGCCTGAAGTCACTGCTCGAGCGAGAGGGATTTCAAGTCGTCGCGGAAGCCTCCGACGGCCAGGAGGCTCTGCGCCATGTGGAATCGCTGAAGCCAGACATTGCCGTCATGGACATAACCATGCCGATCCTGAACGGCCTTGACGCCGCACGACAGATGAGCGTTTCCTCGCCAAAGGCCAAGATCATTCTCTTGACGCAGCACGACGAGGAGCAGTACCTCTCCGAGGCCCTCGAAGCGGGAGTGAAGGGATACGTCTTGAAGAGTCAAGCGGCAAGCGATTTGATCCAAGCCATGCGGCAGGTGTCTCGCGGGGAGGTCTATCTCAGCCCCGGTGTCTCTGGAGCCGTGATGGAGGCCTACCGCTCCAGGTCGGACAAACCCAAAGATCCACTGACCGCGAGAGAAAAGCAGGTGCTTCAGTTGATCGCAGAGGGGAAATCAACGAAGGATGTCGCCTCCCTGCTGGGTATTAGCGTGAAGACGGCGGAGTCCCACCGCACGAGGCTCATGCAGAAGCTCGATATTCATGAGACGGCCAGCCTCGTGCTCTACGCCGTCCGCCGCGGCATTGTGCAGCCGTAACCCGTCGGCCCTCCCAGTCCCTACTTGACCCGCCTGAGTGCAAAATGTTGCTCAAATCCTGCAGAGTGTTGGGAAAGGCACACGAGTACTAGGCCTAGGTCGTACTGGGCCCTGGTGACACGCTGAGAAGACGTATGTACCTTTGAAATCTTTTACATAGAGGCTTGCGAGACTTTGCGAGGAAGTGTCCCTGCCATTTGGTGGCCTGATTGCCATGTCTCATGTGGGGCTCAGGGGTTCTGCCAGCCTTGGCGGCTCGGAATCGCTGATGTAGCGGCGTTTAGCCAGCCAGCAAGGCCAGGAAGGACGTTGGGCGGGCCGCTTCGCGCTGCGCCAGCAGTTCGAAGATGGCCTCTGCTTGGGAGGGGCCGTGGCGCTGTTTGTGCTATTGGTGGTCGGGATTGTCGTGGCGCAGACGTGGCTCGACTGGCGCGACACCCAAAAGGATTGGGCGCTTCCGGAGTGGGCGAAAGGCACGGCGCTCGCGGGCATTGTGGCGGTGTCGCTGGCGGCGCTGTCGTCGTACGCGTCGGTCTGGCTCGCGGACACGGGGCAATCGGATGCCGGACCGGGCTCGCGCGTGTTCTGGCCTGACCTGGGCTTCCTCCTCTGCACCATGGGCATCATCATCGCGGCCGTGCGCAAGAAGCGGTTGCGCTGGATGCTCCTGCTAACCCTCATCGTTACTGCGCTGTTCTGGCTGGGCATGACGCTTTCCTCTTAGCACAGTTCCCTTCTCCATTCGCCGACTCGGCACGAAGGCCCGTCTGCGCCGACATTCGCCGGTGCCAAGACGACGTTCGCCGAAAAACCGGCGACAGCGCGGTGAGGCGCGCCTAATCTCGCACCATGAACGGAAATCAAAGTTGGAGGGGAGGAGAGATCATGGTGAACGAGAATCGGCAGGCTCCGTTGAGCGGGACATTTTCGGCAACATCCGCGATGATGGTGGCGGCGGCCCTTCTGATTCTGCTCGGAATTGTGTTTCAATTGGGCGAACTTGGTTACGGGCACCTGCAGAACCTGTGGTTCGTCTCGATGCTCACGCAGGACGTGTGGAATCTGGTGGCGCTGCACACGAGCGGCGAACTCGAGGATGTCTTCCGATTCTGGCCGGTCGCGCTGGTGAGCATGGGACTCGCACTGCTGATGCTGCAGCGGGGGACGAGGTGAAGGCGCGTGCCCGGCGCCGGAGGAGTGATGATCTACAGTAGCCCATATCGGTCTCGAAGGGGCCTGATCGTCGGCCTTGTCATCGTAGCGGTCGGCATCGTGTTGTTCCTCGACCAGCAGGGCATCCTGTCGGCCGGATACGTCTTCCGGTTCTTCTGGCCCGGCGTTTTCATCTTCTTCGGCCTGGAATCGCTGATCTCGTGCCGGGGCAAGGGCGGGCGTGGGCTGGTGGGGCTCGTGCTGTTTGCGTTCGGCGTGCTTCTGCTGATGGGGGCACTCGGCATTCTTCATGTGGGTATCAGCACGCTCTGGCCTCTCGTGCTGATCATCTGGGGCGTCTGGGTGATTGCGCGGGCGTTTGGGCCCGAGAGCGAGCTGTCCGCGAAGATCAAGGATGCGATCCACGAGAAAATCAACGACGGCGTCGCGAGCGGCCAACCGGGCGACAAATGGGAGAACAAGGTTCGGAGCGCGATCTACGAGGCCGTGGACAGTTGGAGAGGAACCGAATCGAAGGACGCCGAATTCGACCACATGGCGATCTTCGCGGGAATCAAGCAGCGCGTAGCCGTAAAGAATTTCCGCGGCGGAAGACTGATGGCCCTCTGCGGCGGTTTCGAAATCGATCTGACGCGCGCGGACATCGACGGGCAATCAGCCGTGATTGACGCCAGCGCCCTGATGGGCGGCGGCGAGATTCGCGTCCCGGTGAACTGGATCGTGGAGGTGCGCGGCATCGCGCTGCTCGGCGGTTACACCGACGAGACGCATCAGGAAATCGCGGACCCGACCACGGCCAAACACCTGATCGTGAAAGGCATGGCGGTTCTCGGCGGAGTGGTGATCAAGAACTAGCGGCGCCTATGCACCCGATCCTCGGCCAACTCCGGCGGCTCGCTCTCTATCTTCTCGCTTGGATTCCCCTTGCGATCCTGCTGGCCTACCTGTTCGACGTGACGGGCGCGTTGAGCCGGGGCGAGTCCGTGGCGCTCGCGTTTCCGCTGTGCATGATCTACGCCTTCATCTGTCTGTCCGCGTACTACTCGTGCCGCGCAACGCCGTTCGACCGCTCGAGCATTTCGCGCCTCGTGCTGACGCACGGCACGGGGGCGCTTGTTGCCAGCGGCATCTGGATCGTGCTGGCGAAGATGGTCATGTACTGGCTCTCGAGGACGACTTCGTTTTCGGGCATCGACGAACGGTTTTCGCGGCAGATTCCGCTGCTGCTCGGGATGGGCATCGTCTTTTACCTGCTGTCGATCAACCTGTACTACGTGCTGATGGCGATGGAAGCGTCGCGTGAGGCCGAAGCGCGCGCGCTGCACGCGAGCGTCCTGGCACGCGACGCAGAGCTGAAGGCCCTGAAAGCTCAGGTGAACCCGCATTTCCTGTTCAACAGCCTGAATTCGATCAGCGCGCTCACGAGCTCTGATCCCGCGAAGGCGCGGGAGATGTGCATTCTGCTCGGCGACTTCCTGCGGCGGACGCTGGGCCTCGGAGAGAAATCGGCAATTCCGCTGGAAGAGGAGCTTTCGTTGGTGCACTCCTTTCTCGCGGTCGAAAAGGTGCGGTTCGGCGCGCGCATCCACATGGACGAGAATATCGACAAGAACGCGATGAACGTTCCCGTTCCGCCGCTGCTGCTGCAGCCGCTGGTGGAAAATGCGGTGGTTCACGGAATCGCGAACCTGGTTGAAGGCGGCACGGTGCGCGTCGACGTGAAGGCCAGCGACGGGATTCTCTCCGTGGTGGTCGAGAACACGTTCGATCCGGACGCACCGCCGAAGCGGAAAAGCGGTGTCGGCCTGGCGAACGTCCGGCAACGGCTCGCTGCCCGCTACGGACCGCAGGCCAGCATGGACGTGAAGGCGGCCGGCGAGCAGTTTCGCGTGGCGATCACTCTGCCGATCGAGAAGGAGGCCCGGGCGTCGTGATGCAAGAGCGGAAAATTCGGGCGGTGATCGTCGACGACGAAGAGCTTGCGCGCCAGGTGCTGCGCGAATTCCTTTCGGCGCACCGCGAAGTGGAAATCGCCGCCGAGTGCGCCAACGGCTTCGAGGCGGTGAAAACCGTCGCCGAGCAGAAGCCGGATCTCGTGTTTCTCGACATTCAAATGCCGAAGCTCGACGGCTTCGAGGTGCTCGAGCTGATTGGTCCCGGAACGGCCGTCGTCTTCGTGACAGCGTACGACAGCTACGCGATCAAGGCTTTCGAAGTGCACGCGGTGGACTACCTTCTGAAGCCGATCGGCGCGGAGCGGTTCGAGGCGGCGCTTACGCGCGCGAAGGAGCGGCTCGCCGGCGCTCTGCCGCAGCAAACGCTTCCGCCGACGGAGCTGGCCGCGGCGGCCCGGCCGCCGTCGCAGCATCTCGACCGCATTCCCGTGCGGGACGGCACGCGAGTGTTCATCATTCCGATTGCGAAGCTCGATTACGCGGAGGCGCAGGATGATTACGTGGCGCTGGCCTGCGAGGGCAAAAAGCACCTGAAACAGCAGACGATTTCGAGTCTCGAAGCAGCGCTGGACCCGTCCCGCTTCCTGCGGATTCACCGATCGTACATCGTTAATTTGGAGCGCGTGGCGCGCGTCGAGCCATACGGCAGAGACAGCCATGTGGCCGTGCTGACGAACGGCACGCAGCTTCCCGTCAGCAAGAGCGGCTACGCTAGGCTGCGGGCTTTCCTCGACCGCTGACTTCCCTTCTCTGCCGCCCTGCTGACTAACGAAACACGCGTCCGCGACGGGGAGTTGCCGCGGCGCGCGGCTCGGCGCGATACTCAGACCATGAGGCTTCGAATTCCCTTCATCTTTGCCGGGGCGGCCGCCATCTTTGTGCTTACCGGCGCGCGCGCCGATGAACTCAAACTCAAGGACGGAACCAAGATCGTTGGCACGATTGTCGGCTTCGAAGACAGCTCGTTCAAGGTGAAGACGAGCTACGGCTTCGCCGTCGTGCAACGAGATCAGGTGGTGTCGATTAACGTGTCGGATTCGGCGAAGAAGCCGGAGACCGAGAAGAAGCCCGAAGCGAAAGCCGAGGCCGAAAAGAAGCCGGAGCCTGCGAGCGAGAAATCCGCGGCAGCGAAAGCGCCGAAGGCCGAGACTTCTGCTGCGGCCTCCGCGCCGCAAACGCCGCCCGCATCGGCGGAGTCAAAATCAGTTCCCAGCCCGGCCGCTGGCGCTCCGGCTGCCGCGACGAAGCCAGCACAACCGATGAACGGCACAGCCGTCGCCAGCGCGACGCTGCCGCCCGCGCCGGTTGAGCCGCCGAAGCCCGCAGCGCCCGAACCTATTCATGAACAGGTGGTCGGCAACACGTACATGAACGACACGTACGGCTTCTACATGTACAAGCCGCCCGATTGGCGCGTGATCGAGGGAGCGCGCGCGATGTTGCCCGGAACGATCACCGCGATGGGCACCGGCGACCAAACCACCTACCTGCTCATCGGGCAGGATGCCGCAGGAAAGTCGCTCGCGAGCGACATGGACGCCACCGAAAAGCGCCTGCGCGACATCATGGAGAATTTCCAGCCGCTCGGCGACAAGCGAATCATGGTCTCCGGGAGCGAGGGGATCGAGCGACGGTTCCGCGGCAGCGTCGACCAGCACGACTGGTCGGGCGTAGTCGCGCTCGTCCCGCATGGGACGCACGTCTACACGATCTTCGGGATGACCTACGCGGACAGCGACCTCGTCCAGATTCAGGAGAACGTGATTTCGCGCGCGATCTCGAGCCTCAAGTTCACCAAGCAGTAGCCGTCGCGCCTCCGCTTGCAACCCACGCTCGAGAATGCGTAACTAATCGTTTGTGAACGCGATTTCTACGAGACGCGCGGCCGCGCTCGCGTGTCTATCGATTGCGGGTCTGCTGGCGATTCACGCATTTGCCGGCTGGCAAGAACAGCGGCCGCCGGAACGTGCGCCGACTTTCTACCGCGACGTGCTTCCCATCCTTCAGGACCACTGCCAGAGTTGCCATCGCGCGGACGAAATCGCGCCGTTTCCGTTGATGAGCTACGAACAGGCGCGCGACAAGGCGGCGAAGATCGCGCGGGCGACGCGCGAGAAGCAGATGCCGCCCTGGTTCGCCGATCCGCGCTTCGGGCATTTCTCGAACGATCCTTCGCTGACGCCGCAACAGATTGACATGCTCTCCGCGTGGACGCAGGCAGGCGCGCCCGAGGGTGATCCGCGCGATGCGCCTCCCCCGAGAAAGTGGGCCGAAGGCTGGATCATTCCTCAGCCGGATCTGGTGGTGGAGATGCCGAGGCCGGTGACGCTTCCCGCGCACGGAGACGTCGAGTACACGTACGAGATCGTTCCTACGGGATTCCGTGAAGGCAAGTGGATCCAGATGTCGGAGATTCGGCCGTCGAGCCGCGAGAGCGTGCACCACGCCGTGGTTTACATTCGCCCGCCCAATTCGAAGTGGCTGCGCCACGCGCCGATCGGCACGCCGTTCACGGCGTCGGACTTGACCGACGAACAGGATCGCCGCGACGCGCACTGGACCGACAGCGATCTGCTGCTGGTCTACGCGCCCGGAAGTTCACCGGACCATTGGCCGGACGGAATGGCGAAGTTTGTTCCCGCGGGATCGGATCTCGTCTTCCAGATGCACTACATCTCGCGCGCACATCCCGCGGCGGATGAGACGAGCATCGGCCTGGTCTTCGCGAAGGAACCGCCGAAGCAGCGCGTCATCACGCTGCAACTGACGAACGATCACTTCGTGATTCCGCCGGGCGTCGACGATTTCCGCGTCGAAGTTCACGGCACACTGCCGAACGACGCGACGCTGCTGAGTTTTTTTCCGCACATGCACCTGCGCGGAAAGGCGTTCGAGTACAACATCGTTCGGCCCAGCGGAGGAATCGATACGCTGCTGCGCGTGAATTACGATTTCTACTGGCAGTTGAGCTACCGGCTCGCGAAGCCGCTGCCGCTGAAGGCGGGAACGATGCTGCAAGCCGTGGCGTGGTACGACAACTCGCGCAACAATCCGCACAATCCCGATCCCGACGTGGCAGTCCGCTGGGGCGACCAGACGTCCGAAGAGATGATGGTCGGATTTTTCGATATCGTCGTGCGCGCCGACCTGGACAAATGGAAGTACTTCATTCGCTCAGGCAGCGAAACGCCGCCTCGCTAGAATTTTGTAACTTCGCTGAAATGAAAGTCGCGGACTTTCATCGCGGGGACGACCATCTCGAACGATTCTTCGCCCGCCGCACGAACCGCGGGGCCAAGCATCTCGACCTTCGATAGCATTTCGAGAATGCTCTGATTAAAGCGGAAATTGCGGATGCCGCCCACGACGCGGCCGTTTTCGACGAGGAACGTGCCGTCGCGGGTCATGCCGGTGAGAGTTTTTTCGTAGGGATCAACTTCGCGGATATACCACAAACGCGTGACGAGAATCCCGCGCTCCGTGGAGCGCACCATTTCCTCGACCGACCTGTCGCCGCCCGCGAAGACCAGATTCATCGGCGCTTCGCCGTACTCATTCGGGAGCGAAAAACCGTGGCCGGTGGGCTTGGCCTTCATTTTCTTCGCGGTGGCGCGCGAGTAGACAAGATTCCTCACCACGCCTTCATCGACGAGAAGCACTCTCTGTTTCGGAACTCCTTCACCGTCAAACGGCGCACCCGTTTGCAGCGGATCGTAGACGTCGTCCCAGAGCGTGATGTTGTCGCCAAAGAGCTTCTTGCCCATGCGCCCCGTGAAACACGAACGCTTGTCGAGCACGGCCGTGCCGGCGAAGTCGTAAAAGAGGAAACCGAGCAGGTCGAGAACCGCCGGCGGCTCGAGGATCGTCGTGTAATGCCCCGCGGGAACTTCGCGCGGGCTGCGCGAATCGGCGCACTTGCGGCTGGCGGTGGCTGCCAATTCGTCCGGATGGATTTTGCGGATGTCCGGCGAATTCGCTTTCGCCCAGCCGGAGGAATTGGGCTCGAGAATCGTCACGGAAAATTCCGAGCGCGTCTGCTCGTGATGCGCGTAGAGGCCCTTCGAATTCGCAAGCATCGACTGCATCGAGCCGGAGGAGAAGATTCCGGCAGCCGTCTGTTTGTTCTTCTCCGTCATTTTGCAGACGCGCGCCACCGCGCGAGCGCGGTCCTGCGCTGTAGTCGCGGCAGTGGCGGAGAAAAAGCGTGCGACCTTCTGGTATTTCTGCTTGCGCAGCATCGGCTGCAAATCCGGGCTCTTGGGTTCGTTGCGCGCGAGGCTAGTGGCCGCAGCGACGGCGCGGCGCAAGGAGTCGTCGTCGGTCTTGTTGGTGCTCGCGCGCGCGGTACGGCCGTCGACAACGGCGCGCACGGAAATCGCCATGACCTCCTCGGCGACGTGCTGATGAATGGTGTTGTTCGCGAAGCGCGTCAGCGCATCGGTGGTGGCGTCGATTTCGACTTCCGTCTCGTCCGCCTCGCTGAGTTTGAAGACGCGGTCGGCGATACGCTGAAGTTCGGCGGCGCTCAATTTTGACTTGGTAGCCATTTATTTCGCGAATGCCACTCCGACTTTGACGTTGCGGAAGCGCGCAGGCGCGGCGCCGTGGCCGGTGCCCATGGTTTGCATGGGCTGGCCCTTGCCGCAGTTCGGCGTGCCCCAGAGTGTCCAGTGATCGCGCGAGCAGATGGCGTCGCAACTGTTCCAGAATTCGGTGGTGATGCCGCTGTAGCTGGGATTCTTGATCATGCGCGTTTTCTTGCCGGCCTTGATTTCCCAGCCAATTTCCGTGGAGAACTGGAAATGATAGCGGCGATCGTCGATCGACCAGGAGCGGTTCGTCTCCATGTAGATGGCGTCGTCGGTACCAGCGATGAGGTCGTCGAATTTCCATGTGCCGGGATTGATGCTGATGTTGGTCATGCGAATGATCGGCAGGCGGTTCCAGCTTTCCGTGCGCATCGTGCCGTTCGAGCGATTTTCGCCGATGGCGGAGGCGGTTTCGCGATTGCTCAGGTACCCGGTGAAAAGACCGTTGGTGATGATCGGCGTGCACTGCGCCGGAACGCCTTCGTCGTCGTAGGCGAACGTGCCGAGGCCGGGACCGTGCGCGAGGCGTGCGTCAGCGACCACGTTGACGATGTCCGAGCCGTACTTCAGCTTGCGCAGCTTATCGACGGTGAGGAAACTCATGCCCGCGAAGTTCGCTTCCATGCCGAGGACGCGATCGAGCTCGATGGGATGGCCGATCGATTCGTGAATCTGCAAGCCGAGCTGCGAACTATCGAGAATGATGGTGCGCTGGCCTTCGGGACATTGTGCGGCGGAATGGAGTGCGACCGCTTCTTCGCCGACACGCGGCGCGTGGCCGACGAGGTCGAGCTCCTCAATCAATTCGTAACCCCTCAGCATGTGCTGGCCGCCGAAGCTGTTGGGGTACGAACGCTTCTGAATTTCGTTTCCCGCGAACGCGGTGGCGACGATTCCCGCGCCCGACTGCATTTTGACCTGATGAATCGAAGAGCCGATGCTCGAGACGAAGAGCTGCTCGATGCGCTTGAACGCCATCGAGCCTTCGGCCAGCGTGACGCCCTTCACCTTGCGCATTTCCTTGTCGGCGGCCATCAGCACGTCGAGCTGGCGCTCGACCGGGATGCGGAACGGATCCTTGAGGAACGGGTTCTGCCACGTATCGACGTAGGCGCTTTCCGGCGCGAGCGCGACGTTCTCGCGTTTGGCGAGGGCGGAGGCCTTGGCGATGGCGACGGCTTCGGCGGCGCAGGCTTGGACGCCTTCTTTGGTGAGGCGGTCGGTGGCGGCGAAGCCCCAGGCGCCGTCCGCGATGACACGGATGCCGATGCCGAGCGATTCGCTCTCAGCCATATTGCCGACTTCGCCGTTCTTGACGGAGATGTCGCGATGGCGGATGTCCATCACGCGCGCGTCGGCGTAAGTGGCGCCGCGGCGCTTGGCCGTGTCGATCGCCGAATTGGCCCATTCCTGCATTCGCTCAGCTCGCAATCCTCTCGGTGGTATCGTCCGATGCCGGTGAATTGTTTAGCGGTCTATTGCGCCGCGAAGGTCCGGAAAGGCGGATAGATTAGACTGAAGCTCCGTCCTTTGTTTTCAATGAGTTAGCTTGGTTTCTAATCTTCCACGGGCAGATTAGGAGAAGACTAGAAACGCGTGAAGCAAGGGCAGTTGCCGCCCCGCTCGCTTCCCGTTGTGTGGCCGCCGCCAATAAATTCATAACGATCTTTCATACCCCAACCGCGGGGAAAAAGGCAAGCAAAGAGCATGGAGCGGGGAAAAATCACGGGTGAAGTGCGAGAATCACGGGTCGGCCTGGACAGGAACATTGGGTGGTTGCGGTAGTTTGAAGAAACGTCCGGGTTCCCGTCGCGGAGCAGCCAGCCCCGGGGCAACTGAGTCGCGTTCCTCAAGGATTCCCAGAATGTAGGGGCTGCAACGCCCCTTCGAAGCGCCCGCGTAGCATGGATTCTTACATTCGTTTGCGTGACACGGGCGGCACCAATCCGTTCAGCCGGTAGTAAACCACGCACTGCCCGTAGTGCTCGTACACGTGCGAGGCAGCGAACGTGAACATCGACGCGCGCGTTACCTTTCCATCGAACGGTGAATCGACCAATTCAAGCAGCCTCTTGTCGCCGTATTTCTCGATGACGGCAGCCCCGTCCGCAAATGTCTTCTGGATGTAGTCGACGATTTGAGCGCGTGTCTTGTATTTTTCACGCGACGGCTTCTCCACGTCATCGTAAGACGCGGGTTTGATCCCCTGCGCAATATCGGTGAATACGGCGCTTGCTGCCGTGGCATGCAGGATTTGCTCCGCAAATGTCCTCACTTCGGGCGTCGGACGGTAATCGAATTTGTCTTCCGGAAAATCCTGCGCCATTTCCAGGAGTCTCCTTCCAGCCAGATTCCACTGTCCCCGGACGTCTGCCATAAGGCCAGTCTGCACTTGTGTGGGAGTAGTCGCCGGGCTTGCCTGCCCTTGCATCAGGATCGGGCCAGTACAGGCCACAATCATGAGCACTGCCAGCATCAACATCCTTCCCATGTGTGTTTCCTCCAGTTGTCACGGTTACCGGGTATGGATTCCAGATAGCCCACCTCGTTCGCTCTGTCGCAGTGCGTCTCATTCATCAACTTTTAGCGCCAGCTTCTCGTCCCATCGTACACCTGCGGCTCATCGGTGCGGATTTTCGTCGCGGGAAATCAGTCAGCCTGGCACGAGCCCCTTGTCCGATCATCCGACTACATAGGAGTTAGCAGACCGCAACCTCCCAGAAGCGGACTTCTGAGGAGTTACAGGGCACCAGTCCGGGTTCGGTCTTAATCAGGATCTGGTGAATTTGCGACGACCCGCGAAGTTGGCCACCCCTGCAAAAAAATAAGCTTGAAATGGGAAATCGACGGCGCAATACTCCCCTAAGAACCTTATGGGCAGAGACCCCTTGCCATGACTCAGAAAAAGTCCGAAACCGGCGATCTGTTGCGCGACACACTCGACAT